>Ga0116227_10016027_pt1 | contig 10916 bp, 4 predicted proteins | sample S1TSphgellanicum_FD_89693 | JGI IMG/M metagenome (GOLD analysis project Ga0116227, IMG submission 89693) | Host-associated microbial communities from peat moss isolated from Minnesota, USA - S1T2_Fb - Sphagnum magellanicum MG | ecosystem: Host-associated > Plants > Peat moss > Unclassified...
GGGGGGGGAGATACAAGAAAATTTCATCTCAACCTACTCCTGTGCATTGTATATATATGTGCGTGCATATCTTTTTGGTTGATTAGTTTCCACCTTTGACCGGTTTTAGTCTTTTTGTTTAGTAGAGTTTGATATGGATTTACACCCTTATGACACTAAACGTCACGACACTACATGTCACAACACATAATTAAATTTATATCTATCATTTTTTTTTCAATGAAGATCATTCCAAATTTCTTAATATGTTTCTGCAATGTTTTATCCCATGTTGAATCATATACAACCTTAACCATGACATGACCAAATATGAAAAAAAATGTCACAAGTGACCATGATCACATCTTTTGGAAGTATCCAAAGTATAAGAAAACTATGGATGAACCAATATCTAGTTTATGTAAAGGGTTTTAAATGGATGACAATCAAGCATTTTTTATATCATTAAGTTTTTGGGTACTTTATCCATATAGGTTTAGTGATTTTACTTATAAATGTTTTGTACCTAATACTATACATATCCAAAACTTATATATCAATACCTTGTTGTCTAGTTTTAATAATATTTTGACATAATAAATATTAATATTATATCATTGCATAAAGTTTGATTTTATTTCAAACTCATCAACAATTGTTGAAATAACATATTTCATGTATGATAACAAAAATAATGGAAATACATATGTTGCCATCCACATGTGTTCAAGAACTTTTTAATGGTTTAAAAAGAACCTGATTTGGTTAAAATTTGGTTCTCCAAACCTTGATCCAAAGCTTCAAGGCACCCCAAAATGGAGGTTCACCTTGGGAGTTTTGATAGTGCTTTATCTTTTATTCTTGGACGACTTCCACTTCATGTGGGAAGGTGTTTGCAACTACACCTTGACCCTTTTCATCACTTGATTTCAAAAGAAGCTTCATGATTTCTTTCATATTAGGAAGAACACTTAGTTATCCATCCCAAGATTTCCAAAAGTTATCAACTTGGGGTCATGACAACTACTTAAATAAAATTATTAAATATTTATCATGTTGCACAAAACCATGCATTTAAAATCAAACACAAGGTTATTGTCATATTATGTTTTATTCATAATTTATTTAATTGTCATTTGGCTAAACTCTTATTATAATCATAAGTTGCAACTATTAAACCATTTGTTTTAATGTGGTGACTTTGAACAAAACACACAAAAATCCAAATATGTTAGAATGGGTTGAAGACCTTTTTTTGTATTACAACATGTGTTTGGTTTCTTTAATTAAACCCACACACATAATATGTGTGTTTAATATTTAAGCTGCTTTTTGAGGGCCTTCAATGTCTCATTGACTATTGAACATGAAATAGAACAAAGGTCATTATTAAACAATACAATGATAAAATATTGTTGCTAATGTTGGGCCCCAATTAGCTTAAACCAATTTTGGTTAAGAATATGTAAGTTGGCTAAGGTAGTTTTGGGTTTAACCCAAGGTTCATGGGATAGAGTCGTATGTTTGATTTTATCCCACATGGATTGCCAGGGGGTGGGTGCCCTAGATAAGATAAGGTGGGTGGTAGTATAGGTGGATTAAGTTAAGGTAGGGTTACCTTGTCTTCACCTGGATCAGTTAAGTCTATCAAATAGACATGGTGGAGGTGGCTTTTAGAAAGGTGCTAGGAATCATGTTTAAATCAAGACAACAATAATAGTTCTTTTCTAAAACTAAAAGGGGAAGAAAACATTGTTGATTGTTCCCTCCACCTCAAGAATGATGAGTATTGTGTGAAAAGGTGGGAGGGAGTGATGACTAGGATGTGATATCTTGGCTAATAGGGAATTGTGCATATCATGAAAGGTCAAGGTAAGGTGAGGGGATTGCTACATCATGAAAAGGTGAACTTTTAAGGTACACCCAACCATGACGCACTCCCAACTCCTCAAAGGACTCAAATATGAGTCCAAGTAAAAGACAGCGGAAGAGGGAAGAGTCGAGGCAAGCTCCCTAACTCATAACACTTTGAGGGGTAGAGGGGCGTGTTGGAGCTTCGAGATGGGACTAGGAAGAGTTGACAAGTTTCACTCACTCACATGGGCTTGCACACAACCCACACAAAATGGTTAGTGGATAGTTGGAGCACCTTTGGTGCTAGGATGAGCCACGGGCAACACGGACACACTAGACTCACCACGGCCCGGACTTGGGGGAAGCCACCACCTTCCCCCTTATAGTATACTATGTGGCTGGCCACGGAGCCTACATGGAAATGACTTTTCTCTCCCGAGACTCCCAAGTGGGAGTTTCGAAATTGCGCCAAATGAGACTCCCACAACTTTGGAGCCCCATAACTTTGCAAGAAGACCTTGGATCACAATGCAGTTTGAAGAAAAGTTGTAGCTCTCGTTGAGAGCTTTCCAACGGTATGTCGCATGCCCCCTGCATCTAAGTAAATCAGGTTGATTATTGACTTTTTGTGGTTGGGAGTCAAACTGGCAGTTTAACCCCCGGCCCTTCTTTTGGCCATAATTTGTGTTTCAAATGTCCAAATGAGCAATGCAAATGCATTTTAGACATCTAAGTTCTAAGAGCTTTCCAATGATATAAAGAACGCCACAAGCCATTGAGTTTTGACCCCTGAAATTGCTCTTTAAAATTTTGGGAGTCCACCCAGACTCCATCTCCCAAAGTGAGAGTTGCCTTGGGAGTGTGAGGGTTCACTCCCTCATGCTCCCTCACACCTTCCTACACTCCCAAGAGTATGTGATGTGACTCCCGGGCTTCTTTTTGCGTTGACTCCTGGGCTTCCTCTTGCTTTGACTACCGGGCTTCCTCTTGGCCCGCAACATTATAACCCTTTTGCCTTGGTCATGAGCCCAAAGTTAGGGTTGCGACACAACCAAACAACATGGTTGGGATGGAAGTGGAGGCATCATGAATTGGTGGTGGTGGTTGTTCAAGGGAGGGTTTTAAGCATAGTTCCACTCAAGGGCAAATGGAGGAAAATGTACAAAGGATTGATGTTAAGCTTGGTAATGTAAAAATAGAAAAGGAAGGTGGGCAAAAAAAGGAGTGCCTAACCTAGAATTGAAATAAAAGGTTTACCTTCTTGTGTTAAAATAAGGGAAAGTGGGGGAAAAAAAGAGTTATTTCGAAAAGCTTGAGTAGGTATGGGTTGTTAGGGTTATTGAGAGTAAAAAACAAGAAGATTAGATAAGGAGGGAAGGTAGGATTGTTCATAGAAAAGGGAGCAAGTTTGATAAGGCATCGGTAGAAAACTTGGTTGGAGTAGGAGATTAACAATCTAAGAACTATTGATTCCATTATAACTACCTTCCTTTTCTTTTGATGTGTGAAGGATTGATTTGATTTAATGTATGTCGTGTGTGTGTGTGTTTTTTTGTGATTTACTTGTTTAAGGTTATGGTTGATTATAATATGAATAAGAGGAAAGTGGTTGTGAACAATGAAATAAATAAATGTTTAAATCAAAGAAGGAAGGGTAGAACATAAATTATGAGGAAAGGGAAATTTTGTTCAACATAAGGTCAAACCTTTACTTTACGTTGGTTATGTTATCTTAGGTAAATGATTCAAAGGAAAAAATGACTCATGTGACTTGGCTGCAACTTCTCTTTATAGGTTTTGTTACAATCGTGTTATTGTGTTAAATGAGGGATCTTGGGATTAAAAAGGTTAGTTGGGGTAGTGAGATGAATATTTAACCTAAAGTGAATACCTAAAAGGGGTAGAAAGGTGATTATTTAATTGTGACACCTTTTGGATGTTTTTCAAGGGGCAAAGGGGAGTGACTCTAGGTAAGATGTTAGGGACATGTTAATTATATGCTTAACATCCATATTTGGTGATTGTTTACAAACATTTGAACCATCCCTCCTTGGCATGATTAACACAAGTTTGGTCTTGACCCTATGTGAATCCACTTGTTATTTCAAGTGTAGAAACATTTACATACTTGGATTTTTTGAAAATATAGTTGCCTATGTATTGAAATTGTATTATTGATTCCAATAATGTCAAATCATACTTGGTTGGTTAGTCTTTAAAATGTTCATGAAAATCAATTTCTAAATGTGAAATTTTTAGCACAATAGTTTCTTGGGATTCTTGCAAATTGGTTCACAAATTGAGACAAAATGGATTTTAGGGAAGTATATCCATAAGTTTGAATAAGTCTAAATTTGGTCTCAATGATTTAAACATGTTGGTCATGATCTACAAAAATTAACCTAATGATGCAAGCGTGAATTGTAGACAAAATGAAAATGGCTTGGAGGAATTTTTCATTGTTAAAGATGGCATTCTTGATGAATATGAACATGAAAAGAAGACTATGCATTGAATGTTTATGTGTTCATTTTGAACATCTCAATACTTTAATTGCAAGAACATAATAAAAGTGCCATAGTTGTCACATAACAAACATTATGAAAATCCAAAGTTCATAACCTATGCAATCCTTTGTTCATTATACATTCCTTGTTGGAACCCTAACCTTAAATGGACCCATCTTGATTTCTTATATTCATACCACTACCTAAGAACAATTTGTTTGTGTTCATACCATATTGATAAATAAAGTAGACAAATTCTAATATCAATATGATTTCAATGTTAAAATAAATAATGGTCACTATTGCATAATGGAAAAATGACAAGTTGATGGCAAAGATTAAAGATGAATTTATAACATGTTTAATTCCTACTATTTATGAAAGTAAATTGTTTGTTTTGTTTAAAACATAAGGACTAATTGTGTTCTTGGTATTACTAGAAATCCCTTTGTTAAATTTACGTGCATCAATGTGATTTTGTATTGTTTAGACCTACAATCAAAGATTTTTTTTATTTTGAGTATTTTCATCACTAAAATTTAAATAATAATAATAAAAAAGTATAAAGAAATTGATGGTGTGCTCCTAGTCCCATTGGAAAACTTTCAACAAGTACATTAGGGCTTTTTGTAAATTTTGGACCTAAAATGTGGGAGTTAAATTTTGAATAATTTTGTCATTATAAAATTAATAAAAAAAGAACACTTTTGTAAAAATATGTTAAAATGTGCTCAATAATGCACACCAAACTAGTGTGATTGCCAAACAACATTTCACAAGATAGAATTTATCAATTAATTATTTGGAATTTTTCAAAAACCAATAACTCAAGGATAAGAAGGATTATTTTTTCTTTGTTCAAGGCAATTTTTGCAACTTGGAGAAATTTTTGAGGGAAAATTTTGGACAAATATCTTCTTTCAAAGAAATTTTGACTAAAATCTCTTTTTTTTGGCATTGTTTTCCCATTTTCTACCTCAAAATATTGAAAAAAATTGTTGGGAAGGATGGAATGCAAGAATCATTTAAACTATCTTCTTTACTTGTCAAAGATGGTCTCAACACTAACACATTGTTTTTTTTGTTAATTCCGCACCATTTCACAATTTTTTTACAAAAATCAATTGAAGGAGATATACTAAATGCAAATTATTACAAATAAAAAACACATGTTGCACACTTTGAATAAAACTAATCATTGTCTACTCTAGGTGAACATCAAAATTATGAATCAATCTATATATACCCTTGTTCATAAATCATTTTCGAAAATACCTATAGTTTGATCTAATTGTGATTAGTTTGAAATAATTTTTGTTGTGCAATTCTATGTTCAATGATGTATTTTCACATTGGTGCCCATGTTTAAAAATGTATGTCCACATTTTCTCTTATGATTGCATGTTGACAATTAACATTTAGTTATAATTATGACATATAGACTTTTTTGAAGGTCACATTTGCCCTTAAATATTCATTGAGTAAATGTTGTTGGGTTTTCAACATATATTTTATGTTGGATACTATCGCATTTTGAACGAGGCTCTAAAAAAAATTGGATATATTTATAGGTGTCCCATCAAAAATCCAAACCTTTCATTTCCATTTTTTGTTTCAATCACATGAACCAATTGAAGTCCAATAGCCTTTCTTAACTTTTCAATTGTAAACTTTGGAGCTTGTATCTAATTAAGACCTTTAACTTTCATTTCTAGGTGTTAACCTTTCACCAAACCATTGGTTAAAAGAACTTTTATTCATATGTGCATGTTAATTAAGTTTATCTATCTACCTTTGCAAAAGCATGGTTGTCATATCCGATTTAGCTTTAAGAACATGGGTCATTGGTTTGCCCTTATCCACATTAAAACTTAAATTAATGCTTTGATTTTGTTAAAGGTTTTTTGTTTTGTTTTTGTAATTGGGGGGCACAAATGAAAGAAATCCAATTTAGAAAGGAACCATTCCGAACACTTCAACAAAAGGTGTCCCCGTATACCAAGTGATTTCACTGGATTTTGAATGAATTCACTAGTCTAGTGAATGGACACTAATGAATTGCACCCACATTTTGTAGCAGTGAAAAAGGAGAAGGATTAAAGGGACACACAACCTCAACATAAAAGAAACATACACCTACCAAGTAAAGTCATGGCAAATAGGTGGTTGGTAACACCACTATACTTTGTGACCATCCGTAATGCAAATAACATGGTGAGGACACCAAACCCTATCACATGACTAAAGAAGTTTGTTTTCCTTGGGGTGTTCACTAATTTGTTGTAAAGTTGATTGATATACAATTTAGCCATAATCAATAAGACCTTCCCATATAATCTTTCCAAGTTAAGAACACCTACAATTGTTGGTAGTTTAAGGAGATTTAGTTCTTTTTTGTCTTTGCTCCATGGTTTTACTTTCTTATTTATGTGGATTAAAAGGAAATATGTGGTTTTTAACAATTATAGTATGGTGTTTGCCTCTTACCCATAAGAAGTTACAAATTTAAGGGACTTGCATTTTCTGATTTTTTTTAGAACCTCCTTAAATGCTTACGAAAAACCATAACATTGAGGTTAACACTAAGTTTGTAATGATTGTTCACCCAATTAAAGGAAGTTGTAATGTGCCCCAATATTGAAACTTTTTACAAATTCTTCCAATATTTAGGAATTGATCCACCTTTTTAATGTCGAAACCAACACCTAATGGGATTCCAAGGAGCTTGGAAAGTTATGTCTATTTGGCCCACTTCCATTTTAAAGCCTTCATCAATTCAAGTTTTTTTGGCACCTTTTATATCACAATTAAGCCAAAGCTTTATCCCAATTGAATTTCAAGCTATTAATATGTAAGAATTGTGTAGTAGATCAACCATTTCATAGAGGTTTACCTCCTCACCTTTCATCATGATTGTAATATTGTCAACATATTGTGAAATAGTTTGGTGTTTTCATCCTCATGGCAAAGCAATCCCTTTGATGTTTCCAAGTTGTTCTCCTTCCTTGACCATAAGGTTAAACATTTTTCCTACAAGGATGAAGAGGTAGGGGGCTAATGGGGCACCCTACTTAAAACTCTCTCAATTTTGAGGGTTTTTGAAATGGCACTATTGAAACATGACTTCAACATTTTGAAACAATAACCTCATAATCACCAAAAAAAATTTCCCGTGCCCAACTTGTCCATTGCCATAAACAAAAAATCTTAACTTATCTTATCATAGGCCTTTGCAAAGTTTCTCTTATAAAACAACAATGATTAATTTGAATGCCTAGTCCAATCTAATGTTTCTTGAGCCAAGAATAAATTGTCCAAAACATATTGGAATGATAGGAAGGCCATTTGATAACAATTGATTACTTCCGTTGGATTGGTTAAAATCTATCATTCTAAATAAGTTTTCCAATTAAGTCACAAAAGTTCAGATATAAAATTTGCCACAACCCCATCTAGGCCATGGGATTTACTCTTAGCCATTGATTTTGTAATTGAGTGAAGCTTCTCCATGGAGATTGGATTGATTAATATAAAGTTCATAACTTTTATGAATTTTTTCAGGAATGTTTCAAGAATCAAGGCTTTATTTATACTTGCTTTGTGTTTCTTTGTAAGCCTTGTACAACTTGTTATAAAAGTAACAACAAATCTCTTATAGTTGTTCCCCTTAATTACTACAAACCCCTCCTCATTTTTGAAAGCCAAAATAACCATCTTGCTATGTTTCAATTTTACTACAACAAAGATGTTACCTTTGAACCTCCACCTTATTTTGGCTTGGATCTTTTGACCTATTGCCTTCACCTTCTCAAAATATTTGAGTTTATTTTTGAAGAATCCCACACTTTGTTGTAGTTCATGGTCATGGATTATACTTTGTAGGTCCCCTTGCATGAGTTCCAAATTGCACCTTCACTCCATTTTTTCATTTTAAAAGTTAGCTACTATATGTTTGCAAAATATGCCTTGTAACCATTTAATAATTTCTCTCATCTTTGAGAAAAAAATGAAACCTTTTGGTTGGGCATGCCGCAAGTTGTGGATTTACTTTCCAATAACTTTTTCAAAATGCTTAATGTTCATTTTGCAAAATGGACACCTTGAAGTAATGTCTATAAACTCCATTACACAAGATATTGGATGGCGGAGAAAATTTACCCATCACTTTTAATTGTGTAGCAAGAATTTTGATTATTTTGATTTTTAAAGAAATAGTTAAAGATATAAAATTTATCAAACATGGTGTTATTATGTTGTTGCCATTTCTTAGGTTGTCCTAGGAGTATCTAAGGCCTCCACATGTTTTTATGAGTTCTTGAATGTTTGGGGCTAATTTAATAGCTTTTTCAAACAACTTTAACTTTTTTTCAAATAACTTTACCTCCTCTTAATTAACTTAGGTTAATTTCTTGCTAGATAGGTAAGGAGGTTACTAATTTCATTTGAGGGGGTGTGAAAGCTCTTTTGTTCAAGATAGATCCAATTGGGTGGCTTTGAATCATGTGAGGCAATGGAATTTCCACTAGCTATTATGAAATTGTACTTTTTCCACTAACTTTTTTCATTGTGGGATTTTTGTCATTTAAGTTGAATGTGCATTTTCAAGGATAACCTTAAAATTGCCAATATTTTTCAACATTGTGTCCATAACCACCATTATGGAGGTTGTTTGTAAAATTGAATTTATTCATTCCTCCCTTTTGTATTCATTTCCTTCCTTTCTTTCAAAACTCTCCATTTGAATTGTTGATCTTTTGTCATCCCCCACCTTCATGGGAGACCAAACCATGGGAATGATTTTCATTGGTGTTTCTTCAACCTAATTGATTTTCGTATTAAATGTTCTATTTTTAATTTCATGTTTTTGGCCTTATCAAACCTTGTAATATGCTATCTTTATAGGGTTTCTATTACTCTTGACTTATAATCTTTAATTGAATGCACTTGTTAAGGCATGAACTTGTGGAAAAACAAAAAACTCCTTCCTTGCCATACTTTGTGAATTTTCTAGTTAGTGTTGAACTCAATCATTTGGTGGGGCACTTTTTTATTTCTCCCATTGTTTCATCTTAGCCATTTCTATAAAGTCTACATTGTTTACCTTTAGGCTCTTTTGATAGATTTTTTGACGTAGAACCTCCTTTTTAGGTTACATTCCAAATTAGCTTTGTTATGCATCTTTCAAATAGTTTGATTTTCTTTTCTTTCCCTTTGACCAACATTTGTTTTTCCTTTATTGTTGATGTCTATTATGTGTATTGATGCATTTTTTCATGAACAATGTTTTTGATAATCACTTAAAAGATGAAGCAAGTTGCCACATAAGTGGCACACGATAGGATATTGTTCTAATTCGACAAAGATTGTAGTAGTTTTTCCATTCACCCATAACATACTAATTGATAAACCCATCCCCATTATGGATCCATAACCACACAAAACCTATCATCTTTTCTTATGTGGTTATTAAAGTTTTTCTCCCAAATTTTTTCCAATTCTTGTAGCAATATACCTTTTAGAGGTTTATATTCAAGTGGCAACATTTTAAAGGTGCACCATCTCAAGATTCTCAAGCTCTATAAGAATTTTGTGTTGAACAATCGTACCCTTTCTTGGTAGATGTTCCTCATAGTGTCTTGTGTGGAATCATCATTGAAAATTCTTTTGGAAGTTCTATAATTCAAATACATGAAGCTCCACCCACTACTACCAAAGTGAGATGTAATTTACTAGCTTAAATCACTATGGGACCTTAAAAGTGAAATAACTTCATTGCATTTTATTGATTTCACCTAGTGAAAATTATTTCATTATAATATCACTATGTAGACATCATGTTTTATTACTAGTTAACATAATTCACTATTACAATTTATTATAGCAAATAGGTTTATTTCTATGTTTTTTAAAATATTATTTATGCTAGTTTATGATATACCCTATATTATTTAAAGTTACTTTAGTTATTCTAACTTATATTTTATGTTATTATAGGCTATTATAAATTATTGTACCCTAAATTATTATATGTTATTTCGAGTTATACTTTAAATTATTCAAAGTCATTTTATTTTATGTTATTATAAATTATTTTATCTTCAGCATAATAATTTTAAAATAATCTAAAACAAAATATAATGACCTAAGGTAAAAATTACTTATAATAAAAAATAATAACCTATGAAAAATAATTTCAAATACCTTACAATATAATAACCACCAATAGCCTATGATATTATAACATCGAATATCGAAAAATAATTTATAATATAATAATCATCAATAGTTGTAATATAAAATATAATAACCAATAATAACTTATAATAAAATAACCATTAATAACCATTAATAAAATAGCCATCAATAACCACCAATAAAATAACCACCAATGGCTTATAACGAAATAATCACTAATAGCCATTAATATAATAGCCACCAATAGCCATTAATAAAATAACCATCAATAGCCATTAATAGAATAACCATCAATAGCCATTAATAGAATAACCATCAATAGCCATTAATAGAATAACCATCAATAGCCATTAATAGAATAACCACCAATAGCCATTAATA
>Ga0116227_10016028_pt1 | contig 10916 bp, 9 predicted proteins | sample S1TSphgellanicum_FD_89693 | JGI IMG/M metagenome (GOLD analysis project Ga0116227, IMG submission 89693) | Host-associated microbial communities from peat moss isolated from Minnesota, USA - S1T2_Fb - Sphagnum magellanicum MG | ecosystem: Host-associated > Plants > Peat moss > Unclassified...
CGATGCGTTCCACGCAAAACATAAACCGGTTATTGCCGTGCTGAATATCGGCGGTGTAATTGATGTCACCACTTTCCGTGATAAAGTTGATGCGATATTGCTTGCCTGGGAACCGGGCGAGGAAGGCGGTAATGCCATTGCCGATGTGTTGAGCGGCAAAGTAAACCCATCGGGCAAACTGGCAACTACATTCCCGGCGGCCTACAGCAATGTACCTTCTGCAAAAAATTTTCCCGGAAAGGAATTCCCTGAAAAGGCTACGATGAGTGTAGTTGGTCGGTCGGTACCGGCAGAGGTTACTTACCAGGAAGGAATTTATGTAGGTTACAGGTATTATAACACCTTTAAGGTAAAACCTGCTTACGAATTCGGTTACGGTATTTCGTATACCAACTTTTCATATAGTAACCTTACTTTAAGCAGCAGCACTTTCAGCGGAAAGCTTACAGCTACTGTTACCATAACTAATACAGGGCAAGTGGCAGGCAAGGAAGTGGCAGAGCTATACTTAAGCGCACCCCGCAAAGGTTTGGATAAGCCCGCTGAAGAACTAAAAGGCTTTGCCAAAACCGGCTTATTACAGCCTGGCGCTTCAGAAACCCTAACCTTTACACTTAACCCGGCCGATCTTGCGTCTTTTTACACCGAAAAATCGGCTTGGGTTGCAGATAGCGGCGATTACACAGTAAAGATCGGTGCATCGAGCGAGGATATTAAACTCAGCAAATCATTTAAGTTGGCTAAAGAAATAGTGGTGCAAAAAGTGCATAAGGCTTTAGCCCCGCAGGTACAGATAGACGAGTTGAAAAGTAAGTAATATTTGATAAGCAATGTTTGAAAAGCCTTCGGCGAAAGCCGGGGGCTTTTGTATTTGATGCAGTTGGTAATTGATATAAGTTTCATTAATGCTCTTGTATATTTCATTATTGTTACATTCAATCACTCAAAAATGCTGCGCGAAATGGCATTAACTCTGTAGATTTTTTTACCTTGAAATGCTGCTATTAGCTGGTTAAAACGCTACCGCAAAATTTCAAAAATGATGAAAGATCTCTTTAAAATAAGTTCGCTTTTTTTTGCAGCGTTAATGCTGCTTACCGGTAACCACGCTTTAGCGCAGGCTTTGAAGGATACCATTAAACCTACTGAATTATGGCCCGATAACAATGGTAAGCACGTTGAAGCGCATGGCGGTGGAATTATTAAAGTTGGTAAAACTTATTATTGGTTTGGTGAGGACAGGTCAAAGGATAATGACCCCGAAAAACGTTATGTAGCGTGTTACGCCTCAAAAGACCTGGTACACTGGACATTCAGGAACCAGGTGATAAAGACAGCTGACCCTGATAACCTCGGCAAAAATTTTGTGCTGGAGCGGCCGAAGGTGTTCTATAATAAAAAAACCAAGAAATATGTGATGTATATGCACATTGACGATGCTTCTTATAAGATGGCCCGCGTTGGAGTAGCTATTTGCGATAAGGTGGATGGCGACTACAAATACCTTAAAAGTTTTCGTCCGCTTAACCACGAAAGCCGCGATATTGGCCAATTTATTGACGATGACGGAATGCCTTACCTAATATTTGAAGACCGGCCTTATGGTTTCAGGATCGCTTCGCTCACGGACGATTATCTTGGCGTTGATAAAGAAATATGCCTGATTCCAAAACATATGGAAGGCGGTGCATTAGTGCATTATAATGGGTTGTATTATGCAATAGGCTCGTCGTTAACCGGGTGGAATGCTAATCCTAATAAATATGCTACGGCGACATCGCTGAGCGGGCCATGGTCGGAGTTTAAAGACATCGCTCCGCCCGAGGCTAACACTTATGGCTCGCAATCGACCATGATATTGAAAGTTGTGGGTGATAAAAGTACCACAGTGATTTTTATGGGTGATATCTGGGAACCCAAAACGCAATGGGACTCGCGCTACCTATGGATGCCTTTACAGATAGGCGACGGCAAACTTTGGTTGCCTAAGCCACAGCCCTGGACGTTAAATGTTAAAACAGGTGAAGCTAAAATAGTTGATTAACCATTATTTTTGATTTTCTTCTTTCTTATCAGACATCAACGTTTTCGCCCGTTCAAAAAAGCTTTTGTCCTGTAACTGCTGTTCAACTTCATCAATGGCTTTCATCAGGTTGTTTTGGGTATCAGTGATTTCTGTTATTGCCGCAATAATTATTTGCCAAACGGGCTGCATCTGTTCGACCAGTTTTTTTCCTTTATCCGATAATTGCAGCAAGCGTTTCCGCTCATCGTTTTTGTCTTTTTTCGACCGGATGAGTTTTTCTTTTTCGAGCTCCTTCAGTAAGGTGATAGTCGACGGGTGTGTATACCCTATTTCGGCGGCCAGCTCTACAACGCTCAATAACGGCTTGTGATGCAATGTATAGATTACCGGGAACCACTTTGGTTCGAAATTTATGCCGTTTGCTTTGTAAATTAGAAAGCCATCCTTCCTCAGCTTTTCGCTCAGTCGTTGCATGCGTGTGGAAATCGCCAGGATCCCTGACTCATCAATTACATTCATCGTTTTTTTTAGTTGCTTAAATGTAGGTGATAAAATTTATTGTCGGCCATCATTCTTGGGAAATAGGAGGGAAGATCGCCAACCTTTATTTGGTCAAAATTGTTTTTCTCATAAAAACGATGAGCAGCTTTCAGCATATCCACGGTGCCGAGATACACATCGGTGATATTGTTCTCGCAACAAAAAATTATCAGCGTTTCCAGCAGTAATTGCGCAATGCCAAATTCTTTACCCCGGTACTCTTTTTTAACGAACATTTTGCGAAGCGCGCCCGCGTTATGCCCGGTATTTATCAAGGCAATAGTACCCACCAATTCGCCGTCAATTTTCGCGCCCCAGAAATTCCCGCCGCCCTGGTGATAATTGGTCTCGATATCAAGCAGATCGGGTTGGCCCTCAATGGTGATCGGTACATTAAATTCAATTTGTTGTATCGGCAATATCAGGTTTATGATCGGTTGGCAGTCGTCATTAAAAACAGGGGCGATAGTTAAATTAAGCGTATTCATGTATCTTTAAATTTATTTATGTTCAAATATACGTAGTTGACTACATAAATAAAAAAATTAAAGACACTTTTATTTTCGTGCTTTTTTTTGAGTTGATAGAAACTTGTAGAATTACTAAATTTGAGTAATTGAGATGGATGATTACAGATAGCGAAGAATCTTTTTGAGACCACATAAATATAAAAACATGATTGAAGTACACCCACAATATATCAACGATGCCGATGGTAATAAATCATTGGTTGTGCTTCCGGCTAAAGAGTTTGATGAAATGATGGAAAAGCTGGAGGATTTAGAAGATATTCGGCTTTACGATGAAGCTAAGTCAAGAGAGCAGGTTTTTGTAGATGCCACTACTGCATTTAAGGAAATTGAAGCCAAACGTAAAGAGCATGTATAGGGTTAAAATTGAAAAGTCAGTAATAAAAACCCTGGAGAAAATTAATGAACCTTATTATACCAAGATAAAAGCAGCTATCTTAAATTTAGCCGATAGTCCGCGCCCTCAAGGGTATATCAAGTTGAAAGGCCGCGAAGGGTTCCGAATTCGCATTGCTGATTACCGCATCATCTATGATATCCATGACGATGTATTATTGATAGAGGTTATTGAACTTGGGCACAGAAAGGATATCTACCAATAGCAGAATCGAGTAATCCCATACTGTCTGAGCCGTTGATTCGTTTGATTAACTGATTTCGCTGATCATTATCCTTAAAATCAATATCATCTTTTAAATCTCCAAAATCTCGGTTCAGACGATACTACCCTCGCTACTTCCCGAATGCCTTTTTTACCAACACGCCAGAAAGCGCGGCCATACCGCCGACCAGGCCGCCGATAAATGCAGTAACGGCCAACAGCCAGATCCAGTTATTGGGTAACGGGAACAACTGTACAACACGGCTGGCCAGGATATGGTCGTTAGGTACACTTTTGAATAAGGCAAGGGCAGTCCATACAATAAACACAGCAAAGAACCCTGAAAAAAACGATTGCCCAGAAGTTTTGCCTACAAACAAAGCCGCCAGGAACGCGGCGATAGCCACCACCCACCAGGGCAAAAAGTACCCGCTGGCAAACGATAAAATGAGTATAATTAAAAATAGCATATATCTTTTAGTCTAAACCTATCTTGAAAATAACCAAATTCGCAATGACAAAACTTAATTTTAATTGGAAAAGGGGACGGCTCTTTAAGTTTATCAATCAACCTAAAAAAACAACCTAATCTCTAATCCCCAATCACTAATCCCTATTTCCCACTCAACGTAAGTGTCGTCTTTATCCTGTCCGATTTTTCATCGGCAGAATTTAAAAACAGCAATTCATTCAGTTTTCCGTCATTCCATGTGTTGAACATGTTGCGGTAATAAAAACTTCCGGGATTGCCCGATTCGCCTCCCGGGAAAACACCATATCCTTTTACAACCGGCCCCATCTGCACCACCATCCGCCACGATGGCCCGTTGTTATTGCGCAGTGCGTTGATCACCCCACCTTTGCCGCCTGCAATAAAATCGCCGGTACCGAAACCGGGCAAGCTCGCCAGGTGATTGATAAAGGTTTTCTTCACATGTCCCCATCCCCATTTTTCACCAGGCTGGCCGTATTTGGTGATCATAGTATCAACAGCCGCATAAAATGCACGGTTAACTAGATCTGCACAGGTTTCCTGTAAAGGGGTGTGCACGTTGTCGAACCATTTCGAATTAGGTTCAGTTAATAACAATTTTTCGGTCCGATCTTCCGACGGTGTCTTCAGGTATAGACCTTTAACGTCAAACTGATCGTTCCACACCATATCGTAAAAGTTATTCCACCAGTTGTTGAAAACACTGGCCCCGATTGAATTGGCAGCAAAATGTTTATTCCATTTTTTGACGATGTCAAATACTTTCACCTGGGTGTTATCCATTTTTGACCTATCTAGATACTTCAGCATCGCTGCCAATACATCGTCCGCCAGTATGCTATAATTGTCCATCTGCATGATTCGCATACTATCAACCGTGGCATGCTGCATTGCTGTTAACCGGTCGTTTATGCGTTTGCCGCGATAGTAAGATCCAAACCGCCAATTAATGTAATAAGGGTAGGTAGGATCGGTTGAAGATTGATTGGCCGAGCTTACAAAGCCGCGCGGCGGATTTTTCACCGTTGGGTTTTGGTCCGCAGGGATCCATCCCTGCCAGTCGTTGGCCGGATCGCTACCATCCAATATATATTTGCCCTGGTCTTTAAATTTAAGCGGGAACTTGCCATTGGGTGTTATGGCGATGTCGTTGTCGTTACTGGCGAAAATAAAGTTTTGCGCGGGCGCAGTGTAATGGGTGAGTGCTTCGCGGTAATCTGCATAATTCTTACCACGGTTCAGCAGGTAAAAACATAAAAAGTCATTCGATTCATCGTGTGCTATCCAACGCAGGGCATCACCCACCGGGATGTTTTCCTGCCCGGATTTAGGCTTTTTGGCAGCGTCTTCGTAAACTACTGGTCCGTGATGGGTATAGATCACAGTATCGGTAACTGTGGCAGCGCCCCGTACTTTAATAACTTCGATGCGTTTTTTTACCGGGTTCCATTTATTATTATACCAGTATTCGTTTTTCGACCCGTCTTTAAATTTTACCTGGTACCAGTTAAGCACATCGGCGTCCACATTGGTAACGCCCCAGCTGATATGCTGGTTATATCCGATCACAATCCCCGGCGCCCCCGGTAATGATGCCCCATTGACGTTAACGGTCGGCGACGATAATTGCGCCTGGTACCATATTGATGGGAAGGTTAAGTTCAGATGCGGGTCGTTGGCCAGTATAGGGTACCCGGTCGCCGTTTTGCTTCCGCTTACTGCCCAGTTATTGCTGCCGATGCCGTCTACAATCTCATGGTCTTTTTTAGTAGCTGTCATTTGCGCTAAAAATTCGGGCGATGGTTTGGGAGTGGGCAAAGGTTTAAAATTCCATTTAGTGCCAACCGGTATAATCGGCGATTCATGAAAAGGATAATCCGGAAAAAGGTCATTCATGGTTTGTGCGCCCAATAGCTTCAGGTCATTGGTCATGGCAAACTGGTCCGATCCCCCGGCTAAGGTTTCCGACATCAGCTTAAGTAAAAAGATGCAGTTGATGGGCTTCCAATCCTCCGGTGCGTAGTCAAGTAATTTGAACTCGATAGGGTAGTCTTTTGGGCCAAGTTGATGGATGTATCCATTCACACCATCCGTATAAGCCAATACCATTTCGCGGCTTGCGGGGTTGGCCATTATGCCTTTCAATCCATTTTCAGCGCCATAAACCATGCCCATACGGCGATGGTATTCGTCAATAGGTAAGGCTTTCGGGCCGATCACCTCTGCCAACCTGCCCGATGCGATGCGTGTCTGGATATCCATTTGCCACAGCCGGTCGCGGGCGGTCACAAAGCCTTGCGCATAATACAGGTCATGATCGTTGTTGGCAAAAATATGCGGGATGCGGTTTTCGTCGTAACGGATCACCACTTTATCTGTCAAGCCGGGGAGCTTCAAGTTTTCTGTTGCCAGGATGTGCTTGCTTTCCGCATTTTGCCAGAACCCGGTCGACGGGTTAAGAAACACGCCAATGGGGGGCACGCTGCCTATCCTTACCTCCAATGCCAAAATAAGGGCAATGGTTAAAATTACCGCAAGCAAAGCTTTAGCAACCTTCATTTGTGTACGTTTATTGAGGCAAGATAAGCAAAATGTAAGAGCCTGTTTAAATTTTATTAGTGAGATTTATCATGCAACTATTTTTGAGTGAAACGAGCCGGCTTTTTTGACATAGCGGAGACTATGGCAAAAAAAATCCAACCAATTTCAGCCCCAAAAAGGCATAAGAAATTCGGTGACTGAATCTTAAACAGGCTCCTGGTGGGCGGTACTGCTTTTTGCAAGCTTTTTTTTCCAGAATTCAAACGTCTCGTAAAACTTATTGAAATCTATCGGTTTAATCACGTAGTCGTCCATACCGGCGGCTAAGCATTCTTCTTTGTCTTTAGCGTAGGCCCCGGCAGTCATGGCAATTATTACCGGTCGTTTATCGCCGTATTCCTCTATGATCTTTTCAGTCGCCTGCAAGCCACCCATTTCCGGCATCTGCACATCCATCATCACTATATCGTAATGCTGCCGCTGCAGCGACGATAAAACCTCCAGGCCGTTAGATACCACGTCGCAATTGTAGCCGATGTTTTTAAAAGCCTTTATCACAATTTTCTGGTTGATAATATTGTCTTCGGCCACTAGTATACTCACATCGTTATGTATCAGATTTTCCGGATGCGTTTCCTTCGGCGCTGTTGATTCTGCATCTTTTTTCATTGCTGAAAGTTTTTCGAGCAGCATCTTATGGAAATTGGCGGGTTTAATGGGTTTGTCTACAACAGCGGCAAATAGTTTAAGGTCCTCTTTATGTTCAGGCGAAAAATAACCGATGGAGCTAAACAATACCAGGGGGATACCGGTACCGAAGGTCTGAACAATCTTTTTAGCAGTGTCAATACCATTCATTTCCGGCATCAGCATATCGATTATAATGATGTCGTATTTTTGCCAGTTCATGGCTTTAATGCCATTTGCCCCGCTCACAAAAGTATCCGCATGCATGCCCCAATGTTCACAATGCCCCCGCAAGATCCGCAAATTGGTAAGGTTATCATCAATTATCATAACCGATTTACCGATCAGGTCTTTCTCTATAACTGCCGGCCGGTATTCCTTAATGCTGTTACTTGCGAGTAATTGGATAGTAAATTTAAAGGTAGTGCCCACATTCACCTCACTTTCTACCCAAATGCGGCCATTCATTTTCTCGATCAGCCGGGCGCTTATGGCAAGCCCTAAACCGGTGCCACCGTATTTCCGGGTAGTGGATGAGTCTACCTGCGAGAACGAGTTGAACAATTTGTGCATCTTATCCTGCGGAATACCGATGCCGCTGTCCCTTACAGAAATTTCCAGTTCGTAACTGTCGTCTTTTTTGCCGTTCAGTTTAATGCTGGTTAGTATTTCGCCGCTATCGGTAAACTTGATGGCGTTGCCCACCAGGTTTACTACAACCTGGCGAAGCCTTGTCATGTCGCCCACTACTTCGGTAGGTACGTCCGGATCAATGGTATATAAGAGATCAAGGTCTTTTTCGTGCGCCTTAAAGGCGAGCAGGTCGTAAGTCTCTTCGATGATCTTATGAATAAAGAACGGGTGCTCTTCCAGCTCCATTTTGCCGGATTCGATCTTCGAAAAGTCCAGTATTTCGTTGATGATCTCCAGCAACGCATCGGCACTTATCCTGATCGACTCCACGAAGTCGTATTGATCTTCGGTGAGGGTGGTGTTTCGCAGCAGGCTGGTCATGCCTATTACGCCATTCATCGGCGTCCTGATCTCGTGGCTCATGTTTGCCAGGAACTCCGATTTCGCCATGTTTTGGGCTTCGGCCAGTTTATTCTTTTCTTCCAGCTGAATGTTGAGGTCTTTAAGGTGCTGATCGTTCAGGTATTGTTGCGTCACATCATCAAAAGTCCATAACATACCGCTTATATGTTCGGAAACGGTAGGGGCGCAGCAAACGTTCAATACAAAAAGCTTCGGCTCCCTGAAGATCCACTTCCAGTTATCGATTGTTTTATCAGGCGACTGAAAAAGCTCCATTCCCCGTTTAAAAATTTCCTCCTTATTGTCCGCACGCGAACGCAATTGCTGCATCGCTTCCGCCAGCTTCGCGGGGATTACATTACCGCTGTCCAATCCGAAAAGTATGGCTGCACGATCATTTACCCAACTGTTGTTACCCGAATCGTCGATAAAAATAATACTCTGCGGAACAGTTTGTAAAATGGCGTTGAAGCGTGTTTTTAACTCTTCCAGCGAGTAATAAGTACGCTTTAAGCGGATGGTCTCGCTTATTTTAGCCTGGCAAACTTCTGCAAATTCTTTAAAGTCAGCACAGAAATTAAAATCGTTATTCCAGCTTAAAAACAGGTAACTATTGATATTAAACTGGTTAAGAGGTAAAACAACTAATGCAGCGGGTGAATTAATCAGGCGCTGCAAATCCATTCCGATAGCGTTGTCCGGCAGGTGAAAAAAATGCGGCCCTCCGGCGCTATAAAAGGTACTTATAACTTCAGGGTCAAGGTAGGTAGTGTCCCTGTTTTGTATTCCGGGAGCAATTATCCGGGCGGTAATTTCATCCTCTTTCTTAACAAGCAATACATCATCCGCACCCGAAAGCTTTTTAAGATGCGACATCGCACGAATCATCACGTCGTCGAATTGCTCATAGCCGGCCACATCGCCTGTAAGGCTTATGAAACGCAGGGCCTGTTTCGCCCAGTTGGTATCTGAATTTAGTTGTCGCAAGCTATGATATAAATGATTTAACGGCATTAATTACTTCACTGGGGGCGCTGATATGTGGAAAGTGGCCCGTTGCATTGATATATTTGAGGGTGCTGCCGCCGATGTTTCGGTTCAGGTATTCGGCAACTTCAGCAGGCACCGCAATATCTTGGTGCGCTTGTATCAGCAGCGTTTTTTTATTCATTTTTGGAAGCTCTTCGCGTACGTCAGACTCGAAGATCACTTTTGCTACAGAGAGTGCTATGTCAGGCCTGATAGCCGATAGTGTGCCTGCAAAAGATTTTCCAAGCTCAGGCTTATCGGGGTTGCCCATTACCATCGCTGAAAAACCGCTTACCCATGCATAATAGTTGGTAGTCATGGTTTCATACATGCTGTCGAGCGCAGGTTGCGTAAAGCCGCCGGTGTAATTTGCGCTGTCATCATTCAGATAACGCGGGGAAGCACCTATGAATATCAGTTTAGAAAAGTATTTGGGCTCTTTTATGCTGGCAAGCAGCGTGATCATCGAACTAACCGAATGCGCCACCACTATAGCGTCTTCTAACTGGTGCTCTGCCGCAATAATGAGCAGGTCATCGGCATAAGCATTCAGGGTGCTATATTTAATGGGACTATAGGCTTTCGGGTCCGCGTTTCCGCCGCCTACATTGTCATATAACACAATTCTGTAGTCAGCCTCGAAGGCTTGTTTAACAATGTTCCATGCATTTTGGTCGGTACCAAAACCGTGTGCAAAAATGATGGTTTTTGTCGCCGAGAGGTTACCCTCTATTTTTATATTATTTTTCGCAGAAAGCATTGTTCAATGGCTAAATCAATAGGTGGGGGCATATACGCACCTTACAAAAATAAGTTTGAGAAAGATAAATAAAATAACAAAAATAACTAATAAGAATATTTTAATTAACCATTAAGAAATAATTATTCAATGGTTGTTTATTTTCCGGGCGTGGAATGTGGCAGGAATGTTAATTTTCAAGGCTTTTGTTTGGCCGTTACAGCGTCCTCATGGCTTTGATCATTCAGGTTGACAACAAATAAAGAAGCTATTACAATTCTATCCGGGTGACAATCATCTTTCCTTTACATTCGGGGAAGGTTTCTTCCTTTTCCTTCCGGAACAGCTCGCATTTTTTTGCAAAACGTTCCAGTTCTTGTTCTTCCAGTATTTCCCACTCCTCGGCACCAATCATATTTGAGTGCTGTTTTCTTCGTTCTTTTATCGAATCATTTAAAGTGCTCAATACCGTCGGAAAGTCCGCCAATGCAAGTTGGCCGTTTTCGCTTGCGCGAATATGCATATTAAACTCGCGGGTGCGTTTTATTATTTTCGCTTTACCGTAAGGGAAATCCGGTTTTACCGATTTAATGCCGCTGATGTAACTATGGTCGGTCATGTACATTCTTGTGGGGATCAGTATTTCAAATGTCATGGCCGTGCGTTCGGCGTTGGTCAGTTCCCGGTATTTGCCG
>Ga0116227_10016029_pt1 | contig 10915 bp, 6 predicted proteins | sample S1TSphgellanicum_FD_89693 | JGI IMG/M metagenome (GOLD analysis project Ga0116227, IMG submission 89693) | Host-associated microbial communities from peat moss isolated from Minnesota, USA - S1T2_Fb - Sphagnum magellanicum MG | ecosystem: Host-associated > Plants > Peat moss > Unclassified...
ATAAATAAGTTGTATTGCTGGCATCGTAATCATAATATTTATCAATATCCGTCTGGCCATACAAAGTTTTCAGATCATCGTAATGATAATTGTATGTTTTTGTTGAAATAATGTCATGAAGTTTGGTTTTCAAAGCATAACCTGTCAAACTTTCTGTTCCGGAGTAATATCCAGCCGGTGCTTGCGCAGATATAAAAACAGGAAAAACAGCGATTGCAAATAAGTATCTTTTCAGCATACAATAATTTTTTAATATCGGGCTATAAAAATATCATTTTTTTATAAGATATCTTTTATTTTTTTCAAATTGAATATTAATAATGGTTTACAATAAAAATCAAATAAAAAAATCCCCTATGAAAAGGGGATTTATGTCTATTTAGAATATTAAAAATTTATTCTCCTACAATTATATTATGAAGAGAAACTCTCAAACCCTCCAACTGTTCTTTTTTGCTGTCCAGTCTATGATAAGTATCTTTCAGAAGCGGATTATCTCGTTTTGCCACACCGAAGAACGACAAATTATTTTCCAGCTGTACAACTTCTGATTCCAGATCAGCTATTTGATTTTTGATTTTTCTTGCTTTATCAGTCAGTTGGCTTTCGGAAAGATTTTCTTCTTTCAGATCGAACTCATTGATCTTGTTGAGTTTCAGTTTTTCTCTGAGCGTTTTATTGAATTCTGTATTGATGGACAATTTATCTTTTGGAACTTTGCCGATAGCGTTCCATGAATTTTTGATGTTTTCAATTTTTTCAACAGAGCCTTCTTCGTCTGTTAATGCTTTGAGATCCTCAAGTAAAGCTTTTTTGTTTTTGTAATTTTCTTTCCAGTTATCTCCTGTTGCGTTATTCTTATCTCTATAATTTTTGAAAAAAGTATTACAAGCATCACGGAAATCATCCCAAACTTTATTGGCCTGACTTCTAGGTACGTGTCCAATTGTTTTCCAGTCTTCCTGAAGTTTTTTGAAAAGAGGAACCACAATATCCCAATCTTCGGAATTCATATTATCCTGAGCTGTTTTTATCAAGCCTTGTTTTGCTTCAAGATTATGAATTTGAGAACCTTTCAGATTTTTATAGAAATCATTTTTACCGGTGTTAAAGTTTCTTAAAACAACTTTGAAATCCGTCCAGTTTTGGTTCGAAACTTTCTTAGGAACAGGTCCTAATTTCAAGAACTCAGCACGTAGGTCTTCTACTCTTTTTATCGCTTGCTGCCAATAAGTATGATTTATAGATTCCGGTGCAGTAAGCGTTTTAAGTTCTTCAATAATTTTAGTCTTCTTCTCAAGATTCTCTAATTGTTCAGATTCTATTACAGCAATCAATTCAGATTTTCTCTCGTGTATCTTATTAGAAACTTCTTTGAATTCTTCCCAAGTTTTTTCACGGAATTCCTCAGCAACTGGCTCCGCTTCTTCTTTCCAAAGTTTGTGAAGATACTGCAACTCATTCAAAGCTTTTTGAACTACTTTTTCCTCAAGTAATTCTTTAGCTCTTGAGATAATATGATGTCTTTTTTCAAGATTATGAGCAAATTCCTGCTCAAGAAATTCTTTATTCAGATCCAACATCTCATTGAACATTTTCAGATGATGAAAGTAATTGTTATTCAGATTTTTGAATTCGGATTTTGCAACTTGTCCTGCATTTCCCCAAGCTTCTTTAATTTCTCTTATGGATTTGAAGAGATTAACGCCAGGCTCAGAATTGGTATAAAGGTTTTTCAATCTTTCGATGATTACTTGTCTTTCATCTAAATTTTTCTGATGATCTGCTTCTTGAGATTTATGGAATTTGTCCTGCTTTTCTCTGAAAATATTGACCAGAGCGCTTAGCTTTGAAGCTTGTGGATGATGAAACTCAAAGTGCTCTTCCGGGTTTCCTTGCTCTAGAAATTCGTGTTTTTTATCTTCTACTTCATCCGCTACTTTATGATTGGCGTGATCTTTAAGCGCACTGAATTTTTTTGATAATGAATGAGAATCATCTTTGTTAACAATAGATTCCATTTTGTCTAAAGTCTCTTTCAGTGAAAGATTAGAATAATTTTCTTCTGCAAGTTCGATTTCCTGATGTTCAGTTTCTAAATTTTGTTCTGTTGCAACCTCTTCTAATATTTCATTTTCAGTAGATTTTACTTCAGACTCTGGATTTTCATTTTCCGAAACTTCTTCTTTAGCCACATCTTCTACTGACTGATTATCAGCAGGATTGACTTCAGAATTTGGTTTTTCGATTTCAGGATTTTCGTTTTCAATACTCATAACAAAGCGAATTAATTGGCAATAACAACTTTTAAATGCACTAAATTAAATGTTTTTTGTAGAAAACACCAAATAACATTACTAATTTTCAAAAAAATATTAAATAATTTATAATGTCATCAATCTGAATTTCAAAAAATCAGATTTACTTGACAAAGGCTTTCTAATGTTGTATCTTTGCAGTTCCTAAAAATTTAAAACAATAAAATCCGTAAATTTTATGAAGACATCAGATTTTAATTTTGATTTACCAGCTGAATTATTAGCCGAACACCCATCAGAAAACCGTGACGAAGCGAGACTAATGGTTCTTGACAGAAAAACTGAAACCATCACTCACCGTTTGTTCAAAGATGTGATCGATTACTTCGACGAAAAAGATCTTTTCATTTTTAATAACACAAAGGTTTTCCCTGCAAGATTATTCGGGAACAAAGAAAAAACCGGTGCCAAGATCGAGGTTTTCTTGTTAAGAGAATTAGATCCTGAAACACGAGTTTGGGACGTATTGGTAGATCCGGCAAGAAAAATAAGAATTGGAAACAAATTATTCTTCACAGAAGACGAATCTCTAGTTGCAGAAGTTATAGACAACACTACTTCAAGAGGAAGAACTCTAAGATTCCTGTTTGATGGATCTTATGAAGAATTCCGTACAAAACTGACAGAACTTGGTGAAACTCCACTTCCTAAATACATCAAAAGAGAGGTAGAACCAGAAGATGCTGAAAGATACCAAACAATCTACGCAAAAGTAGAAGGTGCTGTTGCGGCTCCAACTGCTGGTCTGCATTTCTCAAAACATTTGATGAAAAGATTGGAAATCAAAGGAATTGACTTTGCTGAAATTACGCTTCACGTTGGATTGGGAACTTTCAACCCGATTGAAGTTGAAGATCTTTCCAAACACAAAATGGAATCCGAAGAAGCAATCATTGATGAGAAAAACGCAGAGATCATCAACAGAGCTGTTGAGGAAGGACGCAGAGTTTGTGCCGTTGGTACGACTACAATGAGAGCTTTGGAAACTTCTGTTTCTTCTAACAAAAAAATCTCGGCTTACAGAGGTTGGACAAACAAATTCATCTATCCGCCTCACGATTTTGGTGTTGCGAATGCAATGATTACCAACTTTCACACACCAAAATCTACATTGATTATGATGATCGCAGCGTTTGCGAACAAAGATTTTGTAATGAGAGCTTATGAAGAAGCCATCAAAGAAGGTTATAAATTTTATTCTTACGGAGATGCAATGCTGATCCTTTAATAATTTGATTTTAAAATTAAAAATGCACATCTTACAAGGTGTGCATTTTTTTATGTCTTGTAATTTTATTAATTTCATCAGATGAAAATAATTCAGCTTTTTGCAATATTATCGATTGGCTTGTCTTGCTCGCAAACACAAGAGAACTTTAAAGTCCTTTCTTCGTTACCCAAACAATTAAAAGAAGCGTCTGCCTGCGAAATTTCGAAAGCATCTCCTCTGATCTGGACGATTGAGGACAATCATAATCGAAATATTCTTTTCGGGTTTAATGAAAATGGGAAATTGATCAAGGAAATTACCATCACTAATGTTGAAAATAATGACTGGGAAGATTTGGCTTCTGATGACGAAGGAAATATCTACATTGGTGACTTTGGAAATAATGATAACGACCGGCAAAATCTTGCCATCTACAAAATAAATGCAGCCGATTTAAATAAAGACGAGGCAAAGGCAGAATCCATTATTCAGTTTTATTATCCGGAGCAAACCGAATTTCCGCCAAAGAAAAAAGACCGGATTTTTGATGTAGAATCTTTCTTTATTCATAACAACAAGTTCTATCTTTTCACGAAAAACAGAAGTTCAAAATTTGATGGAACAACGGTTCTTTATGAAGTTGATAACAATTCGACTCAAAAATTACCTGCAAAAAAAATTGGAAGTTTTGTAACTTGCGAACAGTTCAATCATTGTGCAGTTACGAGTGCTGACATCAGTCCAAATAAGGATAAAGTTGCTATCTTAAGCTCTGATAAAGTTTGGGTTTTCACAAACTGGAAAGACAATAATTTCTTCTCCGGAAATGTAGAAAAAATCGAATTAAATCATCATACACAAAAAGAAGGGCTTTGTTTCAAAGATGAAAACACACTCCTAATGACCGACGAAGGTGGAAAAAAACAAGCAGGGAATCTTTATGAACTGAAATTGAAGTAATTCTTAAAATCTAAAAAAATAAGTCTCGGTCTAATCGTTTTAAAAAGTCCCACCAATTCCTATAACCAATCGTCCGCCATCGGAAGACTGAAAATAAGAAACATTTGCAGAGACCGCATCAACCGCATTTAACCAAAATCCTACTCCGTAAGAGTTATGCCATTTATCTGAAATTTCATTTTGATTCCAAACTCTTCCTAAATCAAAACCTCCAAAAAATCCATAACTCAAAGGTAAAATGGAATTCTTGATTTTTCCAACTTCATAACGTAAATCCGATGTTTGATAAAAGGAATTCTTCCCATAAAAACGATTGAATCGGAAACCTCTCAAATCCTTGTTCCCTCCCAAAGTTGCCATCTGATAAAACTCATAATCGTCTCCAAACAGCCATTTTGCTTTCGCATAAGAAGACCAAACCAATCTCTTATTTTGAGTCAGATAATGCAGAAAACCAAGCCCGGTTTCCAAAGAAGTATATTGCCTATCGGTATTTTGAAGATTCATATTCCAGACCGTTCTGATGTCAAATTTCATTCCCAGCTTCGGGTTGGCTTTATTATCATAATTTTCATAATTAAACGAAATATCCGTTCCTCCAAATTGCTTTGAACTAAAAACATCTTCGTTTATAACATCTGGTAAGGAGATATAACGATTGCCAGTTCTGTCGACTTTCAGAATTTCATAATTAAGTTTCGCAGAAAATGTTGAGGCATTTTTGTTCCAGTTGATTGACGGCGAAAACCCAAATTCCCGGGCTCTGACATTATTAAATCTATTTCCGAATTCTTCTTTCGGATTGATGGTTTCATTTCCAATCCCGTAAAAATTCCGAATATAGTGCGAGCTTGTCACTCTTGTATCCAAGCCATAAAACCAATGCCCTTTCAACAAAGGAAACTCTGCTTGATAGGCAAATTCATAACCTCTTGTTCCTGTAAAATAGTTAGCTATGAAATGATGTTTCTGAGAATATGGATTCTTGATAAAGTCATTCACCGTATAATCTGCATTGAAACCAATAGCTAAAGCATCATCCGGATTAAAACCAAAATCCATGAACGTTGTAAAAACGTTATATTTAGCATTCCTGTAATTGTATTGATTGATATCGTAATCATCTGTCAGTTTCAAGGTTGCATGGCCTTTATTTTCAAAGTTATTGCGTTTGCTTTTATAGTCATAGATTTTCACTTTTTTAGAATTGGAAACAGAATATTTATCATTATCCAAACCGCCCAAAAGTTCAATTCTTATACTCGATTTTTGCTTGCCTTCTACAACAAATTCATCGTCGTCATCTAATCCGTAAAGCAGAATTTCTTTTGTCAATAATCCCGAATATAATTTTGAAGACTGTAATTCTTCGCCACTTTTTTTCAAGCGATAGATTTTGATTTCCGTCTCATTATTCGGAAGCCTTGTGATTACAAATCTGTCTTTTTTATTTGTCCCTGTCAGAATAACTTTTTCCTGAAGGAATTTGAAGTAAACCGAAGCATATTTTGTAAGGTCACTTTTTCTGGTCAACAATTTCTGAATCAAATCTTCTGAAACCTTATCCTGGACTTCTTTTGGTAAATTTTTAAAAGCTTCCCGAATATCATTTTCTGTCAAATTCTTTTGAATAAATTCTGCAACATCCTGCCAATCTTTACCAATAGAGTTTTTAGCAAAAATTAGATCCAATGGATAAGGCTCACGATTGAACCATTTTACACTTTCTATTTGGTGATCAAAAGTCTGCATATGTTTTAGTTCCGGAAACTCCATCAAAATCCCTGTAACAAAACCGTCATATTTTGCAAAAGCCTGATCTCTGTCCTTTGGAATCGGGCTATAAATTACATTTCCATTTTCTTTTTTCGCTTCAAATTTCCATTGGTCGTGATGCCTGTCCCAATCACCAATCAACATATCAAACAAACGGGCTTTTATCCAGGCTTTCTCATCTATTTTATACTTTTCGTCTTTGGCAAGATTCAGGATTACTTCGTCGGTTCCAAGAACTTTATTTGGATTTTCCTCGGTTTCCATCGGTCGGTCTTCGAGATAGTACAATTCGTCACCAAAATCTTCATTGAAGTTTTTCAAAGTCTTCTGCTTCGGAATATAAAAAAGTTCCGGAGTAGTGTGACGAATTCCTAATTTATCGGACATTTCACCGATTACCAAAGGTGTGTAAGGATGGGAAGTTGTATAAAAATCCAGTAAAAATTTATCCGCATAACTTCCATCAAAATCATCTACAACATATTGATTTTTGAAAGCCACAGCCTGTAAAAATCTCACACCACTTTTTTTGAGCGCTCTGATAACATATTCGTTTTTGGTTTTAGTTTCCAGACGAAGCGATTTGGTCTGATGTCCACCTCCTGCTCTATCTGTTTTCACACCTCCAAAAAGCGTATCCAAAACCAGATTTTTAACATTGATTTTCTTAGAATAATAATTGCGGTAATGCTTTCCCCAAAGAAACTCGTAGAACTTACTTTTCCTGGTCATTGATGAATCATAAATCGAAGCTTTTGTATATTCTGAGAAATTTTTCGGATAATCCTTAAAAATTTTTTCTTCATTTCCAAGAACAGTTTTTCGGAATAACAACTCTGATTTTTCTGGATTAAGTTTATAAAAACTCACTTCTGCATTTCCTGACTTTGATATTTTAAGTTCTGCATATCCATTATTTCCAAATGAAAAATCATTGCTTCCAACCGCTTTTGCAGCTTCGGTTTTGGAGCCGGCTCCGCTGATAATCTGTCTGATATCAGCCTGTTCAATATATTGCAAATTATGATCGTGACCGGAAACTACGACCAAATTTTTCCGTCCGCTAATCAACGTTTTGAGTCTGTCTGCCAAGTTTTTATAATTCTGATTGGAAATATCCTGATGCGAGATTCCGCCGGTTGCTCTTGTCAAATTGATTATTGAACCTAAAACCGGCAAAGGAAATCTATTCTCGAAAGGAAAAATCTGCTTTTCCAAAGAGTAATATCCGCCGTGAGAACCATGTGTAATCAAAGGATGATGTGTTGCAACAACAATTGTTTTATTTTGATTTTTATTCAATTGGTCTTCGAATTCTGTATAAAAATCTTCTCGGGTTTTGATGTCACACTTTTCGTTGATATTCGGGTTTTTGTTCCAGTCTGCTAAAACCCATTCTGTATCAACTAAAATCAATGCCAGTTTTTTGTTGATTTTTCTGGTTTCGATTGGACATCCGTTTCTAGGTGCAAATGCATTTTTGTCTCCGAATTTTTCTGTCACATAATCTTCTTCACGTTTCAGACCTTTTATACCGTTGTTGTACCAATCGTGATTGCCCGGAATTAAAATCGTCTTTCCTTTGAATTGGCTGGATAATGAGATTTGGTTATCCATTTTTTTCTCCGCTAATCCTCTGTTTGCATTTTCTTTTTTAGGCATCCCAGCCGGATAAATATTATCACCAAGGAAAATAAGCGTGCTGTTTTCAGAAGCTTTGGACAATGAATCTTTTAGAATATTCATATTGTGGAAAGCTTCATCCTGATCAAGATTTCCTGCATCACCAACCAAATAAAATGTATGAATAATGCTGTCTTTTATGGTTGATTTTTTTTCAAAATTTTTGGCATTCTTTCCGTAATCCGCTTTTTTAACTGCACAAGAAATAGCAGTTAATGAAATTAGAAAAAAACAATAGATGTTCTTCATTTTTATATGTTGGCGCTTTGCACCTTTATTAGATTCTTTTATAGATTTTATTCCAAAATTTTGGAGATTATTAAGTAAGACAATAAAACTTAAACAAAGTCAGTTTAATATCTTTAAATAAATATTGATAAAATTACTGAAACTCTAACAATATTTAACAAAATTAAAAATTTAAAAGCCATTATACTTTCTTAAATTTGTTGTAAATTGACTTTATGGATATTTTGAAAATCTCGGAAGATTACGCAAAAAATTTGCTCAAAGATAAATTATCTTCTGCCTATACTTATCATAATCTTGACCACACAATTCAGGTCGTTGAAAAAATAAAAACCCTTGCAAAGGAAGAAAACATCAATCCTGAAGATACAGAAAATTTGCTTCTTGCAGGTTGGTTTCACGATTTAGGTTACGTTGATGACGCTGATAATCATGAGGAAGAAAGTCGAAAAATAGCTGCAAATTTCTTAAAACAACATCAGCTTTCTGAAGAGAGGATTGCTAAAATAGGTGAATTGATCTTAGCAACGGACAAATTCTATAAACCAAAAAATCGTCTGGAAGAAGTCATAAAAGATGCGGATTTGTATCATTTGGCTTCGGATGATTATTTCAGGATTTGTGAAAATCTGAGACAGGAGATCAAAGAGGTTCATCATCAGAAATTCAGTAAACAACAATGGTCTGAACTTAACATTGTTTTCTTCTCAAAACATCAGTTTTACACCAAATATGCCAAGGAAAACTGGCAACCGATAAAGGAGAAAAATGTGGACAGAATACTTACCAATATTCAAAATCTGAAAGAAGAGAAAAAAAAGAAAAATGCTGAGGATAATGATAAAGCACTTCTGAATAAAAAGAAACTGGAAAAACTGGAGTCACCGGAACGTGGTATCGAAACAATGTTCCGTGTAACGCTGAACAACCATACAAAACTAAGCCAAATTGCTGATAGCAAGGCGAATATCCTTCTTTCTGTAAATGCCATTATTATTTCTATCGCCCTATCAACACTGATTCCAAAGCTGGATGCACCTAGAAATGCACACCTTGTCATTCCATCATTTGTAATGGTTATTTTCAGTGTAGCTTCTATTATTTTAGCAATAATGTCCACAAGACCAAAAGTCTCCAGCGGGACATTTACCCGGAAAGAAATCGAAGACAAAAAAGTAAATCTTCTGTTCTTCGGAAATTTTTACAAAATGCCTCTGGAAGAATATCTTTGGGCTATGAAGGAAATGATGGCAGACCGACAATATCTCTACGACACAATGATAAAAGACCTCTATTACCTCGGAATTGTTCTGAACAGAAAGTATAAATTACTACGACTGACATACACGGTTTTCACCATCGGGATTATCGCTTCTGTGATTGCTTTTGTGGTGGCTTTTCGGAATGTGACGGTTTGATATAGTTCCATCAAAACTTATTAAATAATATGAATTCTAATACAAGTGCTAAAAATCTAACAGACTCAATTTCAAAAGAAATAATTAATACAAGTCTTGATTTATCCGTTGATTACGCAGAAATAGGAATAGATGAACTAATCGATGGTACTTTAAAAGAAATTCCTTTTGTAAAAACTATTTATTCGGTTAGCAAGATTGGATATAGTATTAAAGAAAAGTTTTTTGTGAAAAAATTATTAACATTTTTACAAGAACTTCATTCTGGTATACTAGATGAAATCAAACTAGAAGAATTTAAAAATAAACTTGATTCAGATAAAAAATATAAAAATAAAGTAATTGAAAACTTAATCGTTTATACAGACGCTTTTCTAAACATTGAAAAAGCAAAAATATTTGCTAATCTTTTTAGAGAGCATATTAATGGTAAATATGATTGGAAATATTTTCTTGGCTTAACAGATTGTTTAAATTCTATAAATATTAGTGCGTTTGATTTTCTAAAAGAAATGGCAGAAATTAATTATGAAATTTCAGAGGATTCAGATGAAAGAGCGATACCTCGCAATGGAGAAAAAGAAGCTCTTTTATATTCTTGTGGAATTGCATATGAACGAAGTAGTTGGAGCTCAAGTTTTAATATTTCTCAAATAGGAAAAGACCTATTTGAATTCGGAATAAAATCTACTTCCATTAATTAAATCCCCTCCACAAAATCATACTCCACTTTCCCAGCTCCGTAATTCACAGCAACACGCAAAGCTCGTAAACCATTGATTCCCTGCAAATCTTCAACGTCTAGTTCTTCAACATTGGATTCCAGAATGTTTTGATTTTGAAGGATTTTTATCAATTTCAGATATTCTTCACGTTCTCTTTCCTGAGAATAAATGATGCTGATTTTTTCGGATTGCGTGATGCGTTCATCAGAATTTTTAACAGTTGATTTGTCGATACGTTTTTTAATCATTTCGTAGCGTGCATTGTAGCTACCGTCCACATCAAAACGCTTTTCATCCATTCTGAAACGGATACTGATTGGCGTACTGTATACCAAAATCATAGATGCAACATCCAATGGATAAGCCAATCGGTCTTTGTGTTTTGCATATTCGATTTCCGTTTCGCAAAGCACGCGCAATTGCCACAAGCGAAGGTTTTTCAGAAAGATCGAATCGTAAGTCAGATCCGGCTCAATCGATGAACCGATGTACATATTATGTTCTACACCGTCTGTCTTGAAACGCTCGTAGTAAAACGGAAATCTATGTTGTTGCTCTTCCTGTCTTTTGTCCAGA
>Ga0116227_10016032_pt1 | contig 10911 bp, 11 predicted proteins | sample S1TSphgellanicum_FD_89693 | JGI IMG/M metagenome (GOLD analysis project Ga0116227, IMG submission 89693) | Host-associated microbial communities from peat moss isolated from Minnesota, USA - S1T2_Fb - Sphagnum magellanicum MG | ecosystem: Host-associated > Plants > Peat moss > Unclassified...
CAGCATGATCGACAGTATCCAGTATTTCATGTTTCCGAATTTCTGTCCGTGGTACGGCGAAGGTCTGCCGCTGGTGTACCAATTCCTGCCGTATGGCGACGATCCGAACGAATCGGTGATGAACGTGCGCCTGACCGCGCCAGTGCCGGGTGGTGGCGCGCCAAGACCGCCGTCTGCGCCGATGCGCCATATCGGCTTCGATGAGGCGTTCAACACTGCGCCGGAAATCGGTCTACTGTCGATCATCTTCGATCAGGACATGAGCAACCTGCCCAGAATCCAGGCGGGCTTGAAAGCCGCCGAAGAAGGCCGCGCGGTGACGACTTTGGGACGTTATCAGGAGCAGCGCATCCGCCATTTCCACGACGTGCTGAGTGCAACGCTGGGGCTGTAAAGCATGCAGCAGCCAACCAGCAAATCCGGTCCTGCTTCCGGCACGGATTTGCCATTGCAACCCGCTTATGTCACGGTCGCAAAACTGGCGGATTTGCCGGAAGGCCAGCAGTTCAGCCTGTATGTCGGCCTGAAAAAAGTCCTGCTGTGCCGCGCTGGCGACGAGGTTTTTGCAATGCGGGATATGTGCCCGCACGCGCTACAACCTTTGTTTGGTAGCAAGGTTGAAAATGGCGTCATCAAATGCCAGAAACATGGCGCGACTTTCGATCTCACCAGCGGCCGCCCGACTAATGGCGTCACTACTGCCGCACTCGAAATCTACGCGGTCAATCTGCGCGATGAAATGATAGAGGTCGCCGTCAAGTAAATCGTGCGACCGCTATCTGGTTAACGTACCTGATCGACCCACCTGATTTCCGCCGAGTCGATTTTCCGGTGCGATTCGATCAATAGGACTTCGGAAGATCCAGCACTTTCTCGCCGAGGAACGACAAAATCAGCTGCTCGGTAACCGGCGCGATGCGCGGCAGAATCGATTCGCGGAACAGGCGCTCAACCTGAAACTCGCGCGCGTAACCCATGCCGCCGTGCGTCAAAACCGCCTTGGTCGCGGCGTCAAACGCAGCGCGTCCAGACAAAAATTTAGCCGCATTGGCTTCCGCACCGCAGGGCAGGCCCTGGTCGTAAAGCCAAGCCGCGCGCAAGCACATCCAGTAAGCCGACTCCAATAATGTCCAAGCTTCCGCGAGCGGATGCTGAATGCCCTGATTCTTCCCGATCGGCCGTCCAAAAACCACACGGTCGCGCGCGTACTTCGCCGCTCGCTGCAAGGCATCGCGGCCGAGGCCGATGGCTTCGATGCCGACCAGTACGCGCTCGGGATTGAGGCTGTCCAGAATGTAGTAAAAGCCTTTACCTTCTTCGCCGATCCGGTCGGATTCCGGAACGAAATAATCATCGATGAAGGTCGCATTGGAATCGACGGCATTGCGGCCGAGTTTCTTGATTCTGCGAACCTCGATCTTGGTCCGGTCCAGATCCGCATAGAACAGCGTCATTCCATCCGTCGGCCGTTTGCATTCGGATTTCGGCGTGGTGCGCGTCAGTAACACGATCTTGTGCGCTTCCTGGCCGGTCGAAGTCCACATCTTGCGGCCAGTGACGCGATAGCCGCCATCGACCTTCCTGGCGAATGTCTTGATGCTGGTAGTATCGAGACCGGCATCCGGCTCGGTGACGCCGAAGCAGGCTTTTTCTTCGCCTTGGATCAAGGGTACCAGCCAGCGTTTTTTCTGCTCAGGTGTGCCGTGGACGACAATTGCGTGTGGACCGAACAGATTGATGTGAATGCTCGATGCTGCCGACTGGCCGCCGCCCGAGTTGGCGACTGCGTGCATCATCACCGACGCTTCGGTGACGCCCAAACCCGCGCCGCCCAGTTCTTCCGGCATGGTGATGCCCAGCCATCCCGCTGCGGCCATCGCGGCATAAAATTCTTCCGGGAAGCGTGCTTTTTCATCGCACTCCGACCAGTATTCGTCAGTGAATTCGGCGCAGACTTTACGCACACTCACATCAATTTCGCGTTGCAGCTCGGTCAGGTTGAAGTCCATGGTTCCTCGGGTTTCGTTGAAATGCCGCAGCGTTGCATGATCGGGTTTCCAATTATGCAAGAAAATCGTATGTTATAAAACGATATGCATGCGTACTAGAATCAGAATTCAATAAAATTTCGCCGACATCATGAATGCCAATCAAGACATGGCTTACATCGCTTCCGGTCAGGAGCGGGAAGTCTTCAGGGCTGCGGCCGCGAACGGCCTGCCGGTCCTGCTGAAAGGTCCGACCGGTTGCGGCAAGACCAGGTTTGTGCAGACAATGGCGCAGGAACTGAACCGGCCATTATTCACCGTGGCTTGTCACGAAGACCTCACGGCGGGCGATCTGGTCGGCCGCTTTTTGCTGCGCGGCGGCGAAACCGTCTGGGAAGACGGGCCGCTGACGCGCGCGGTTCGTCAAGGCGGAATCTGCTATCTCGACGAAATCGTTGAAGCGCGCGCCGACACCACTGTGGTGATTCATCCGCTGGCAGATCATCGCCGCGAGTTGAATATCGAGCGTCTGGGCGAGTCGCTGATCGCGCCGAAGGAATTCATGCTGGTGCTGTCGTATAACCCCGGCTATCAAAGCGTGTTGAAGGATTTGAAACCCTCGACGCGCCAACGCATGGTGGCGATCGAGCTGACGTATCCGAATGCCGCAGTCGAAGAACGCATTCTGATGCAGGAAGCCAGCATCGATACCCTGCTGGCGAAACGTCTGGTGCGTCTCGGGCAGGCGATCCGCGCCTTGCAGAACGATGGCCTGCCAGAAGGCGCATCGACGCGCACCTTGATCGCCACCGCGCGGCTGATCCAGTCCGGCATCGATCCCCTGTTGGCCGCCGATGTTTGTATCGCAGGCCCATTGTCGGACGATCCCGCCGCCGCAAAAAATCTCCGCGAGATGGCTCGGGTTTATCTGGCTTGAGTGTTCGGTTCAAGCCTTCAGCCCGCCATATGAGCAGCCTCGAACATTATGGTTTTCTGGCGAGTGCGATTGCAGGGCGCAAGCTCTCAGTGCATGTCTCGGCGAAACCCGATGCGCTGGCGTTCAGCGACGGCCGATCGATCATCGTGCCCGCCGATACCAATATTTACAGTGAACCAGCGTGGATGACGATTGCCGTACAGGCCGCATTGATCGGCGCGGGTTCGCTGGATACACCTGCACTGCGGCAGCTGGTGGGGCGTCGCAATCTGGCGCAGCGCTATCTTTATCTGGAAGTGCTGCGCGCAAACGCTTTATTGAAGGATCGGCTGCCGTGGGCTTTTGGTCAGAGTGACGCCCTGCGCGATGTGGAACCGCTGAGCCGTTCCGTTGCCGAATCGCTTGCTTACGCGCTGAGCAGCCAGCCGCTGCCATCGACGCCGGATTTTTTCGGCACGATCCGGCCATGGATCGCGCTGCGTGCTGCTGTCAGTGATGAAGGTCTGACCGCGCTCACGCGCAGACAGCAGCAAGGCACGATGAAGCAACGCGAAGTTGCCGAGCACGGCGAGGATGAAGCCACCGAAGAAAGCCAGTTGCTCAAGCTGTTTCAGAATCCATTCTCGGCGGGCAATCCGCTATCCGACATGCTCAACGATATTCTCGGCGCGGGCATTTCCAAAGGCAGGCAGCAAGCCAGTCAGGGCGCCGAGGTTGGCGCTGAAATGCCGGTTGGGAGAATCGAGCGCGCTTTGCGGCGCGGCGTCAACGCAGTGATCTCGAGGCTTGGCGCCGACTTGCCGGATCATCCGCTCATCACCGAAACGCAAACGCTGAAATATCCGGAATGGGATAGCCACGCCAAGGCCTATCGCCGCAATTGGGTATTTCTCGAGGAAGCCGATCCCTGGCGCGCAGACGGCGCGCAGAATCTCGACGATGTTTTGACGCCGCCTGCGCGCGAGTTGCGGCGGCAACTGGCGACGCTGGGTCTGGATCATGAAATGCAAAGGCGCCAGAGCGAAGGTGCGGATATCGACATCGGCGCCTTGATCGACTGCGCAATCGATCTGCATGCCGGGCATTCGCCGCCGTCGCCGAATGTTTATCGCGCCAGTCGCAGGACACGCCGCGATCTCGCCGTGGCGATCGTGCTGGATATTTCCGGGTCCACCGGCGAGCAGGACGCAAGCGGAAATTCGGCTTTCAAAAAACAGTTGCAGCTGGCCTATCAGCTCGGCCGCACATTCGATTCGCTCGGCGATTCGCTCGCACTATTCGGCTTTCATTCCTGGGGCCGCAAGCTGGTACGCATGGTGAGGATCAAGGGTCACGGCGAACGCTGGAGTGGCGTGATCGCGGAGCGAATGGCCTTGCTGGAACCGGTTGGCTATACACGCATCGGCACTGCGATCCGTCACGGCGCGCGCCTGCTGCACGATGAGGTGCGTTTGCCGAATCGTCTGCTGGTGCTGATTACCGACGGCATCGCCTACGATCAGGATTACGAACATCGCTATGCCGAAGGCGATGCGCGCAAGGCGCTGGAAGAAAAGCAGGCAATGGGCACAGCTTGCGTGTGCCTGAGTGTTGGCGCCGGCACCGAAATGCACAGGCTCAGTGAAGTTTTTGGGGCGGCCAATATTCTCGCCGTGGATGAAGTTGCGCAGATGACCGAGCGCATCCGCGAAGTGTGCCGCAAGGCGCTGGCCTCGGTGTCGAGACGGAAACTGAAGAAGCCTGTCCTTGTCAGTAAGCAATCATGGCGATGAATCAGGACTTGTAGCGAGGGTTTGAATGAATCAGCGATCGCAGTGAAAAACTCATCAAATAAAAATGCTGCCAGATCAACATCCTTTGCAGTTAAGATATTCAGTATGCTTGCATACCAGTACGCTTTGCTCTAGCTTGGCCGCAATCAATTGACTGATGATTCCGTAATCTTTTGGAATCCTGCAAAAGCCTTGAAACAAGATTGAAGCTGACCACAAGCCTTCCAGATAAATTTCCAAGATGCCCGACTCAGCAGTTCAAGTTCGCACAGAACATCGACGTCACATGCCCGGCGAGGAAGGCGTCTGGGTATTCATCTTCGGCGACATGATGGTGTTCTCACTGTTCTTCATCACATTCCTTTATTACCGTGGGCAGAACGTCGAGCTGTTTGTCACTTCTCAAACCCATTTGAATCAGTCGTTCGGAGCGCTCAACACTTTTTTCATGTTGACCAGTTCCTGGTTCGTCGCCATGGCTGTGCAGGCCGCGCGCAGGAATCTTGGCAAGTTCACGCCGATTTTATTCAGCCTCGCTTTTGGCTGCGGGTTCGGGTTTGCCGTCGTTAAAGTGCTGGAATACAGCGAAAAAATCCGGGCAGGTATTACGCTGACCACGAATGATTTTTTCATGTACTACTACATTTTTACCGGCATTCACTTCATGCACGTTCTGATCGGCATGGGCGTGCTGGCGGTGCTGACACGCTACTCGTGGTCCGGTGAATTCAGCGCCGTTAAGATCCGTAATCTCGAAAGCGGCGCCAGCTTCTGGCATGTGGTCGATCTGCTCTGGATCGTCCTGTTCGCGCTGCTTTATCTGATCAAATAGTCATGACTGAACTACTTCGCAGCCGCACGAGCTTAATCTGGTTTCTGCTGGTCGCCGCCACGGTTTTTTCCTGGGAAGTGGGACATGGCGTGGGTTTGCACGATGCCCGCCATGCCGGCACTGCGATCATCGTTATCGCCTTCGTCAAAGTCCGATTCGTCATTCTCGATTTCATGGAGATTCGCCACGCACCCATGCCCATGCGAATTGTCGGCGAAGCTTGGGTGCTGATTGTCTGCACGGTTTTGATCGGTTTATTTTTGACCGCTCATTCCTGAGTGTGACTTGGGCTTGATCTTGTAGGTGGCTTGAAAAAATTCAGTTTGATGGTTCTAAGTGGAATTGCTTCTGTGAAGCATAATCAGAATAAAAATCCAGTGCTGATGGATGCCGATGAGATGAAAACCAAGATTCCGGATACGAGGGGATAAAAGTGATTTTTGAATTCATGAACGGTGGGCAAAGTTACGATCCCGCAACCGTAGTGGCCAGCACTTCCAACAATCTGGTTTGGATCGTTGGAGCATGCGTGATCTCATTCATCGGCGCGTACATGCAGTATTTCGGCGCGATCCAGATGGGATTCAAGCATCGTACGCATTCGATTCCGCTGATCGGCAATCTGTGGTTCTTCGCGCACGACACTACCTACGTTGCCAACTTTCATCACTGGTTTCATGAAGTCGATTTCTGGATGGTGCGTGCGTTCTGGTTTGCCTTGGCTGTTTTCGCCACTTGCGAGTCCGTGGTCACCTACCAGATTTTGCGTTTTTCGCGCCACGAGCTGTTCAAAGACATGAACGGGTTGCAGGCTGGCGCAAGTTACATCGGCTTACAGCTTTTTGCTTACGGCCTGTTCTGGTGGTACCTCTCGATGATTCGAGATCCGTACTATCTCTTGTCGTTTTCGACCACCGTCGTCCTCGCGCCGATGTTCAACATTGCGATGATGCGCGTCCGCGGCAGCCGCAAGGGATTCTCGCTGTTCATGCTGATCGGTTTCGTTCTGCTGACCGCCGGATTCTGGATGTGGATGTTCCTGAGCGATCCCTATTTCTTGAAGCCACCGTTCTGGCTGATCGCCATCGGCAATTGTGGAATCAGCATCGCCGCGATCCCTTATTTCCTGCGGCTGCCGGAATACCATCTTTCGGATAAAGCTACTGCTGCGTAAGGTAACTCGAATTCCAGCACTCCAGCCTTCGGCTGGAGTCCGCAATCAAGGTTCGATTTTTTCGAGATGTTTTTTCGTTGCCGGAACAGCTTCGGTAACGCTCGATTTTTTTTCCTTGACCTCACGTCTTAGCGCCGAGCCTGGCACCGCATCCAGAGCGACCAGATTGCGTTTCATCCGTTGCAGAATCTGGATCAGCTTGATTTCATCCTGCTTGGAAATGCCCTGCATGATTTCCGCGTTAACGCCGACGCCCACAGCTTCCAGCGTCTTCAATAGCGATTTCCCCTTGCGGGTCATCACCACCCGTTTTGATCTGCGGTCTTCCAGATCCTCGATGCGTTTGACCAGGCCATTCGCGGAAAGCCGATCGATCAATCCACCCAGCGTGACCTTGCCGACATCAAGGAGACGCGCCAATTCGATCTGGGTGAAGCCTTCTTCCTTATGGCGCGATAGCGTCGAAAGTACCCACCACTGCGATCGCGTGAGGCCAACCGGCTTCAGGCGCTGATCGTAAACCGTGCGCCGCAGGCGCGATACATCGTGAATCAGAAATCCGGCTCTTAGTTGCGACTTGGGTACGGGGGATGACTCACTCACCTGACCTTTCCTCCCTATTCACAAATTTTTGAATATGATGCTCGTGTGTCCGTTCCAGTATAGAACCATATGCTTGCGAACCAAAAACGCGAGTCCGGGACATCATCAAACGGTATTCATTTTCAACAAGGAAATTCCATCATGAATGGGACGGGGCCGCTGTCGCAACTCAAGGTGCTTGAAATTGAAAGTCTAGGTCCAGGTCCTTTTACGGCCATGAAACTGGCTGATTTAGGCGCCAGTGTTTTATCCATCGCCCGGCCTTCTTCCAAACGATTGCCCAACCCCGTGCTGGAGCGTGGCCGCGCAGGCCGTCTGGAGCTGGACCTGAAGTCGGATGAAGACCGCAATCGCGCGCTCGCGCTGATCGAACAGGCCGATGCGCTGATAGAAGGTGGCCGTCCAGGCGTGATGGAACGTCTCGGCCTCGGACCAGAGGTCTGCCTGGAGCGCAATCCGAAACTGGTTTACGGACGCGTGACCGGCTGGGGCCGTTCGGGGCCACTGGCGCAGAGTGCCGGGCACGACATCAACTACATCGCACTCACCGGCGCGCTGCATGGTTGCGGCACGCAGGAATCCGGCCCGATCGTGCCGTTGAATCTGGTCGGCGATTTCGGCGGCGGCGGCATGATGCTCGCCTTCGGCATGGTCGCCGCGTTGTTTGAAGCGAAAACTTCCGGGCGTGGTCAGGTCGTTGATGCTGCGATGCTGGATGGTGCGGCTTCCCTGATGTCGATGATGTTCGGCATGAAGTCCACGGGCCGCTGGGATGCGCCGCGTGCCGGCAATATCCTCGATGGCAGCGCATATTTTTACACCTGCTATGCCTGTAGTGACGGCCGCTGGATTGCCGTCGGCGCGATCGAACCCGAGTTCAGGAAGCTTCTGTTCGAGAAGCTCGGTCTGGCTGACGAGGCGCAGTCGCTGATGCTTGCAAAACACGATGACGCTGCCGTGCGCGCCCGTTTCGCAGCAATTTTCGGCTCCAAAACCCGCGCCGAGTGGCAGCTTGTTTTTGAAGGCAGCGATGCCTGTGTCAGCCCTGTGTTGGCGATGGATGAGGTGCTTGAGCATCCGCAGAATCAGGCGTGGGCAACCTTCAGTGCGCAGAATGGCGTCACTCATCCCAATGCCTCGCCCCGTTTCAGTCGCAGCGGCGCGCCGATACTGACTCCCGGTCTGCGCGGCGATTTGCTTGCGCAGTGGCAGATCGATAGCTGAAATCGCCTGAAAAAGTCAGCTTCTTCGCCGACTGCCGAGCTGGCCATGTTCTGGCCGGTTGGCAGCATGCAGCGCTACCCGAGTCGTATCAAAATAAAAGTACGCTTGCGGACAGTATTGGTAAATACCATAATATCGGGGGCAAGTGGATGCTAATCACTTGAATCGAGTGCAGGCTAATTCAACAAAGATGAGGAGACTCCCTGGATGGCTGATATTTTGAAGGGCAAAGTAGTCATCGTGACCGGAGCCGGTCGTGGTGTGGGCGCGGAAATCGCAAAGCTGGCTGCGAAAGAAGGCGCCAAGGTTGTGGTCAACGACTTGGGCGGGAACGAACGCGGCGAGGGCGGTACGCTCGGCCCGGCGGAAGAAGTGGCTGCGCTGATCAGAAGCACCGGCGCCGAAGCGATTTCAAACGGCGCCGACATCTCGACCTGGGATGGCGCGCATCAATTGTTTGCGGCGGCGATGAAAGCATTCGGCGATGTCGATGCAATCGTTAATAACGCCGGCATTCTACGTGATACGATTTTCCACAAGATGTCCGAATCCGAATGGGATGCGGTCATCGCGGTGAATCTGAAAGGCTGCTTCAATGTCGCGCGCGCCGCGGCGCCACATTTCAAGGATAAGCAAAAAGGCAGCTTCGTCCACATGACTTCAACCAGTGGTCTGGTCGGGAATTTTGGTCAGGTCAACTATGGCGCTGCGAAAATGGGCGTGGCCGGACTTTCAAAAAACATCGCGCTCGACATGATCCGCTTCGGCGTTCGCTCCAATGCGATCGCGCCGTTCGCATGGACCCGGCTGGTTGGCACCATTCCTACCGATACGCCGGAAAATCAGCGCCGGGTTGAAGTGGCCAAAACCATGACGCCCGACAAGATCGCCCCGCTGACGGTGGCGCTTTGCAGTGATGCGACCAAAGACGTCACGGGACAGATTTTCGGCGTGCGCCGCAACGAAATTTTCATCTTCAGCCAGCCGCGGCCGGTGCGTTCGGTTCAAACTTCCGAAGGCTGGACTCCGGAGACCTGCATTGATCGCGCACTGCCCGCATTGCGCGGTTCGATGAGCAAACTGGAACGCTCGTCGGAAGTGTTTACCTGGGATCCGTGCTGATTCTCGGCGAACAATTCGCTGAGGCTTGAAGAAGCGTTCAATCCTGAATTCAGACGATCAGCGCGGCAGTTAAAAGCCGTTGGCTGATCGTCTGTCCTGAATGTTTCAGGCGTTCTTTTATTTTTGTTCTTTGGCCTTGCGTTTTTCTGCCTGGCGTTGCAAAAACGCATTCACCAATTGCTTGTGCTCGTTGCCGGTGAACAGAATGCTGTTCGCAATGCGCTCCACATTCCGCGCCTGCGCGCGATCCAGATCGGCCGCCAATTCAATCGAAAGCTTGGCCAAGCCCATGACTTCGTAGGGTTGTCTGGCGAGCTTCCCGCAAAATGCGGCGACACGTTGATCGAATTCATCGTCCGCATAAACTGCGTGGACGAAGCCCATGTTCAACGCTTCATCGGCACTAACCTGCTCGCCCGCCATGACCAGCCAGCGCGCCCAGTGCGGGCCTGCAATGCGCGTCAAACGGCTTACGCCGCCGGAGCCGGGCAGGGCGCCGATATCGATTTCCGGAAGTCCGTAACGCGCAGATTTGGCGGCCAGACGAAAATCGCAAGACAGCGACATCTCCAAGCCACCGCCGAGGCAGGGCCCTTGATGGGCAACCACGATCGGCTTTTCGATCGCTTCCAGCTCATCGAACAATCGATGAAATTTCTTCCGGTACCAGGCCCTTCCATCGAGGGTGCTGCCATCGACATCGGGAGAAATATCCGTGCTGATTTCAACCCCCGCCGTAAAGTATTTCCCGGCTGCACGAATTAGCATCACGCGCAGTTTTGCATCACCGGCGAACTGCTCAATGGCGTCGCGCAGGCCGTTGAGCATTTCATCGGAAATCGCGTTGTATTTCTCGGGCCGGTTCAGCGTGACTTGCAGGATCGCGTCACGTTCCTCTGTCAGTATTTTTTTTTCCATTTTCAGTCAAGGGTTACTCAAGTTCGTCATGAATCAGCAGGTCAATCGAATCAGACCACGCCGGGTTTTGTGAAGAAAATAATCGATACGCAGATTGCCATATCCAATATCTGCATTCAGGGGCTTGCAATCATTAGTACGCATGCGTATCGTAATGGAAGAACATATTTTACGGTTGACTCACTCGCTGGATAACAAGCGAGATCAGCCTGAACGCAGGAGGAGTCTTGAATGGAGTTTGGTGAGCGCCAAAATCCGAATCAGCGATTGATCGGGATCACGATAGTCGTGATTCTGCACGTAATACTGGTGTATGCGCTGATCAATGGCTTGGCACGCAA
>Ga0116227_10016033_pt1 | contig 10910 bp, 5 predicted proteins | sample S1TSphgellanicum_FD_89693 | JGI IMG/M metagenome (GOLD analysis project Ga0116227, IMG submission 89693) | Host-associated microbial communities from peat moss isolated from Minnesota, USA - S1T2_Fb - Sphagnum magellanicum MG | ecosystem: Host-associated > Plants > Peat moss > Unclassified...
AGTCGATGGCCGCGCCGCTCAGGTCGCCCACCTGGCTGCCCATCAGGCTGTTGGCGGTGCTGACCGTGCCCGCCATCGTGGCGGGGTTCTGCACCAGGGTGATCGAGCCCACGCCCGCGCCGTTGACGATCAGCAATGCGTTGTTGGAGAACTGGTTGATCTGGGTCTGGCTGCCGCCCAGTTGGTCCAGGCTGGAGCTGCCGACCAGGCTGTTACTGGCGCCGGCATTGAGGGTGAACGGCGTGGGGTTGGCCGCGTCCAGATAGGTCAGGGCGCCCGCGCCGCTGGCGAACGACGGGCTCTTGAGCAGGAAGGTGCTGGAGGTGGAACTGGAGTTCAACACCAGGATGCCGCCGCTGCCCAGGTGGTCCGTGGGAGCCGCGCCGCTGAGCAGGCTGGCACCCACCGTGGGATCGGCCACGTTGAGCATCAGCAGCGCGCCCGCTCCACTCGTATAGCTGGGCGCGACAAGGACCGCCTGGCCGGCGGGTACCCAATAGGCGTTGTTGTTCGTGTACAGCGTCGAGCTCGACAGTGCATTGGCCGAATTGCCCATGATGCTGTTGGCGCTGCCGATGGTGCCGGTGCCGGCTCCCAACGTGGCGTTGAAGAAGGTGTAGGCACCGGCCGAGGCCAGCGTGCCGCCATGGCTCCAGCCCGGCGAGCTGATGATCACTGTCGGCGCCGAGGCTTCGCCGGCGGGTGCAAGCACCGTGATACCGCCCGAGCCCAGGTAATCGTTGCTGGCTACGCCCACCAGGCTGTTGCTGGCCGAGATCAGACCGAACGGCGCCAGCCCGGAAAAGTCCTGGTTGATGTAGGTCACGAAGCCGCGGTTGCCATTCCAGTACTGGCTGGAGATCAGGGCGTGGGTGGGGTAGCCGCTGTACTGGTCGCCGCTGTCGTCGAAGCTCAGCACCGACATGTTGGCCCCATCGGTGCTCTGCGTGCCCACATAGCTGTTGCCGCTGGAGATGGTGCCGTAGGGCATGGCCAGGTCGGCGATCGGGGTGATCGCGCCCCGGCCGCCGCCCCAGTTGCGGCTCAGGAGCAGGCCGTTGTCGTTGGAGAAGATGGTCAGTGCGGTATTGGCGCCGATCTGGTCGCCGGCCTGGCCGCCGACCCAGCTGTTGCTGTAGCCCGATACCGCGCCCGTCGCGAAATTGCCCTCCTCCGGCTCGAAGAAGGTCACGGCCCCGGCATTCGCCAGTGTGCCGCCGTTGTTCCAGGATGGGCTCTTGATCATCCAGTAGCTGGGCTGCGAGGTGTCCACCCCGCCGCTGCCCACGTGATCGCCGGCGGTGCTGCCCACCAGCGCGTTGCTGGCGGACAGGATGCCACGGGGCGGCCCCGATTCGCCGCCATTCAGCGTCAGCAGCGCCACGGCGCCGGTGCCGTTGCTGATGCCGCCGCCGTAGTTCGGTGCGACCAGCAGCGTGTAGCCCGAGGCCAGCGAGGCGTAGCTGCCGTAATTCACCAGCGAGAAGCCGTAGAAGTCGTTGGCCGCCGTGCCCACCAGGCTGTTGTCGCCATTCACCACGGCGCCGCCGCTGCCGCCCATGGCGGCCAGCGCGGACACGGTGGTGAAGGTCAGCGCCCCGGCGCTGGCAATGGTGCCGCCCAGGCCGCCGTGCCAGTTGGGCGAATTGATCAGCAGCCCGCCAGCGGTGTTGGTGACGGTCACGCCGCCCGAGCCGATCATGTCGCCCGCCGTGGCCCCCACGAGGCTGTTGGCGGAGGACAGCGTGCCCACGGGGACGGTCTGGGTCGGGTCGATCAGGGTGATGGCGCCGGCCGCGGAATTGACCGAGGAGTTCTGCACGATCAGCTGGCTGTAGGTGTTGTACCCATAGCCATAGGCGGTGGCGCCACTGGTGTTCAGGAAGCGGAAGCCGCCACCGTCGCCGGCGCTGCCGCCCACCAGGCTGTTGTCGGCCGTGACCGTGCCGGTCATGGCCGAGAGCCCGCTGAATTCGGTGACGGCACCCTTGCCGCCGCCCCAGTTGGGCGTGAACAGCAGCCAGGCGCCATTGCTGAACCCGTAGAGATTACTGCTGTAGTAAGCGGTGATGCCACTGCCCACCCCATCGCCCGCGCTCTGGCCGACCATGCTGTTGGCCGAGGACAGAGTGCCCAGCGCTGGGTTGGCCGGGTCGTAGGCCGTCAGGGCGCCGGCGCTGCTGCTCCAGCTGGGCGAGGCCAGCAGGAGCTTGTAGCCCTCGGCCGTGGCGTCGTAGACCCACAGGTTGCTGGCGCCGCTGCCGACATGGTCCCCCGCGGCGGCGCCCATCAAGGCGTTGGCGGTGGACAGGGTGCCGGTCAGCCCGCCCGGCCCCACGGCCGCCACCGCGCCCTTGCCGCCCGCGTAGTTGGACGCTACCAGCACGCTGTTGGTGGTGTAGCCGGACGCCAGGTAGGCGCCATTCAGGTCGCCTGCCGCGGTGCCCACCAGGCTGTTGCTGGCCGACACGAAACCGCTGGGGCCGCTGGTGGCGGTGCTGGCGATCCAGGTCCAGGCGCCGGCACCGCTGTTCCAGCTCGTGCTCTGGAACACCAGGCTGCTGCCGGAATAGGCCGGCGAGCCCGCGCCGATGCTGTCGTTGGCATGGCTGCCGGTGAGCGCCGAGAGCAGGGCGCCGGTGGTCTTGTCGAAGGTGTAGATCGCACCGGCATTGCTGCCGCCGGCGTTGTCGGTCGGGTCGGTCACCAGCACGGTGTTGCCGCCCAGGCCAGTGATGTAGCTGCCGAAGCTGCCGAGCGTGCCGGCTTCGTAGTTCGGGTCGGCCAGCGCGATCGCGCTCAGCGCGCCGTTGGCCGAGGAGCTGGTGCCGATGATGATGTTCTTGGGGTCCAGCAGCAGGGTGCCGGCCGCGCCGCCCGGGCCGGCCGCGACGCTGACCTGGCCGGCGTACTGCACGCCCTGCTTGCCCGAGACCTCCACCAGGCCGCCGGCCTGGCCCGCGCCGGCGCCGGTGGCGTCGATGCTGCCGAAGAAGCGGGTTTGCCCGTCCGACCAGAGCACCACATGGCCGCCCTGGCCCTGGGTGCGCGAGCTGGCGCTGATCGTGCTGGTGGCGTTGATATACAGATCCTGGGCGTTGGGCACGCTGGCGTCGCTGCCGCCGGCGCCGCCGCCGACCAGCACCGTCCCGCCGGCACCATCGCCGCTGGCGCTGACCCGGGCCGCCTGCAGGCGGATCGCCGAGCCCAGCAGCTCGATGCTGCCGCCACCGCCCCCCAGGCCGCCGCCGTCGGCGCTGATGCTGGCCGAAGAGAACAGCGTGCCGCTCTGCGCGCCGGCCGCCAGCAGGATGCTGCCGCCGCTGCCCTGGGTGGCATCGGCGCGCACGCTGGCGCCGGCGGTCTGCAGCAGGCTGCTGCCGGCATTGAACAGCACCTGGCCGCCGCCCTGCACGCCCGACACGTCGACCGCCGCGGTCTGGATGATGCTGCCGCCGGCCTGCACCGTGACCTGGCCGCCGCTCTGGCCGCGCGCCAGGATGTCGCCCGAGAGCTGGACCGCGTTGCCGCTGATGCTCACCGAGCCGCCGTTGACCGTGCCGTTGGCGCTGACGCTATTGGCCTGGACCGTGCCGGTGATCTGGGCCAGGTCGCCGGCCTTGAGCACCACCCGGCCGCCATCCAGCGTGGCGCTGGTGGCCTGGATCAGGCCGCTGTGGGTGAGCTGGCTGGCGAAGATGCCCACCGCATCGCCCTTGAGCGTGCCCAGGTTGACGGCGCTGTCGCTGGGCGCCTGCACCTGCAGCAGGATGCCTTCGAGCCCGCGGCCCGTCACCTCGACCTGCTGGCCCGCGGCCAGGATGACCGAGCCGCCCTGGGCCTCGACCACCGCCGTCTGGGCCACCTCGACGCTGGGCGCGATCAGCACCACATCGCCGCCGCGCGCGATGATGTTGCCCTGCACCGTGAGCGCGCCGCTGGCGCCGCCCAGGCCATTGGCATTGAAGCGCAGGCGGCCGGCCCGGGCGTCGTCCTCGCTCATGCCGAGCACCGAGGCGGTGAAGCCCGCGGTGTCCACCACCGCGCCCGCGCCCACCGTGATGCCCGACTGGTTGACCAGCACCAGCCGGCCGTTGGACGAGAGGGTGCCGAAGATCAGCGAGGGCGTGTTGGTGACGACGCGGTTGATGGCGGTGCTGGCGGCGCTGGGCTGGATGAAGTTGGTGGTGTTGCCCGCAGGGATCGAGAAGCTTTGCCAGTTGATGGCCGAATGGCTGGTGCCCGCGCCGTTCTGCGTGGTGACCGTCAGCAGGTTGCCCTGGCTGGCAAAAGTTGCCTGGCCCTGGATCGCCACGCCGCCCGTGGGGTTGGCCTGCAGGGCCAGCGGCAGCGCGGTGAACGCGCCAGCGATCGACCAGGCCAGCAGGGCCGGGCGGAAGCGGGAAGGCCGGGCAGCGGGCTTTGCGGAACACCGGGCGGGCGGCAACAGGGTCGTCGAACTGTGAGGGCGGCGCATGGAACACTCCCGGTAAAACGGGCGCCGGACGGGGCCGGCAGCAGGGACAAGGGCAGAGGTCAGGCAGGCATCGCAGCAAATGCTTACCAAAGTTGCAAATTAGCACAGCGAGCCCGGATACGCAATCATCCAGGCAGGGGGGTCTTGCGCTTTATTGCCGGTAATTTGTCACGCTTGTCACGCGGGCTTCATGTGGCATCCGGCCACAGGCCAGGCCCCGGGCCGGCCGCCTAGGACGGGCTGGCGCGGTCCATGAGTTCCTGCGCCAGGCACAGGTCGGCCCAGGCCTTGGCCTTGTCCGGCAGATTGCGCAGCAGGTAGGCCGGGTGGTAGGTCACGATCACCGGCACGCCGTGGTACTGGTGGGCGCGGCCGCGCAGCCGGCCGATGGGCTCGGTGGTCTGCAGCAGCGACTGCACCGCGAAGCGGCCCATGGCCAGGATGATCCTGGGCTGCAGCAGCTCGACCTGGCGCTTGAGGTAGGGCTCGCACTGGGCAACCTCCTCCACCTCCGGGTTGCGGTTGCCGGGCGGCCGGCACTTGAGCACGTTGGCGATGTAGACCTTGTGGTGGCGATCCAGGCCCAGGGCACGCAGCATGTTGTCCAGCAGCTTGCCGGCCTGACCGACGAAGGGCTCGCCCTGGCGGTCCTCGTTCTCCCCTGGGGCCTCGCCCACGATCAGCCAGTCGGCCCGCTCGTCGCCGACGCCGAACACCGTGTTGCGGCGGCCGTTGCACAGCTTGCAGGCGTGGCAGCCGGCCACGGCCTCCCGCAGGGCGGGCCAGTCCATGGACTCGATGCCGGCTGGCCTGGGCCGCAGGCCGGCAGCGGGCCGGCCCTGTGGCGCGGGCGCAGCGGTTTGCGCAGCCGCGGCCGCCACGGGCACGGGACGGGCAGGCGGCGGGCTGTCCCCCACCGGCGGGGCCTGGCGCTGCGGCGCCGCGCTGGCGGGCACGGGCGCAGGCGTTTCGGCCCGGGGCGCCCAGACCCTGACGTTCATCTCCGCCAGCATGGCGCGCTGGCGGGCGTCCAGGTTCAGGCGCGGCGAAGCCGCCATGCCGTGCTGCGGGTCTGCCGCTGGCGCAGTCGCGCTCATAGCTTCAGGCTCATCACCACCGCATCCTCGCGCTGGCCCCCGGCCGCCGGGTAGTAGTTCTTGCGCTCGCCGACGTGGCGAAAGCCATGGTGTTCGTAGATCCGCAGGGCGCGCAGGTTGCTGCGGCGCACTTCCAGCCACAGCCACTGCGCCCGCTGGCCGCGCGACCACAGGGCCAGCGCGTCCAGCATCACGCGGGCCCAGCCCTGGCCCTGGCAGGCCGGGGCCACGGTGATGTTGAGCAGGTGCACCTCGTCCACGCCCTTCATCGCCACGAAATAGCCGAGGATCTGCCCATCGGCGGTCAGCAGTTGGGCCTCGTAGCCCGATCTGAGCGAGTCGGCGAAGTTGCCGCGCGACCAGGGGTGGGCGTAGGCCGTCTGCTCGATGCGCACCACGTCGTCGAGCCGCGCTTCGGTCAGCGGCTCGAACTGGGCTTCCAGGGTCTTGAGAACGGCACTCATGGGCGGTTACGGCGCGGCGCGCTCGGCGGCGCGTTCTTCGGTGGTTTTCGCCACTTTATCGCGAATGTAGAGCGGCAGGGCCTGCTCGGCCGGCACGGCGGCGCCGGCGGCGATCAGGCGCGGGGCCAGCCGCAGCAGGGCGGCGGCCCCGGGCAGGGCCTCGATGCGCGGGGCGCCTGCGGGCAGGCGCACGCCGTAGGCGGCAAACACATTGCCGGCCAGGGCCCAGCCGGGTGGGACCTCCAGGTCTTCGGGCCTGATCAGGCGGGGGCCGGCGAGCTGCCGCCAGGCACCCCCATCGCCGTCGAATTCATAGCTGGCCGCGTACAGTTCGTCCATGCGCGCATCCAGCGCCGCCACCACGCGCGGCGCGCCTTCGCGTTCGCGCGCCTCCTCGGCCACGGCCAGCAGGGTGTCGATGGGCAGCAACGGCACACCGGCGCCGAAGCCCAAGCCCTGCGCCACCGCGCAGGCGGTGCGCAGCCCGGTGAAGGAGCCCGGGCCGCGGCCGAAGGCGATGGCATCGAGCCGAGCCAGGCCGAAGCCGGCCTGGCTCAGCAGCGCCTCGATCGCCGGGATCAGCGTGGCCGAGGCCTGGGCGCCGCCCGCGCCGGTGTGCGACCAGGTCCGCGCCCCGTCGCCCACGGCGATGGACAGGGTTTCGGTGCTGGTGTCGAAGGCAAGCAGTTTCATGGCCGGGTTTGATGCATTGAATCAGCCTGCAGCACCCGTGCAGCATGCGGCGGCAGCTATCTTTTTTGCAGTGACGGGTGCCGCCGCGCGGACCCCGAACAGGATACCCGCCGTCACCAGGGCCAGCCCGGCCAGCAGGTTCCAGTACAGCGGCTCACCCAGGAACAGCACCGCGCCAAACGCCGACAGCCCCGGCACCAGGGCCGTGATCATGGTCGAGCGCACCGGGCCGAAGTGCTGGATCATCAGGGTGAAGGTGATGCCCGAGACCACCACGGAGCCCACGCCCTGGAACAGCATCTGGAACAGCAGCTCGCCCCAGGGCGCCACGCCCAGGTGGCTGGACACGGCGCCGCTCAGCGCCAGGACGGCATAGGCCGGCACGTAGGCGGCGCAGGCCAGCACCGTGATGGCGATGGTCGCCTGCACCGGGTCGAGGCCATGGCGCCGCGCCAGCACGCTGTAGGTGGCCCAGCAGAAGGCCGCGCCCATGAACAGCAGGTCGCCCTTCCAGACGTCGCCGCCCGACAGCGCATGCAGCAGGCTGGCGCCGCCGACCAGCAGGTCGCCCGCCAGGATCAGCGCCAGGCCCAGCGCCCTGAGCGGCGTGATGCGGTCGCGCAGAACCGCGGCGGCCAGCAGCGTGGTCCACAGCGGCAGGCTGCCCGGCATCAGCACCGAGGCATGGGCCGCCGGCGCGTAGAAGAAGCCGGTGTAGACCATCACGCCGTAGGCCAGGCCGCCGAAGGCGCCGACCTGCAGCGTCAGGCGCAGCGGCAGCGGCGACAGGCCGCCGAACGAAGGCCCGCCCGCGCGCTGCGCGCCGCGGCGCCGGCGGTTCAGCCACCAGCCCCAGGGCAGCAGCACCAGGCTGGCGCCCAGGATGCGCGTGAAGGCCAGGTCGAACGGCGTCAGCGTCCGCTGCGCGGAAGCCCGGGCGATGACGATGAAGGAAGTCCAGATGGCGACGGTGACGATGGCGGCAACGATGCCGGTCGCCTTGGGGGATAGACCCGGCAGGGAGCGCATGCCCCGATTATCGAGGCACTGGATAATCGCCGCATGCCGCTCCCGTTTCGCCTTGCCGCCCGTCTGGCCTCCTGCTGGCTGGCGGCCTGCGCCGGCACTGCCGCCCTGGCGCAGGCCCTGCCGCCCGAGGTGGACGCGGCGCTGGCGCGTGCCAAGGTGCCGCGCGAGGCCGTGGCGGTGCTGGTGGCGGATGCGGCCGGCCGCACGCCGCCGCGCCTGGCCTGGCGCGCGGGCGTGCCGGTGAACCCGGCCTCCATCATGAAGCTGGTGACCACTTACGCGGCGCTCGACCAGCTGGGCCCGGCCTTCAGCTGGAGCACGCCGGTGCTGGTGGATGGCCCGGTGCGCGAGGGCACGCTGGCCGGCAATCTCTACCTCCAGGGCCGGGGCGACCCCAAGCTGGTGGCCGAGCGGCTGTGGCTGCTGCTGCGCCGGGTTCAGGCACTGGGCATCCGCACCATCGCCGGCGACATCGTGCTCGACCGCAGCGCGTTCGAGACCGTGGAGCAGGACCCCGGCGCCTTCGACGGCGAGCCGCTGCGGCCCTACAACGCCGCGCCCGACGCGCTGCTGGTGAATTTCAAGTCGGTGCTCATGACCTTCGTGCCCGACCGCGGCGCGGGCAGCGCGCTGGTCAGCTTCGAGCCGCCTCTGGCCGGCGTGCGGATGCAGGCCACGGTGCCGCTGGCCAGCGGCGCCGCGGCCGCCGACTGCGGCGACTGGCGCGGCGCGCTCAAGGCCGATTTCAGCGACCCGGACAGCATCCGCTTCGCCGGCAGCTATGCGCCGGCCTGCGGCGAGAAGGTCTGGCCGGTCGCCTACGCCGACCCGCGCAGCTATGCGCGCCGCGCCGTCGAGGGCCTGTGGCGCCAGATGGGCGGCAGGCTCGCCGGCCAGGTGCGCGAAGGCAAGGCGCCGGCCGGCCTCGCGCCGGCGTTCGAGCTGGCCTCCCCCGCGCTGGCCGAGGTGGTGCGCGACATCAACAAGTACAGCAACAACGTGATGGCGCAGCAGGTCTTCCTGACGCTGAGCCTGCAGCGCAACGGGGTCGGCACGCAGGAGGGCTCGCGCGAGCTCCTGCAGGGCTGGTGGAAGGAGCGCATCGGCGGCGATCCGCCGGCGCTGGACAACGGCTCGGGCCTGAGCCGCGGCGCGCGCATCAGCGCCCAGGCGCTGGCGCGACTGCTGCAGTCGGCCTGGGCTTCGCCGGTGATGCCCGAGCTGATGTCCTCGCTGCCCATCACCGGCGTGGACGGCACCCTGCGCCGCAGCAAGGCCGGCGCGGCCGGCGGTGCCCACCTCAAGACCGGCAGCCTGCGCGACGTGGCGGGCATCGCGGGCTACGTGGACGCGGCCAGCGGCGCGCGCTACGTGCTGGTGGCCATCGTCAACCATCCCAACGCCGCGGCCGCCCGGCCCGCCCTCGACGCCCTGATCGACTGGACCGCGCGGGACCGCTGACAGCCACGCCCGCCTGGGGATGGCTCTCCAGAAATCCTCAGTGATTACCCGGTGCAATCCGCGATGGGTCCGGGAGTAGGATTAATCCTTGAAAAACGAACGATCGTTCTATTTCTTAACAGGAGACAACCCGATGAGACATATCACAGGCTTGGCCGCCGTCAGCATGGCCATCTTGGTGGCCGCTTGCGGCGGGGGAGGATCGGACACGGGGGGCGCCACAGCCACCGACAACAGCGGCGCGCGCGGCTCGCTGCAATTCAACCCGCCGCTGCGCGTGACGTCCCTCACGGCCAGCGCCTTCCAGGGCAACCTGAGCGCGAGCAGCAGCGGCCAGAGCCTGCTGGCCGTGGCGGGCGCGCCCAAGTGCGGCATCAGCTTCTACTACATCCAGTACGGCACGGTCGGCGGCGCCGGCGAGGCCACCAACGCCACCGGCGCGCTGATGGTGCCCTCGGGCAGCGACCCCTCGTGCTCGGGCGCGCGCCCCATCGTCCTGTATGCCCACGGCACGACGACCGACAAGGCCTACAACATCGCCAACATCATCGACGCCACCAACGCCGCCTACACCGAAAGCGCGCTGGTGGCCGCCACCTACGCGGCCCAGGGCTTCATCGTGGTGGCGCCCAACTACGCGGGCTATGACGCCTCCAAGCTGTCCTACACCCCCTATCTGAATGCGGACCAGGAATCCAAGGAAATGATCGACGCGCTGACCGCAGCGCGCAAGGCGCTGCCCAATGTCGGCGCCGCGGATTCGGGCAAGCTGTTCGTCACCGGCTACTCGCAGGGCGGGCACGTGGCCATGGCCACGCACAAGGCGCTGCAGGCCGCCGGCCAGACCGTCACGGCCTCGGCCCCGATGTCCGGCCCCTATGCGCTGGCCGCCCTGGGCGACGCGGTGTACTACGGCAATGTGGACCTGGGCATCACGGTATTCACGCCGCTGCTGTCCACCAGCTACCAGAAGGCCTACGGCAACATCTACACCAGCCTGACCGATCTCTACTCGCCGGCCTATGCCAGCGGCATCGACACATTGCTGCCCTCGACCACGCCGATCACGACGCTGTTCCAGCAGGGCAAATTGCCACTGACCACGATGTTCAGCAGCACGCCGCCGACCGCGCCTGCCGGCTCGCCACCCTCGCTGCAACTCACGCTGAATGCCATCACGCCGCCGACCACGCCGGCCGCGCAGGCGCCGCTGTTCGCGCTGGGCTTTGGCAGCAGCCCCCTGGTCACCAACACCGCACGCCTGAATTACCTGCTGGACGCCATCGCCAACCCCGACGGCGCCGTGCCCTCGGTGACCACCGTGGTCGCGGCGGCCTCGCCCGCGCACCCGATGCGACAGGCCTTCAAGAAGAACGACCTGCGCAACTGGACGCCCACACGCCCGGTGCTGCTGTGCGGCGGCAACGGCGACCCGACCGTGTTCTACAGCGTCAACACCCAGGTGATGCAGGGCTTCTGGACCGCGCCGTCTCCGGCCGCCATGGGCGCCGGCCTGCTGAGCGTGCTGGACGTGGACTCGGCCCCCAGCGGCGCGAGCGACCCCTATGCGGCGGCCAAGGTCGGCTTCGCCACGGCCAAGTCGCAGACCGCGACCGCGGCCGTGGCCGCCGGGGCCACCGACGGCGGCGTCAGCGCCGTGACGCAGGCCTACCACGGCACCCTGGTCCC
>Ga0116227_10016034_pt1 | contig 10910 bp, 10 predicted proteins | sample S1TSphgellanicum_FD_89693 | JGI IMG/M metagenome (GOLD analysis project Ga0116227, IMG submission 89693) | Host-associated microbial communities from peat moss isolated from Minnesota, USA - S1T2_Fb - Sphagnum magellanicum MG | ecosystem: Host-associated > Plants > Peat moss > Unclassified...
CGCGTGGAGAATTGCAACAGCTCGGGCGGCGGCATGCGCAGCTCGGGCGGCTCGTTCGGCGGGTTTTCCAGCGGCGGCGGCCACAAGTGATTTTTCTTTCGCGGATCGGGCGCCGGCCCGTTCCTTCGGTTTTGCAACAAGGAGAGTGACATGGACATTGAATGGCTGAAGGCGGGCGTCCTCGTGGGCTCCATCCTGTTCGCGCTGATCGGCGTGGTGGTGTTCTGGCTGTGCTTCATCATCATCGACAAGATCACGCCCTATGACCTGTGGGCCGAGATCGTCGAGAAGCAGAACCTCGCGCTGGGGGTGGTGGTGGCCTCCATGTGCCTGGGCATCTCGCTGATCGTGGCGGCGGCGATCCATTGACCGAGCACGGCGTGAGGAAGCCGCGCCAGGGGCCGCCGGGCCATCCCGCTCCCCACCCGCCGCGGCCGGTGGAGGTGGCGCTGCTCGCCAGCGTCTTCGTCATCGCGGCCTGCGGCCTGGTTTACGAGCTGGCCGCGGGCGCGCTGGCCTCGTACCTGCTGGGCGACTCGGTGCTGCAGTTCTCCACCGTGATCGGCAGCTACCTGTTCGCCATGGGCATCGGCTCCTGGCTGTCGCGCTACCTGGAACGCCAGCTGCCCGCGCATTTCCTGCGCATCGAGCTGCTGGTGGCGCTGGCCGGCGGCGCGCTGCCGGCGCTGCTGTTCCTGGCCAACGCCTACGCGCCCGGCGCCTTTCGCGTGCTGCTTTACGGGCTGGTGGTGCTGGTGGGCGTGCTGGTGGGGCTGGAGATTCCGCTGGTCATGCGCATCCTCAAGCGCAACGTGGCGCTCAAGGACCTGGTCTCGCAGGTGCTGACCTTCGACTACCTGGGCGCGCTGGCCGTCTCCATCGCGTTTCCGCTGCTGCTGGTGCCGCAGCTCGGCCTGATCCGCACCGGCCTGCTGTTCGGCCTGATGAACGCCGCCGTGGCGCTGTGGGCGCTGTGGCTGTTCCGCCATGAGCTGAGGCGCTTTCGCAGCCATGCCGCGGCCTGTGTGCTGACGCTCGGGGCCCTGGCCGCCGGCTTGGCGGGGGCGGAGCGCATCACCACGCTGGCCGAGGACAAGTTCTACCAGGACCGCGTGGTCTTCACCGCCACCTCGCCCTACCAGCGCATCGTGGTCACCAGCGGCCGCCAGGGGCATCGCCTGTTCCTCAACGGCAACCTGCAGTTCGCCGAGCGCGACGAGTACCGCTATCACGAGGCCCTGGTGCACCCGGCGATGGCCGCGCAGGGCGCGCCGAAGAAGGTGGCCGTGCTCGGCGGCGGCGACGGCATGGCGGTGCGCGAGATCCTCAAGTACCCCTCGGTCGAATCCGTCACCCTGGTCGAGCTGGACCCGAACATGACGCAGCTGTTCTCGCAGCACGAGACGCTGGCGCGGCTGAACGGCCATTCGCTCGCCTCGCCCAGGGTGAGGATCGTCAACACCGATGCGTTCCGCTGGCTGGAGGAGGGCAGCGACACCTATGACGTGATCGTGGTGGACTTCCCCGACCCGACCAACTTCGCCATCGGCAAGCTCTACACGAGTTCGTTCTACGCGCTGCTGGACAAGCGCCTGGCCACCAGCGGCTACGCCGTGATCCAGACCACCTCGCCGCTGGTGGCGCGCCAGAGCTTCTGGACCTTGGTGGCCACTGTCGAATCGGTGGGCCTGAATGCCACGCCCTACCACGCCCACGTGCCCAGCTTCGGCGAATGGGGCTACGTCATCGCCAGCCACCGGCCCTGGCGCCTGCCGCAGCAGCTGCCCGAGGGCCTGCGCTTTTTGAACCTGCAGAGCCTGCCGCTGCTGTTCGACTTTCCGCAGGACATGGCGCGCGTGCCGGCGGAGGTGAACCGCCTGTCCAACCAGGTGCTGGTGACCACCTACGAGCGCGAGTGGGGAGGGCATTGATGGCTCGCCCCCAGGCTGCGCGCTGCGCGCTACGCCTCCCCCCGGCCGGGGGCCACACCAGCGGCCCGGCGAAGCCGGTTCCGCGGTGTTCCTGGCCCGCTACCTTTCTCTTGCGTGCTGGCTTGCTGGCGAGATGAGGCGCCGCGGCTTTCTCGCATCCACCTCCGCGCTGCCCCTGCTGGGCTGCGCGCCGCCGCGCCATGAGATCACTGGCGGCTTCACCGGCATCGACGTCGCGCGCGGTCATGCGCTGCGCGATACCGCCTCCTGGCCCGCGCCCGGCGTGACGCGCCGCACCCGCGTGCTGATCGCCGGCGGCGGCGTGGCGGGCCTGGCCGCGGCGCGCGCGCTGCGCCTGCGCGGCATCGACGACTTTGCGCTGCTGGAGCTGGAGGACGAGGCCGGCGGCAACAGCCGCGGCGGCAGCGTCGAAGGCATCGCCTGCCCGCTGGGTGCGCACTACCTGCCCGTGCCCGGCGACGACGCCAGCGAGGTGCAGGACCTGCTGGAGGAGTTCGGCCTGCGCCGGCGCGAGGCCGGCCGCTGGGTCTATGACGAGCGCCACCTGTGCCACAGCCCGCAGGAGCGCCTGTTCTTCCAGGGCGCCTGGCAGGAGGGCCTGCTGCCGATGCAGGGCGTGGGGCCCGCCACGCTGGCCCAGTACCGGCGCTTCGGCGCGCGCGTGGCCGGGCTGCAGCGCGCGGCGCGCTTCTCCATTCCCGTGTCAAAAGTGCCTCCAGCGACCACCCATCTTGCGCTGGATGCTATGACTTTCGTAGCGTGGCTTGATCGGGAGGGTCTGGGCGACCCGCACCTGCGCTGGTACCTGGACTACTGCTGCAGGGACGACTACGGCGCCGGCATCGCCACCGTCTCGGCCTGGGCCGGCATCCATTACTTCGCCAGCCGCCACGGCTTCAGCGCGCCCGACGAGCCGGCCGCCGGCGAGCGCGACGGCCTGCTCACCTGGCCCGAGGGCAATGCCTGGCTCACGCGCCGGATGGCCGCGCCGCTGGGCCAGCGGCTGCACGCGGGCTGCACCGTGCTGCGCATCGCCGAGGGCCGGCACGGCGTCGAGCTGGATGCCTACCGCCACGCCAGCCGTACGGTGGAGCGCTGGCAGGCCGAGCGCTGCATCGTGGCGCTGCCGGTTTTCATCGCGGCGCGCGTGGTGCAGAACCCGCCGGATGTCCTCGCGCGCGCGGCCGCGCAACTGCGCTACGCGCCCTGGCTGGTGGCCAACATCCATCTCGACGCGCCGCTGCAGGACCACCCCGGCGCCGCGCCGGCCTGGGACAACGTGATCCACCGCGAGAGCGGCGAGGGCGGCGGCCTGGGCTACGTCGACGCCCGCCACCAGACGCTGGACCCGCGCCCTGCCCCCACCGTGCTGACCTACTACCAGGCCCTGGGCGACACGCCCGGCGGCCGCCGCCTGCTGCTGGATCGGCCCTGGGCGGCCTGGCGCGACCACATCCTGGCCGCCCTGTCCGCGCCGCACCCCGACCTGCCCGCGCGCGCCACCCGCATCGACCTCACCCGCTACGGCCACGCGATGGCCATGCCGGTGCCGGGGATGTTGAACGAAATCAGGCTCCAGCGCCCACGGAATGGGCAGCGGTCGCTATCAAAAACGGAGCAATCCGGCGTTGACGCCGGGCGCCTGCGCTTCGCGCACAGCGACTGGTCGGGCTATTCGATCTTTGAGGAGGCGTTCACGCGGGGACACGCGGCGGGGAGCGGCTGAGCCGGCCCAGGCCCGTCATCAGCATGCCCAGCGCGAGCAGGTGGAGCAGGAAGCCTGGCTGGAGGAGCCAACAGCGGGGCTTCTGGTGTCATGCGGCGCTCCCCGAAGACGATGTCCAGGAAAGCATGGAAACCCCTTCGCGCTTGCGGGCTGGGGCCGCGCCGGACGCCGGCGGTGTGCGGCGTTGGCCGTCTCTCTACAGCAGGGGGTCGTCCGGCGTCGCGAGGCGGCCGCCTGAGGTCTGGAAGTATCGGTTGAGCGTGTCGCGCAGGCGCGCCGGGTTGTTGGTCATGATGCCGCGCACGCCGATGGCGAGGTAGTTCTCCATCGACGACTGCTTGTCAATCGTCCAGATGTACTGCATCTTGACCTTGCCCTGGCGCTCCGCGTTGACGGCCGCGCGCATTTCGTCGGAGTAGTTGCCCACAAGGATCGAGCTGATGCCGTTTCCGTAGACGGCCATGTCCGTGGTCATGGCATTGAGGCGGCTGATGGTGAGATTCGCATTGGAGCCGTCGTGGTCGAAGCTGAAGTAGATCCGACTCTTGTAGGGCGACCAGCGCGCGGCTTCGGCGGCGGCCTGGATGTACGCCTGGTCTTCCGACTCCGCGACACCGACGATCACCTTGCCTCGATATCCATAGGCAAACAGCTCGCGATTCAGGACATCGATCACATTGCGCCCGGCCGCGGCCCGGGCCGCGTTGTTCTTGGCCACCGATCGCCCGACCTTGCTGTCGACGATGAACAAGGCGATCGACGGCTTGCGCGCCAGAGTCTGCAGGAAGCTGCTGGCCACTTCCTGGACATTGCAAAAATCCCAGCCCGTCGTGATGGTCCTCACCTTCTTCGTCGCGGGGTTGGCCACATAGCTCCGGTTCTGCACCATGGCCTTGCGCAGTTCGCTGTCGGCCACCATGCTTTCGCACATGACGCGGTGCTGGAATTCCTCGACGGCGCCGGCATCCGAGAAATTCAAGTCCGCTTCCAGCGCATTGGCGCCGCTGGCGATCGCCCAGTCGATGTACTGGGAATGATTGATGGCGTGCGCGATGTTGTAGTAGAGCTTGCCGTCCGCCTGCGCGCCGCAGGAGAGGACCAAGGCGGCGAGGAAGCTGGCAATTCGAAGTTTGCTACCCATGGAGATCTTTCGGGATGGTTGGCCCTCGCGCTTGGCGAGATTCATTTTTGCTGGATGCACTCGCTGAAGGCGCCGTCGGTGTCCAGCCTGCAGCTGTACACCGAGTGGTTCTCGATGCTGGAGACGTACATCCATTGCGATGTGCCATGGACAGCGAGCGCAAACCTTGGCGTGAACTGGAATCCGTAGAAGCGGTAGGGCGTGCATGCCGAGAAGGCCGAGCCCCCGCTGGCCAACTTGCAGTGGGCGATCGAGCTGTCCCCGGCATTGAGGACGTAGGCATTCTTTCCCGACGCATCGAACGCGATCTGCTGGATGCCGTTGAATGCACCCTGTCCGTCGGTTTCCTGGCACGCTGTCAACAGGCCCGTGGTGCCTGCGATGCCGCAGATCGAAACCGTGTGGGTCTCGAAGTTCGACACGTAGGCGAATGCGCCCCGGGCATCGAAGGAGATGGAGTTGGGACCATGGAACGTGCCGCCTCCGTCCTGGGCCGTGCAGGCCGTTGGCAGACCGCCCGGACCCAGGGCGCAGGCCGTGATGACGTTGTCCGTGATGCCGTTGAGAAAATAGGCATAGGAGCCGGAGGCCGTCGTCAGCAGACTGACCGAGGTGGGGTGCAGCAGCGCGCCTCCTGCCGTGGTCGAGGTGCACTGCTGGAACGCTCCCTTGCCGTCCAGTGAACAGACGGACACCGTGTCGTTGGCGTTCACCACGTAGGCGAAGTCGGCGGAGGCGCTGATCGCGACGGAGCGGGGATCGACGATCGTGCCATTGCCGCGATTGGCCACGCAGATTCCCAGGCTGCCCTGAGTGTCGATCTCGCAGCCCAGCACCGAGTCGGTGTTGCGGTCCTGCAGCACGTAGGCCGTGCCCGTCCGGGGATTGAACGCCAGGCCGTAGACCCTGTCGACCTCGTCATTGCCTTGCCGATGGCAGGTGTCCAGCTTGCCGTCCGTGGCAAAGGTGCAACTCGTGATCGTGTCGTCCTCGTTCAGCACTCGCACGACTTGGCCGATCGGGCCATTGCCGGCGAGCGACTGGGTCAGCACGGTGGAGGGGCGGAAGAACAGGGCGTTATCGCCGGAGGGGTCCGGCGGCGTTGCCGAGCCGTCGCCTGAGCAGGCTGAGACGACCACCACTGCGGAGATCAGGGTGGCGAGCGCTGCGGCCATGTTCATACAAGAATTCCTGAGGTGCGTTGGATGAGTGATTCGCGGCAGTGGCCGGAAGGCGGCGCGCTCAGGAGCCGCCCTATCCGAAAACCATCCGCAACAGACCGAGTCCGATATGGAGCGGCGGCATTTTGTCACAGATTGACATCAAAAAAAGAAAGCGAATACGCCTTGTGCCAGGGCCGTCTGAGTGCTGTATGTGCAGGATTTGCGCATGAATTTACCCTAAAAGTATTTTATTAATTACAAAATATGACGTAATAGAAGACTTTTGGCCTAGCATTTCCAATGTCTGGACGCACGAAGGGGCATTCGATTTCTTGTTGCTGAAATTCCAAATTAGATATATCTTTTATTTACTAAATATATCTAAGACGCGTATGAATTCTTCAGAATTTCCCGGGCGGCACGGCCACCGGGGCGACGGTTTCGGCGGCGGGCGCGGCGGCGGCCGGGTGTTCGGCCATGGCGGACTGCGCCTGGTGCTGCTGCAGCTGATCGCCGACAAGCCCAGCCACGGCTACGAGCTGATCAAGGCCATCGAGGAGCGGCTGCATGGCAGCTACAGCCCCAGCCCCGGCGTGATCTACCCCACCCTCACGCTGCTGGAGGAGCTGGGCTACGTGACCGTCAGCGCCACCGACGGCGCGCGCAAGCTGCACACCGTCACCGATGCCGGCCAGGCCCATCTGGCCGAGAACCGCGAGGCGGTGGACGCGCTGCTGGCGCGCATGGGCGGCGGCGCCGAGGCCCAGGCCGTGCTGGCGCGCCCGCCGCAGGTGGTGCGGGCGATCGAGAACATCAAGCTCGCGATCCGCCTGCGCCTGTCGCGCGGACCCCTGACCGAGGCGCAGGCCAACGTCCTCGCCCACATCCTCGATACCGCCGCCCAGGACCTGGAGCGGCTTTGACACCATGACCATGAGCACTTCACTGGCCCCTTTCTCGACCCCCTCTCCCTCCGCCGAGCTGCTGGCTGCCCGCGCGCCGCAGCGCGTGCGCCACGAGCTGCGCCGGCGCACGCTCACCGTGCGCCGGGTGCAGCGCGTCACGCCGCACCTGATCCGCGTGACGCTGGGCGGCGAGGAACTGCAGGGCTTTGCCAGCCCGGGCTTCGACGACCACGTCAAGCTCATCTTTCCCGACCCGGCCACCGGCCGGCTGGTGTTCCCGTCCTTCGGCGAGGGCGGCGCCCTGGCGGCCGACGCGCCCCGGCCCGTGATGCGCGACTACACGCCGCGCCGCCACGACGCGAAGGCGCAGACGCTGGAGATCGACTTCGCCCTGCACCAGGCCGGCCCCGCCACGCGGTGGGCCGAGCAGGCCGCGCCCGGCCAGCAGATCGGCGTGGGCGGTCCGCGCGGCTCGTTCATCATCCCGACGGGCTTCGACTTCCATCTGCTGATCGGCGACGACACGGCCCTGCCCGCGATCGCCCGGCGCCTGGCCGAGCTGCCGCCCGACGCGCGCGCCGTGGTGCTGGCCGAGGTGGACAGCCCGGCGGACGAGTTGGCTGTCGAGAGCGCCGCCGCCCTCAGCCTGCACTGGGTGCATCGGCACGGCGCCGAACCGGGCACGACCGATGGCCTGCTGCGGGCGCTGCGGACACTGGCGCTGCCCCTGGGGGACTACCACGCCTGGGTGGCGTGCGAGTCCTCCATGGCGAAGGCGCTGCGCACGCACCTGGTCGCCGAGCGCGGCGCCCATCCGAAGTGGACCCGGGCCTCGGGCTACTGGCGCCGCGGCAGCGCGGCCGCGCACGACACGCACGAGGACTGAGGCCTCAGAGCAGCCACAGCCCCGCGCACAGCGCCGCGCCGACCAGGTAGAGCAGCCAGGTCTGCGGCACCACGTAGGGGTAGAACATCAGTGCCAGGCCCAGCCAGCGGATGTGGCGCTGCTGGGTCTTCTTGCCATGCCACCAGGCAGCCATGCCGACCAGGCTGAACAGCAGCACGCCCACGAGGTAGGCCGGGCTGGGCAGCGTGAGGCCCATCGATTGCAGGGCGGCCAGGCTGTCCACCGGCGGGCTTCAGAAATGCGTGCCGACGATGAACTTGATCGTCCAGCGGTCGGCCTCGTTGGTGAGGCCGCGGCCGATGCCGGCGTTCAGATCGAACTTCTCGAACTCATGGTCGACCACCGCGTACAGCGTCTTGCTGTTGCGGTTGAGTGCCTGGATGCGGCTGAGCGGGCCCAGCTCGTTGTAGGTCTCGAAGCCCAGCTGGGTCTTGGGCGTGACCGCGTAGGCCACCTTGGCGTCGATGTCCAGCGTGACCGGCCCGCCGCCCTTGGAGATGCTCCAGTCCAGGTTGGGGTTGACCGCGAAGGTCCAGGGGCCGGTGCGGTAGCCCAGGATGCCCTTGAGCTCGGCGTTCCAGGGCGTCTCGGAGACGCGCAGGCTGGTGCGGCCCACCTCCAGGTTGGCGCCCCAGAACCAGCCGGTGTCGGGGTCGTGCGGGGCGATGTACTTCACGCGCACCTTGGCGCCGTCGTTGTGGAAGCTGCCGTCGGGCGCGCGCGTGGTCAGGATGTACAAGCCCAGCTCCACCGTCTTGCTCAGGCCGTAGTAGAACTCGGGCGTGAGCCGGTAGACATGGTGCGGCGGCTGCTCGCCGGCGTAGCCGGGGGTCTTGGCGCCCGAGGGCACGAAGTTGTTGTGCACGTCCACGCCGAACTGGCCCGGCGCGCTCATGTCGTCCATGTAGACCTGGATCTCCTCGGGCGCCGCATGGCTGGCCGGGGCGTACAGGCCGGCTGCCGCCAGCAGGCAGGACATCAGCGCGGGCTTGAGGAAGGAGGTGTTCATGGTGCGGTGGTCCTCTGCGGCTGGCGGCTCGCAGCGCGATCATCGCACGGCGTTGCGCGGCGCGCTGTCATGGCGATGTCATTCCCGAGCGGCATGGTGTCGCTTTGTCCTTCACCTCAAAGTCGATCTCAACATGATTCCGATTCGCATGCCCATTTCCATGGCGCTGGCCGCCGTCGCCGCCGCCTGCATGGCCTCCGCGCCCGCGCTGGCGCAGACCGCTTTCCCGGCCACGCTGGCCGGCCACGCGGTGCTGCCCGCGCAGTCCTTCATTCCCGCGCCCAAGGATGCGCCACAGGACCTGCAGGTCAGCGGCAAGTTCACCACCGGCCAACGCGTTGAAAAGCCCGGCTCGGTGCCCGGCCAGTCCGCCGGCCGTCCCACCGGCGTGTCGCTGCCGTTCAAGGGCCAGCCGCTGCAGGGCCATTCGGGCATCAAGAAGATGGCCGACGGCAGCTTCTGGGTGCTGACCGACAACGGCGCCGGCTCCAAGGCCAACTCGCCCGACTTCATGCTCTACCTGAACCACTACCAGGTGGACTTCAAGAGCGGCCAGTTCCACCGCCTGAAGACCATCTTCCTGCATGACCCCGACAAGAAGGTGCCCTTTCGCATCGTCCACGAGGGCACGAAGCAGCGCTACCTCACGGGCTCGGACTTCGACACCGAGAGCTTCCAGTTCGCCGGCGGCGCGCTGTGGATCGGCGACGAGTTCGGCCCCTTCCTGATCAAGGCCGACCTGAACGGCAAGGTGCTGGCGGTGTTCGACACGCTGGTGGACGGCAAGGTCGTTCGCTCGCCCGACCATCCCGCGGTGACCACGCCCGGCGCGCCCGGCGGCGCGGTGGACTTCCAGGTCAAGCGCTCCAAGGGTTTCGAAGGCATGGCCTCGTCGCCCGACGGCAGCAGGCTCTACGCCCTGCTCGAAGGCCCGCTGTGGAACGCCGAGGCCAGGGACTACGAGCGTGTGGACGGCAAGGAGGCTCTGCGCGTGCTGGAGTTCGACGTCAAGGCCGGCCAGTGGAGCGGCCGCTCGTGGAAGTACCCGCTGGAGGCCAACGGCAACGCGATCGGCGACTTCAACATGATCGATGCCAGCACCGGCCTGATCATCGAGCGCGACAACGGCGAAGGCACGGCCGACAAGGCCTGCCCCGAGGGCCAGAAGCGCGCCGACTGCTTCCACGACCTGGCCAAATTCAAGCGCGTCTACAAGGTCGAGCTGAGCGAGGCCAACGCCGGCCAGCCCGTGCGCAAGATCGGCTACATCGACCTGCTGAACATCCAGGACCCGCACAAGCTGGCGCGCAAGCCACTGACCAACGGCATGCTCACCTTCCCGTTCTTCACCATCGAGAACGTGGACGTGGTCGATGCCACGCACATCGTGGTCGGCAACGACAACAACCTGCCGTTCTCCAGCAGCCGCGAGCCGAACCAGGCCGACGACAACGAGCTCATCCTGCTCGAGGTGGGCGAGTTCCTGAAGGCGCGCTGAGCGCAAGGCCATGCGCCTGCCCCGGTGGGCGGGCGAGGTGCTGGGCCTGGCGAAGCTCTAGCCTCCGGGTGGCGGCCCCATCAGCGCCTGCTGCACCGCCGCCTCCCGCGCCAGCACCGCGGGCAGGTCGCCCACCGTTTCCTCGAGCAGCGAGGCCTTGAGCCGGCCCATGAGCCGCGGGTCGCTGGCCGCGAGCCTGGCGGCCAGGCGGTGGCCTTCGGTGTGCAGCGCGTCGTCGTCCGCCAGGGCCCAGACCAGGCCCCACTGGTCGGCCTGCGCGGCGCTGAACTTCTCGCCCAGCATCAGCGCGCCTTTGGCCTTGGCCAGGCCGACGTGGCGCGGCAGCAGGGCCACCACGCCGCCGGTGCCGAACAGGCCGATGTTGATCTCGGGCAGCATGAAGCGCGCCGAGCGCGCGGCCACGACGATGTCGCAGTTCAGCAGTATCTCCAGCCCCGCGCCCACCACCCAGCCGTGCACCGCGGCCACCACTGGCTTGGGGCTGGTCATCAGCGCGGTGGCCAGGGCCTGCAGCAGGGCCACGAATTCGGGACCGGCCGGGTCGTCGCGGTCCTTGCCGGCGCAAAAGCCGCGGCCTTCGCCCGTGAG
>Ga0116227_10016035_pt1 | contig 10906 bp, 8 predicted proteins | sample S1TSphgellanicum_FD_89693 | JGI IMG/M metagenome (GOLD analysis project Ga0116227, IMG submission 89693) | Host-associated microbial communities from peat moss isolated from Minnesota, USA - S1T2_Fb - Sphagnum magellanicum MG | ecosystem: Host-associated > Plants > Peat moss > Unclassified...
CTGAACTTGATCTCCATCATCGGCATCGTGCTGCTCATCGGCATCGTGAAAAAGAACGCCATCATGATGATCGACTTCGCGCTACAGGCCGAGCGCGAGGGCGGCAAGAGCCCGGAAGACGCTATCTTTGAGGCCTGCATGCTGCGCTTCCGCCCAATCCTGATGACCACCACGGCAGCGCTCTTCGGCGCGCTGCCGCTGGCCTTTGGTACGGGCACCGGCTCGGAGCTGCGCCAGCCGCTCGGCATCACCATCGTCGGCGGTTTAATTGTGAGCCAGTTGCTCACGCTCTACACCACGCCGGTCGTCTACCTCGCCTTTGACCGGCTCCGCCTGCGCGTGTTGAAGCAACGCGACCCAGGCTTCCAATCGGAGGGGCCGTCACCTTCGGTCATCGCCTCATGACAAAAAAAATCAGCAAGAAAAACATGACACACAGCAAACACAATCCAATCGCCGTCCTCGCTTCGGTCGTGCTGCTCGCGCTTGCGGGATGCCGCGTCGGCCCGCACTACCATGTGCCCCCGGCGATGGCGCAGGCGCCACCCACGCAGTATAAGGAGGCCCCCGCACCCACAGACGATTGGAAGGTCGCGCAGCCCCAGGACGCAATGCTGCGCGGCAAGTGGTGGGAGATCTACAACGACCCCGACCTCAACGCGCTCGAAGACAAGCTCAACATCGACAACCAGAACATCCGCGAGTACTTCGAGAACTACATGGAGGCGCGCACGCTGATCGCCGAGATCCGCTCGCAGCTCTACCCCACCGTCAGCATAGGCGCAGGTTACACGCGCGCACAGTCATCGACCAATCTGAATAGCAATACGTCGGGATCGACTGCCGGCACAACCGGAACCACTACTGGCCCCACCACCAGCACTACTGTCAGCACAACGACGGGCGGGCAGACGCAGATCTTCTCTATCCCGCTGACCGCATCTTGGGAACCGGACCTGTGGGGCAAGGTGCGCAATGCCATCCGCAACGCGCAGTACAACGCGCAACTTAGCGCCGCTGATCTGGAAAATGAGAAGCTCACCGAGCAGGCCAGCCTCGTGCAGTACTACTTCGAGCTGCGCGGGCAGGACGCACTACTGCAGCTCTACAAGGACACCGTCGATGCCGACCAAAAGGCGCTCGATCTAACGCAGGCCAGCTATGACAGCGGCATCGCCGACGAGATCTCTGTCGTGGAGGCGCAGAACACGCTGCAGAACGCGCAGGCGATGTACACCAATGAGGGGGTGGCGCGCGCGCAATTCCAGCACGCCATTGCCACGCTTATCGGTGCCAGCGCGTCGACCTTCTCCATCGCCCCCAAACCATTCAACTCTACCGTCCCGGCGATTCCCATCGGCGTGCCCTCGCAACTGCTGGAGCGCCGTCCCGATATCGCGGCGGCAGAGCGCAACATGGCCGCCGCCAACGCCGAGATCGGCGTCGCCGTGGCCGCCTACTATCCCACGCTGACGCTCAGCGCAGAGGTCGGCCTGGAGAGCGCGGCGTTCTCCAAGCTCTTTGATGCGTCCAGCCGTTTCTGGTCGGTGGGACCTTCTGTCAGCGAGACCATCTTCGATGCCGGCCTGCGCCGCGCGAACGTATTGCAATATGTTGCGACCTACAACGCCGACGTGGCGAGCTATCGCCAGACGGTGCTTACGGCATTTCAGCAGGTGGAGGACTACATGGCGGGCCTGCGCATCCTCACCCACCAGGAGCAGCAACAGATCGCGGCGGAGAACTCCGCGCGGCACTATGTTGCGCTGGAGCAGGCGCGTTACGACACCGGTGTCGACCCCTACGTCGATGTGATGACCGCACAGTTGACGCTGCTCAACGATCAGCAGACACTGGCGACGCTGCGAGTACAGAAGATGACGTACTCGGTGGAGTTGATCGAGGCGCTGGGCGGCGGCTGGGACGTCTCGCAACTACCTACGCCCCAGCAGGTATCCAAGAAGATCTCCAAATCAGAGATCGTCCAGCAGAAATAGGGACTGACGGCTACAAATACGAAGATGGAAAGACTAGACGGTTTCGCCACGTTCCCGCGATCGGCAAAAGTGCTGAAAGTCCGCAAATCAGTTGCAAAAACTCCGTCGACGATGGCTTACTCGTCATCGAGTATATCGACTAAGTCGCGCATCTGCGGCTTCAAATCTGCCTCGGTGATCATCGATCAAGCCGTCTGGATTCCCTCAAGATGACAACGCTCTTTCTCTTCTAAATCTGCGCTAGGGTCCGGCGGCTGCGGCCAGCGGCTGGACAGTAGGGGCCGCGATGCCGACGATCTCGGAGACGCTGTTGTCGCCTGCGTTGGCGGTCCACACATTGCCCGATAGATCAACAGCGATGGCCGAGGGAGCATTGAGGATGGCCAGGCCGGCAGCCGGCGAGAGCGGCGCCGGTAATCCGTAAGCGATCTTGGTGATGCTGCCTGCGGTCTGGCTGTTGGCGATCCAGATGGTGCCGTTGCCGTCGACGGCAACGGCCGCGGGCATGGCGAGACCGCCGCCGGTGAAGGGCGTCGGCATGGAACCGGCGGTCGAGACCAGATAGCTGGCTGCGTTAGTGCCGTTGTCCGCGATCCACGCGCGCGAGGAGGCATCGAGAGCGACGCCCTCAGGCGCGAGGATCGTGCCATCGGCGTAGCCGGTGCCGCTCAGCAGCGCCTGGCTGGTGCTGAACTCGGCGACGACCGAGGCGCGGTTGTCAGAGACCCATGCATCGCCGGCGGAGTCGATGGCGATGCCGAATGGAGCCTTCAGAGTGCTGCCCGCGGTGAGCGGGCTGGCGCCGACGGCGCTGCCGGCACTGTTCAGCTCGGTCACGGAGGCGCCGGCGAAGTTGCTGATCCAGATGTTGTTCTGGCTGTCGATGGCCAGCGACGTGGGGCCCTGGATGCCGCCGGCGGTGAAGCTCGCGCTGGATTGGATGACGCCGTTGCTCAATGTAAGTTTGATGACGGAGCTGAGCAACGTGTTCGCGAGCCAGACGTTACCGGTGCGGTCGATGGCGATGGACTGCGCGCCGAGGATGTTGTTGCTGCCGGTGTAACCCGCCGAGCCGGTGAGCAGCGAGCCGGTGCTGCTGAGTTCCGTGATGCTGTTGCCCGCAGCGTTCGCGACCCAGATGTTGCCGGAGGCGTCCACGGCGATGCCCGCCGGCGATGCCAGACCGCCGCCGGTGAACTTCAGGGCCAGCGTGAAATCGTTCGGTGCTGTGAGAAGGGCCGGCTGGAAGGGCGGCGATGGCGGCATCCTGCCGAAGACCGGGCCCGCGATAGCCGCGGGACTGGCGGCGATGTTGAGGATGACGCCGATGATGTTCGTGGGCTCGGTGCCGCCAGCGGGTGTGGCCGCGGTGAAGAGCGCGCCGCAGGTGCCGTCTGTGCCGCTGGAGTTGACGCACCCGGAGAGGATGTCTGCCAGCGTGTTGAGTTCGGTGACGGGAGCTGTTGCGTTCGCGGGCAGGTTGCTGCCCGGGGCGCTCCCGGTGACGGTGTTGACCAGCAGGTTGGCGGTCCGGAAGGCGTTGACCAGGCCCACGGCGTTCGCGCCCGTCGCGCCGACGTGCGCCACATCCGCCATGAAGGGTGCGAGCGCATAGGCTGCGGCGACGGTGGTCAGCTCATCCATAAAGATGCTCGTGGAAGCGGTGACGCCGCTGCACGGGCCAAGCACGGCCATCATGCTCCCCGCGGTGTTGTTGGTGCCGCTGGCGAGGCCGGGGTTGCCTCCGTAGGACGTGATGTAGAGCAGAGGGTTGTTGCCGTACACCGCGGTGTTGGAGGTGCAGTTCCAGTCGCCGGTGATGTTGAAGTTGCCGTTCTGGTCGGTGGTGACCGTAGTGAGGCTGGGACTGATGAGCGGCGTGGCTTGCGACTTGAGTCCGGTGATGCCCACCGCGTAAAGCTGGATGATGGCGCCGGAGACGGGCTGCTGTCCGCCCTGCACGTGCCCGTGCAGCGTCGCTGCAGTGGGAGCGACCGGTGTGCTGGTTGCCACCGGCGCGATGCCCATGCCGCAGCCGGTCATCGCGAGCGCGAGCAAGCACAGGCTCGCGGCCGTGGCACAAGCTTTCTTCGACAGTGTCGATCTTCTCGTCATGGCGTCACCGTAAAGCTCTGGACAACATTGGCTGCCGGAGCTAAGGTTGCATTGCCGGATTGCGAGGCGGTGACCATCACCGTTCCTGTTCCGGTAAGCGTCAGCGTGCTTCCGGTGACGCTCGCGGGTCCGGTGACCGCGTAGCTGACCGCCAGGCCCGAAGTGCTGTGCGCCGTCAGCGTGAGTTGCGCGTAGGAGACGGACGTCGGCAGGGTGAAGGTGATGGTCTGCGCTGCGCCACCATTGACTGTGAGGCTACCGCTCGCAAAGCTGAAGATGTAGGTTGACGGCGCAACCAGCGTGCCACCAGTTGCGGTGATGGGATAGACGCTCGCGGGGGAGTTCACCGTCGCGGTCGTTGAGAGCGACGGCGCGCCGGTGAGCACGGCGCTGGTGTCACCGTTGACGAATCCGGTGACGGCGTAGGTAAACGCCGGATTGGCGGTGCCAAAGCTCTCCTAAAATCGCGGATGCGCATTTTTGGAAGTAGGACAGCTCGCAAACGAATGCACCTGGGACTTGGAAGTGGTGGCCAGAGACGGGATCGAACCGCCGACGCCGGCCTTTTCAGGGCCGCGCTCTACCACTGAGCTATCTGGCCTTGGTACAGCAATGCCCCAACAGGCACCCGCCGCGCGGCCAAGTCCGCCCGCCGGGATTGTGCGTTTCGTTTCGCCTGCCTGTCTAGGGGGAGGGAAGGGGCCGCGAACTACACCGCAGCCTTCGAGAACGTCGAACGCTAGTATACCAACCAGTCCCGCCGCCCGCCAAACTCTGCTCCGCAAACTCTCACAACTCATACACTCATAATTCAAAACTCTCCAAAACGATGCCTGCGGCAGTTTAGGATGAAACGCACGCTAGAAATCTGTTGCGAACCTGTCGCCGGAGCCAGCACCCGCATGTCCAACAAGCTCAACCGACTCGCCCTCTGCCTTCTGCTCCCCGCGCTTGCTGCTACCCGAGCGCAGGCGCAGCATCCTGCGGGCCCGACTCCCGAGCAGCACGCCGCGCGCGCCTTTGACGCCGCAAAGAAGATGGGTGCGCCCGAGCTCTACGCCTTCCTCGCACCCATGCCCAAGGGCGCCGACCTGCACATGCACCTCTCGGGAGCGATCTATGCGGAGACATTCCTCGCCGAGGCCGTCCAGCTCGGCCTGTGCATCGACCCCGCTGCGCTCAAGTTCACGCAACCCGCCTCGCCGGCCACCTGCGCAGACGGCACTGTGCCCGCGGCCACTGTTCTCAAAAACCAGCATCTCTATGACGCGCTGGTAGATGCCTTCTCCATGCGCGGCTTCGTGCCCACACCCGGCATCACCGGCCACGACCAGTTCTTCGCCACCTTTGACCGCTTCAGCGGCCTCGGGAGCTTTATGGGCGCGTGGCTGGATGAGGTCGCCACCCGCGCAGCCGCGCAGAATGAGCAGTATCTGGAGATCATGACCACGCCGCCGTTCTCCCACGCCGCGTCGCTCGGATACCAGATCGGCTGGCCGGCTGACGCAGCACAGAGCGTCTCGGTAGATGAACTCTCCGCGCTGCGCACGGCGCTCCTCGCCGCCGGGCTCAAGCAGGAGGTCCCCGTAGACCGCCAGCAGATTACCGATGCGCTGGCCGCGCGCGGCAAAATGGAGCAGTGCGATGCGGCCGAGAAGGCTCTGCCGTCCTGCCACGTGCAGATCCACTTCCTCTACCAGGTTCTGCGCGCCTTTCCGCCGGAGCAGGTCTTCGCGCAGACGCTGCTCGGCTTTGAGGTTGCAGCCGCCTCACAGAGCGCCTCGCCCGACGCCCCCGATGTGGTCGGCATTAACTTCGTCCAGCCCGAAGACGACCGCCGCGCCATGGCCGACTATCACCTGCAAATGCAGATGCTCGACTACCTGCACTCGGTCTACCCCAACGTGAAGATCTCGCTGCACGCCGGCGAACTGGCCCCGGGCCTGGTGCCGTATGAGGGCATGAGCTTCCACATCCGCGAGGCCGTCGAGCTGGGCCATGCCAGCCGTATCGGCCATGGCGTGGACGTGCTGTACGAGACCGATTCCGCCGCTCTATTAAAGGAGATGGACGCGCAGCACATCATGGTGGAGATCAACCTCACCTCCAACGACGGCATCCTGGGCATCAAGGGCACGGAGCATCCGCTCGCGGCCTACCGCGCAGCGCACGTTCCGGTCGCGCTCTCCACGGACGATGAGGGCGTCAGCCGCATCGATCTCACTCACGAATACGTCCGCGCTGCCGAGGAGCAGGGCCTCAGCTACTTCGACCTCAAGCAGATGGCGCGCACCACACTGGAACACGCCTTCCTTGCCGGTGACAGCCTGTGGGCCGCGCCAGACGACTTCAACCATCGCAAGCCGGAGTGCGCCGGGCCTATCGCATCTCCACCTACGGTAAATCCGGCGATTCCAACAGCCCCAATCGTTCCCGCGGCTGCCGTCGCTCCCGGAACCACCGATGAGGCAGCTACCACGCCAACCGTTGCCCCCGCGCCAACCGCTCCACCTGCAGACGTTGTGCCCGATCCTTGCCAGGTCTTCCTCAAGGCCAATGAGCGTGCCGCCCAGCAGTACGAGCTGGAGCGCCGCTTCGCTGTCTTTGAAGCCGCGCAACCCTGACCTCGGTTCTCATACCACGCGCCTCCGCTGCTACACTTCTCTCGCGAGTCTTGCTCTCCGGAGGGCGATCTTGGTTAAACATATTCTGCTTACGATTCTGCAATTCCTGGTGTTCTGCGTGCTTCTCGCAATCGGCGGCTACTGGGACTTTATCCATCTGCTCATCCGGCTCAAGGCCCCGGCGCTCGGATTCATCCCGCTGTGGAAGATTGATCACTTCACCCCCACGCATGACCTGATCCTGAACGGCCTGGTCTTTGCCTCGTTGCTCTGGCTGGTCATCCTGGTCTTGCAGGCACTGCGCCGGAGGCTACTGCCGGGTGCGGTGCTCACCACGCTGGCCTATGTGCTCGCCGTGGTGTTGTGTTTCGCGGCCAAGCTCGGTCTTCCCCCCGTCGCCTGAACTCGCGGCAGCTTAAACGTGATGCCTATTAGCTGTGGTCATTTTTTGGCAATGTCCACAAACCAGGTGCCGGCATGAAATAAATCATTGCCGGATAGGATTCTTGATAAACTTGATATAGACAAGCTCTCCGGTCAATACAGCACCCCGCCGGGCAGAAGGGCATTCGGGTTCAACGTTCGGCAGTCGGCCAGGTTGCAGTACGGGCTCACGCTGGGCCGAGAAAAGGACACGCCGTCTCCCATGAACCATCCTGTACTCGATCTGGCTGAACGCAAGATAGCCTACTTCTCCATGGAGATCGCGCTTTCCAAGTCCCTGCCCACCTATTCGGGCGGGCTCGGAGTATTGGCCGGCGATACCCTCCGTTCCGCCGCCGACACCGGCGCGTCCATGGTCGCCGTCTCGTTGGTGCACCGCCGCGGCTACTTCCAGCAGCACCTGGACGCCGCCGGCCAGCAGACCGAGTCCGATGTGGTCTGGCAGCCGGAAACTCTTCCTCCCGCAGGCCGCCTGATCCATCTCACGCTCCAAGGCCGAGAGATCACCCTCCGCGCCTGGCGTTTTGACGTCGTAGGAGTAACCGGCCACGTGATTCCGGTCTTTCTGCTGGACGCCGACGTGGACGGCAATAACCCATGGGACCGTAAGCTCACCGACCATCTCTATGGCGGCGACACCTACTATCGCCTCTGCCAGGAGGCCATCCTCGGCCTCGGCGGCATTCACCTACTGCACGCCCTGGGCTGCCAGCCCGAGGTCTGCCATATGAATGAGGGCCACGCCTCGCTGCTCTCCATCGGCTTACTCGAGGCGCGCCTCGCGCCCGCGCCGCTCGCCGAGGCTACCGAGCAGGACGCTGAAGCCATCCGCCAGCAATGTGTCTTCACTACCCACACGCCGGTCCCCGCAGGGCATGACCAGTTCGGTCTCGACCAGATGCTGCAGGTGCTGGGCCATGAGCGCGCCGCGGTCATCGAGCGCTTCGGCGCGCTGCATAACAGCCTGCTCAACATGACTTACCTCGCGCTGCGCTTTTCGCGCTATGTGAACGGCGTGGCCATGCAGCACGGTAAGGTCTCGCAGGCCATGTTCCCGCAGGTTCATGTGCATGCCATCACCAACGGCGTCCACGCCGCCACATGGCTCTCGCCGCACTTCCAGCAGCTCTTTGACAAGGAGATCCCCGACTGGCGGCACGACAACAACTACCTGCGCTCGGTCTATGGCATCGAGCCCGAGGTCGTTGAGGCCACTCACCTTCTCGGCAAGCAGCGATTGTTCAGCACCATCAAGCAACGCACGGGCAAGGACCTAGACCCCAACATCCTCAGCCTGGGCTTTGCCCGGCGCGTGGCCACCTACAAGCGCGCCACGCTGCTCTTCCACTCGCCGGAGCGGCTGGTGGAGATCGCCGAGCGCATCGGCGGCCTGCAGATCATCTATGCCGGCAAGGCCCATCCCGCGGACAATGCTGGCAAGGCGCTCATCCGCGAGGTCTTCGCCGACGCCGCCAAACTGAACAGCTCCTCGCTGCGGATTCTGTACCTCGAAAATTATGACTGGGAGCTCGGCGAGCAGATGACAGGCGGCGTAGACGTCTGGCTGAATACGCCGCTGCGCCCCTATGAGGCCTCCGGCACCAGCGGCATGAAGGCCGCGCTGAACGGCGTCCCCAGCTTGAGCGTGCTGGACGGCTGGTGGATTGAAGGCTGCGCCGAGAACATCACCGGCTGGGCCATCCCAGACCTGCACGACGAAGCCGCCGAAGCGGCCGCTCTCTACGACAAGCTGGAGCACAGCATCGCCCCGCTCTACGCCGACAAGCTCTGCTGGGCCGAGATGCGCCGCAGTTGCATCGCCAGGAACGGCACCTTTTTCAACACCCACAGGATGCTCGGCCAGTACGTTGCCAATGCATATTTCCCGCTGTCGTCCTCCATCGCGATCACCGACCAGGTCGTGGTGGACGATGAAGTCACGCAGTCAGTACTGGCCTAGGAGAATCGTTCCATGCAGCTTGGCAAGAAAGTCGAAGACTTCACCCTACCCGACCAGGACGGCAACCCGATCAAGCTCAGCAGCTTCAAGGGCTCGCCCGTAGTGCTCTTCTTCTACCCCAAGGCCGACACTCCCGGCTGCACCGTTGAGGCCTGCGGCTTCCGCGATCACTTCAAGAAGCTCCAGAAGGCCGGCGTGGTCGTCCTCGGCATCTCCCGCGACACGGTTAAAGCGCAGAAGAAGTTCGCGGAAAAGTACGACCTGCAATATCCTCTGCTCGCCGATGCCGACCAGACCATCTGCAATCGCTTCGGCGTGATCGTCGAAAAGAACATGTACGGCAAGAAGGTCACCGGCATCGAGCGCACCACGTTCGTCATCGGCCCCGACCAGAAGCTGCTGCACATCTTCAGCAAGGTCAAGCCAGAAGGCCACGCCGAAGAGGTGCTGGCGCTGCTGAAGAAGAAATAGGCACGCAAGAAAACTGACGCCTTCGCAGTCATCCTCCGCGACCTTTGCGCAATCCTTTGCGCCCTCCGCGTTCAAGGCACTTGCCGTTGCTTTTCTTGCCTCTGATTCGTGAAGGGAATCTCCTTTTGAACGTCGGCGAAGAGATCACGCTCGGCACCATGGCATTCGCTACAGCCGCAGCAACCATCACCTATGCCGTTCTCACCCCAGGCTCGCAGATCTTCGGCCAGACCATCATTGCGGGCAACGACCCCAGCGAAGCCGCGCTGACCTTTGACGATGGCCCCAATGATGCCGCCACGCCGGCGCTGCTGGACATTCTCGCTGCGCACAACGCCCGCGCAACCTTCTTCGTGATCGGACGCTTCGTGCGACAACGCCCCGAACTCGTCCGCTGCATCCACGCGGCGGGCCACCTCGTTGGCAACCATACCGAGACCCACCCCTGGCTCGCATGGCAGTCTGCCCGAACCATCCGTGAGGAACTGCGCGCCTGTAACCAGGCCATTGAGGACGCGCTCGGTGAACCGGTGCGCTACTTCCGCCCGCCGCACGGCGCGCGCCGGCCCGCGGTGTTGCGCATCGCCCATGAACTCGGCCTTGCGACTGTCCAATGGAACGCGATGGCCATAGACTGGCAGCCCATAGGCGCAGACCGCATGATGGCCTATGTGGACCGCGGCCTAGCCCGCGCCCGCAGCCACGGCACCGGCGCCAACATCCTGCTACATGACGGCTTTGATCGCCAGATGGGCGCGGACCGCAGCGATACCCTCCGCGTCACCTCACGGCTGCTCGAACGCTTCGCCGCCGACGGCACGAACGCCGTCACCGTCGACGCCTGGGGATAAAAGCGAACGCAATGGCCGCAGCGGAGCGCACAGGATTCACTCCGCGTACTCTTGCGTCCTCTGCGTTTGCAGTTTGTAGAAAGTGGTGCGCCCGAGACGATTCGAACGTCTGACCTACAGCTTCGGAGGCTGCCGCTCTATCCAGCTGAGCTACGGGCGCGCAGATTAAGCGTAGCATAGGGCCATTATGATCTCCACGCGCTGTACTCTCCTCGCTGCCGCCCTCCTCGCGTTCTCCGCGACCGCTCTCGCCCAAACACCGTGCCCCACGGCCCCGGTTTCCGATCATGGCAAGTCCGTCAACGGTGCCCCGCTGGCATCGCCGCCCATGGTCGCGACGGCAACCCTGGGCAACACCGCCATCACCATCAACTACAACGCGCCGTCCATGCGCTGCCGCAAGATCTTCGGCGCTCTGGTGCCATACGGCCAGGAGTGGCGCAC
>Ga0116227_10016036_pt1 | contig 10906 bp, 13 predicted proteins | sample S1TSphgellanicum_FD_89693 | JGI IMG/M metagenome (GOLD analysis project Ga0116227, IMG submission 89693) | Host-associated microbial communities from peat moss isolated from Minnesota, USA - S1T2_Fb - Sphagnum magellanicum MG | ecosystem: Host-associated > Plants > Peat moss > Unclassified...
CACGGCTTCGATCGACCCGAAATCACGCTGATCCGGCAATTCCAAGAGCTACCGCTCCGGCAGCGCTACCTCGCCAGAACCGCACCGAAGCCCTTTTCCCCATAGACCACCGTATGCCGCCCGTGGGTTCCTCCATGTTAGAATTTCGTACGCAAGCGCCCGAAATCCTTCGACATAGCAGTCATCCAAAGCCTATCAAACAGACGCTCAAAGCGCCCGTGTGTTCATCTCGCGCCTGGCTGGAGGTACTCATCAGCCGGACTGCAAAACGGTCAATTCTTTCGCGCTTTCAAGAACGCTGTGCTCACCGAAATGGTGGCGCCATAGTTTCGCGCCCAACCCCGCCGATCGGTCGAGGGAGGATCCTACCGTGAGCCACTTGAGCATGGTCGGGAACAACCCGGCATCGAAGAGCATGAAGCCGGCTGCCAGGCAGCATGTGTCTGCCTGAAGACCACACACCAACACCCGCTTTATGCCTTTGTCCTTCAGATGCTGGATCATTTCAGGCGGCGGTGCGTATCCGAGAGGTGTCCGTCAGCGGCAGCGTCTTTATCGTTGGGACAGGAGCGCTGCACATTTTACCCTAAGCCGTATGATCAGTGTGTGTCTGTCGCCCGCGCCAAGGCAAGTTGGATACAGAGGTTACTCCAGAAGGGCCGGAGCCGAGCCCCAAGCTTAAGCGACGTCTACCCGGTCCATTAAGTTTCAAGTGCGCCTGCGCAGCCATAGCGGCATCTGGGTGGGGAGCGGTCCGTTAGTGTGATCGACGGTACGATCCCCCAATAAAGCTGGAAAGGCTTACAGGGCCCGGGCCAAAGGAGCAAAGCGACGGCGGAATTCACCAGGACTGATACCCAGCCGCACCCTGAAATGATGGCGCAGCGTATCAACGCTCATGAAACCGGTGACCTCGACAATGTCGGATACAGACGCTTCGCTCTCAGACAGCAGCAGCTTGGCACTTTCGAGCCTTGTCGCCAACAACCACTCACCCGGGGACAGGCCTGTCGCCTCGCGAAAGCGGCGCACGAAGGTTCGCCTGCTCATCAGACATGTGGCGGCCATGCGCTCGATCGGCCATTGTTCGCCCAGACGGCTGCGTATGTCGTCCAGGAGGGTCGACAGGCGATGGGGGCGCACCTTCGGGATGGGCGCCTCTATAAACTGCACCTGCCCGCCATCCCGCTGAGCAGGCATCACAAGGCGACGCGCCACCGTGTTGGCGATGCCTGCCCCGAAATCCTCTCTCACGATATGGAGAAGCAGATCCATCCCGGCAGCGCTGCCCGCTGAGGTGAAGATCGTGCCATCCTGCACGTAAAGAACGTTCGGATCGACGGCGATGGCTGGATATCGATGCAGGAGTGCCCCGGCATAGCGCCAATGGGTGGTCGCGCGCCGACCGTCCAGCAGGCCCGCCGCGGCAAGGACGAATGCCCCCGAGCAGATGGACGCGATCCGCGTCCCCCGGCGGTGAGCTGCCTGCAGAATGTTGACGATGTGATCCGGCACGGGCACGTCGATGCCCTTCCAACCCGGTACTACGATAAGATCGGCCTGCTCAAGCTGGTCCGCGCCATGTGACGCCTGAATCGTGAGGCCGCCCGCGGCGCGCAAGGGGCCGGCTTCGGTCGCGCAGCTCGCGAAGCGATACCAGTTTTCCCCGCATTCGGGGCGTTCGAGGCCGAAGATCTCGGCGACGATCCCAAACTCAAAGGTACAAAGCCCGTCATAGAGAAGGGCGGCCACCAGGGGGCCGTGCAATGGGATCGCGTTTGGCATGATATCCATGCATATCGGCATTCGGGCCACTGGCCAAGAGATGATTGCTCCAGCATCAACGGGGAAAGGAGAAAGCATATGACCACCCCGGTAACCGCCGTCACTGCAGCCCCCTCGGACTTGGCGCGCGAGAGATTCGCGGCCGAGCTGTCCTTCGAGACCGACTGCTGGGACGTTCACGCATCCTTGGCACAAGGCGCTGATTTCATTCTTCTCGATGTCCGCAGCCCTGCCCTTTTCGCCAAGGGTCATGTACGCGGGGCGATCAACCTGCCCCACGGCAAGATCATCGCATCGAAGGTGGTGGCCTGGCCCCCGGAAACGCTGTTCGTCACCTATTGCGCAGGACCTCATTGCAATGGCGCCGCGCGCGGTGCCCTTCGCCTGGCAGATCTGGGCAGGCCGGTGAAGATCATGGCTGGCGGCATCACCGGCTGGATCGACGAAGGCTTCGAGCTCGCTTCGGGCGATGAGGTGTGACGATCAGGGTAAGCGCTGCGCAGCCTCGGGACTGTGCAGCGCTTCATCGCCTTATCCATGAGCATGCCGCTGATGAGCAGGCTACGGCAACCATCTCGACCCAGCAACTCTCCGCATTTTTGGCGGGCCAGCATCCCTCGGCGCACCTTCTCGTCGCCCGGCGGGAAGAGGACGTCCTGGGCTATGCCTCCCTTACGATGGATTTCTCCCTCTGGCATGGCAAAGCATGGGCGCATCTCGATTGCCTGTTCGTCCGGTCGTCCGACCGTTCCCGGGGGATCGGCAAGCAACTGCTCCAGGCCTCAAGGGCTCTTGCGCGCAGCCTGGAGGCAGGTTGGATGGAATGGCAGACGCCTTCCTGGAATGAAGATGCGATCCGCTTCTATCTGAGGGAAGGCGCAATCCTTCTCCCGAAGGTCCGGCTGCAGCTAGGGCTTTAGCTTGACACGGAACGGTGTGTTTTGGGCTTTCCACTGCCAGGCAGATCGCGGGGAAATGGCCGACAACGCTGACGCAGACTGCAAGCAAGCGCCTGGACGTCGCATTGTCCAGGCGGAGCTTCACGGCAATGGTCGCGCCTTGCCCTGGGTCGACCTAGCCGCCTTCGCGCGACGCGCTATTACTCTGACGAGAGAGGACCGCGGCGTGGTACGCCCAAATGGCCCCATATTCTATGATCGTGGCCTGATCGACGCGATGACAGCGCTGCACCATGCGACGGGCGGGCCGGCTTTCACTCAACTGAAGCCGATGGATCGCTATCATCGGCAGGTGTTCATGACGCCGCCTTGGCCCGAAATCTACGTGACCGACCCGGGCTGGCGCCATGATCTACAGGAGGCCGTCGCCGAATATGACCGGCTGCTCGAGGCCTACCGCCGCCTCGGCTACGAAGCCATTATCCTGCCCAAGGTCGGCGTGGCGGAACGCGCTGACTTTGTATTGAAGACGCTTGGCTGATCGATGAGACATAGATCGGCACGCCCCTCACGGATACCCGAGGATGACGGCATATCATCAACTTCCCAGGTGTTAGTCGTTAGCGCCAAGTCGAGCGATCTCGTCTGTCAACGCCCGGGCATGGGCACTCAGCGCATCGAAGCTGCTCGCGCAGAGACTGAGTTGGCGCTGCGCCCAGACATCGGACAAAGGCACGATCGCCAGCGCATTGCTCTGCCAGCGCCGCGCGGCGGTGAGCGGCACGATGCCGATGCCGATCCCCGCCTCGACCAGCCGCGCTACCGCATCGAAGCTGCGCAGTCTGACACGATAGCTGATGCGCCGACCAAGTCGCAGCGCATGACCGGCGAGATGCTGGTGTAGCGCACCAGCACTCAAGCCCACGAAGGGTTCGTCAAGCAGGTCAGCGAAGGGCACGCTCTGCCGTCCCGTCAAGGCATGGCCGGGCCTAGCTATCAGCACAAGCCGGTCGCTGGTAAGCGGGATCGTTTCCAGCGCGCCCGGATCGGTGTTGTCCGCGATCACCCCGAATTCGGCGCGCCCTTCCGCGATGGTCCGGACGATCTCGACGCTGGTCATCTCCTCGAGGTCGATATCAACGTCGGGATGAGTCAGCAGGAAAGCACGCAAAGCGAGCGGCACCAATTCGACCAGAGCTGCGGTGTTGGCGAGCATATGGACCTCGCCCTTGAGCCCTTTGCCAAAGGCGCGCAGGTCGCCGCGCATACGTTCAATCTGGGCGCAAACCTGGCGGGAATGCTGCAGCAGGGCGCGCCCTGCCGCCGTGGGCACGACACCGCGCCGCCCGCGCGTCAGCAGGCTTGCACCGAGCGCCGCCTCCATGCCGCTTATCCGCGCGCTAGCCGAGGCAAGGGCAAGATGCGCCGCCTCCGCGCCCTTCGAGATGCTGCCCGCCTCGACGATGGCGACGAACAGGCGCAGGTCAACGAGATCGAAACGCATCGTGCATCCTTCGGATTAAACGAAAGCTGATGCCGTATATCCCGCATTGTGCCGACGGTGGCCAGACGCCATTGCTGTGCCATGGACCACACCTTGCTTCTCGGTGCCACCGGAATTGTGGCTGGCGGTATGAATGCGCTGGCAGGTGGCGGCTCGTTCGTCACGCTGCCGGCGCTGATCACAGCGGGTGTGCCTTCGGTCGCCGCGAATGCATCCAGCACCATCGCACTGTGGCCGGGCGGCGCGGTCAGCGCCTTCGTCTATCGCGATGGACTGCGGCCAGTCGCAGGCGTTCCGCTCACGGTAATGAGCGGCGTGACGCTGGCGGGCGGTGTGGTCGGCGGTGTTCTGCTGCTGATCACGCCGACCGGACTGTTTGACCGGCTGCTGCCTTGGCTGCTGCTGATCGCCACGCTGGCACTGGCCTGCGGGCGACAATTGGGTGAAGCGCTGCGCCGGCACCATGAATTGCCACGCGGCGCGGTGTTGGGTGCGCAGGCGCTGCTGGGAATCTATGGCGGCTATTACGGCGGCGCGGTCGGCATCATGATGATGGCGGTGTGGCGCCTGCTCGATGGCGCCGACGTCAAGGCGTTGAACGCGCCGCGCACGCTGATGGTGACCATCGCCAATGGCGCGGCGGTGCTATGCTTTGTGATTGCCGGAGCGGCCCGGTGGGCCGATGTCATACCACTTGGCATCGGCGCGATCCTTGGCGGTGCGGGCGGCGCTTGGCTGGGCCGGCGCCTGCCGACTGGCGTCGTCCGCCTGACGACCTTGCTGCTTTGCGCCGCGATCACGCTCGCCTTCTTCTGGCACGCCTATGAGTGAACTGCGGCGACTTCAGGCCGATAGACGTGCCATCGATAGGCCATCTCTCCCCCGATAATCAGGTTAAAAAGAGCAAGGATAGAGGTTCAAGTTCACGATGGCGTGCATCACCCAAAAGATACCGGCCAGCCTTCCCGCCGGGCCGGTGTGCAGCGCTTCATTCCCGATAACGAAGCCGCGCCAAACGGAACGTGAAACCTCAGCCCGTAGAGTCAGGGCACACGATGACGAAACCGCGATCAATCCGGCGCAAATGACGCATGTTGCGCTGCCGCCATCACCCTAGATTTCAAGCGATCAAGGCGGGAGATCAATCATGCGGATGGCAAGGCGGATGATGCTGACAGGGGCAGGCACGGCCATGGGGGCGCTGGCGCTGGAGACGCCCGGCCATGCCGCGCGCCCGAGCGGTCGGCCTTATGAGGTTTATGACGTGTTCACCGACACGCCGCTCAGCGGCAATCCGGTCGCCGTCTTCACCGCGCCGGAAGGCCTGTCTCCCGAGACGATGATGGCGATGACGCGTGAGATCAACTATTCCGAATGCACCTTCGTTTTCCCCGCTTCCACGCCGGGTTGCGACTTTCAAGTGCGGTTTTTCGCGATGAACAGTGGTGCCGAAATCCCCATCGCGGGCCATCCCACCATCGGAACGGTCTTTTCGCTGGCCGAGCGCGGACTGATCGCGCCGGGCCGCCGCTCGATCATGCTACAGCTGGGTGTTGGGCCGACGCGGATCGATCTGGAGTGGCATGACGGGCGTCTGGCCTTTGCATGGATGCAGCAGCAACCGCCGAAACTGGATAGCGTGGTGGGCAATCGCGGTGCGGCAGCGGCGGCGATGGGCCTCAAGCCCGAAGATCTGGCCGATCTGCCGATCCAGCAGGTGTCCTGCGGGGCGCCCTTCCTGATGTTTCCGGTCAAGACCCGCGCGGCGGTGGACCGGGCCCAGCTCGATCGCGCCGCGATAGGGGCACTGCTCGACGGCGCGGGGCTGATCCGGCGCGGCGTGCTGATCTTCTCTCTGGAACCGGCTGGCGACGATGCCACCGCCTACAGCCGCATGCTGGGCTTCGGCGTGACCGAGGATGCCGCAACGGGCAATGCCACCGGCCCCTTGGGTGCCTATCTCGTCAGCCATGGCGTGGTGCCTCTGGCGAGGGCAGGCCGGATGATAAGCCGTCAGGGCGTGAAGATGCACCGGCCGAGCCAGCTTTACATTGCCGCAAGCGGACAAGGTGATGGGCTATCGATCAAGATCGGGGGCCGCGCCGTCAAAGCGGCGGAAGGGCGAATGCTGATCTGAGTTTGGCAGGGCGTTGTTGGTCTGGGCCGCACCATGCTAGACCTTCCGCCATGGCACGCGATCCTGGTCTCGAAGAGCTATTGCGCGATCATCTGGCGGACATTCCCGATCTGTCGGAGCGCCCGATGTTCGGCGGTCTGGCTTGGTTGTTTCAGGGCCATCTGATGTGCGCGGCGCGCGATGACGGGGCCCTGCTGCGCCTCGGCAAGGAGAAGGAAGCCGAGGCGCTGCAAACCGATGGCATCAAGCCCATGATCTCACGCGGGCGCGTTATCGGCGGCTGGGTGCGTATCGCCCCCGAGATTGCCGCCGACGATGCGATGATGGGTGCGCTGATGGATCAGGCCATCATCTTCGTGCGGTCTCTGCCGCCAAAGCTGTAACATTCCAGCGCCGATCCTATTCCGTCTCGACAAAATTGAGCGCGCTCGCGTCGAAAGGCGCCAGCAGGTCGCGGGGCAGATTGGGCTCGATCACCACCGTATCCACCTCATCCAGCGGCACGATCCGGTAGGCGGATGCGGCGCCAAGCTTTTCCCGTGTCGCCAGAACGATGGTTTCGGCCGATTGGCGGGCGATCAGCCGCTTGATGGCCGCCTCTTCGCCATTCCCTGTCGTCACGCCGGTCTCCGGGTGGAGGCCGGTCGCGCCCATGAAAAAGGCATCGAAACGGATGCGCGTGATGGTCTCGGCGCTCAGGGCACCGACCGTAACGATGGAGTGCTTGAACAGCCGCCCGCCGATGATCTCCACCTCGATGCCGGGATGATTCACCAGCTCGATGGCGATGCTCGGGCTGTGAGTCACCATGGTGGCCTGTAGGCTGCAGGGCAGATGGCGGGCCAGTTGCACATTGGTGGTACCGCCATCGAGAAAGACGATCTGGCCCGGCTGGATCAGGCGAGCCCCCGCCTTGCCAAGATCAGCCTTGGCGGAGGTTTCGACCCGCTCCCGCGCGGCGAAATCGACAATGGCTGAGGAGGCCGGCAACGCCCCGCCATGCACACGCTGAAGCAGGCCTTCGCGTGCAAGTTCGCGCAAATCCCGGCGTATCGTGTCTTCCGAGACGTCCATCTCCTGACTGAAACGCTTGGCAACCAACCGCCCATCCTGCTGAAGGACCCGCAGGATCATGGCTTTGCGCTCAGAGGTCAGCATAAAATTCCATTGCACGATATTTCTTGACTCTGCGCATTATTGCACGAATTTTCAGCGAGGTCGAGCCGTCACGGCCCGTACCCCGATCACCCCCGGAAAGGATCGTCATGAGTGTCGCCCATCGTGTCAGTCTGGAAGACGTCGTCACCCTTGCCGATGACTGGTATGTCCTGAAGAAATCGACCTTTTCCTTCCTGCGCGCGGATGGGAGCTGGCAGCGGATGTCGCGCGAAACCTATGACCGGGGGAACGGCGCGACCATCCTGCTCTACGACCCGGAGCGACGCACCGTGATCCTGACCCGGCAGTTCCGTTACCCCGCCTTCGTCAACGGGCATGACGATCTGCTGATCGAAGCCCCCGCCGGCCTGCTGGACAATGCCGCGCCGGAGGAACGCATCCGCGCCGAAACGCAGGAGGAAACGGGCTTCCATGTGCGGGAGGTCCGCCAGATCTTCGACGCTTTCATGAGCCCCGGCTCGGTGACCGAACGGCTTCACTTCTTCGTCGGCGCCTACAGTCCGAGCGATCGCCTGTCTTCGGGCGGCGGCAAAGAAGAGGAAGGCGAGGATATCGCCACCTTCGAAGTCGGCATCGATGAAGCGATGGCGATGATCGGGTCGGGCGCGATCAGGGACGGCAAGACCATCATGCTGCTGCAATATGCCGCGCTGAACCTGTTCACGAACCTAACGCATCGCGCATGAGGGGGGCCGGCTGGCACAAACTGCGGTTTCATCGCCCTTCCCATTTCACGGCGCTGTTGACAGGCCGGGGCGCGATGCTCCACTCCTCATCCACCCTGATGAAACCATGACACAGACCGGTTCCCTCAACAGACTGATCAACCGGCGGCCCGGCAGCGCGGCGCTGCTCGATGTCGACCGCACCCTGCCCATGCCATTGACCCAGCAGATCTGCGCTGGGCTGCGCCAAGCCATCCGACAGGAAACCCTGCTGCCCGGCGCGCGGCTGCCTTCGTGGCAGGATCTGTGCGCGCAACTGGGTGTCGCGCGGGGCACCGTGCGCCTCGCCTATGAGCGGCTGATCGATGAAGGGCTGCTGGTCTCGCTGGGCGCGGCGGGCACCTATGTGGCTGACAGTCCGCCCACGGCAAGCGCCGCAAGGCAGGGCGAGGAGCCGCAGGACGCTTTTGCCCGACTGCGCCCTGCCCCGGCTTTTCTGGGCGCCAGTCAGCCTGGCCTGTTTCAGATGGGCGTGCCCGCTCACGATGCCTTTCCCGCCAAGCTATGGGCCCGGCTGCACCGCCGCGCTGCCGATGCCGGGTCCCTCTTTCAGGGGCAGCAAGACCCTCGGGGCACCGAGGAGTTGCGGCACGAGATCGCCGCCCATCTGGCGATCGCGCGCGGCCTGCATTGCCTGCCCGGGCAAATCTTCATCACCAGCAGCTTCCGGAGCGCGCTGGGCCTGTTGCTGCGGGCCCTGCCGCGGGGCGGCGGCAAGGCATGGGTGGAGGAGCCCGGCCTGCCTTTCACCCGCCATGCCCTGCGCCTTGCCGGGATCGAGCCTGTGGGTCTGCCGGTCGATGCGGAGGGCGTCGATATCGCCGGAGCCCGCGACGAGGAGATCGCGCTGGCGGTGGTAACGCCGGGGCAGCATGCGCCGCTGGGCCATGTGCTGTCTGCGGCCCGGCGGCGCGCCCTGCTCGATTGGGCCGAAGTGAAAGGCCGGTGGATCATCGAGGATGACTATCTGAGCGAGTTGCAGCTGCAGGGCCGCGCCACACCCGCGCTCGCCGGGCAAGATCGCCACGGGCGGACCATCCATATCGGCTCCTTCAGCAAGACGATCAGCCCTGCGGTGGGCATCGGCTTTCTGGTTGCGCCGGGGGGCCTGGCGCAGTCCCTGCTCAATGTCGCGACATGGCTGGTTCCGCCGCCCAATTATGTGGCCCAGCTGGCGCTGGCCGCTTTCCTGCGCGAGGGGCATTATCTGCGCCATCTGCGCAAGATGAAGTGCCTCTATGCCCAAAGGCGCGATGCGACGGTCGCCGCGCTAGCCGGTTATGATGAACCGGTCGCGCCTGCGGGGTTGGCGGTGCATATGGCCCTGCCCGACGGCATGGACGACAGGCACCTGCTGCGACGCCTGCAGGCCGATGGCCTGTCACCGACCGCCCTGTCGCAATGGTATGAGCGCGACATCAGGCCGAGCGGGCTGGTGCTGGGCATCACCAATGCCCAGCCTAAGCGGGTGGAACAGCACGTCGCCCGGCTTTTGTGCCTGATTGCGGCGGAAACTGCATAAAGACTGGCTTGCGCTCTCCTTATGTGGCCCGTTCCCAGCCATAGGTGCGGTCGACCGTGGCCACTACGACGCGATACCAGTCATACCAGACCGCTCGGCCCTGCTCGCGGATCAACGTATGCTCGGGGTCGTTGCGCCAGCCGATGGCGGCGGCCTCGTCGCGCCACCAGCTGATCGTGATGCCCAGCGCGTCCTCACCGCGTGCCGAGACGATGCCCAGATAACCATCCCTTGCCGCAGCCGCGCTGGCCATGCGGGTCGCGGCCTGCGCATAGCCTTGCGGATCGCGCGCCGAGAGGCCGGAGGTGAAGATCACCGCCACAGCTCCGGCAGGAGGGGCATCGCTCATGCCGAGGCCCCTTCCAGCCGGAAAGCGGGCGACCAGCCCAGCACCGCCATCGCCTTGCCGACATCGACCTCCCCGCCCGCCTCGGCAATGTTGTAGATGCCCGGCTCATCGCCATCGACCGCCCGAAAGGCGGCATAAGCAGCGGCATCGACATGCAATGGCGAGGCGCCTTCGGGCACCGGGGTCCAGGTATCGGGACCGTAAAGCTGGCCATAGCGCAGCACGAACCCAGCCATGCCGGGCCCACCCAGCACCGCCTGTTCCAGCGGCACGATGCCATCGACCACCGTCGTGGCACGCGCCCCTTGCGCCGCCGTGTCGAGCGGATGCGCCTCGCCATAGGGCAGCGTGCCCGGCGCATAGGCCCAGGCAATGCTCTGGGCGATGATGCGGCTGACGCCCGCGCTCAGCGCCGCCCTCACCAGATTGGCGGTGCCTTCGCGGCGCAGCCGGGCATTGGCCTTGCGGGCCGCATCGGGATCGGCCTCCAGCCCTGCCGAAAGATCGGTGAGTTGGTGGATGACAATGTCAGGTGCGGCCAGTTGCACCGCATCATACAACGCATCGGCATCCAGCACATCCACGACAACCGGTCTGGCCCCGGCATGCTCCAGAGCGGTGGCACGGTCACGCGAGCGGGTGGTGCCGAAAACTTCATGCCCCTGCCCGATCAGCATGGGGACCAGACGGCGGCCAATGACGCCGGTGGCTCCTGCCAGAAAAATCCTGTGACGCACCGCTTGCTCCTTCTGATGTTGGGGCAAGGGTGCAAACTGTTCCGCCAGAGGGAAAGAACCAAGATCGCC
>Ga0116227_10016037_pt1 | contig 10905 bp, 13 predicted proteins | sample S1TSphgellanicum_FD_89693 | JGI IMG/M metagenome (GOLD analysis project Ga0116227, IMG submission 89693) | Host-associated microbial communities from peat moss isolated from Minnesota, USA - S1T2_Fb - Sphagnum magellanicum MG | ecosystem: Host-associated > Plants > Peat moss > Unclassified...
AAATTATTTTTTCTAAATTTGGCGATTAGGGCCATTCCTTTTCACAAAAAATGTTAGAATGTGTAGAAAAAATAAATTTCAGGTTGAAACAATGAAAATAAATTCCCCCAAAAAGAACCTAGCCATGTGGTATATAGAAAGGTTTTGGAAATGTAGTTTGTAGTTGTAATTTTGTAATATGTACCGTCAAATACACACACACATGTGCATTAGGCATGGGGTTCACAATAGCCTTGGTGAGATACTTGTGATGATGGGTGCCATGCAATGTGTTGACAAAGGTTGTCCATTCCAAATCCATAATAGTTTGTTCAATAGCAGGTCTAAACTTGAACAATCATTCAACCATCAAAAATCGATTGCAAATTGCATTTCATTAAGGCTTTAAAAGCATTAGGTTGGTTTCATAATGACAAAAAATTGTTAATGTTGCATAGTGTTGTCATATGAAAGAAACAACAAATTTTGTCATTTTCACAATTCACTTTACCCATGTTTATTTCCCCCAATTTGCCAATAAGAATTCTAAACAATGAGTAACCCAACCTTGCAAATAAATGCTTGGAAAACAATAGATTAAAAGGTTAGCTACATTCAACATGCTCAAAACATTGTTTATACAAATATGTACAATGTTGTTCATTCCAACATTTTCAATGTATCTAACCAATGCATTACATATGTGGGAGAAAACATGGTAGAGTAGACTAGATAATTACTTTGCAACATAACTGGAAAATGGCCATCAAGTAAGGCTTGGTGTATTGAATTCAAAAATATTATTTATTTTAATGTTTAATTATATGAAGTTCTTTGACTAAGCTACAACTATATTTTAAAATCACATGTTTAAAGTAGGTTTATAAATATTCATCAAAATCAAATAAATATCACAACCTACAAAATAGATTAAGATTTAAGCACAAGTAGATTAAATATTGGATTTATTTTTAAGTCAATGGCATGCTAAATATATTTGTGGATTTTGAGATTTTTCATAATAGAATCAAAATATATTTAACATTTAATGTAAAAGTAGGAATGAAGTGCAATATTAACCTATTAATTTCATTCCTACTAGTTGGTTTCTTTTATTGTACTAAATTTTTTCAAATTTTGTATTCAACTCATAAAAATTATATGGAAGCATGGAGGTTTCCATAATGAGACTTAGAAAAAAAATTGAACCTACTTTCTTATGTTTGTGCAGAAAAGCTACCATATTTAAAATTTGGATTTGGGCATATGTACTTTTTGGTCCATTTTAACGTGTTTCAACCCATGTATTGCACATCCTCACCTTCCCTTATTGTGTCAATGGCACCTACCAATACATTGACATTAGAAAAAACAAGCATTATGTTAAACAATGGATGTTGCGCAACATTGTCCCAACTTTTAAAACAAATGGTTGTTCAATACTTATGAATGGAATTTCACATCCTTTCATAAATATGTTTGCACACATCAACATTGGATTGCTTTAACAAATCTATGCAAATTCCATGGTATGATGTGGGTTTGTAATAAGTTCGAAATTCGAACGTTGCTTTCATATCTTTTATGAACATTGAATGTGGCACAACATTGAAAAGGATGTTTCATAAAAGAAAATCACCCACTTTTTGTTGAACTATTATTTTTTGGCTAAGTTTAATCCCTCTAATAATGAGATAAGTTAGAAGGTTTGAGTGTTGTTATTTATGGATCTATAAGGACCCTTTGTGTTGTTTACAAGTAGGGCAGAAATTTATGCCCCTTCACTTGAGATGTAAATTTTTTTTTTTTTTCTACCAAAGGATTTAGTGTTTCAATGGCCACATTCTTTATTGACCCATCAAAGGTTGGTATAAACATATCATTTAGTGGTCAAAGAACAATTCCCCCAAATGTGGCAAATAATGTTTTCATTTGTGTATGTGCCTTTAAACACATGGGTGAAAGCATGTTACAATGTCCCTTTTTAGGTGTCACACTTGTAATTTTTCCTACATTTTTTCAAGACTTTATTACCAAATGTTTTTTTTTTTTAAATAAATTTAAAAAAGGACTCACATTTATAATTTTAATAGAATCAATAATCCAAAAATGAAAATAAACACATCAAAGTGTTAAATATTCATTGAATAAGGGAATTTTAAAGTTTGATGACAAATTGTGTAATGCCCTATATAAGTCATACATAGGGATTTTTATCTTGAAATTTATTAATCCTATGTATTTGATATTTTGGATTAAAAAATAATTCATGTTAATAATAATAAAGATGAATAGGATGTGTAGAATATGATTTGCCAAAGTTGTGAAATGGACTTTTCAAAGTCCCAAAATATGCAATAGTTAAAAAAGTCTGTATGAACATAAAAATTGATGATTTTCTTGAATTGTCTTTGAGAAAAATGTAGTAACTACCTTTACTAATTTAGATGTCACTTAAAAATGCATAAAAATTACATTTACTTAATTAAGGTTACCTAGTATGATGATGTACTAATTGATGTCACCCTAAATAGACTAGGTGGAATTAGGGTTCCTTGACACCCTGATGTCAAGCATTTGAACTAGCTAGCACGAGATGTAAGACACATTCTTTTCTTTTAATGTCCTCATTGTATTAGGGTTTAAGGTTCTTGCGAAGCTCAAAATATATGTTGCTTCTATGACATGCTTAAGGAAATGACTACCATGTGAAACCTGGCTTTAAGCTTTGTCATATTGTTAGTATGTTCTTTGTGAATAGTGAACCTCTAAAACCTTTGATGACTTGGGTGCCATGTTCTTGAATGTCAAGCAAGGAAGGCCGAATTGTTCATGGGATTGGCCGCTTCTAAAGATGATGGTAGGTATTTTGTCATTGTTTCAACATTAGGTTAAAATGCCACCATCATCTTTTCTTTTGAAACATGTTTCAAATGTTTGAATGTCTATATACATTAAAAAAATTTGACGATTGTGAAGAAGTGAGTTTGAGTTTGGAGGTTATTAGTTTTTTTTTTTTGCAAGGCTTTTTCAATTGTAACTCCATACAATTCACACTAGTAGAAAGGAACCCTTGAAATCCCAAACTTATAGTATATGTTTGCCTTTTGTTATTCCTGCATATGGTAGGTATGGTCCATGGATTCAAAACTATACCAAAAAACTCACAAAACCTTAGAAACAATAGTCTAATGCTGAGAGAGGGAGGAGCTTTAAACCTTAAGCACCATTCTCTCAAAAAGTTCATTGAACCTTAGAAATAATAGTTTGATGCTGAAGTTTGATAGGTAGGAGCCATGAAAACTAATAATTAAACCTCTTTTTACACCCATGCATCCATGTGAAAGAAAGAGGGTGCAAGCAAGTAGTTGGTGGAGTGCAACAAGGTTCAGAATGCTAAGCTAGAAGTATTGATTGCCATTGAAGGAATAAGCTCGGACATTCTATTTGAAAGTGATTTTTTCTAAGAAAAAAATTGTAGGAGTAGGAGACTCAAGGATGATTGTTTCTTCTTCTTTACAAGAAAAAAGATGTTTACTTGACTTTTTGTTTTTGGGGAAAATCCCTTCTAGTTCTAATTTCCTGATTTTTGTTTAAGCTTGATAATCTGCTTGTTAAATACTTTGGTGTTATTATTGAAAGTTGAGAATGACCATAGTGAATATCCAATTCCAACTCAATCGAATCTAAGAATGGTCACAATAATGATTAGATTGCAATTCAATCTATGTGAAAAATGGTTAGAGTGATGATTTCATTGCAGTTCAAATCTATGTTTAACACTATACATTTGGGGTTCATGTGTTTGAAAAGCCTAACAAAGGAGCTCTATGGTTGTGGGTTCTATAGTAGTAAAGATTGAAAGACAAAATGAAGAGGTTGTTTCTCTGGATGTGGGTTGTGGTTCAACCCTACATTGTTGCTTTTGGTGAAAAGGGATGGGGACCCCTGCATTTTGGACTTGGAGCTTGAAGTCCTAAAGGGGGGAAAAATATGCAATCAAATTGCTCTTCTAAATATAAGAACCACCACCTCCACTTTGTTGTGTTACTAAAACAAGAAGATGTGAAGGTTTCAATTTTTGGTAAAATATTCTTACACTTTTAGGGCCAAATTGATGAATTAAGTCATTTACTTCATGTGCATATGTCCAGTCATTGATGTTCACCAGCTCATAATCTAGTAAAGACCTATAATCATTAGATGTAATAAAAGGCCTCCCAATTGACATCCATGTGTAGTTATTAGCATTTCCCTTGTGGTAGCTTGGAAGATGTGCTTAAGTGTATGGCGATAATGGTCTATGGAACAACATTAAAGCTTGAAAGAAGATAATGGAAAAATTTGATAGAGGCCTGACTATTTTGGTATGAATTGGTCCTTGATTAAAATATCCTACTCCTTGAGTGGTGTAAGTACAATGGATGGAAAGGTGTTTGGAAAAAATACTTTTAGAATTTTGTAAGTTCATTTCTTTGGTCAATTGCATAATTTTATTGAAAACTAGTTGCTTTGTAATCTAATTTGTGTTTGATGCCCTTTTTTTTGTTGTAAGTTGGAATGCAAAGCTAATATCATTTGAGTCTATTTTTTTGGTAGAGAAGATGTTTGTATCATTTCATGATTTAGAAGAAGCCATAGGGGCCCAAGCATTCAAAATCATTGTGATGAGAAGGTTAATGTCTTCTGCAAACCATACTTATGATGTTTCCAAATTGTTTTCTTAACTCTCAATTTCAAATAGTTTTTTTTTCACATGTGCTTCAATTTGCACCTACTTCTCACAAGTTGATTTTTGTATAGATGCTGGTTTTAATTTATGGGGTTTGTTTATTCCATTTTTTAAACTTATGGTGATTCATCATTCCTTGGTTGGTAAGCTTTTAACTTGCAACATTTTCTTCTAATGCCCATGTTCATGGTACTCTTGCTCATTGTGCATAGATTGAACTTGTTATGAAGAGAAAGAATGTAGCAAGGGGAGTGCAAATTTATTGGTGAACATGGTAGGTCAGGCTGAGCCCACAATAACCTTTCTTGATTTAATCCCGTAGGTGGAACTAGTTTGCCTTAGAACCTTTGGGTTTGTTTCTTTCCTTACATTATGTTACCTAGCCTTTATTATTACAACTGACATGGGGATGATCAAAGTTGGTCGTCATGAGTGCAACATGTTAAAGGTTGTTTGAATACCTCAGATTTTAGTTTTATTTGACCTTCTGTCAAAAAACTAATGTGTTCTAATATTGCACATGTAGAGTTCCATCCAATATGAAGGTCTTATGATTGATCACAACAAGTGCAAAGCTTAACAACATGAATTGTTTTGGAAATAGGGAATTCTTGAATTGTAGAGGTTTTTAGGAATACATTAAACTAGGTAGGGGATGACCTAGGTGGAAGATTACTTGCTAATTTGAAAAAAAAAATTGTGCAAATCTCATGTGATGGTGAAAGGTAAGGTTATAGGTATGTTGATGATGTTGTTCTTTCATTGCATATCAACTATGTAGTTTGACATATAATTTTTGGCAGTAATTTAGTTTAAAGAATTTTTTTTTTATAGAATTTAGCTTATTTGGAATTGTCCATTTATATTTTTAGATTGCAATAAAAGAACATGAATACAACGCACTCATCATCTCACATCAATTGTGTGACCTACAATTAAGGTTGTTGGCTGCTATTTCATTCCTTGTCAATGTGTGTAGCTACTCTAGAAAACATTGTTGCATTTTTGGCAATTCACTCATTTCTGGAACAACACTTTTTGCACATGATTTCAAGGTAAGTTATATATCTTCCTAGACTATCCAATGTATTCTTCAAATATGCAAATGGTAAAATTTTATAAAGTCATTTCTATTATGTTATTAGAATAGTTTAAAGACTTTGGTTAATTGGACTTTTGTGACTAGAATTCACTTATAGTCTTGTCTTTAGTGTATATTTTGAGTCCTAGAATAATCCATTTAGAACTTGGTGAGATCTTACAATGAAGTCCTTATACTCTAGTCAGTGGGGTTCAAGTAGTCCTTAAAGTCTATAGTAAGTTCCTAATACAAATTGCAGTTGGGTTTAAGTAGTCCCTAAAGTCTAGAATAAGCCCTTACAAATTGTAATTGGGTTGAAACAATCCTTAAAGTCTATATAAGTCCTTACATATTATGTTGGGTTGAAACATTCCTTCCAATCATGAACAAAGTCCTTCTAGATGGATGTTGGGTTCAAGCAGTCCCTATTGTCATGACCAAAGTCCTTGCATATTTTGTTTGGGTTGTTCAATAGTCCTTATACTCATGATAAAAGTCCCTACATATTCCATTTGTGTTTAAGTAATCCCTATAATCATGAGCATAGTCCTTTTTTTTTAAAGGGTTGATGTAGTCCTTATAATCATGAACAAAGTCCTTATGTATGTTGAAGTTGGGTTGCAGTAGTCCTTGTAAGCACAAACAAAATCCTTTAAAATTGGGACTTTTTGTTAATTTAATGTTGTAGCATGCATCTAATCTAAACTCATGATGGGTGTAAGATTGCTTGGTAGACATTGATAGAAACTGGACAACGTGCTAAGTGGTGGGTTTTCTTGTCTACAACCAACTAATTTTGGAGTTAAGTAACATACAACACTCCAAAGGTTAATGGGTGACTTTCGTTTTAACCACTTGAGTAATTTATATGTTTATTATCCTTAGCAATTTCATTATTGGTCCCAATTTATGCTTTTTGAAGGACTGGCTACTTTGCAAATTGACTGGAAAACTCTAGAACATGCCATTAATCTATTTTTATTATTTACAATTGTTTGTATCAATAAGTTGGTACTCATGGGAATTTTTGCACTCTTGTACTAAGTAGTTAGATATGCAAGTGATTTTTAACAACTTAAGAAAAGTTTTTTTTTTAAGGGATGAATTTGTAGGTAATGTTTTTACTTTGAACAAAAAGGTTATTGATGTTTATGCAAAAAAAATTCAAGAAAAGACTTCAAGAATGGCACTTAAGGTTTTGATAGGAGAGGTATTATTCCAAGTGATTGGTAGCAAGGTTATGTGTGTGTTCTAAATGTGTTACATGCTTGATGTAGTTTCAATGTTGGCTTGAAGGAAAGTGAAGTCCTACCATGAATCCATGACCCACTACAAATATGCTCACACAACGACAATTAGAGAAAAGGCAAGCATCACAAAATGCTCAACAAAAAAAACATCGTAATGCAAAACAGGCAATTACATTATGTCAAGAGGACATCATCTTCTGCCCAAGGGGTTGCAAAAGAGGTTATGGTTGAAAGAGATCAAAGTAGGCTTGGTTCTATGGTATCCATTAAATGGTTACCCAAGGTATCCATCAAATCTTGATCAGTGCCCAGGATCGAAGAACAAAAAATTGGTTATGGAAAAGGTTCTTTTAAACCCTACCTTTCAATTTAGTTTGTTTAATTCTTTTATTCCTAAAGGACTTGCCATAGCTACCTAAGAATTAATCGTAGGGATGTGTGTTTCTATGCAAGAAACAAAACAATCAAACTCAAATGTTAAGCTTGTTACCAAGCATGCAATCTTGATAGTAGTGATGAATGTAAGGGCAACTAGTTGTAGTAACATGGCTAGGGTGTTTAGTATCCACCCCCAAAACATTGTTGCATCAATGGTATGGCAATTTTTAACTTGTGATAGTGGTACCCATTTGTGGAAGCTTTGAGTGAGAAAAAAAGGACCTGATGTTGTTATGCCTATTACAAGAAATGCAGTGGTTCAATCGTGGATAGAAGAAACCTGTGTTAGCCCGAATAAAGGTGAGGTGACTAGAAAAAAATTGGGGCCATGCATATATGATGAAAAGGTGATTTAATTCTTAACAGAAGCTCGAGTATATATTTACTTCTAAAATTGTTGATTCATAGTTCTTCTTTTCATAATGTGTATGACTTCAAACCTTGGAATAATTTAATTGGGAGTATATGAATGGGCTAGGTCATTGGTGTCTTCAAAAGTATTGTATAAAATTTGGGCTTTGAGGGTTTAAGGTGGATAGTCCGTGTGTGTACTGTTCAATTTGCATGTCCATATTACAGTAATATATTCTAGAAATAGTAACCATATCTCAAACTAAAGTTTTTTTGCTATAATTTGATATGTGTAGACTGAATTATATAAGAAATTTCAGACTATTCATCCAAAAGTAGTTATTAGTCAAAGGTTATTTGAATCTCTAAAACCATTCTTTGTGAAGCCTCTAAAAGATAGGAATACCTATTGTTGCATCTACCATGTACAGTTGAATGAATTGAGGTTTGCATTGAACCTATTGAAAACAAAAAATATAGTTTATGATCTTCAAATTTGTGACTGTCATTATGAAAATGTGTGTGGTCATGATGGATAGCAATGCCAAGCATCAAGGGTGGTATACCAAGGTATCATTCAATCGTGGGAGGCCATAGTGTGCCCAAAAGTCAAATACAAAGAATGGTATGACCATGCATGCTTGTTTGGCAATTGTCTAATGTGCAGAGTGGAAAAGTTAACCTTGTGCTTTAAGGAGGTGATTGGATCATTGAATGATGTCATGCAATGGCGCTGGTTTGCTTTGGAAACCACTATGGCTAGGAATGATCAAGCATCGAAGAAGTTGACTTTGGTTTACGAGACCACAACAATAGATGAGTTCATAAACTATTTGAAAACCAAACTACAACATTTTGTTAAACATAATTGTTGCGTAATGGGAAGATAAACATTTCAACCAACATAGTTGTGTTTGTGGTTAATTTTGCAGATAACTATAATTTTGAAGTTCAAAATGAAATGTAAAATATGCACTGGCATAGTTACTAGATTTCTATTCTAATGCACATCAGTTTTCACCACAATCTAACACCAAATCCATATGATGAAGACTTGAGAATTCTAACTGAATACCATTTTTACATTTCAAATGATCACAAACACGACTTGGAGTTTGTGCAACATTGTTTTAAACTCCATTGGCAATACATGGCAGAACAAGGATATTCACCTCAATGGCATTGGGTATGGAGTGATGGATGTGCTTCCTAGTTTAAGAATAGCAAGCCATGGTACTTTGTGTTTTGATATCCAAATTTGATTAAAGGTTGCAAAATGCTATGGAGTTTTTTTGGTAGCAGCCATGGGGAAGGACCCATAAAAGCTGTGATAAAAAGATTTCTATGTAGAAAACAACTCAATCCTCAAGCTAAAAAATTACAAAATGTTGAGGAAGTTGTGGAATTTCTGCATGAAAGGTTGTCCTCTAAACTCTGATCATCATATTGGCTCCATGAGAGCTTTCCATAAAACTTTCTAGCATGTGAAAATTGGGGATGTTAATAGGGATTCATTTCGTTTCATCTGTGATCCTATCAAGGGGACTATGAAAATCCATTCGATTTGTGCTACTAACAAGAATAATCTAGCACAATTATTTATGAAAGATTTGGCATGTTTTTGTGAATTTTGTTTGGATAGTTGTTGAAATGAATGCCAAAATGTCCCATGGACAAGCAAATGGGTGCCAAAGCAACTTCAACCTCTAGATACTTGCTATGTGCGAGAAGCAATGCATGAAGGTTGGGATGGAAATTAGCAATATGGGCTACAAGGTATGTGTTCATTCATTATTATTTTTGCAACTTTGGTTTACTTGCTTGAAATTTTTTTTCATTATTCTTTCTTTGTATTTGTTTCAATAGTTGTAATTTATGGGCATGTAGGTGATGAGTTGGTTGTTGTACTAAAGGTCAATGATAACTTCACATTCAATGCAGAGGAAGGGAATGATGAAGGGGTGACTTTTTGGGTGATTTTGTGCATTGAACCATTGCACAAGGTAAGGGAGTCTTTTATAGACAACTAGGGGAGTAGTTATGAGGAGGGTGATGATGTTGTGGGAGGTCTATACTATCAGAAGTGGGGAAATAGTGACAATTTTTATGTCTTATTTAAGGATTCACATAAAGTTTATGTCTACGCTCATCTAGTTAAGGCAGGGAAATTCTTGATGCCCCTTAGGAACCATTGAGTGACAGGAATGATGCAATTTACGAATTGCCTAAAAAGACTTTGTGAAGCACAAATGAAGTTATTACTTCCTTGGACGTCAAAGACATGGTGAATCAAACAATTAGTTCTAACTTTGTCATTATTAGTTCATGGTGATAAGCCCCAATCTACAAAGGTCCAAAGATTGCATGTATGCTTTCTTTACATCCCCATTAAAATAATTGATCATTTGCAAAATTAATAGAACTATTATGCATCAAGTTCTTATGATGGCATGGTGTATGGTTTTGAAAGGGCTTAGGAGCAATTTTTTAGATTAGACAACATTAGTAGGTATCCAAAAATCTAACAATTCTTTATTTGGCAATTGAATGGTGTTATGTGCAGTTGGATGTGGAGGCAATGTTCAAGTACCTAAACATATTAGCTACTAGGTGATCTGTTGGGGTACTTAAATGGTTCATCATTAAGAACAAAAACTCCAATAAGCTAGAATTCATTCAATGATGATTTGTTGGGTGGATTTGTACCCAAAACTATGCAACAAATAACATGGGTTATATATGATAATGGCTACTTAAGAAGATATCCATGTCTAAAAGAAAGTCATTATCATGATCAACCAAATAGTCAAGAATAGATGACCTTTTAGGTTCATTTGGAGTCTCTACACCTAGTTTGTAGGTTGAAGCTTTTCATAGTTTTTTTGAAGATGAGTTACTGAAGGTTATTTAGACAAGAAAGGTAAGTTCAATGCCATAACATCTGCCTTTGCTTGTGAGGTTTACTTCCCTCTGTGAAAAGGTTATTCAATGGAGATTTAAGTTAACAATATATCTCCAAATTATTCTATAGGATAGTAGGGTTGATCACTATTAGAAATTTTGTCTTTTGCAAC
>Ga0116227_10016038_pt1 | contig 10904 bp, 11 predicted proteins | sample S1TSphgellanicum_FD_89693 | JGI IMG/M metagenome (GOLD analysis project Ga0116227, IMG submission 89693) | Host-associated microbial communities from peat moss isolated from Minnesota, USA - S1T2_Fb - Sphagnum magellanicum MG | ecosystem: Host-associated > Plants > Peat moss > Unclassified...
CTTACTCCCCCGCATAGCCTTTGGGGGTCTGTGTCCGCGCGCACGTTGGGGTTCTTTCCCCATCGCCCCGTCCCCCCCCCCCCCTCGCCCACCCCCGGCACTTACTGTTGCTTCCAGAGAGATTCGTTGTTTGATTGACACGTAAAAGAATTTCCTTCTTCTTCGGTCCTATTCGTCTCTCTTCTGCATTGCACCCAACTACCAGCCTAATACAGTTTTAGTGCCTTAACTTTTTTCTGACTGGAGAAGGGTACAAGGGAAGTTGGTCGACAAGTTTCTTCTTCTTCTTCTTCTTCTTCTTATTCTTCATTTAGTGGAGAAAATCGCTTGTCTGTGGTTTGGAGGAGTATTGAGGCGATTATTCTCTGCATTTTATTTTTTTGCTGCGGAGTTAATTTTCCGACCTCACAACACAAAGTTGAGCTTCTGTCTTTCATCAACAGGTTTTGTTTCTTTTCTCATATCCCCCTCCCCACCCTCCTCCTCATTCAAGTGCAAAGGTTTTGCGACGATGAGAGAAAGCGGGGTTTATTTCAGTTGGAGCTTTTGATTTAGGGTTTTATAGCAGTTGGGTCTGATTTTGTGGTGACACATGGGAAAAGAAATCAATGGGGCTGATCGAGAAGGAAATCAATGGGGATTTCTTCTTTTTGTATTCTATTTTGCAATCATCGCTGAGCAGCACCTGGAGCACCAGAAGAGGGGGGGAATAAAAACAAAAAAAAACCATTATTAGCTTTCTTAGAAAGGTTGTGATTCATTTAGGAAGAAATTAAGGTTTCTTCTTCTTTGCATGATTTGATCATGTCTTTTCTTCCTTTTTCCTCTGGACCCCCCTTTAAAATCATCACACAAATCATAACAAGTAGATATCAAAAATTTCTAAGTTTGATGGTGATGGATCCAGAACATAATAATTAGGGTTTACGTTTTCCTACCTCTCTTTTTTTGTGTTTTTAGGGGAACAGAAGTCTTTTGGTTTTCAGAAGCTATGAGCAACAACGTGAAGCATGCACGATCGCTGCTTCAAGCATTCCGAAGGCCTTCTTCTTCACCAATACGATATTTTCAAGCTCCACCAGTAATGTCTGTTCAAAGTCACACATCGACATCACATCTGTGGAAGAAGAAGCAGCCAAGTGATTCAGATTTCTTGTCCCCTCTTCTCAAGGTACCTTAAGAAGTTTGGGAGTTGGAAACTCAAAGGCTGCCCTGTAACTTTATGTGTTGACATCTTGCTGCTTCCACAGTTTTATCTGGTGAAGAAGAAGCTGCAATGAAAATGGATTCTGAAAACATTGGGAAAATTCTAAGTTCAGTGTTTTGCAGAGATGGGTGGCAGCTGGTTCCTCCAATCTTCGGCATGGGTTGCCGCAGGTGTCATCATGGGCAGGATTTGTCACACATAGTTTCCTTTCTTCAGCTGCATCTCCAAATCTTTCGAGCAAGTCAGGTAGCCCAGGAGTGGCAGCCGCAGCATCAGAGCAAGGTCAGGAGACAACAACAGAAGAGAAATCAGAGCCTGTCAAAGGAGTTGTTGAGACAGCCAGTGATGAGGAGAAAAAAGGAGAGGAGGATCTATTTAGTGTGAAGGACAAGGACAAGGACAAGAGTTCTCCAGCAGGAGGCAAATCTGTTAATCCAGAGATTGAGGTTGGAGGAAAATCTCTTGAGGAGAGTGAAGCAGAGCTCTTAGCACTGCTGGGAGAGAGGGAGGCTCTCTTGGAAGAAAAAGATAAGACAATTGAAGATCTGAAGGACAAAGTAATGAGGAGTTATGCAGAGGTCCAGAACATACTAGACAGAGGACGGCGTGAAGCTGAAAATTCCCGCAAGTATGCTGTCCAGGTAGTTTACTTTCATCTTTCTTTCTATCTGCTTATACAGACTCCAAACTGGCTTGTTTTTATGGCTATGTTACCAGGCTCTTTCTTCTCTGTTCCTCTAAAGTGACTAGAGCTTGTTTGCAAATAATCTATGATCTGTAAATCAGGAACATCTTCATGTCAAGATTAGCAGGTTCCAAGATCCTTCAGTAAGGCAGATATATGCCACCAGGATTGAGTGCTTGATTGAGGTTAATCAAGATGAGCTGTTTGCTTGGTGCAGAATTTTGCAAAAGGGTTGCTTGATGTTGCCGATAATTTGGGTCGAGCAGCAGCAGCAGTGCCTGAAGAGTTCCGCAAGTCAGATGGGTCAGGAGAAGAGCCCTCTGGTGCTGCAAAGATTCTCATCTCATTGCTTCTGGGTGTGGAAATGACAGAAAAGCAACTCATCCAGGTCTATGCTTTACAACCCTTCACCACATAGAGAATTTTTTTCCCTCAAACTTTCAGCCTGGTGCAATCATGAACTCCTATTTTTTGTACAGAATCAACCCTTCTGATTTTTAGACTAGCCTGTCTGTCACTGCAGTATACAGTAATACATCTGACATCCTTTGCACATCTATCCAGGATTCTCCTCAACATTTGAGGAAGAACTAAGGATAGTTGTGTAAAGGAATGTTCTGCAAGTCAAGGTAAGGGTAGAGGCCACCCTTATAATTCTTCTCATAGCTAGTTGATGTATCTATGTCCTGTGGTTTATTTGGAAACTTTGTGCAGGATGAATGGTTATAATACATAGGCACCTTTTAGGGCCATTTGGCATAGTGCATTGGTTGCTGAACATCATGCTGGATGTTTTACTTCATAATGAAGCATGGGCATCTTGTGTCATGGCTGTGAGAATAGTTTTGCTGACAAGGGTTGAACCCACAGGCATTCAAAGCAAATGGGTTAGAAAGATACGAATCTCTTGGGGAGGCATTTGACCCAAACCTGCATTCTGCCGTATTTGAAGTGGAAGATCCATCAAAACCACCAGGCACTGTTGCTGTTGTTTTGAAGGTTGGCTTTTCTACCTGTCCAGCTTAGCTGTTTCCACTGTTCAAACAAAAATGGCCCAATTGGTAGACATACAACCAGAGGCCCATTGTAAGTCCAAAAGCTGTAAGGTTCAGCTCTTGTTTAGGTTCAAGTGGGTCAAAATCAGATGGATTATTCTTCTTCTGCACATTATCCTGATGGGGTTTACTATATTTAATAACTGCTGCTATGATGATGCGTTCCAGGTGGGCTACAAGCTTCATGATCGAGTAATTCGGCCTGCTGAGGTTGGAGTAGTCAAGGCACGATAGAGTTCAATCTTTCTGCTTGAACTGGTCTTTGAGTCATGAAGAGAGCAGATTGTTCAGGGGATTTCTCCTCTTCAGCTTAAGAATAAACTGTATAGAGACAGGATTGAAACTTTTTTTGTAGGTAACCAAGAGGGTAGATCAAGGGTACCTGATATAGAAGAGGCCATGTGACCCAGGTAAGTGCAAATGAGATCACAAAAAGTTCAGGAACTTGATCAAGGTAGTCAAGATGTGTCAAAATTTGGACATGCGGGAATGTAGGGAAGTCCAGAAGCCAGTTAGTTGCATTTTCTCAGAATGCAACAGTCAGGGGTGTTTACCCTGCAATCTGTTGCCTTTGCAGACATTCAGAAAGTGTAGTGATGATTCAGAGGCCAGCTGTAGAGGAACAGATTATTCAAACTGTTGTGAATCCAATGTCATTGTGGGTAATAGAAATAAATACCGTCAGTTGCAGTTCATCTTTTGTCTGTCAGCTTTACACCTTGTGGAGTATTCAATAGGAGAAGTAGTCATAGACAATAGTAATTAGTACTATGGATGTTCTTGCATGAAGGTCCCTAAGGTACTTGCCAAGTTTATCATCTTTGGAACGTACCTATTTCCCTCAGAATCCTCCATACACTTCCTACTTCCTGGTATGGTACACCATAAACTAAAACATGTGATAGATGGTGGTGATGGTTCTGGTACAAGGTTAATTTCGAAAAGCACAGATGGCATAGATATCTTTCTATTGCGTCAAGCTACATTTATTTGAGGCCAGATGCGGTGCTGTCTTGAATGCTAGCTAACATCAACTGGGTCTTCATGAGTCATTCTAAAACATGAAATGTATCTATATTGGGTTAGTACAATATATTCAAAATGTATGGGAGACCTTTCATATTTATTTTTAATTGCTGCACTTTAGAAATTGGTATTCAAATGTGGGTTGTGCCATTTCCAAACTGAAAAAGCAATGAAAGCATTCGCATTTTGTTTGTGAAGAATTCACGAATGTGCAACTTGCAAACATCCACTATTGTGACAATGTTTGGGAAGCATTCTGCAATGTGCACAAAGAAAAGATCATTAAAAATAAAAAATGTTCTTTCACTAAAGGTTTTTCACCATCAAGATACAAGGACAGGTTAACATGTTTATGCATATCAACGGTAATGAAGGCCTAGCTTGCAGATCAATTATGTTTCATTAAGATAAACATTGAAGCTGAAGATGTTAAGTTTCTCTGAGCATCCCTGACCTTTTGACTACTTGGTGACAAGTGCAGAGTCCATGTTCATCAAAAAGTTTTGCTCCACTTAAACAACTCCATCTTGACAACACTAAAACCAAAACACCACATGGCAATTTTTTCCAGATTGGAACCGATTTGATTGATCTTGGTCTCCATACATATCTGAGAGAGTTGAGAACACAACTTGCTGTCAAATCTTCTCAAGAATTGATGCAAATGAGAAATGGCCCATTTAGAAAGGAACAGGGTTTTTATTATTCTGTATTTATCTTTGCTGAAACCCACAAAATCCTACCCTGGGCCAGTTAACAAACCTCAGGACTTAGGGTTTTCCACTCTAATTCTCGTCCATTGTCATCTGGTTTAATCACACTTCTTGATCCCGAAACCCCTGTTTACACAACATACACCAGGATGACAACATTGGACAGGGTCAGTGGCCTTGGTTATTCCTTCACAGCCCTGAAGATAATGGCACAAAATACTACCTTATAATGCATAGACTGATACAGTTTCATATATTGTCTCTCTATTCAAGTCTACCAACCCAAATGTACGAAAGATCATGATGGCAAATTAGGCAAACAGTGAATGCACCTACACTCATATAGTCAGGGATAAGGTCACCTGACTGATCAATACACATTACATGTCAAACTCAAACCATGTGTTCTCATTATGATTATAGGTTCAGTTGTGAGTCGGTAGACTATGCAGAATTTACAGAAATCGGACTACATCCCCTCAAGAATAAAGTTCAATGCAGAAGTTTGATAACATCATGTGTTCATAGAGGTTAAAGACAGCTTAACAGGTAAGAAGACCATTGGAAGGGAAATAAGCCCAGATTGCAATACCTGAGATCACCAATTCACCAACTACGTCTTTCCATTTTGAGGATGGACATGTTGAGGAAACTTCCAGAGCTCTCATCTGCAAGTTCAAATTAGCATGTACATGTGGTCATAGATAGCAGGCAATAGAGCTGAACAATCAAGATATCTAGAATGCAGAGTAGGTTAAAACAAGCAGAAAAAGACAGAAAAAGAAAAATATCCTTATTTATTCACTCATCACAAAGCAGTAAGTGAATCCCACCCATTTTCTTTGCAGGTTAAACTGTGGCCAACATTATGTGAATTATAGATTCAACTGTCAGAGGTATGTGACTACACAAAACCTGACTTATGTTTCAGAAATGTTACAAACTGAGGTAACTTACCTCCAGCCTAATATTGACAAGCATACTGTAGACACTGTTGATATACATGATTGGAAACTTGCACAAGGTTCCAACAATGCTCCAACTAGGACACTGACAAAAAAGAGATTCTGGATTTTAAGCCTTAGTATGCTGGAGTACCATGACCACACCAATTGTGATGGCAGTGACTCCACCAACCACCAGAAGTGAATGCCTGAGTGCCCATCCATCCAGATAAGTTGCTGCTTGAGAATTTGTAGGTGGAGGAGATTTATGCTTGTTTCTTGTTGTGTCCCAGTTGATTCTTCTATACGCAATGTAAATGGCTGGATCCCACAAAAACTGTTTAGCTCAGTAACAAGAACACACAGCTTTGTGTTGTTCAGAATACATCTTAAAACTCCTGACTGAGAACACAAATCAATATGCAGACTAACCTTTGTGCCATGCATGAGAGCAAAGTTGACAGTAGCCATAAGATCATTGTCAGTGGCAAGGGGCACTCGATCCCCTTTATCATCTGCATACTATGAAGCCATCATACCACTTGTGTCAGTCAGCATTTAAGCCTTAGATGTGGCATCTCCTAACACATCCATCCAGAACCTGACAACCTAGGATCTGACAAGTGCAGGCAATGTTGGGTTAAGCAAGAGGGGCATGCAAGGAACAGACCAGAATATGCAGAGGTTTTGAAGAATCAATATCATCACTAACACACTGTATTATTGCAGACATAAGCTCCTTCATGCTCCATGTGCCTGCACAGTTTCACATTGCACCTGTCCTTATCAACTATCCAAACATGGCTTTACCAAAACCACTACCTACTACAGAGAACACAAGGATATGTTTAGTCATGATGGTACATGACTCTTCAGCTTCAGCTTGAAGAGATGAGTCTTAGCCTGTCCTGAAGAATGATGCGGCTGCCCTCCTATCTCAGATACATGTGTCTCCAGTCACAATGATATGTCACTACACTCAAATAGGCAATCCTCTCAAGTAGGACTCTGATTTGAGAATTACCATGTAAGAACCTAACCTATGGGGTGCAGGCTCATTTCTAGGGAACAACATCCCTTTCACCACACAGTGAAGGATACAACCAACAGCCATGGAGCTGCATCTGACACAACTGCAATGTAAATTGAATGCAATCATATCCCACTAAGAATGCCAGAAGGTAGCATCAGACAGAATATATAGCAACCTGTGAGAATCATCATCAGTTTCAGGTGCTTCCAAAGCCAAAGTTTCTGAAACATAATGCCTGCCATTTCCCCACTTTCACTAGATCCAACCTTTCAAGTGCAACACCACCAGTCAGACTATTCATACTCTTTCCACTGAAATCTGGTTACAAGATACTCATGGCAAATTTTTTGTGCTGCTGTAGAAGAACATCAGTATCACACCCAATGTGTCTGAGTTTTTTCAAGTACACACACATTAATCATCATGCCCTATTCAAGTGCAAAAAGAGCTTAAACAAACAGAAATGTTGAAACTGCCCAATGCATGAGCTGTAACATGTCAATGCAAATAACATGGCAGTCAGAGACCACATGCTGTTATACAATCACAGGTAACAAAGTGAAGATCCATTGTGTTACCTTGATCCACAATAGGAAGATGAAGGAATTTGCCATTGTGCATGGTGTGCAATGCATCAAATGGTGTGATGTCCAACCCTAAATTCACTGTGGAGTAGATGTCACACCTGTACCCATCCTCAGATACCCCAGGCCAAACTTTATCTACAACATGCTCACTCCGACATATATATCAAATTCACACACATCAAGAAAGAAACATACCTTGTCCACATTTGTTGTTGCTGGAGGCAGACCTTGAGCTACAACTCTCATTGGCACATCCCTTAAGCTGCAGCAACAAAGTTCAATTGAAACTGCCTCAACAACTAGCTTGCTTGATCTTATGAAGGAAAGATCAACAATGAAGAACTGCATAACACAAGAAAGCAAGGAAGAATGTACTGACATGAGAATGCCCAGAGACTTGGAAGTGATAATAACTGAATTCATTCGTTGTTCCTTCAACTTCTTTGTGGCAGTCAGGACAGTATCAGATAGTGCAACTGTTGCAGCTCTGCATCATCACCACCACAACTATCAATCTCTCAATGCGATTCTCCACTACTCCACCCTTTATAATGATTTTTGGCTTTGTAGAGAAATCCAACTGAATTGATACCTATTGGGAGCAAATGTTTAGACCAACTTTAGGGTCTATAATAACAGAGGCCACAGGGTGAGTTCCTGCATCTGGGCTTTTCTCTTCTTGAGTGACTGTCTACTGATCATAGACCCAGCTGGCACAGGTGATCAGTGCTCGATTTTCTTCTGTTAAATGCAACCAAACACAAATGGCTTCAGCCTGGGAGAGAAAACCCAAATCTGAAAGTGACAAAAGATCAGTTGCATAAAGAAATCTCAGAAGCTGAAGAAGAAGATGGGAAGAAGAAGGTCCATATCTACTGTAGAGTCTACACTTACCCACATCATTCTGAACTGACTGCTCAACACCCTGGACAGCAGCAGCAGCAGCAAGCAGCAATAGCACTGCCCTTGTCGGCCGCACACTCCATTGCTTGCAATGGCATCATACAGAAACTTCGTAATCTCCAACAATGCCACCACCTCCCCATTCCGCACCACTGGCAAGTGCCTGAATTTGCCTGCCCCATCAACCTTCCTATCCTCAGCTAGCTGCCACCTTCTTCAAAAGACCCCAAGACAAACCAGCATTCAAGTAACAACACTGCTGAAGTCATGTGGGCAAAAGAAAATCCCAGAGCTTCCACCATCTTGGCCAGAGCTTCCATAGCTAGTGTGTCACTGGCCACTAAAGCAGGGTTTCTTGTCATCACCTTCGATAGGTCTGCCCTCAGCAACCACTTGCATTGCGACGTCCTACGGAAAAATAAAATCAGCAAACGAGATTAGGCGTCTTTCTTCCATGTGTCTGTCTGTCGGTCGGGATCCTTTTCACGATCCGCATATAAACAAAGTGACTTTCTTCTCCACCGCAGCTTGAGATGTGAACAATAGAGCGATTGCCAGAAAATCGAACATTGCAGCGAGTGCCGCAAAAGCTAGCGCGAAGAAGTACGTACCTTATCCGTGATAATGCCGTAAATGATGGCATTGGGATCTGTGAGGAGAGCAGCGTCCACAGGGCGGGTTGCCATCCGGCGGCATGCATCAGCTACAGTGGCGATATCGGGAATGATGAGAGCCTTCTTGGATAATCTGATCAGCCTCTTCACAGTCCGGTCTCCTGCAGGCGGCCTGGGAATGGAAACAATCCTCAGCTAATTCCTCTCATTGATTTCAAGAGCAGATATACTCTTCCGCCGCTCACATGCAGTTTGCGATCCATACGAAAGCATTGTAGATTGCTAGATTACGAGCTCAGACACAAGAAATCCAGAGTGAGGAATTCCAGATCGAGGTCCAAAGAGTAAAGTCGATCAGGCTACCGATCGAATTTCCAGATCTGACGTGCCCTATGTTGAATGAACAGTGGGACTGCTTGCGAAATAAAAAGAAAGAGCAAGAGGAAACAAACTTACACGATGCGACTTGGCTTTCGGCTCCAACAACTCCATTTCCCTTCTTGTGCATGGAAGACGGACGCTTGGTCTTAGTCCCAGGAGCTTCTCGGTCCATGTCTGAACCTCCCCAGGAACTCCTGACTATTCTGCATCTTGTTCTGACTCTCCTTGCAGCTCCCTATCCCGCATCGATAAAATCACCCGGTGCGATTCTCTGCTCCCAGCTTGCTTCTTCCTCCAGCATCAGCGTCTTCACGTTCACATTTGTTTCTCGAAAACCTTTCCTTCGGACATCGTGTCCAAAAAATCATGCAGCAAAAAAAAGAACACCAAGAAATCGGTAGAATTGTGGGCTCTAAACTTGCCGCATACACAATCTTCATCTGCAACGCCCAGCTCATCGACCTCGTCCTTCCTTTTGCACTAAAACCTCTCCAACAATCTTCACTGCTGGCGTTTTTCCATTTGCAGTGTCCACCAGGATAAATAAGTGCTCCAAACTACTTCCAGAACTGCTCCAAACTTTCCGAAATTTGGGAACAAAACGTAGTTCAAATTATCTTTTCTGACATTTGGAATTTGCGTCGGAAAGCAGCGGAAATGCACTGAAAGAAGTTTGTACAAGAATTTTGAACGCGCAGCAAAAGCACGGCAATGCACGGAACGGATCGAGCGCGCGAGCGATTTGGGAGAGACGAGCCGGGCGACCCGCGATCTCAACCCCTCGTTTCCGCGGGGTCCCCGAGGCGGGTCCCTTGTGTTATCATCCGGGTATAATAGACCTGGAATTTTCCCCTGTTCCACCAAAATGTAAGGGTATATAACAGTCGGGAACACACTCCCTGCGGTTATCATGGTGGTTCTTAGGACTCATTATCCCGGTGAACCAAGTATAAAAATCTGGCGATTTCTCTTAAGTTTCAAATTATGGCAATTGATATAAGTCAATTGAAATGACTTTTCAAATTATGTCATTTCATTCTTTAATTCCCCTTTTTGGCAAAACTTTGCCAGAAAAAAAAAGACTGTAATTTGTCATTGCATAAGATAAGTCTCAAGAGTAGAGATGAATATTTATCATTTTTATTATAAAAAATTGTAGATATAATCACTAAATAGTGTAAAATTATTTTGAAATACATGACAATTGAGGGTTTTTATTTTTTCATTCAATTTCATGAGGTAGGTGAACTATAAGAGGATTTGCCAAATTTGGCTAAAGGTCAGAAAGAAAAGTAGTTAAAATTTTCTTTAAAAAAAACTCCTCTATGTATTAATGACTTGCAATAACCTATAATCTAAATATGGCAATTTCGACCTTTTTTTCCTTGAAATATGGCAAACTTTAGTAAACTTTCACAACCACCAAATCAAAAGTTCATGCAAAACATAAGTTTTATTGGCCTTGCTGAGCAAGGCAAGGATATTAATAGTATTAAGATTCATTATAGAGTTTATAATAGCTTAAGGGATTTTTTTAGGCCCCTTGGTAATAATAATAATCATAGGTCTATTTTTTATATGAGGATTTTTGAAAAATGATATATATTTTGGCTTGTGTTGAAATTTGAGATTAGTTATAACTAATGTGAACCTGATGCATAATGCATCCCTCGAGTAATAATAGTCACAGAAAACAAAACCCATCCAAAAAAAAAAAAACAAACGTCCAGACAGTTTAACTGACACAAAAAACAAA
>Ga0116227_10016039_pt1 | contig 10904 bp, 10 predicted proteins | sample S1TSphgellanicum_FD_89693 | JGI IMG/M metagenome (GOLD analysis project Ga0116227, IMG submission 89693) | Host-associated microbial communities from peat moss isolated from Minnesota, USA - S1T2_Fb - Sphagnum magellanicum MG | ecosystem: Host-associated > Plants > Peat moss > Unclassified...
CGTCGGTCAGGTAGCGCGTCCAGTACTCGAGGGGCAGGACGCCGAGGGCGCGCGCGGCGACGCCGTAGGGCTCGTCCGCGGGGAGGAGGTAGTCCGGGTGCAGGTGCCGCACGATGCGGCTGACGGCGGCGAGGCGCGCGGCGGCAAACGCGGCCGGTGCGCGCCGGCGCATCGCACCGGCGCCGGGCTCGTAGGCGAGCGTGACGAGGAGCACGGTCGTATCGCGGCGCAGCGCATCGAGGGCCCGCGCCAGCGAGTCGAGCGCCGGGCTGCGGGCGCGCGGATCGATGACGACGCTGACGGCGCCGGCGCTCGTCGTGTCGACGAGCGCGAGATCGTTGCGCAGCGCGCTCGCGGTCGGCGGCCCATCGATGATCGGCAGCACGCGGACGCCGACGGTGAAATCACCGGTGGGCCGTTCCTGCAGCGGTTCGGTGCCGAGCGCATCGTAGCTGGCGACGGCCGCGGCCGCCGCCGGCAGCTCGAGCAGCGTGGCCGCGCACCAGACGACGGCGAGGAGTGCGAGGATCGCGCGGAGGCTGGTGCTGACGCGCCAGCGCGCCGGAAACGCCGGCGCGAGCAGCGGCAGCTGGGGGATGAACCGCGCCCCGAGCGCCCCCGGTCCGGTGAGATAGCCGACGACGTTGATGTGGGCGGTCGCGAGCGCGAGCCATGGCGCGGCCGGCGTGGCGCCGAGGGCGATCCGGTAGCGGGTGAGGATGATCGCCGTCAGCAGGACGTCGTAGAGCACGATCGGGATCCCGAGGAACGGGCTCAGCATTCGTCGGCCGACGGCGTAGATCGCCTGCGCGGTAAAGAGGATCGTGACCGCCGGCCAGATCCAGGTGAGGGCGTCGAAGGTGTTGCCGGCCAGGCTCGACGCGGCGGCCGCGTCGACCAGGAGGGCCGGCGCGAGCAGGAGCGCCGCCAGTGCGGACATGAAGGCGAACGAGCGCGGCGCCGTCCGCAGCTGGGCGATCTGCCCCGCCATGAACGTGTCCCAGATCAGCACGAGCACGGACGTCGCATAATAGGCCGGCGCGGGGAGCGCCGCGGCCCAGCCGGGCAGCGTGAACGACACCGGGATGGCTGGTCCGCTACCGATCGCGCGTCACGCGAGCTCGCCGGTCGGGGCCGACAGTCGCGGCGGCCGGCGGATCAGCCGCACGGCCTCGTCGTACCCGCTCGGGTCGCCGACGTCCAGAAACTCGCCGCGCACGCAGCGGCCGCCGAGGCGTGCCGCGTCGAGGATCTGCTGCAGCACGGGTCCGGCGTCGGGTCGCGCGCCGGCCGTCTGCGCCGCGGCGGCGGTCGCCGCATCGAGCAGGGGCCAGACCTCGTCGGTGAGCACGAACCGCCCGACCGACGCATAGAGGGCGCCCGTCGCGTCGGCGGGCGCCGTCGACGGCACGCGGCCGTCGCGGAGTCCGTCGATCGCGACGTCGTCGCCGTGGCGCGTCCCGTGGTACATCGTTGTGCCGACGCGGGTCGTCTCGCTCGCGCCGGTGGCGGGGATGAGCGCCACGACGTTCTGCCCGGTCCGGTAGTAGGTCTCGATCACCTGGGCGAGACCGGGCGCGTCGCCGACGAAGAGGTTGTCGGGGAGCGCGACGGCCAGCGGTGCGCCGGCGGCAAACGACCGGCCGAGCCGAACGGCGTCGATCAGCCCGGTCGCGGCCGGCTGTTCGATGAACTCGATGCGCACAGGGAACCCCGGCGCGCCGACCCGCGGCGCGAGTCGCTCGCGGATCCCGTCCTTCCCGGGCGCGGTCACCACCAGGACCTCGCTCGCGCCGCTCGCCGCGCACTCGCGCACGACCCATTCCACGAGCGCGACCCCGGCGAGCGGCAGCAGTTCCTTCGGTGCGCCGCCGGTCAACGCGTACATCCGCTCGCCGCGGCCGCCGCACGGGATCAGTGCATGCCGGACGGACGCGCGCGGTGCGGCACTCATCGCGCGCGCACGACCCACGCTCCCCCGATCCGACTCGCCCGCACGATCGGAAGCTAATAGCTTCCGCGGATGCGGCGCGAGCCGTTTCGCGAGCCGTTCCTGACGCTGCCGAATGCGGTCTCGCTGTCGCGATTGGCCATGGCGGCGGCGTTCCCCGTGGTGCGGTCGACCCGACTGCGCGTGGCGCTGATCCTCGCCGCGGCCCTCTCCGACCTGCTCGACGGCTGGATCGCGCGCCGCACCGCGCGGGTGACGCGCGTCGGCGCGATGCTCGATGCGATCGCCGACCGGACGTTCGTGCTCGTCGTCCTGATGGTGTACCTCGCCCGTGGCGACATCACGCGAGCGACCTACTTCATCCTGCTCGCGCGCGATCTGGCGACGGCGATCGGCTATCTCGTCGCCCGCGGTCTGCCGTGGTTGCGCGCCGTGCCGTTCCGGGCGCGGCGGGCCGGCAAGGTCGTGACGACGCTGCAGCTCATCACGCTGATCGTGGTCCTGCTTCGGCCGTCCGCCGTCCCCGACCTCGTCGACCTGATCGCGGCGATGTCGGTGATCGCGATCGCCGATTACACCTGGGCGCTCTGGCGCGCGCGGCCCGACGCCGCGCGCGCAGCGTGACCATCGCGCGTCGCGCGGTCGTCGCGGCGATCCTCGCGGCGATCGTCATCGCGCGACCGGCCGGCGCCCAGGTCGTCCGCGATACGGCGCCGGCCGTGCGCACGGAGTGGCGCGTCGATGCGACGGTCGCGCGCCGCACGGCGACGCAGGCCGGCGCCGGTCTGATCGTCCCGGTCGGGATCTACGTCCGTGTCGTGGCCGATCTGGGTGGGGGCGTCGTCGCCGGCGGGGCGCGGCCAGCGGGTGCGTCCGGCCGGGCCGATCTGATCGGCCGCCTGCTGCTCGATCCGCTCGACGAGCATCGCTGGGGTCCGTATCTCGCCGGCGGCGCCGGCTATCGGGCGGACGCCGGCGACCGCGGGCGCGTGGTGCTGGTTGCGTTGCTCGGCGTCGAGGGCCCGCGCGCGGGGCGCGTCGTGCCGGCGATCGAGGCCGGGTTCGCTGGCGGTCTGCGCGTCGGCGTCGTCCTGCGTCGGGCGCAGATCACCGGCTGGCGCTGACCGAACGATGAAGGGCCGGCCACACGGGCCGGCCCTTCATGGCGATCACGCCGCTGAGGCGTTCTCGGGTGCGGCGTCGGCCGACTTCGCCTTCGGCGGCTGGACGAATCGCTGTCCGAGCGTCCGAAGATCGGCGAGCTCCACTGGCGACAACTCGTGATATCGCTCGCCGAGATACGCCAGCGTGTCGCGGAACCACTCGTCCTGGTGGGCGGTGTCCGCCCCGATCACTCCGCACCGCATGATCTGCTGGAACAATTCGTCGCGCGCTTCTTCGAATGGCGTCGGTGCCGACGTGACGCGCGGACGTTGAATTTTCTGCTGCTTGGCCATGACATCCCGTGTAAAGTGTCCGTGCAGGAATATAAGCGGTCACAACGGGGAACGGGTTCCCTCCTCGACGTGGTCTGGCGCGGCGGCAGGGCGGGGCGTGATCCGGCCGGCGATGAAATCGAGCACCAGCGTCGCCAACTGGTCGGGCGCCTCCTCGGGCACGAGGCGTCCCACCCCCGGAATCCGCACCAACTGCCCATCCGGCAGCCCGGCGGCAAGTCGCGCCGCGACGTCGGCATCGAGCCAGTGATCGGCGTCACCCCGGATCACCAGGGTCGGCGCCGCGATCGAGGCCGGCAGGACGTCCTCCAGATCATCGGCGCGGACCGCCCGGGCGAGGGCCAGCAGGTGATTCACACCGTCCTCGCCGACGTACGGGGCCAGGTAGCGGGCGATCAGGCGATCGGGCATGTAGTGGGGGTCGGCCACGCTGGCGCTCAGGATCGGCGACAGCAGGGGTGCGACACCGAGGATGCCGCGGGAGATGCGGAGGGCGTAGCGCGCCGTGTTGCGCTGCAGGGCGCGCACATCGGCGGCGGGGATCGCGTCGGGACCGAGACTGTTCACCAGAATCAGGTGCGAGACGCGCTCGGGGCGGATCGCCGCCAGCCGCAGTGCGACCGCGCCACCGAGGTCGACGCCGACGATCGCCGCGCGCGGCAGCCGCAGCGCCGTCAGCGCGCGGTCGAGGTAGTCGACCTGCGCGGCGATCCCGAACTCGGTGTCGAGCGGCCGGTCGGACTCGCCGTAGCCGAGCAGGTCGATCGCGATCGCCATCTGGCGGGCGGCCGCGAGCGCGGGACCGACCGCCCGCCAGAGGAAGCTGCACGTCCCGAACCCATGCAGGCAGACGACCGGCGTCCCACCGTGTCCGAAGCGCTCCACGTGCACGGCGCCGGGGCCGACGGGGATCCGCAGCAGGTCGGGTTCGATGGCACCACCTCGTGAGGAGCGTCGGGACGCGGGATCGGCCACGCCGGTTTCCGCACCGCGCGAATTGTAGTGGTCCGGACGCGGCCGGGGTTATCTTGAGGAAGACGATCATGTCAGTGACCGGTGGCTAGACGGCCGCCCGCCGGGCGGAACCGCGGGACGTCGACGCGCCGCGGCGTGGTTCGCCGGATCGGCGATCTCTGGCGTCGCCACCCGACCGCCGTCCGCGCGTCGCTGCTCGCCCTGACCTTCCTCGTGGCCTTCGGCGCCGGCTTCGCCTACGCGGCCTGGTCGCTCGTCTGCCGCGCCGGCGCCTGCCCGAGTGTCGACGTCCTGCGCAGCTATCAGCCGCGACAGACGTCCAAGCTCTACGCCGCCGACGGCAGCTTCCTCGCCGAACTGGGCCTCGAGCGGCGCACCGTGTTGCGGCTGAGCGAGATCCCGCGCCCCGTGCGCGAGGCGTTCGTCGTCACCGAGGACAAGCGGTTCTACGAGCACCGCGGCATCGACTGGCGCCGCGTCGCCGGCGCGGTCGCGCACGACCTCGTGCACCACAGCTACGCCCAGGGGTTCTCGACGATCACGATGCAGCTGGCGCGCAACATCTTTTCCGAATCGATCTCCCGCGAAAAGACGCTCGTGCGCAAGCTGAAGGAAGCGCGGGTCGCGCGCGAGATCGAGTCCAAGTTCCCCAAGGACACGATCCTCGAGCTCTATCTCAACCAGATCTATCTCGGGAACGGCGCCTACGGCGTCGAGGCGGCGGCGCAGCGCTACTTCGGCAAGTCGGCGCGCGACCTCAATCTCGCCGAGGCGGCGACGCTCGCCGGGCTGCCCAAGGCGCCGGAACGCTACAACCCGCGCCGCTATCCCGAGCGCGCGGTGACGCGGCGCAACACGGTCCTCGGCCTGATGCGGGCCGACGGCGCGATCAGCGACGCCGATGCCAGCGTCGCGCGGGCCTACCCGCTGGCACTGGCCCGCACCGGGAGCGCCGCGGTCGGAGGCGGCGATGTCGCCCCCTATTACGTCGAGTGGGTGCGGCAGCAGCTCGATGCCCAGTTCGGCAAGTCGCTCTACGAGCAGGGGCTCAAGGTCTACACGACGCTCGACCCCGACATGCAGGCCGCCGCCGAACGCGCGCTCGATCAGCAGCTGCGGGCGATCGAGGGGGGGAAGTACGGCAAGTTCTCGCATCCGACGTACGAGCAGTACGTCGCCCGGGCGGCGTCGGGTGACCAGGGGGATGCGGCGTCGTCGCCCTATCTGCAGGGGTGCTTCGTCGCGCTCGATCCGCGCACCGGGGCGGTCCGGGCGATGGTCGGCGGCCGCGACTTCGACGACTCCAAGTTCAACCGCTGCACGCAGGCGCTGCGGCAGCCAGGGTCGTCGTTCAAGCCGATCGTCTACGCCGACGCGATCCAGAATGGGCGACCGCCGTCGTACATGGTGGACGACTCGCCGCTCTCGATCCCGCAGATCGACGGCACGGACTGGACCCCCAAGGACGACGACGGGAAGTTCTTCGGCCTGATGACGATGCGGCGCGGCTTCTATCAGTCGCGCAACCTCGTGGCGATCCGCGTCGGCATGGAGCTCGGACCGGAGAGCGTCATCGACGAGGCGCGCAAGTTCGGCATCACGACGCCGATCCATCCCTACCCGTCGATCTACATCGGCTCCGAGGGCGTGTACCCGATCGAAATGGTCGCGGCCTACACCGCGTTCGCGAACCTCGGCACGCGGGCCGCGCCGATGGCGATCACCCGGGTCGAGAACGCGCGTGGCCAGGTGCTGTGGGAGCCGGCGCCGACGATGGTCCCGGTGCTGTCGTCCGCCGAGGCGTGGCAGATGGTCGACATGATGAAGGACGTCATCCTCCACGGCACGGCCTACAACTCGGTCTATGCCGCCGGCTTCCATCTCCCGGCGGCGGGGAAGACCGGGACGACCAACGACGGCAACGACGTCTGGTTCATCGGCTACACGGCCGACCTGGTCGCCGGCGTCTGGATGGGCATGGACCGCCCGACCAAGATCAAGGGCAACGCGCAGGGCGGCATCCTCGCGGCACCGGCGTGGACGGCGTTCATGACGGAGGTCTATCGCCGCAAGCCGACGCCGCCCGACTGGCCGCGGCCCGATGGGCTGATCGAGCGCGACATCGACAAGACGACGGGGCTCCTCGCCAACGCCTACTGCCCGCCATCGATCGTCTACGCCGAATGGTATCTCCCCGGCACCGAGCCGACGCGCGAGTGCGACGTGCACTCGGCGGCCAACACCGCCGTCGGCGACACCCTGCGGCGCGTCCCGCTGGCGACGCCGCCGCCGCCGCCAGCCGGGCCCGTCCCCGGACCCGGGGGCGGCGCTCGTCCGGCGCCGTCGCCTCGGCCGTGAGCTGGGAGCCGATCGACTGCCATGCCCACACCGTCTTTTCCGACGGCGAGCTGACCCCGGAGGCGCTGATCGCCGCCGTCCGCGCCCGCGGCGTGCGGCCGAGCATCGCCGATCATGCATCGCGTGACGTCTCATCCGCGCTCAAGACGGTCGACGCCGTGCGCGACTATCTCGCCGCAGTGTCGGCACTGCCCGTCGGCCGTGGAGCCGAGTTCTGCTGGCATGACTCGCTCTGGCGCGAGCTGCCGGCCACGCTGCTGTCGCAGTTCACGCACCGCGTCGGGTCGCTGCACGCGATCGCGCTCGCCGACGGCTCATGGGTCCACATGTTCCAGCGCCATCTCCCCGACGGCCTGACGCCGGACGTGTACATGGAGGCGCACGTGGCGACGCTCGAGGCCTTTGCCCGCGAGATGCCGGTCGATATCCTCGCCCACCCGACGCTCCTGCCGCTTTCCTACCGCACGCTGCCGATCGAGGAGCTGTGGACCGAGGCGCGCGAAGCGCGCGCGGTGGCGGCACTCGCCGCAGCCGGGATCGCGTTCGAGATCTCGAACCGGTACCGCCCGCATCCACGATTCGTCGCGCGGGCCCACGCGGCCGGTGTCCGGCTCGCGCTCGGCTCCGACGGCCACACCGCCGAGCAGGTCGGCGACCTCGCCTTTCCGCTGGCGACCGCACGGGCCGCGGGGGCCGCCGACGCCGCGCTCTACGATCCGTTCGTGCACGGGTCGCGGGCGGCCTGACCACCAGGGTGGTGACCCGCTACCACGCCCGCTGGGTCCTTCCGGTGTCGCGCCCCCCGATCCGCGACGGCACGGTCGTCGTCGCCGCAGGGCGCATTACCTGGGTCGGCCCGCGCAGCGACGCCGTCGCCGACGCGCCGGCTCACGCCTCCGCTCACGCCTCCGCTCACGCGACCGATCGGATCGACGTCGACCTGGGCGACGCGGTCCTCCTGCCTGGTCTGGTCAACACGCACACCCACCTCGAGCTGACCGCGTTTCGCGGGGTGCTCGAGGGTCTCGCCTTCGTGCCGTGGATCCGCACGCTGACGCAGGCGCGGGCGGCGGTCCTCGACGACGCGGCGATGGCCGATGCGGCCCGGGTCGGGATCGCCGAGGGGCTGCAGGCGGGGATCACCACCTATGGCGACACGTCGTCGTCGGGCGTGACCCTCGGCGTGATGCGCGAGATGGGGGTGCGGGGCATCATGTACCAGGAAGTCTTCGGTCCGGACGCGGCCCAGCGCGAGTCGGCGCTGGCGGGGCTGGCCGCCGCCGTGACGCGCCTGCGGCCGCTCGAGACGCCGCTCGTCTCGCTCGGGGTCTCGCCGCATGCCCCGTACACCGTCCACGATGATCTGATGGTCGACGCCGTCGCCTACGCGATCGCCGAGCGGCTGCCGATCGCGATCCACCTCGCCGAGAGCGCGGACGAGATCGCGTTTCTGCGCGAGGGGACGGGGCCGTTCGCCGACCTGTTGCGCGCGCGGGGGATCCCGGTGGTGCGGCGGGCGCATTCGCCCGTGCACTGGCTCCTCGAACTTGGCGTGACGATCGCCCAGCCACTGCTGATCCACTGCGTGCAGCTCGACGAGAGCGACGTCGCCTTCATCGCCGAGTCGGGGTGCCCGGTCGCGCACTGCCCGGCGTCCAATGCCCGGCTTGGGCACGGGGTGGCGCCGCTGCGGGCGATGCTCGACGCCGGGATCGTCGTCGGCCTCGGGTCCGATTCGGTCGCCAGCAACGACCAGATGGATCTGCTCGCCGAGGCGCGGCTGGCGATGCTGCTGCAGAACGCGGTCGGCCGGCGTCCCGACGTCGTCGATGCGCCGCGGGCACTCGAGCTGGCCACGCTCGGCGGGGCGCGCGCCCTCGGCCTCGCCGATCGCATCGGCACCCTCGACGTCGGGAAGGCCGCCGACCTCGCGGCCTTCCCGCTCGATGCGCCCCCCGGCGTGGCCCGCGGCGGTGCGGGGCGTGATCCGATCGCGTCCCTGATCCTGGCGCTGCCCGGGACGGCGGCGCGGCTGGTCACGGTGGCCGGCGAGGCGCGCGTGCTCGACGGTCGGCTGGTGACGCCGCCGTCGCCGGCGTGGGCGCACGCCGCCGACCGCGTGCGGGCCAGCACCGAGGCGCTCGCGGCGTGGCGCGCGGCCCGGTGACGGCATTATCATAGGGAAGCGAGGAGCGCATGACCGAGCCGGCACACAAGATCTGGCGGGACGGACAGTTCGTGGACTGGTCCGATGCGACGATCCACGTCCTGAGCCACGCCGTGCACTACGGGTCCAGCGTGTTCGAGGGGATCCGGTGCTACGAGACGCCGACGGGCGGCGCCGTCTTCCGGCTGCGCGAGCATGTGCGCCGGTTGCGCGACTCGACGGCGATCTATCGGATGCCGCTCCGGCACTCGATCGACGAGCTGTGTCAGGCGTGTCTCGACACGGTGGCGATCAACGACCTGCGCGAGTGCTATCTCCGGCCGGTCGTCGTGCGGACCGGCCAGCGGATGGGGGTGATGCCCGACAACACCGAGGCCGCGGTCGAGACGTTCATCATCCCGTGGGTCTGGGGCCGGTATCTGGGTGATGCGGCGCTGGACGAGGGGGTGGACGTCTGTGTCTCGAGCTGGCGACGGGCCGCGCCGGACACGTTTCCGACTATGGCCAAGGCCGGCGGCAACTATCTGAACTCGCAGCTCTCGCTCCTCGAGGCCCGGCAGAACGGCTATGTCGAGGGGATCATGCTTGATTCGTTCGGGTTCGTCTCGGAAGGGAGTGGGGAGAACATTTTCCTCGTCCGCGATGGCGTCCTCTACACGACGCCGATCTCCGGGGCGATTCTCTGCGGCGTGACGCGCGACGCCGTGATGCGGATCGCGCGGTATCTCGGTGACGAGCTGCGCTAGCAGTCGATGCCGCGCGAGCTGCTGTATGTCGCCGACGAGCTCTTTTTCACGGGCACGGCGGCCGAAGTCACGCCGATCCGGTCGGTCGACCGGATCACGATCGGCGAGGGGCGCTGCGGCCCGGTGACCCGGGCGATCCAGCAGCGGTTCCTCGGCATTGCCAAGGGACGCATCGCGGATCCATATGGGTGGCTCTCGCCCATATCGGACGCGGCGGTCGCCGCGAGATGACTCGCCGCCACTCCCGTCCGCTCCCGCGAGGCGGGAGTGTTCGCATCGGCGAACGGGGGGGCATGTGATCGTCGGGTGTCTGGCACTGAACGCGTCGTTCGAACCGCTGACCATGGTGCCGATGCGGCGCGCCCTGCGCCTCGTGATCGACGGCAAGGCGGAGATCGTCGAGGCCGACAGCGATCGCGTGGTGCGCTCGGAGCGGATGACGCTGCCGCGCCCCGTCGTCATCCGGCTGACGAAGTTCATTCACGTGCCGCGCCGGTTCCGCCGCCAGGTGACGAACACCTTCCTGTTCGCCCGCGACCGCTACCGCTGCCAGTACTGCGGGCGCATGGCGTACGACCTGAAGCCGCGCGAGGCCCTGACGCGGGACCATTTGATTCCGCTGTCGCGCGGCGGGACCAACGACTGGACGAACGTCGTCACCGCGTGCGGTCCGTGCAACACGCGCAAGGCCAATCGGCTGCCCGAGGAGATCGGGATGCATCCGCTGACCGCGCCCGTGGAGCCGCACTTCGTCCACCTGAGCTGGGCGGTCCGCCGGCTGACGCCGACGCAGGCCCGCTACATTCGCCTCTTCTATGGGGCGGATACGCTGCACCAGCTCGAGGAGCTGGAGCAGCGGGCGCTCGGCCGCCCGCTGCACTGACGCGGCACCATCAGCTCGGCTTGAAGATCTTCGATCGCGCCTCGTAGTGGCGCCGTTCGGCGCCGATCAGATTCAGGAACGCGCTCCGGAGCCCGCGTCCGATGACCCCGCCGGGGTTGCGCTGGCCGCGCACGGCCGGCGAGAGCTCCCCCCGCAGCCAGCGTTCGACCTCGTCGAGATCGCTGAGCGAGATCATCTCGACGTCGAGCGTCCCCGTGTAGTAGTAGTGGTCGCGACGGGTGCGGGGCACGAGTGGCGCCGCAAACGGGAGCGCGATCGTCGAGTCGAGCGCCGGCGCGCGATCGACGTCGCCGAGCACGGTCACGCCGTTGTTGATGATGCGGGCGGCGCGGTAGCGGTGGGTCAG
>Ga0116227_10016040_pt1 | contig 10904 bp, 7 predicted proteins | sample S1TSphgellanicum_FD_89693 | JGI IMG/M metagenome (GOLD analysis project Ga0116227, IMG submission 89693) | Host-associated microbial communities from peat moss isolated from Minnesota, USA - S1T2_Fb - Sphagnum magellanicum MG | ecosystem: Host-associated > Plants > Peat moss > Unclassified...
TTTAGGGAAAGAAAACTAAAGAAATCATAGTATAGCACGATGTTAGGTCCACATCTACAATTCAGTATCCTTTTCCTTCCCATCAAATATAACCCACTTCAGTTAGGTACATTTATCCTATTGTTTATTTAACAATCAAGTTAAACAAATCTTTATAATTAATTAAGAGGTATAATACAAGGGTGCAACCCAAAATCAAAAAATTATTTTGACTTCTTCTTTGGAAAGGCTTTTAATTTAATTAAATATACTACTAAGTTCTTAAGCCTTTGGCCCTTCGACTTCTTGTGTGCTCTGCACAATAAGAGGGTTAAAAGGTTTCATGAGAGCCTTTGGATGCCTAAGAAACCTTGACAAGCCTAAGTGAACACATTATATACTATAATGCAAAAGGGTGGCCAAAAGAATATTAAATATAATCATCACATTTCCATTGCCAATTTGGTTGCACTTTGAATGTATTTTGGTCTGCCCATGATGCTATCATCATCGGTTATTTGTTTCAACACTATAATGTCCCTAGTATAAATCTCACTATTTGAAGTTAACAATAGGGCCTCACAACTAGGTTAGTAGGCTAAAAAGGCTTTGTATTAAGTTTTCGAAGGTTTATTATTAATATTTTCCTTGGGCTGATGGAAGTTACTATGACAAAAATATATAAGAGTTTACCCGTGGCCCCAATTTGAAAGTCTTTTATAGAGTGCGTAATACCTTTGGGTCACAACCTAAATTAAAGTTTTCCAAAATAAAATCCTAACATCATGCCCTCCCCTTACGAAAAAGTTAGGGCACTTTTGGTCAGATGCTTGTGGAAAGAAAATTCAACAGGGTGCCGAGAGCACAACTTTTTTCCTTTTGCTAGTTGAACTTTCTAGATTCTATTTAGACCAACAACTCAATAAATAGAGTAAGCCTTTTTAGAAAGATAAGTAATGGGCCATGATGTTAAGTGAAGAGGCCTTTCATAATCATGTAAGATACTTAATGAAATCAAGTCATACATACATTGTGTTTATGTACAACATTGCAATTATCAAGTTAGACCCACCATAATATAACCTTTAAAAATGTTCTCTTCCAAACCACACTTACACTCCAAGCACACAACTCTTGTTCAGTATTTTAAACTAGCATAATTAAACAAGATGGATGGTCCAGCCAAATTCAACAATTTTTTATTTTTTATTTTTTTTAATGAAAACCAAGTTCATACCATGACTGCATAATAGTTTAAAAACTAATTGTTTTCCTTCCAATTTATTATACTATGGAAACTCTGATGCCATTGCTAATGGCTTTAACATTGAAAACACTAGGCCATAGAATACAACATATATATTTCTCTCTTCTCTTAGCGTTGGAAATGAACTATGGGAAGAAAGTAGGTAAATTCAAGCCTAAAGTTCCTTCTTTGCAAGGGCGCGGGTTGGGGAGAAAAAAAATAGAATAAAAAGAAAAGTTTTCTTTCTCAAATTTTAAGGATTGAGAGTTTTAAAAAAAAACACAAGCCCAAGCAAGGCCTTCAATGTTTAATTAAGCCTATCGAGGGGCATTTCCAAATTGCTTTGATAGAAGAGGTCTTCATTTAGGATCACTTTGAGTTATTTTCTGTGCTAAGGACAAAGTTGCAAGTCAAGCAATTGAGTGTAGCAAGTTTATTTGCCTATGCACGTAGCTTAATAGCTATAAGCAAACTAAACACAACACATCATGCATCTTGTGGAGAAATCCATGATGAATGTTTGGCACAACTGCATTTGTTCTAAATGATCAATATGACTTTTCTATCAACCATGAAAATTATATATAAAAAAAAAAGCCTACAAAGGCTTTGCTTACTTAATTTAGGTAAAATAAACCTTTCAAAAACCTAATCTAAGTGCAAACAACCGAGCCAATACCATGTTTGTAAAGGAGATTTAAAGCAAATTATGTAACTTGTTTTCTATGTTCTGGTGAAAAAACTACTTGAATTTTATTTAGTTATGCAATAACATAGTAATTAAATGTTATCCCATAAATCTACTTGGTAGATCTATGGTTTAAGATTCAATGCTATGCGCGCCTTTCAAAAAATTAAAAATTTGTGCATTTTTTATGCTCAATAGCTCGACCATGCTATGCTTACATAGGTAAGAGTCAAAAAAATAAAATGACTTGACTTTAACTATAAAGTTTATCCATACCAGATAAGGCTTAACTTGGACATAGTTTACACTATGCTACCTTTCTCAACATTTAAAAAAAATGAAGGTGAGGTATTACTTTAAACATGCTCTAAACAATACCATAGTAAAAAGCTAAAGATTATACCAATATATTCGGTGCACTTAATAGCCATTTATTCCAACCACCAAGCTACTAAAAAAAACCACAAAGAAAAATATTTGGTTACACTTTACGCCTTTAGCCATAAGGACAAAAGTTGTGGTAAAATTTTTCAATTAAATAAAAAAGATAAATGTATCAAAGGAAATGGAGTAACTTAGAGAAGAAAATGAGTCGCCATGCCACCACCTTTATTTGCCATTCTGCTCTACATTTATTGGCGATTGCTGTGCACAGGTCACAACAAATTATTTTACAAAATATTTAAAGTTTTTTTCCCATTTTTCGATTAATAAAATGTAAAATAGGACTTAATTCGTTTGCCTAGCTTATTATTTAACACACGTAAAAAAAATCTATATTTTTTCAACATCGCATTCATTATTGGCTCTATGAAGGAAGAACAAAACTTTAATCCCAAAAAATGTTAGCTTTTCAAGGGTTTACTCAAAGGTTTACTCACTTTCTTTGTTTTGTGTAAAGAAGAAGTAAAAATTGAAAGGGCACAATAGAAGAACACTTTAAAAGAAGCTAACAAAAAAGAATATATATTTCGCTATGCGCCTTCCTTTTCGTTTTTATCTTCTTGACCCTTGATTTGCTATGCAAATTAAGTTGGTTCTTGTCCAAATATATAGGTGCCCTCTTTTTTGAAGGTTTATTATACTTGTCATTGCATCAAAATACATACTTTTTTTATTGCTTATTTTGTCCCTTCCTAAAATAAAGGTCCTCCCATAAATAAAATCAAAATATATATTTTGATTTCCGAGCTTTTTCATGGCCTCAAAAAGCTGAAGCCCTTAGATATCTCTAAATTTTTTTTACAGTACTTTGAAAATCTATAGCATTTTGTCAAAACACATCCTGTCTTTTAACTTAAGTAGTTTTATGCATAGTAAGTACTATAGCCCCAATCATGGCTACTAATAAAATAAAACTAGAAACCAAAAATAAATAAAAATAAGTGGTATGAAGTAAATTGCCTAATGTTTCCAATTAGTTCAACTCTGTATCTTTTCGGCATAAACTATATATGTTAGATAGGTTGTATTCAATTTTGTTGGTAATATTGGAAAGTAATCATTATCTATAATGAAAAAGATTTCCAACAAAAAAACAAGTCCAATAATACCACCCATGAGTAAATAGTGCAATACATTTTCGTGAATTTATGCTATTTTGATATTTAACATCATAACTACAAATAAAAATAAAATGGAAATGGCTCCTACATAAACCACTTAAAAAATCACAGCAAAGAAGTCAAGACATAACAAAACAAATAAACCTAAAGTATTAAAGAAAACTAAAATGAAAAATAAAACAAAATGGATTGGATTTTTAACACATATCACCATAACATTGGAAACTCGAGCAATATTTGAAAAAACGGAAAAAAGTATCATAGTTATTTTACTAAGTCCCCTTTATCATTTTCCTTGATGATAAAATATATATATACATTTTTTTTCTACCCATCATCTAGAAAACAAATGGTGTAAGCAGACACCAACCAAGCCAAAAAACGATTAAAGCCAACATGAGTACGTGGGGCCCCATAAGAAATCATGCTAGGATTGTTAGGCTAGAGGAAAGAGTGTGAAATAATAAAAGGGCATTCAATACAAAAGAAGCCTTCAGGCCTTTAGTTATAAGGTGCGCAGTAAAAAGTAAGCAAAAAAAAAAGTATTTTCTTTCCTCTCATGCCTTTTTCCTGCCTTGGATTTAGTCTATCTACCAAAAGGCTTCATAAAGAGACATCATAAATAAATGTCTCAAGTTATCTACTTGTTGTGTCAGTCAAGTAAATACATTTTGATGTATTATAGTAGTAAATGCATGGTGAAGTGTGTAGATAGTTATATACAAGAATATCTCTTGCCCGCATTATGAAGCCCATAAATCATTTTTTGATTTGTTAATTTGCATAAAGAAAATTAATCATGTATGATAATAATGACCATATTTATAAACTCTATTCCTTGTGTCATTTAAGGAGAGAATTCTTTGCCTTTCATCACCAAAAGGGAGGCTCTAAGAGTTTGAACTGCATTGAATTGTTTTTGTCAGAAATGGTTTATTAGTTAGCTATGTAAATGAGTGTTTTTTTTCCTCTTTAATCAAAAATTGAAGAGCACATAATGAAAGTCAAAGACCACTTAGTTAGCTTGTGGAATGGAGGTGAGGAGAGAAAAAGACTTTGAATTTTATTTTCTTTCGGAGAAAAAAAAAACATAGTGGCGTAAAATCACGCTTTGTCCATTGACATGTAAAATGAGAGCACATAGCAAACAAAAAGAAAATCTAGGTGTGCATGAAAAAAAATAAAAATGACAAAAGAAATAAAAATATTTTAAAAATTATCTTCCAAGAGCCTTGAAAATCATCAAGCAACAAAACTGCTTGTTGGTTTCGCCTCACGCCAAAATTCGAAAAAAAGAAAATTAATCATGGCTTGTACTCCACTAAAACAATTTGCAATTATTCCATTGATTCCTATTCATACAGGAAATTTGTATCTTTCATTTATGTGTGGAGCTTGTGCCTACTACTTGATGGTGAAAACACTTCGTCGAGGTTTTAGATGATAATCCAACTTTCGTTTACTTCGACGCCAGAGAGTTAGGAAATTGTTTTGTGTAGGATAGGTTTACGAACTTGGGTGATGGCCACTCCTTTAAAAGGGGGACGAATGTGAGGACTAATCTACTCAAGTAGCCGATGAGAAGCAGTGAAAAAAAGCCCCTGGGTCAGGATACAAACCATGTTCATGTTGGTCAAGCCTAGAAAATCCTAGACAAAATGTGTGGGTAGATGAGATAGGGTGACGGCTATGAGGGCAAGTGCCTAAGAAACTATGGAATGCACTTGAGGATGGATGGGAAACCTCCCACAAAAATAACGATGAAGAATGTAGTCCTAGCTCTTTTCGGCCAAGTCAAATATACATATATATAATTTATATATGAAAAGTGTGCTTTGTAAATAAACAACCTAAAGAAAGATGGCTGCCAAGATGACACCTCTATTGAGCTTTTATCCTCTTTATACACAGGTCACACAAAGAGAAGAGCCGTATGATGGAAGACTATCATGTACAGTTCTATAGGAGGGGAACAACTTTTGAACCTCGGGCCTAAGGCGTATATGGAGCAAAAAAATCTTTTCTTTTCCCCTAACAACCCAATTCATCTTTGTTTATGCTACTAACTATCAATTTAATATTGCTTTTAGTTTATTTTGTCACCTTGAATGCAAGACACCCAGTACCAAATGCTTAGCAATCTTTTGTGGAATTTTTTTATGATTTTGTGCCTAACTTGGTAAACGAACAAATAAGCGATGCTTCTTTGATGAAACAATGATTTTTTCCTTTAATTTCTGTCACTTTTACTTTTTTATTATTTTGTAATCTTATTGGTATGATACTCTATAGTTTTATAGTAACAAGTCATAATTACCCTGGGTCTTTCATTATTTCTCTTTATCAAAATCATTATAGTTGGATTTCAAACACATGGGCTTCATTTTTTTAGTTTATTATTACCGCAAGGAGTACCCTTGCCGTTAGCACTTTTCTTAGTACTTCTTGAACTAATTTCTTATCATTTTTGCGCATTAAGTTTAGGAAGGCACTTATTTGCCAATATGATGGCCGGTCATAGTTTGGTCAAGATTTTAAATGGGTTTGCCTAGACCATGCTATCTATGGGGGGTATTATGTATCTAACACATCTTGTTCCTTTTTTTTATTATTTTCACATTAATTGGTTTAGAATTAGGTGTTGCCATATTACAAGCTTATGTTTTTACTATTTTAATCTATATTTATTTGAATGATGTTATAAACCTTCATTAAAGGACTAGTGGAAAAAAACACCAAACCAATTGCTACATTATTTATTTACTTTTTGAGTGCGTCATTGTCAACCATAATAAATAAGCTAGATTTGCTTTTGATAATGCAAAATGATGCACACCAATAATTAGAGACCTTTGAATGCGTGGGATGCGAAAAGCTATAAAAAAAATTAAAAGTATATATATATTCTTGTTGCACCCTATGTGGCTTTGTAAAATTTCCTATTGGCGAAAGCCAATGTTCCAAGACCTCAAGGATTCATTTCTACCAAAACAAGAAGGCTGCATGTACTCCCCCGCCCGTTGGTTGACACCCTCTTCGATTGCTTCATTCATAGAAGGTGTGTAGGTATTCATGTGCTATTTGTTGGGCGCATAGGATAAAACTACACAAGTATGACTTAATTTATGATAAAAAAATTGGTAAAGGAAAACACTAAGCAAAAGAAATATATATTTGCTACGCCCACTCCTTTGGAACCTTTCCCTGATTTAGTTTAGAAAAAGAGCAAGCTTGCCTTCGGCTAGGACATTTAACATTTGATTTTGAGGAAGGGCAAATAGTTAATTTATAGTAGAAGCCGTTAAATTGGGGCCTTTGAGTAGCCAAGCACATAATGAAGCTTAGTTATTTTTATCTTCCCCAAGGTAAGGCACAAAAAGGTAAAGTGCATTATTTATAAGCCTTTCTACACCTTGCTTTCCCTGTCAGCCCCATTTATTTTTTTACACTTTGAATAATTTACAACCATCTATAATGCGAAAAAATACGATTGGTTTAAGTAAGTTTATGAAGATCATCCCTTTTTTTACATGCAATTCCCATTTCTTGAGAAGCATCCAATGTTTCATCAAATAAGCATTAATCTAAGCTTATGCTCTTTTTGCGCATATGTTGCTTGGTTGCTACTTCAAGCATCCAACGAATAGCTAAGGTGTCTTGACAATTTGTTGCTATAATAGATGGTACTTATTGAGTAGTACTAGAAATTCTTACTTTTTTAACTTCATAAATAGGCTTGACATTTTTTATGGCGTTAACCAAAAGTTTTAATACATCGCCATGATGAGCTAGAAAATGAAGAGTTTTATAAACAATAGTACGAGATCTTGTTTTTTTACCATTAATCATGCAAATATGGACTAGTTTTTTTATTAATTATTTCTACTTACCATTTAAGTCTTAGATATAAGCTAAATTGTTTGAGCAATTATATGTGCTTACTGCCTTACGACCTTTAGGTCTTGATGGCACATGCCCTTCCAAGGCATGGCATAAATATCTACAATGAAATAAGCAAAGCGCTGAAAAGCTTTTTAAAAAAAGGAATAGATTTTTTTCGCTAAATGGCCAAAAACTTGGCCAATTTTCATTTTTTTTCATTCTCACCTCTTCTAAAAGTCTTGATCAATGAAAGCAATCAAGGGATAGACCAAAAATAAAGTTGAAATTCAATAATTTGACAAATAAATTCATATAAAATCTTTGGGTTTTTTTGTACCATATTTAGATCTACCTTGACTTTGACCTAATATTCCCTACAAATCTTTGACTCCTCAAATATAATGGTACTTCACACCTAGCAAATCTTTAACTTTACCACTTTTAACCATAACCACAAATGCTCTTGCAAATTATGACCTTTGCCAAGAATGTAAGCAATTATCTCATTTTGATTGGTTAAATGCACTTTGGCTATCTTGCGTAAAGTCGAATTAGATTTTTTTGGTGTTGTTGAAATACAAAGGCATAATCCTTATTTTTGAAGACATTGAGTCAAAGCTCGAGTATGTTGTGTGCACCATTTTGATTCTCTACCGTGACAAATCAATTGATTTATTGTAGGCATATTTCATTTACTTTCTTCTTTTAAAGTTGCATAAATTATTTTTTTCCCCATTTTTCATGTTTTATTTGCCATGGAAATAAAGCCTTTGGTTGTTGCTATGCCTTGCAACCTTTCATTGCTATACTTCTCATGATCTTTATTAACAAAAAGAAACGAGAAAAGTAACAAAAAGGGACAAAACCAAACTAAAAGGCAAAGAGACTATATATATATAAATACAATTTTAATTTTATTTATTTCTTTACTTATTTTTCTTTTGCATCCTTTTTTAGATAATCAAATTTCCATGCTCACCAAAAAGCCCTTTTCACTTAGCTTTCAAAGCAACCATAGTAATTATAAGCAAGGCTATCCCTTACGGATTTGAACCTGTGTTCTCGCCATGAAAAGATGATGTCCTATACCCCTAGATGAAAGGGACAAAAGTTTCAAAGAAAATGTCCGATTAGAGCTGCGCTGGAAGAAAAGGAAGTGGCATAATCTGCAGCCTATGGCTCATTTTTGTGCCACTTTGCTTTTTCATCTATGATAATTTATGACACTTCCAACCAAAAATAATAATTCAACATTACACTGAGAGTAGCCTTTAATAACGTCTATTTCTCCCCTTTATCCATAAAGCCAATAAAGTGGGAGAATGAGCAAAAATATATATCTTTTTTTTTTCATTTTTAACAGTAAAACTTAAATGCAAGCTAGTCAATTCTTGACCACAAAAATCTTCTTCAAACCTTATTACTAGCGCGTTATAACCTATGGGACCAAACTACATAACTGCAATCGAAATGTTGAATGATTTGATTATATTGCTATGATAAGAAACTTTCTCAATCACACATAGAAAGCAAAAACGCTTAATAATGCAATATAGTAGTAATGGCCTAATTTACAATTTTGGTAGTATATTATCGCATAGGCAAATAAAGTGAAACAAGGTACAACATATATATTTTTTCTCATTCTTAAAATATTTTTCCATATATGTCTTTTCCTCATAGTGATCTAGCATAGATGACACATAGTACTTAATAATAATCAACTTGTGCTTGTAGCTCAATTGGATAAAACACCAAACTAAAGATTTGGGGGTTGAAAGTTCAAATCTTTCCAAGCATGAGCCTATCAATCGAATTGTACTAGGAAAATACGTCTAATAAGTTGAAAGTAAGTAGTTCTAATCATATGTATTTTCCCTCTATTTTATTGTTTTATTAGAGTTGGCGGAAATAGCTTAATGGTAGAATATAGCCTTGCCAAGGCTGAGGTTGAAGGTTTAAGTCCTTTTTTTCCACTTTGTTTTTTATTTATTGGGTCTTCCTTCATGCTTTCACAAAGAAAAAATTGTTGTGGCCGCAAAGCAAGTTGAAAGCAACACCAAAAGAAAATGACCAATAAAATTGGGGGCCAAGTTGTTTGGGCTCATGGCCACAAGCTACAAGAGGGTGCAACTTTAAATATTGAGGAGAAATTTTTTCAAAAAAAAATTATTTGCTCCCGCCTACCACGTTGTGACAAAAAAGAAATTATTTGTCATAATTTAGGGCACAAGTGCATTCATTTTTTGTTGTGTTGTGGGGCTATTGCTCTGCAAAACGCAATAAAACTAGTGTTGCACCCACATTATTTACATAATAAATGATGGAGGCTAGCTGGAAACTAGGGGGACAAAAAAAGAAAACGATATGGAGAGTCATTGAAGGCACAATGCTTTCCTTGTTCTTAACAAAGGCCCAATAAAATACTTGCGAAATTTTTATTTTTATCATGGCCCACAAAAAGCTACACTTTGTGACCTTAGTCAAATTCAACCTCAAATCTAATTCAGACTTGCAGATTATGCAATTACTATGTTGAAATTACAAAAAAAAAATTATTTATTTCTCTAAAGTAGCAAAACAAACATACAATTTACAAACATAAACTTAGTGCCATTTGATGAGTGACTAAAAAGAAGGGGGAAGGGTATAGAAAGAAAATAATAATAATAAATAAAGTAATTACTAATAGTAAGGATTTTTCGCGATCCATGGGTTTATATAAAATCCATGTTTTAGGTGTATCAAAATACATTATTTTCACAAAGCATATATAGTAAAAGCAAATGATAACGTCAGTAACAACTCCTATTGAAGCTAGTAAGTAAGCCCCACATCCTAAAAAAAAAAAACAAAAAAAAAAATTGCTACAAAATTCGGCTAATGAGGGTATTCTTGCATATGAAAACATAATAATAAACAAAGTAATAGCTAAAATAGGATTGGTTTTGGCTAAAACACTTAAATCTGCTATATATTTGAAACAATTTTGACGTGATGCTAAAACTATGGAAAATATATTGATGGTCATTAATACATAAATAAAGACACCAATTAATAATGATTGAATTCCCTCTATGGTTCCACATGAAAAACCGATAAAAAAAATAACCTACATGTCCAATAGAACTAACTATAAGCTAAAAGTCTTAAGACTTTGTTTTGGGCCATGGTAGCCAGTGCTCCTAAGATCATAAAAGCAATGCCACAAAAGAAGAATAATTGTTGCCATGTTGGATCATAGAAACTATAAATAAAAACACGTACCATATTGGTAAGAATAGACATTTTTGGTGCAATAGAAAAAAATGATGTAACCAGAGTAATTGAACCCTCGTATACATCAAGTGCCCACATATGGAAAAGAACTATTGTGATCTTAAATAAAAAACCTACAACGATAAATAAAATACCCATAAAGATACCATAGTTATGACATTCTTCATTTTGCACATTAAAATTCTTTAAAATTCTTCATTTAGCACCTTGTCATAACATTCTTTACCCGCGAATGTTTACCAAATTACACTGGTTGATCTATAAA
>Ga0116227_10016041_pt1 | contig 10902 bp, 11 predicted proteins | sample S1TSphgellanicum_FD_89693 | JGI IMG/M metagenome (GOLD analysis project Ga0116227, IMG submission 89693) | Host-associated microbial communities from peat moss isolated from Minnesota, USA - S1T2_Fb - Sphagnum magellanicum MG | ecosystem: Host-associated > Plants > Peat moss > Unclassified...
AGTCAAGGAGGTTTCCGCCCCCCGACCCCAGCCAATCCTTCACGTGGACGACACCCCCCCCGGCCCCCCGCCCCCTTCTTGAAAAGTTCCTATGTAGAAACTCCCCAACAATCATATGTACAGAAGAATGTCCTAATGTCTGTGTCAAGGGAATTTATATGATGGAAAAATCCCTTTGACCCACCCCAGAGAAGAGGCTCTGAAAACCACCCTCCTAGTGTACCTCCGAGAGAACAAATTGGGTACTATCACACACATACACACAATACTTGGGGATTCCGAAGGGAGTGAATGTTTTGGCCGAATGTTTTTAAGCTCGTGTTTGGGTAATAATAATAAGGCCCGTGGTACCACACAGATGGTTTCTTTTTAGTGGAATATATATATATGAATGACATACATGTGGTTATAAATTGTACCAAAAGAATCCGTCCATGTGGTACCACAGGTGTTAACTATTATTTTATATATTTTTAAACCATACCAAGTTTTTAAAAATGCAACTGACAATATCTGGGCCACTCTCCCCAAGGCCTTCTTGCCATAGGCGCACAAGGTTTTGCCCATTCTGGAGTACATTGAAATCGAATATCGAATATTGTACAACCTTTTTCCCGTATTAGTCTTTACCAGCTTTTTCCCATATTAGTCTTTACCTATATGATTGAATACCTTCATCCTTAATCATGCATGATTTTAACCCATGTTTGGTTCCATGTTTTTTGGTCCTGAGAGAAAAAAACACACACAAAAAAGGAAACATTTTGCGATTTCTAACTTTTTGCCGGGAAAAATAAAAATCAGATCCTTTCCAAATATGCATGCATACATCATATTTCTTTTTGGTGGGGGTGTGATTATTGTCTGGTATGTGACATGTATATTTTTTGATGTAAAAATGAGAATACCTCAATTCCCTACTAGTATGTATTTGGTATGAGACTGGTATTATTACCTCATGCCCCCTACTGGGCAGGACTCGTATGAGGCCTGTATGCCTTAGATTATACGAGTCTGCTGGTCAGTTCTTTGATTCCAGTACCAGTCTATATACCTGGGGTTCAGCCTGGTACACCCACAAGACCCATTGATACTTTGTAGTCACTTATTTAGTCAGCTTTCTGGCCAAGCATTGTCGTCGGCCCATCTATTGGCTGGTGGGAAGGAAATTGTTTGTAAACAAACCAGGAAGAAAACCATTAGGATCGGCAGAGGCCATGCATCCCTTTAACCTTTAAAGGTGGGACGTATGTTTGTCATCATCATCAATCGTCATCATTCATAGCCTAAGGAGAAGGCGTTTTTCAGACACTATTTGTAAGCCTTTATTTCTCATGTTGTTATAAATGCAATTTTTTCTTTTTTTTTTACTGAAATGAGAATTTTTTTTTTCCAGGTCTTTTTTTTTAATTTTAAATACAAGATTCTTGTATAAGACTATCCCTCTATTGTTGTTGCTTGTTGTTGTCCCTTGTTCTTTGTCACGTAGTCACTAGCAACAAATTCCAAATCAATCCAACACTAAGACAAACCATGAGACATCATCCTTTCTCATCAGGATGCTGCATTTCCACCCAAAAAAATTGGGTATTATAGAGCATGTTGGGTACAGGCCATTGTGCATGGTGAGGTGCACAAGAGGAATTTGTGCAAGCTAGGCCCAGGTGAGCGAGCTTTCGAACAGGCAACAAAATGGGCACAATGGGAAAAATGTACCCTGCACACTCCCCGTGGAATTACATAGTGGTCATGTGGAATTACATAATAGTCGTGTAGCCCAAGTTAGATCAGGTACTTCCAAGAAGACCCTCCATTATTATGTCTTGTAAGGGGACTAAAAAGTGCCAAAAATGTCACTTGAAATTACCTTTTTTGAAAAACTCATGTGACATTTTTTTCTTTTCTTTTTCCACTTCGTGGTGGTCAAAACTAGTAGTAGGCAGTTATATAGTGTGTTGGCGGGTACATTAACAACTCCCTTTTTATTTCTATGTGTATTTTGAAGGATCTCCCCCAATAGAAGAACCCTAGGGCGTTATGTCAAGGGAGCTCTCCCAATTTTATATGTTCTCATGTTCCCATGGAAATATTCCTTTTCTATTTCCATAGGAAAGAAATGAGGAAATGAAAAGAGAGTTGTTTACGTAAGGGGAGTGACATGCCCTTCTAGGTGGACCCTCAGGTGTGGGGGCTCAAACCACCATAGGGCGGCCTTCACAGCAATTTCAATTATGAGTCTAAGTGTTGGGTTTGAATTTGACTCCCAATTTGACAAACTCACAAAGTTGCATAGGTGCCAACGAGTGAAGGTTTGGGGAAGGGGGCCTAAGGCGTTGGCTTCAGTGCACTAAATCCTCAAACTAAACAAAGTCTACAGTTAGGCTGAAAAATGAAAGATGGCAATCCCAAGCGACAAGGCCATGGACCTGTTCAAAAATTCACATCAGTTTTTTGTCTCACCCGTTTAAAGGTCAAGAATAGCCCAAGGTTGTGAGGTAAGCTTAAATGTCAAAGCTTCACCAAATGCATGATTTTCCATGTGCAGGTAACATAGGTGTTTAAGAAAGCACGATAATGAAACAAAAGTGATGGTGGAACAACACCAAAGCATATTTGAATGTGATAGGTGGTATCAAAATAGGCTCCTAAGGTTGATTGAAAAATCTTCTAAAGCATTCTAGAGAGATGAACAGTTCAAGCCAAATGGCCTTGGACAAACTGATACCTAGCACAATGGCTATGGTAGAACCCAAAGCCAAGAAAAAGTATAAGACTAAAAAGGAGAAAGAAAAGGATGATGCCATGAAAGAGTTGATGATAGTAGTTCAAACCATGGTGGGTGAGGAACTTCTTGACGAGGAGGCCCAAAGTCTAAAAGACTTGTAGGAGGAAGCAACAAAACCTCTTCCATGAAAAATTTAAAAAAAGAAGGCAAGGAAAAATGAAGTGGGCTTGAGCAAAGTCAAGGCTTGTGAAAGAACTCCTTCCTTTGTCAAATCAAAAAAGGGAAAAAACAAGGTGAATGTGGGCTCGTTGACAAAAATTCCCATGGTTCCTAGGAAAAATAAAAGGAAGGAAAAAGTTCATGAACCAATTGTGGAATTGCCTAAGCACATTGAATTTCACTCTTCTTTTGAATCAAATGGGGATGTGCATTCCTTGATTATCTGTTTGAATGGGTTGAGGAGAAGAAAAGGAAGCAAGTAGGCCTTGGAGAGTTTAGTTGTGGACAAATATCTTAACAAGTGGGAGGAGGAGGTTCCAAAGGTGGAAAAATTGTCCAAGGAATTTCTAGCTTTTGTGGATGCCTTCCATGTGTTTGTGGTCCAACAAGGGGAAGCCACAACACAAAACTAAGAAATAGCCAAGTTGATGCATTGCATTGCAAAAGGTTTGGGTGCCATCAGCAATGCCCCAAGTGGAGGTTCTTCCAAGGCAACCATCAAGGCAAGGCTACCAAAATCCTTTGCGAAAAAAGAAACCAAAACCAAACAAATGTGGCCATGGTTGCACCAAATAAAGGTGTATATGGAAACACAACACCTTGAAATTAATAATGAACAGATTCATTTCACTTAGACCTTGTTGAAGGAACACACATGAGAGTGGTGGATGTCCCAAAAGTAGGAGACACTTGACCTATTCAAACCTTCACGTGGGAGGAGTTCAAGTTGTGGTTGGATGGGAGGTTCATGCCACACCACCTTGTGTTTCAAAATGGGATGGAGCTTTTGGAGTTCACCCAATGGGACAATAGGGGCTCATTGGCAACCTATGTCCAAGACTTTAGTCACATGCTGACTATGGTCCCCCTTAGAGATGATTAGGCTTGGAAGTTGATCTTCTTGCATGGACTCAAGCCCTGGGTGTGGAAGATAATCTATTAAAGGACAGACATTCCAGAGATTTGCCAAGGGTTGATGAAGACAATGGAGTGTATGGAGGATGAAATTTCTACAGACCCCAAGGGTGAAAGTGGAAGCGAAATCATCCAAAAGAACCAATCTAGCCCAAGAAATGGAAGCAAGGGTTGTAATAAGCACAAATGGGGCCAAGGCAAGCTTCGACCTTCAAACAACAAGGAGAAGTTGGTGAACAAAAAGTTGTTGGTCAAGAAGGCAAAATGGGACCTAGCTAGGGTCAAATGTTTCAATTGTGACAAGAATGGACATTTGGCAAAGGATTCCTTTAAACCATTTTGGGTAAGCGACTGCATTGCCCAAGGTAAGTTGATTTTCCAAAGGGGTTTCATGACCAAAATAAAGGCCCACAAAAGCGAGGCCTCCAACTTATTAAAATTGAATTATAAGATAAATGACAAAATTGTGGGTTGCCTATTGGATTTATGAGTAACAAATTCGTTCATGACTTCACAAGTGATGGAACAACTTGGAATCAAAACCAAATTAGTGGTAGACCCCATCATGGTGCAATTGGCACAAGGCATAACTAGACCTTCACTTAATGTAATGTTAAGAATCGAATTGTTTTGTAAAGGAGTTCAATTTTTTGAGAACTTCACCCTGTGTGACTTAGACAATTTTGATGTAATTTTTAAAAACACATTTTTGGATGCCTACAAAGTAGACATCATCTACAATCAAGGTAAGTTGAGAATATGTGCCAAGAATGGTTATAAGTTAATGAACTTATATGTGAATCATAATTTTGCATTAGTAGAAATGGGAGTGAACTTAGTTGTTTTAACTAATGAGTTGGAATCACTTGGTTTTCTAGTTTTCATGTCATTGAAAGTCTCCTAAAGGGAGCCTAAACCATAAAGGGTGAGACAACCTTTTGCTTGTATTTTGGATTCATGCAATAAACTTTTGGAGGTTTTAACATATGAACTCCTTGATACCCTTCCACCTTGCAAAAAGGTTGACCATAAGATAGAAGTGGCGCTTGGAGCAACACCATTGTCCAAGGAACCCTGTAGGTTAAACCAAAAGGAACTAAAAAACCTTTAAAAATAATTAAATGACCTCTTCAATTAGGGTACATCTAGCAAAACAAGTCGCCTTATGGGGCACTTGTTTTGTTTATGGATAAAAAGGATGGCAAGTTGAGAATGTGTATTGACTATCGCACCTTGAATAAAATAGCAATAAAAAACAACTATCCTCTGCCCCGCATTGATGATCCATTGGATTGATTCAATGGGGCAAACTATTTTATTCGAAATGATCTCAAATTAGGATATTATCAAATTCACATTGGAGATGAAGATGTGGAAAAGATGGCAATGAGAACCATGTATGGCTTGTATGAGTTCTTAATGATGCCATTCAAGTGGTGTAATGTTTCATCGACATTCACAACCCTCATGAATTCCATTTTTCATGAAAGGTTGGATGAATTTGTGATCATTTATATTGATGATATCTTCATGTATTCCAAGACACTGAAATAACATGCAAAGCATTTGGAATATGTTTTGAGTAAGCTCCGTGAAAACAAACTATTTGTCAATTGGACAAAAAATGAATTTGCCCAAAAGGAAATGGATTTCTTAAAACATATCTTGTCACGGGAAGGGTTGAGACCCGACCCTAAGAAGTTGGAAACCATAAGGGACTGGAAAAGGTTAGTCACAATCAAAGGCATGAGATCCTTCCTAGGCCTGGTTAACTTCTATCAAAAGTTTTAAGAAAAAAATTCTTAATTGGTGAAGCCATTTTTGCATTTTTTAAAAAAAAATTCTTTCGAATGGAAGGAGCAACAATAGAGAGCATTTGAGGACTTAAAAGAGAAGCTTTCATTTGCCCTTGTGCTGAGATTCTTGACCTTCACGAAACCATTTGAAGTCCACGCCAATGTGAGTGACTTTGTTATTTATGGGGTGTTCATGCAAGATGGACACCCGATTGCATTTAATAACAATAAGTTTTGTGGGGCACAACTACGATGGCCAATTCATGAGAAGGAGTTGTATGTCGTCATGTGTTGCTTGAAGGCATGGTGACACTATATGGGGACGCATAAGACCAAGGTTTTCATGGAAAATGTCTCTTTATAGTGTTTTGAAACATAGCCGAAGGCTTTAGTGGAACAACTAAGGTGGCACAATACCTTGGCATTGCTGGATGTGGAGTTGCTCCATAAACCAAGAGGGGACAATGTGGTCCCCGATGCACTGAGTAGGAAGGAGGAGTTCCAAGTGGAAAAACCTTCGACCAAGACCCATGCACTATAAGGCCATCTTTTAGGGTGTAAGTAGCATGGAATGGAAGATAGAGGAAACCTATGTGGAAGATCCATGCACTCAACGCCAATTTAAAGACTTGTGCAAACAAAGGAAGGTGAAAGGCATCATCATAAAAAAAGGGTTGCTAAGATGGAAGTAGTCCCAAATCTATGCGTTAGCATAGAAGTTGTGCACTAAAATCATGCAGGAAGAACATGATGTGCCCATGATAGGGCAATGTGGTGAAAGAATTACAAGAATGGCCATAGGAAAAATAATTCTATTGGCCCGAAATGAAACAGGATGTATAACATTTTGTGTGCACTCATATTAAGTGCCAAAGCACAAAGTCCATATACAAAAAGAAATGTGGGTTGTATAGACCTCTATTGATCCTAAACAAACCATGGGAAAGTGTTTCCATGGACTTCATGACCCAATTGTTCAAATGGAATAGAATGGATGCCATCTTAATGGTAGTTGATCGATTCTCCAAGTTGGCGAAAAATGGTTCCAACTAAAATGATCACGACAATTTTTGACTCAGTGAAGTTGTTTTTTGATATGTGGGTCAGGCATCACAAGATGCCATAATTTATTGTAAGTGATAGGGATGTTGAGTCTACAGCAAGCTTCTAAAAACATTTGTTCTAGAAGGTGGGGACAAAATTGTCATTTAGTATGATGTTTCACCCACAAACTGATGACCAAATGAAAAGGGTAAATGGGGTGTTAAACCAATACCTTACAAATTATGTGAACACCATCAAAATGATCAAGGTGAACATTTAAACCTGCTGGAGTTTTATTATAATTCCATAACACACTCCACGACAAATATGTCTCCATTTGAATTAACATTGGGAAATGGAGCTAGGAAGGCGATGGATTTAACCATTCCCATGGGATGAATATATCACCCTAGGGAAATTGTGGAGATGGTCAAAGGGCGTGAAGAAAAATTCACTCAAGCCAAAAAGCTTTTGGAGCAAACTCAAAAACCATATTAAAAGCATACTAATAAAACACGAAGGCATGTTGAATTTGAGGTTGGGCAACATGCGTGATTCAACATCCAGGATTTTAAGATGTTCGATGGATTAGCCCCATGTTTCATTGCCAAGTATGCGGGACTTTATGAGATTTTACACAAGCTGCATCCCGACGTGTACACCTTGAAGTTGCCAACTAATTTTGTGGCACATCCAACCTTCCACGTTTTGAAACTTAAACTGTTCTATGTGATGAACAAAGACCGGACCAGAAACAAAGGGTGCAATTGGAAGTTGATGCCATTGAACATAAGCTAGTCGCCAAAATCAAAAAATGCTCCGTGCAAGGCAAACACACTTTAAAGGCAAGGAATATTTAGTAAAATATAAAGGTTGCCATCATAAGGAAGCAATGTGGATGAAGCCTACTCATTTGGACCACTTGCCAAAAATGATAAACAAATTCAAGTAGGAAAAGGGTCACGAACTTGAAGTGAAAAGGACTTGGGAAGAAAAAAAAAGACCCATGAAACCCACCTATAAGTGGCCTAAGTGTTGATGAGGCCATCAACCTTTAAAATGGGGGAGAACACCCACAAAATTGAATACTTTCATCAAACATGGGTTAAAGGTTTTCGTGAATGTGGTTGATTGTGAAAAGGTTAAGGTTCATGGAGAGGAAGCGATTGGGATAAGTAAGGGATGGCAACTAACATAAATGGATTTGGAGTTGAACTCAAATTGAAAAATTCCAAAGTTTAATCAAATGAGATTGGGGTGGTGGTGGTGTGTAAATAAAATGGCACATCCCCAAGTGGAGAAATTAGATTTCTTGTGCATGAACTTGCGAATTATGTCCCACTTGGATAAGTAAAAGGGATTTGGACCATAAAACCCAATCCAACACCATCTATTGGCACATTTGTAACCCTCGTCCGGCATGGTGGTCAAATCTCCTAAGCTAAAACTCGAAATAAACTCCAAAAAAAAAGAAGAGATGGTCGAATGAGGGGCGTTTGTAAAAGACGCCAAGTGAAAGCATTGGGTGAAAACAAAAGACACATATGATAAAACCTCTTATGTTGAGAACACAAAAACATAGTGTGAATGAATGGGCTTTGTCAATCATGAAGTAACTAATCCAAAAAGGGGTCAAAAGAAAAGTTGACAGAAGTGTTGAGGGACATCATCTTAGAAAAACTTCAATGAGGATGTTGACATCTCTAAAGTGGGGGAAAGTGACATGCCCTTCTAGGTGAACCTTCAAGTTCGGGGGTTCACCTAGTCGAAGCCCAAGTTCAAACCATCATGGGGTGGCCTTTGTGGTGGCTTGGGTTACAAGTCTAAGTGTTGAGCTGCGGTCAACTCCCAGTTTGATAGATTCAAGAAGTTGCATAGGTGTCGACGAATGAAGGTTCAGGGAAAGGGGCCTAAGACGTTGGCTTTGGCGCACTAAGTCCTTGAACTAAACAAAGTCTGTGGTTAGGTTGGAAAAGGGAGATGGTAATCCTAGGTAACAAGGCCTTGGACCACTTGTGAAGTCTGCAACGGATTTTAGTCCCACCCATTTAAAGGTTGGGAATAACCCAAGGTTGCGAAGTAAGTTTGAATGCCGAAGCTTCACCAAGTGCATGGTTTTCCATGTGCAAGTAACATAAGTGTTTAGGAAAGCACAAGATCGAAATGGAGGCGACAATGAAATGACGCCAAAGCATATTTGGGTGCAATAGGGAGCTTCTTGTACTTGTGTGTTCTCCTAAGGTTTGAGAACACTCTTGGGCTCATGCCCTTGGGTGCCCCTCCCTCAGGAGAATACACTTGTATGGGAACCTCCCCTACAACTTTAACACCAAACCAATCAAACAATTGTCTGAAAAAGGGAGAGTTAGTTAAGTAGCCATTTTGAAAATTTAATGGGATGGGCCCAATTTCAGTTTTTCTGGCAAAAGTTAGCATGCAAAAAAAAGTATTTAGTCATGCACACCACACACGCAGGCTTTTCGTTACTGTAAATGCAGACAATGTCTAAAATTGTATTGTGACAGCCACAATACAATTTTGGGCACATGGGGTAGACCAGATCCGTGTCACTTGATTGGAAAAAAGTTCCAAACCCAACGATCGAGAACGACCGTCATGACAACCAGATAACTACGTGGCTCAAGACTCAACAACCCAAAATGTATTTTTAAACTGGGTAAAGTGACACTGAAAATTTGTTTCCCAGTTTCAGTTTTTGGCTGACCAGGGCAAGGTGGAAGCATCAAGGTACATGCCCATTGAATTTGCACACAGGCTTTTCATTGAAGTAAAGGACAAAACAAGCTAACTTGCTATTGTAGCACAACCGATTTGGCAAATTTGGGGGATCGGCATCACTTGATTTGGAAATCTGAACATGACACAGTGCTAACACAAACCCAGTTCCCTCTTTTGCAAGCAAAATGCAGGATCCTCAGCATCATTTGATTGACAAATTTTAAAGCATCAAAAGTTGGCATCAAAAGCCAGGAACTTAGCAGGATGACTCACCTCGACCTCTCATCTCTCTCTCTCTCTCTCTCACACTCACACTCACAACCATCATCTCTCTTCTCTCCTGACAACAAATTCTTCATTGTGGGGTCCCACTTCTTAACCCTTGCACAAAAACCTATGCTAGTTGTTATGCATTCAAGTCTAGAGTGAGTCAGTGTTAATCTGGTGTAACTTATATGGCAGTGTTGCACAGGTACCATGCTCCAACCCTAGTATATAGAGTGGTGATGGCCATGGTATCAAAGAACCGATTCTACTGGTATGATCTGAGGCAATACCAGCCTCGTACCAGTATCTGCCTAGTAGGGACTTGGTTATATTGTCTTTTTTAATTTCTATTTTAATTTGTAATAGTGTTTAATGATGATAACCTACGTAGATGATAATCAAGTCATCCAGGTAGGTTATTAGATTTTGAAAATTCAATACCAAGCTGGTTGGCAATTGACAACAAGCTTGATAACCATGTCAAAAACTCAATAACCAGCCAGAACTGGTAAACCCATCCATTGGAAGCCTGACTATGAATCAATTATCTACGAACTCCAATTGAGTTTGACATCCGGGCTCATTTTTTCTGTGATCACATGCCAGCTGTAAAATTGGAGTAATTGAGAGGACACAAGTTGGAACTTTTTCAGAGTGTCATTGAAATCAATCCAGAAGAGCTCATGATCATCAGACTCCAGAGCTACAATCTTATAAGCACACACACACACACATATACAAATAACCATCTGGGAGAAGAGGCCATGATCACCAGACTCCAGAGCTCAACTGTCAAATAATTTCTTCCCAGACTTTCATGATAGTTTGTTTCTGTTCACGAGTATTTATGACCCACACCCCAGAGAGTGCACAACATGGGAATAGATTTGAGACTTGATACGAGGATCTTAATATCCTCTCTCAGATTTTGTTCTTTCTCATGAACTATTGCTTAGTTTAAAGGGTCCTGAGTCCCTGACTTCTTTGTATTATGTCACCCACATGTGTTCTTTTTTGGCTACATTTAGCCAAATTTCAACTTTGTGGAGTTGACAGGCTACAATAGTACAATTCGCTAGATTTCCACAACAGGTTTCAGCAGATTAGCCCCCCCCCCCCCCCCTCTTCCTCATATAATTTAAAAAAAAAATTTATAATCTATCTTTTATACTAAAAAAATTAACATTTATATACAAA
>Ga0116227_10016042_pt1 | contig 10901 bp, 5 predicted proteins | sample S1TSphgellanicum_FD_89693 | JGI IMG/M metagenome (GOLD analysis project Ga0116227, IMG submission 89693) | Host-associated microbial communities from peat moss isolated from Minnesota, USA - S1T2_Fb - Sphagnum magellanicum MG | ecosystem: Host-associated > Plants > Peat moss > Unclassified...
ATGGGCCTCACCCACGCGGCCAAGCCTGTCACAAAACCATCGCGGAAGCTTCACAGAGGCTTCAAAGAACCGGATCATATCCCGCCGAACTTGAGGGTCCGGCCACGTGCGGGACAGAACACCAAGCGCGGGGTCGCCATCATGTCTCACCTTCATCGCGGCGCGCTCGCGGCGTCGTCCGCCCTGCTCATCCTTGCGCTCGCCGCCAGCGCCGCGGCCGCGACGACCAGCGAAGCGGTGGCCGCGGCGACGCCACCGCAGACAGTCGCCGGCAACGAGTCGGGGGCCACCAGCGTCGAGGAGTTGATCGTCACCACCACCCGCCAGAGCCTGGCCTCTCAGGTGGCGCCGGTGAAGGCCAACCTGAACGAGACCGAGCCGCAATCGATCATCAGCGGCGCCTTCATTCATAACTTTACCCAGGAAACCGGCGACTACACGACGGTCCTGCAGATCTCCCCCAGCGTGGCGGGAATTTCCAGCAACGGCGGTTTCAGCAACACCAACAAGATCACCCTGCGCGGCTTCCAGGATGGTCAGTTCAATATCACATATGACGGGATCGCCTTCGGCGACACCAATGACCCGACCCACCACCCGTCCGACTATTTCCCCACCTCAACGATCGGCGCGGCGGTCATTGATCGCGGACCCGGCGCGGCGGGAGACCTTGGCCAAGCCAATTACGGCGGCGCGGTGCACCTGTTCTCGCCCACCGTCACGGATACGGCGAATGTCGATGAGAAGCTGACCTACGGAACCTGGAACACATTCGACACCGTTACCACCCTTCAGTCCGGCGCCATTCCCCAGACCGGCGGAACAAAGGTGCTGGCCATCTTCGACTATCGCTCATCCGATACCGAGCTCTCCTATTCGTCGGCGCTGGCCTACAACGCTCTGGTCAAGATCGTTCAGCCCATCAACGATCACTCAAGCCTGACATTCTTCTTCACGGACGAATACACGAAATATTTTCAGTCCGACGATAACAGCGGCGAGTCCATCCAGCAGGTCCTGGCCTATGGAAAAAATTTCTCGCTCTCGAACATTCAAACCAATCCGCTTTATTACGGTGACAATGAAATCAAGAAGAACACGGATTTCGAATATATCGACTACCGGAACGATCTCGGCCACGGCGTCACGCTGGACGACCAGTTCTACACCTATTTCTACAGCAACAAGACCATTTCAGACAACAATAACGCCGGCCTGCTGACCGGCGCGAACGTCGATCCGACAAAGGACAGGGCCTATCCGACGACCGATATCGACGGCTACAACAAGGGAAATCGCTATCGCGTTTACGGCGATATCCTGCGCGTCAACGATGACTGGACGTGGAATACCTGGTCGGGCGCGATCAAGGCGGGGGCCCTTTTGGAAGGGTCGGAGACCGACCGGCACAACATCATCTATGACCTGACCAACGGACTGGGCGACTACCGGTACGCGCAGGTTACCGGTCAAGAATTCGAGGGCAATAACACCAACGTCAAGACGGCGGAAAATTCGAGCTGGGTGCAATATCAGCTCTTCGCCGACTTCGTGATCAACCCCACCAACAACCTGAGTATCACGCCGGGAATCAAGTACGTGGACTTCCGTCGGACGGTGGCGGGTATCGAAAACAGCGTCTCAGGACCGGTGGCGCGCGGCTACGTGGCGGGGAGCAACAATTACAACAGCCCGCTTTATTTCTTCACGATCAACTACAAGATCGTTCCCTATTGGTCGGTTTATGCCCAGTACGCGACCGGCTTCCTGATCCCCTCCCTCAGCTATCTCTACTCCGACGCCCTGAGCCTGCAGAACCTGAAGCCGGCGGCCACGACGAACTATCAGGTGGGCACGGTGTTCAGTAAAGGCCGCCTCGCGGCGGACGGGGACGTCTATTTCATTCATGGCTCCAATCTGGAGGCCGCCTGCCCGGGCGTGAACACCGACGGGGCCTACTGCAACATCGGCACGGCGGACTATTCCGGCGTGGAGGGTGAGATCACCTATGCCCTGCCACTGGGCTTCTCGGTTTTCGCCAATGGTTCGATCAACACCGCCAAGAACCGCTCGAGCGATCTCACCGAACTGAACGCGCCCAAGTGGACCGACGCCTTTGGCCTGATCTATGGCTATCAGAAGTGGCAGGCGGGCCTGACCTACAAGGAGGTCGGTCGTCAGGTCGCCTATGACGCGGCCCTGAACGCCGCCCTGCCGAACAACCTCACAGAAGAAGAAATCGGTTCCTACAACACCACCAACGCGACACTCGCCTATGACTTCGGCCGATTCAAAATGAAGGTGGCCGGCTTCAACCTTTTTGACCACCGGGCCATCACCTCGGCCACGGGCAATACGCCCACGAGTTTCGTCACCTTTCAGGGCGGACGCGAAGTTCTCGTGACGCTGGAAGCCAAGTGGAGGTAGCGATCCCTACGGCTTCACATAGGTCCGCAGGACATCAGCGATGATGCGTTCAAGGTCGTCCAGACAGTTACAGGTCTTGGCGACCGTGCAGAAACGGGCATAGGCGTCCATCTTGGAATCGCCCTGGCCCCAATAGGTGGCGGGTTCAGGATTGAGCCAGATCACCGCCCGGACGCGCTGAGACATGGCGCGCATGAGGTCGAGGCGCGGCTCCGCATGATTGGCGCGGCCATCGCCGAGAATTATGAGAGTGGTGCGCCGGTCCAGTCGTCCGCCGCTCATGGCCATCAGATCGGCCAAGGCGCGACCGTGATCGGTGGAACGGAAGCCGACGCGATCAAGGATCAGCGCGGTGGCGTCATCGACGCTCTCGTCGTCGAGCAGATCGTTCACGCACACCGCGTGGTCGGAAAAGGCATAGGCGTCGAGGCTCTCGACCACCTCATTGAGGCTGTGGAGGAATAGCAGGAGAAACTGGGCCGCCGAGGCGACTGATCGGGAAACATCGCAGAGCACCGTGATCTTGGGCTTTTCGACGCGCCGGCTTTTCCACATGATCTCGAAGGGAATCCCGCCGTGAGCGAGGCCACGGCGCAGGGTGCGGCGCGGATCAAGACGTCCCTTACGAGCTCGGCGTTGGACGCGGGCATATTTGGTGGCCAGCCGGCGGGCCATGCGTCGGACCAGGGCGGACATCGCCGCCGCGTCCTCGGGCTCCACGGCGGTCAGTCTCTGGCGGCCCAGGATCTGCTCCCGCATCCGCCGCCCGCTCTCGCCCGTGAACAGGCGGGCCTGGCGCGCCACGAAGGCGCCGGCTTCATCGACGAGTTCCGCCCGCCTCTGGGCGAGGCGCTCCGCCCTGGCCCGCGCGGCCGTGTCCTCAGCCGCCCGGTCCGCCGCGATCCGCGCATCGAGGGTGCGCAGACCCATATCGTCCAGGAGACGGCGGGTGACGAGATTGCGCTGACTGACCAGCCGGATGTCGGAGGCGCCCACGCGCGCGGCCGAGGTCTCCATCGCTTCGGCCAGAGCCGCGGCGTCGCCGGCCTCCAGACTGGCCTCAAGATCGAAAGTGGTTCCCGACGGGGCAGCCCCCTCCGACGGCGCCCGGGCCACGCTGCCCACGGATCTGGCGAAGAAGGTGTCGAAGCAATTCTCGAACCGCGTCACCTCCGTGGCGGATTTGGCGAGCGTCACGCACAGGGCGTCGCGCAACAGGGCGCGGTCCGAAAAGCCCACCTGCACGGCGGCGCGGTGGGCGTCCATGGCCTCGGCGGGAGATATGGCGAGTTCATTCGCCCGAAGCGCGCGGAGGAACTCCTCCAGCGCATGCTGCATGGGGGGCGGATCGAGGCCGGCCGTGGCGGTCATGGCCGTCCGGCGATGAGCTCCCCGATCCGCGGCTCGACAGCGGCGATGTCGGCCTCGAACTTGAGGAGCACGTTCAGGGTTTCGCGGACCACCGACGGCTCCAGAGCGCGGGCGTGGAGGAGGATGAGGGCCCGCGCCCAGTCCACGGTTTCGGAGATGGACGGCAGCTTGCGCAGATCCATCCCCCGCAGCGCCTGCACAAAGGCGACCAGCTGCGCGCGGAGGGCCGCCTCGATGCCTGGCACGCGGGCCGCGACGATGCGCTCCTCCAGGGCCTGGTCAGGCAAGGGAATATGCAGGTGCAGGCATCGGCGCTTGAGGGCGTCTCCGAGATCCCGAACATTATTGGAGGTCAGGAACACCACCGGCGGCACGGTCGCCTTGATCACGCCGATCTCGGGGATCGACACCTGATAGGCCGACAGGGTCTCCAGCAGGAACGCCTCGAAAGCCTCATCGCTTTTGTCGATCTCATCGATCAGGAGCACCGCCCCGCCCGGCGCGCGCAGGGCGGCCAGGAGCGGGCGGGCCTCAAGGAACGGTTCGGAGAAGAAGAGATCGCCGCCGCCGTGGAGGGCGGCCATGGCGCTTTCCATGTCGGGCGCGTCGGCGAGCCCCCGGCCCATATGGTCTTTCAGAACCTGGGTGTAGAGAAGCTGCTTGCCATATTTCCACTCATAGAGCGCCTTGGACTCATCCAGCCCCTCGTAACACTGCAGACGGATCAGGGGCAGGCCGAGCAGGGCGGCGGCGCAGACCGCAAGCTCGGTCTTACCCACCCCCGCCGAGCCCTCCACCAGGATGGGCTTCTGGAGATGCAGGGCCATGTAGAGCGCCGCGGCGATGCGCCTTGAGGCTATGTAGCCCACCTCCGCGAGGCCGGCGACCAGGCCCTCCACCGATGCGCTGACATCCTCCATCGCCTACCACCTTCATCATCGATCCAGGCCCTTAAACCCGCTCATCGTCGCGAAAGCGAGGACCCTGTGTTGTCCCGGGAGCTAATCCTGAGCCCGGAGATCTGGCGTCCCCAAAGCTAGCGCACCGGCGCCCGCTTCACCGCGGCGTCCCGCGCCTGAAGCAGTTCGGCCCAGGCGGGCGCGAATTTCAACGCCTCTTGGTATTTCGCCACGGCGCCCGCCCAATCGCCCTGTTGGGCCAGGGCGTCGCCCCAACTCTTCAACGGGTCGGCCCAGTGCGCCCCCTTCTCGTGGGCCAAACGAAATTTCTCTATCGCGGCGCCAAAGTTTCCGCGGGCCGCCAGGACCTCGCCCCATTCCGCGAAGGCGAACGGAATGGAGGGCGCCTGACGAACGGCCTCGGCGAACCAGCGGTCGGCGCCCGCGGCGTCGCCATGGGCGGCGGCAACCTGGGCTCGGACCCGCAGACACAGATAGCAATCCGTGGGCGTGGACCCGATCAGGGCCAGCGCCTGGGCGTCGGCTCCGGTCTTGGCCAGAGAGAGCGCGAGTTCCGGCTGATAAAATGTGGCCAGTTGCAAATCCGGCTGGCCGTCGGAGGTCAGTTTCGTGGCGGCCGGCTTAGCTCTCTGCGCGGCCACCAGCGCCTCCGCGGCGCGCCTTGCGGCGGACCAATCCGCGCTGTTGGCGGCCGCGAGCCAGCGCAGCTGTAGGTCGTCGACCGGATCGATCCCGCCGGCCATGCGCATACGCTCATAAAGCTGTCGCCCGAGCGCGGAGTCATGATCTCGGAACGCCAGTTCCGCCTTCCCCGCATACATATTGGGCACGCTGTCGGCACCTTGGCTGGACGCCGGTGCGTCAAGTGTCTTGATCAATTCGAGATCGGATGGAACGCTGTCGATACCTTGACTGGACGCCGGTGCTTGCTGGGTGAAGTCGCCGAGGATGGCGGCGATTTGCGCCCGGGTGCTGGCCATCTGCCGCCGATAGCCATCGCGCTGATCCAGGGGCTGATCGGTGCGTCGGGTCGCCAGAAGCCTTTGACGATCGACGAGTTCGGTTTGCGCTTGGCCAAGGTCGTGCGCCGCCTCCGCCGCCTCCCACCAGCCAACCATCAGCCTGGGGTCCAAGGAAATAGAAATCGCCGCGGCCTGGGCGGCGCGGCCGCGGTTCAGGTCGGCGTCCGCCCAGAGCGAATAAGCTTCACCCGCGCTCACGGTTCCCGGGTTGTGCCGCGCGATGTTTTCAGCTTGCGCCAGCGCCTCGCCCCAACGACCTTCGGCCTCAAGATAAATGACGCTGTTAACCGGATCGAGGATGGCGAAAGCGCGTTCGGCGACGATCTGGATAAGGGCGTCGGCGTCGGTTGCCGCGCCGTGCAGGACAACAGGGTCTGCCCCGTCAAGCCGAAGCGTGATGGTGATTTGACCGGGGGCGTCGCTTCGCAAGTCGCCGCTGATATGGCGTTCATGACCAAGTGAGACGTGGAGGAAGCGGCGCAGTTCCTCCAGCGACACACCGGTCTCGGGAATCTCCAGCTTGACCGGCTGACCAATATCAGCGCGCGTTTCGTCGGACTGGGCGATAGAAACGGCGTTGGCGGTTCGGCGGATCGCATCCATCCGGGAAGCCAACTGGCGCGCCGCGACCTCGCCGGTGAGCCCCTGGGTCGCAAAAGCGGGCGGCGCGTCGAACGGCTCGACCACCACCGACCGGGACGTCGCGGCGTCACGGACCATCGCCAGCAGGCCCACCGCCATGGCCGAAACAGCGATGACGAAGAGGATCTGTATGCCGATCTTGATGCGCTCGCCCCAGCGCTTCAGCGTCAGATTGGCGAGGATGACCTCACGCTGTTCGTGTAGATGCTCGGTCTGGATCGCGACAAGCTTGGCCTGCCGATCCAGATAGTCGCCGACCTTGCTCGCCAGCAGAGGATCATATTTGGCCGCGTCCATGGCGACCGCGCTGGCGACCGGATCGACGCCGGCCGGGGCGGACTCGGCGTCTCCGCCCTCGGGCTCCCCGCCTGTGAGTCCTTCCCACAATGGATTTTCCGCCATGCCATCGCCCCCAACGCCTCCGACCAGTCCGGACACGCCTAGCGCCTAAGCTTGCGGCGCGACAAGACGCTGGAGAGGTCCAAAATGGTCACCGCCGCGCGTGGTTGGGCGAGGACCGAGTCAGGGGGGTTCTGAACAAGGCCCACGCCTGAGAGCAGGCCGACGCCATGGTCGCATCAAGACGATGTCCGCACCGAGCAGATCGCCACGGTAGATAGGTTGTTTCAGAGGTCTCTAGAGCGCTTTTTCGTAGACGCGGTAGGTCTTGTAGATGCGGGCGTTGAGGCCCTCCAGGATGTGCCGCATGGGCATGTTGTCTTCAAGGATCCAGGAGTACTCCGCCCGCTCCAGGCCCTGGGGCACGGAGGCTTTGCGGACGGCGTCGATAAGGACGAAAGGCGCCAGGGCGCCACGGCGGTCACGGTGGAACTTGCGGCGCACGCCCATGAGGGGCACGCGGGCGCCGCGGATGGGCCGGAACTTTAGCCGCCAGATCAGCTTGGCCCAGCCGAAGGGCAAGAGCTTGCCGCCCAGATCGTGGATCAGGTCCATGACATTGGGCAGGAGAACGATGAAGGCGGCGGGTTCCCCATCGATCTCGATGAACCAGAACCAGTTCTTGATCAGGATCAGGCCAAGCGAGTCGCCGAGATATTTCGCCTCGGCCTCCGTGATCGCCGCCGAGCCCCAGTTCTCCGCCCAGGCGTCATTGAGGATATCGGTAAAGATGCGCACTTCTTCCCGCAGCTTGTTCATTTGCGCCGGGCGCAGAACCATGCCCGGCGGCAGCGGGCGTTTCAGGCGCTTTTCGATCAGATCGTTGAAGACAAAGGTCTCGGAAATATAGGCGTAGAGATCCTTGGCCTTGCCAAATCCCTGCTCCTCGATACGGCGGCCCACATAGGGCTTGTCGTGGCCCATCAGGAACATCGGCGGGGTGTCGAAGCCGTCGATCAGGAGACCCACTTCCTCGTTAATCGAGAGATTGAAAGGTCCCATGATCGTCGCGCGACCGCGCTCGCGATTCCAGGCCTCGGCGGCGTTGAGAAGGGCGGCGAAAACCTCGGGATCATCCTCGGCGGCGATCATGCCGAAATAGCCGGCCGGAGCGGCGGGATCGGTGCGGGCCAGGTGGTCGATCTGGGCGCTGATGCGCCCCACGTCGCGACCGTCCTTGCGCGCGAGAAAGAACTGATGGTCGGCGTGCTGGAAGAAAGGATTGACCTTGGGCGACAGCGCCTCGCGCCGCTCAAACATCAGAGGCGCGATATAGTGAGGATCATCGGCCATGAGCCGCATGGGCAGTCTGATGAAGCGCTCAAGCTCCGCCTTGTTCGTGACGGGAATAATCTCGACAGCCATGAACCCCTAACCCTCGGCGTAAAGTAGAAGACTGACGGCGCCGGCGGCGAAGGCGATGGGCGCGCCCCAGGCCGCGATGCCCGCCGGCAGGACGCCGTTCGAGCCGAGCGCCGTCAAGATGCCATCGGCGATCAGATAGAGAAGGCCACAACCCAGCCCGAAAATGATCGGCCCGGTGCGATTGCTCCGCGCATGGCCGAGCGCCGTGGGTAGGGCGAGGAGCAGCATGATGATTGGCGCCATGCCCTCGGCGATGGTGCGGAACAAACGGGTCTTGAATTCACTGGGCGGCTTGTCGATGGGTCCTTTGCCAGACAGGGAGCGCAGGGCCACGCCGGAGGTGATCTCCGAACCCGTGGAGAGATCATTGGATGTGGCGAAGAGACGCGCGGCGTCGTCGGGTCTGAGACTTGTGGGCCAGTCGCTGGCGGCGACCGTCATGTCGGTGGCGCGCTTCCCCCCCACATCGGTAATCACGGCCTGGCGCAGCACCCACTGGCCGCGGTCCCACACCGCGGATTTCGCCTTGATGCGCCGCTCGAGACCGCCTTGCCCATCACGCTCATAGATCGACAGGCCGCTGAGCGTCCGGCCATTGGGACTGGCGGCGCCGACAAGCACCACGTCCCGGTCGATCCTGAACCATCGGGGCGCGCCCGGCTCGTGAGCGGCGCCAGGCGCCGTGGCGTTCCACCAGGTCGCAAGAGCTTGCTGCGCGCGTGGCAGAACCTGATCGGTCACGGCCATGTCCAGCAGGGCGACGGCCAGCGCCACGGGCAGGGTGCGCCGAAAGATCGCGAAGAGGGACATGCCGGTGATGCGCATCACCACCAGTTCGCTGTTACGGGCCAATTGGCTGAAGGTGAACACGCCTCCGGCCAAGACCGCGAAGGGCGCCACTTCCTGGAACAGGGCGGGAAGTCGCAGCAGGGCGTACCGGAAAATCCCCAGAACCCCGCCACGCTGGAGAATTTGGCTGGTCTGACCAAACAGATCGATCAGCTGCAGAAGCGCGATCAGGGCGATGGCCGCGGCGGCTGTGCGGGCAGCCATCATCCGGGTGAGATATGAAGAGAGGCTCAAGGCCCCGCGAAGGGCCACCGTCTTCGGGTCAGCCTTTGGCCGCCGGTCCAGCAGGGCGTCGATGCGACGGAGAAGCGCGGAAATCGGCGTATCGCCCGGGCGGGTCCGGCTTGAAAGAAAGAGCCACAGCGCCAAGGCGGTGATCGCCAGATAAACGATCGCCATGCCCACAAAGGGGTTGATCGCCCCCTCGTCCGCGAAGCTCTTGCAGAGGGTGACGCTATGATGAAACGCCACCAGGATCACGGCGCCGACGATCATGCCGGCCGTGCGATTTCCGCGCTTCGAGGCCATGGCGAGCGGCAGGGCGATAAAGGGCAGGAGCGGGATCGCCAGGGACCGGACGATGCGCGCGCAAAGCTCAGCCTCCAGCACCTTATGGGGAATCAAGGCGTCGGGCCGCTGAGCCTCATCGATCAGCTCGGGAAAGGTGAGCTCCTGTTCATTGCCGCCCCGAGGTCGCAGGGCCGCGCCGCCCTTGACGATCTCGCGATCCGTCAGGTTGCCGAACCGCAGCAGGCGGGGAGTCTCCCGGCCGGTCTGAGACAGGATCAGGCCGCCTTCGAGGCGCAGCTCGGTGGTCTTCTTGTCCGCCAGGAGGCCGAGAATCCCGCGACTGGCCGTGACCACCTGCTCCCCCGCGCCATCCTCGCGGCGGATGAACACTCCGCGCAGCTCCCGCCCCGTAGCGTCGGCTTCGTCGGCGGAGATGGTGAATTGGGAGCCGGCATTGATGAATACCTGCGAATCCAGTCGGGCCGTCCAGCCGGCCTCGGTGGCGGCGTTAAGCACGGCTCGATAGCCAAAGCGGCTATAGGGCTGGAGGTAACCGGTCAGTAAAAGGCTGAGCACACCCAGCACCAGCCCGGCGAAAACCAGAGGCGCGACGATGCGCTCGAAGGAGATGCCGCCCGCGAGAAAGGCGTCGATCTGGCTCTCTTCGTCGAGCCGACCGATCACCATGAACATGGCCACGAAAAAGGCCGCCGGCATGGCCAGGCCGAGCTGGTAAGGCACCATGTTGCTGACCAGCCCCACCAGATAGCCCATATGCGCGCCATTGGCGGCGAGGCGGTCGATGAGCTGCAGGGTCTGTTCGAGGAGGAACGCCACCAGGGTCACGCCCAGGACGGCGAGCGCCGGAAGCGCCATCATCCTCAGAATGTAGCCGTCCAGAATCGAAGGGCGCCAACGGCGTCGGGGGATCGCCGGAGCGACAAGCTCCACGGATGCCACGTCGGTTAGAGCGCTCCCGCGGCGCGACGCCGGCCGGACGTGAGGAAGCCCAGGCTTCGGCCCGCTTCGGCGAACACATCAAGGGCGGTGTCGATCTGGGCCGTGGTGTGGGCGGCGCTGACACTGCTGCGCAGAAGCCGCACATTGCTCGGTGTCGCCGGGGGAAGGGCGAGATTGAGATAGACGCCGCCCTCGATGAGCATCTTCCAAAACATCACCGCGGTTTCCTGATCCGGCATGGCCACGGCGACGATGGGGTTTGGTTCGGGGCCAGTCTCGAAGCCCATGGCCCGCAATCCATCATAAAGGCGACAGGCGTTGCGCATGAGGTCATGTCGCAGGTGCGGCTCCGACTGGAGTTTTTCCAGAGCCACAAGGGTCGAGGCCATAACGCCGGGCGGGAGGGAGGCGGTGAACATATAGGGGCGGCTGATGA
>Ga0116227_10016044_pt1 | contig 10899 bp, 6 predicted proteins | sample S1TSphgellanicum_FD_89693 | JGI IMG/M metagenome (GOLD analysis project Ga0116227, IMG submission 89693) | Host-associated microbial communities from peat moss isolated from Minnesota, USA - S1T2_Fb - Sphagnum magellanicum MG | ecosystem: Host-associated > Plants > Peat moss > Unclassified...
ATTTCAAACTGATCTCCGGTCTTTATTACCTGCACGACGATCTCAATGAAAGCAATCTGCAGTTTATCGTGCTCGGCGGTCCCCCGGTGATAACCTGGAAGGACAGCCTGCAAAGGCGCAGCAGCGCGGCCGCGTTTGCCGAAGGTGAATACGCGCTCGCCCGGGATCTGCGCCTGACGGTGGGCGCCCGCTATACCTACGAAGCCAAGGAGTTTGAGTTTGGCGCGGCGGTCCCGGCGGGTCTGCAGAATGGGGCGGCGATTCTCACCGCGCCGTACGCGTACACCCCCCTGCGCGCGGATTGGCACAATCTGGCACCCAAGGCCTCTCTCGACTTCCAATGGACCGCGGATACGATGGTGTATGCGACCTGGTCGCGAGGCTTCAAGGCCGGCGGATTTCAGGCGCTCGCCTCGACCGCGGCAGCCGCGGGCCCGTACGGCGACGAATCCATGGACGCAACCGAAGCGGGGATCAAGAGCTTCTTTTGGGAGCATCGCGCGCGCCTCAGCGCCGATGTCTTTTACGAGAATATCCGGGGTCTGCAGCGCGCCGTGGTGGTTCTCGAGGGCGGCATCAGCAACAATTTGACGTTGAACGCCGCGAACTCGATCTCCAAAGGCGTTGAATTGGAAGCCGCCGTGCGGCCGACGGAGGCGTGGACCCTCAAAGCCAATGCCGGGTATCTCGACGCCTATTACTCGAGCTTTTGCGCCAACTTCGTGGCGACCAACGCGAGCCAACCCCCGTGCGGCACGCAACCGGGCCAGGTCGAGAATACGAATTTGACGCCTTCGAATGCGCCCCGATGGACGCTGTCATTGAGCGCCGACTACGGGGTGCGCGTGGGGGTCGCCGGCGCGTTGGACTTCCATATCGATGAGGCCTACACGAGCTCCCTATGGACCGCGGATGACAACAATCCCGTGTCCTACCGCGTCCCGGAGGCGCTGCTCAACGCGGCGATCAAGTGGTCCGGCGCCGACGGGAGGCATTACCTGTCGGTGTGGGGGCGCAATCTCACGGACAAGGTTGTTACCGAAGCCGGAGTCCTCGCCTATCCGCTGTTCTCGCTGTGGAACCCCACGGCCCCCCGCACGTTCGGCTTGACGGCGGGAATCAAGGTTCAGTAGCGGCCCGCGGGGCCGCGTCGCGCTACAGGAGATTTTCGGCGCGGATGGGCAGGGAGCGGATGCGCTTGCCCGTCGCATTGAAGACGGCATTGGCCACCGCGGCATTCATTCCGACAATCCCGATCTCGCCGATACCCTTGATGCCGAGCGGATTGACCCGCTCGTCCTGCTCGGGGACCATGATGATTTCGATGGACGGCACGTCGGCGTTGACCGGGACCAGGTAGTCGGCAAGATTATGGTTGACATAGCGCGCGTGCTTCAAGTCCAGCTCCGTCTCTTCCAGCAATGCGGATGACAAGCCCCAGATCGCACCGCCCATGAATTGGCTATGGGCAGTTTTTGGATTGACGATGGTGCCGGCGGCAAACGCCGACACCATCCGCGGGACGCGGATTTCACGAGTGCGGCTGTGTACTCGCACTTCGACAAAATGAGCGCCGAAGGCGAATGCGGTGACGTCCTTGCGGTTCGCTCCGCCCAGCATCGAGGGCTTGCCCTTCGACATATCGGCGATCGCGGTGGACGGCAAACCGGCTGGCACATTTTCGGCGTAGGCCTCCAGCCGATGGCCTGCGCGCACCACGGCCTTGGCCAAGCTCTCGCGCTTTCCCGTGGATCCCTTCAACCCGCCATCGGCGAGCATCAGGGTATCGGGGTCGGCTCCGTGGAAAGGACTGTCATCGCTCTTGACGGCGGCATCGGCAATCCGGCCTCTGATCATGTCGCACGCTTTGGCGACCACGTGCGCCGCCGATGCCGCATTGTTCGATCCGCCGGCGATCATGATCGGAGGCAGGTCGCTGTCCCCCATGCTCACCCTCACATCCTCGACTTGGAGGCCGAGCGCACGCGCCGCCGTGATGGCCACGAGCGTGTAAGCGCCGGTGCCGATCTCGTGGCCTGCCAATCCGACGGCCGCCTTGCCGTCCGCGGTGACCGATACGCGCGCCGCCGCCGGACCTACATTCGTCGGATAACAGGCGGTGGCGCATCCGTAACCGATGAGCCAGTCGCCGTCGCGCATCGAGCCCGGTTGAGCGCTGCGCTTGGCCCAGCCGAATTGCGCGGCCGCCTGATCAAAGCATTGCATCAGTGATCGGGAGGAAAACGGTATCCCCTTCACCGGGTCGGTCTGAGTGTCGTTCACGCGGCGCAGCTCGATCGGGTCCATCTCGAGCGCATGCGCCAGTTCATCCATCGCGCTTTCCAATGCGAACATGTAGGGCGTTTCGGGCGGCGCGCGCATGAATCCAGGCGTATTGCGGTCGGCATGCACCACGTTCACCGCGGTGAAGATGTTGGGGCACGCGTACATGCGTGCGGTACTTTCGACGCCCGCCACATTGTATCCGGAGGGGCGCGAGGTAACCTCCCATCCCTCATGGGAAAAGGCGACCAGCCTGCCGTCCCGCGTTGCGCCCAACTTCAAGTGCTGGCGGGTCTCGGCTCGATAAGTCGCGATGGTGAAACCTTGATCCCGCGTGGGAACCAGCTTCACCGGCCGCCCCACACGTTTCGCGGCGAGGGCGATCCAGGCCGTTCGCGGGTTCGGTCCTTTGGAGCCGAAGGCCCCGCCGACATAGCGCGAAATCGCCCGCACGTTCTCCGGATCCAGGTTGAGCCGCACCGCGGCAGATGACTTGGTACCCCACATGAATTGCGACGGCTCATAAATGGTGAGCTTAGGTCCATCCCACGCACATGTGGTGGTGAACAACTCGATCGGATTGTGGTGTTGAGTCGGAGTGGAGTATTGCGCCTCGATTTTCATGGGGGCGCTTGCGAAGGCGCCAACGGCATCCCCCTTGATGGGATCAGGACCTTTTTCGGCCTTGTGCGGCTCCGTCTCGATTCCCGGGGAGTCGAAGGTCGCACTCGGCGGTTCGGGGATATAACGAACGTCGAGTTTGTACGCGGCCTCGCGTGCGGCTTCATAGGTGTCCGCCACGACCACCGCAATGATCTGTCCGTCGTGCCAGATGCGGTCGCTCTCGAGCGAGGTGGTCGAAGGTTTGCCGTCCGGACCGGGCGCGGGCTTGGCCTGATCGCCCACGTTCTGATAGGTCAGAATATCAAGGACACCAGGGACCGCCTTGGCGCGGCCGAAGTCGAAAGCATCGATCCGACCTCGCGCGATGGTGCTCGTGACCAAATAAGCGTACGCCGGGTTGGCAACCGGCTCGTCCGAGGCAAACTGCGCTGCTCCCGTCACCTTGGCCATCCCGTCGATTCGCGACGTCGGCATTCCAAACAAATTGCCCAGCTTATCCTGCATGGCTAGACGTCGGCGGGCGAGATCGACCGGCACTGCAACAGCGCGTGGACCAGGGTCCGTCGCGCGAGTTCAGGTTTGTAATCGTTGTATCCGTGCGTCCGGGCACCCTGGAGCGCCGCCGCGGCGGCCGCTTCGGCGTTTGATTCGGTCAACGGTTTTCCGGTGAGGGCTTCTTCGGCCTCCGCGGCGCGCCAGGGCCGATACGCCATGCCGCCGAGTCCGATGCGCACCGTACGCACCCGCTCGCCATCCATGTCGAGCGCCACTGCCGCCGAAGCGATGGCAAATTCGTATGAAGCACGGTCACGCACCTTGAGATAAAGCGACCGGCGGTTCCACGCGCCCGGCGGGACAAAGAACGCCGTAATGATTTCGCCTGGCCGTAAGGTGGTTTCGATGTGCGGCCGTCGATTCAACGGCGTGTGTAAGGACGAGAACGGCAGGCGACGCCGGCCGATGGGCCCGCTCAATTCCAGTTGCGCATCCAAGGCCATGAGCGCCACGGCGAAATCACCCGGATATTGCGAAATGCAGGTGTCATCCACACCGAGAATCGCGTGATTGCGATTGAAGCCTTGAATGGCGGCACAACCGGAGCCGGGAGTGCGCTTGTTGCAGGCACTCCAACTGGAGTCCCGGTAGTACGTGCATCGCGTCTTTTGCAGGACATTCCCGCCGAGGGTTGCCATGTTGCGCAATTGGGCGCTCGCGGCGAGCTGCAAACTCTGTGCGATGACGGGATACCCGCGAAGCACCTCGGGATTATCCGCCACCGCGGACATGGTGGCGAACGCGCCCAAACGCAAGCCGGCCGCACCGAGTTCGATCGAGTCGTTGCCAGCGTGCAGCGGGCCGATGTCGATCACCCGCTCGGGTCGCAGGACATCCAATTTCATCAAGTCGATCAGCGTCGTCCCGCCGGCGAGGAATTGAACCGCGGCATCTGTTTGACCTTGCCCGCTACCCTGGCCGAGGCGCGAAGCGTGGGCTACGTCGACGGCGCGCTCAAAGACGAAGGGGCGCATCAGTCATGCTCCATTTGAGCGCGGGCCTGTTTGATTGCGGCGACAATCTTCGGATAAGCGGCGCAGCGGCAGAGGTTGCCGCTCATGTACTCGCGAATGTCGGCATCCGTGCTTGCGTGACCCTCGCGAACACAGGCAATGGCCGACATGATCTGGCCGGGAGTGCAATAGCCGCACTGAAATCCGTCCTGGTCGATGAAGGCCTGTTGCATCGGATGCAGTTTGCCGCCCGCGTCCGCGAGTCCTTCGACGGTTTCGATGGATTTATCTTGGGCCGCGACGGCGAGGGTCAGGCAGGAAAGAACACGCCGGCCGCCGATGAGTACGGTGCAGGCGCCGCATTGACCTTGATCGCAACCTTTTTTGGTTCCCGTCAGCTGCAGGTGCTCGCGCAGCGCATCGAGGACGGTCACGCGCACATCCAGGGTGAGTGCCCGCGGTTTGCCATTGATCGTCAGCCGGATTCCGACCGTTCCATCTGCTTCGGTCGTCGGCTTCACGTTTTCCCGGGCAGCCAGCGGCGCAACGCCAACCGCCGCGAGCGCCGCACAGCCCGTCATCACCGATCGTCGGGTGACCGTGGTCATATTGCCGGGTCCATTTCGGCTTCGAAGTTGGGGTCCACGACAATGGCGGTTTGTCCCTGCCTCTCATACGTTCCGATGAGACATCCGACGGCGACCGTTCGGTCGAGAATCGCTTCAATGAACTCCCGCCGTCCGGGGGTCGAGGAGAAGGCCTTCCCTGCGCGCAGCGCAAATACCTGGAATACATACCGATGCACGCCGTGACCGGGAGGAGGATCGGGAGGCAACCAGGCTTGTTGGAAAAACGAGTTGCGGCCGGTCGGAAGGCCGATGCCCGGGTGGTCAGGACTGCTCAACGCCCCTTCCTCGACAGACCCGTCCGTGGGTGGGAGGCCGACCACGATCGCGTGCACCAACGGATGCGGAGTCGGTGAATCCGCATCCTCGACCAGCAAGGCGATCGAGTCCGCCTCCGGCGGCACGTCGTGCCAGGTAAGGGGCGGTGAAATGCCTTCGCCATCCGCCGTATATTTGATCGGTAGGCGCGCGTTGAACGCGAATGCGTAGCTCGCCACCTCGAGCCGAGCGGTGGCGTGGTGAGCGTGCAATTGGTTATAGACCACGCTCTCCATACCCGCTCGTTGGTTGACGAGCGCGTGACCGAGACTCTCCGGAAGTTTCTCCAACATGATGAACTCTCCTTTGAAGTCGATCAACGCGCTACTGATTCGCCCACATTAAAGGCAATCGTGCCAATGTGTATCGCCGTCAGGCGAGACAGCGCGTCGGCGGGTTCTGACGCGCGCAGTCATGCGGGAATGGTTTCCAGATCCCGTTCGGCGTGGCACTGGCGAATGTATAGAGTCAACGCCATGTGCTGGCGCGCCATCTGCCGATCGTAGGCGAGCAATTGCGGACCCGTGGCCCGGCCGAAGCGGTCCAATACCTCCGTGCAGAGGCGCTCGACCAGATGCCGCACTTTCAGGGCGCGAACGCGCGCCTCGCCGCGCTCATCCAGTGGGTCGGAATCGATTTCTTCACCCGCCTTCTCCAGAAGCGCACTCAAGGCCCAGGCCGCGGCCAACATCGCTCCTACGTGTGCGCGAGAGTGGGCGTCGCGCCGCTGCAGTTCAGTCGCCGCATCAACGAGCGAGAGTGCACCCCCGGCCCAGCACGCCGCCGGGCCCAAAGCACCGTGCCAAAATCCCGGCCGCTCGAGATACCAATTGGCCGGTCCCACCAAGCAATCATTCGATACGTCGACGCCGTTGAACGACACGGAGCCGGTGGCAGTATCCGCGAAGGCCGGGGTTTCCCAGGTCGAGGCTTCCGTCCTCACTCCCGGCTGATCGAGGGGGATGTCGAATAACCACACCGCATCGTCGCATCGGGCGGTGACCAAGGCCGCGGATAGAAAGGTGGCGCCGCTGCAATACTGTTTCACGCCGTCGAGTTGCCATCGCCCGCCGGGCGTCCGCCGGGCGATCAGTCTGGCGCCCGGGGATTCCGCCGCCCAAACCCCGTACAAGGCTTCCGGACGCGGAACCCGGTCGAGAGCAGCCAAGATCGCCACCGCATCCGTGTGTGCCTCGGCAATGCGCGCCAACGATAAGTCGGTGCGCCCGAATTCCATCAACGCCCGATGCCGCGCCGGTGTCTGCCCGCGGCCCGGCAGCGGAAGGCTGTTCCACTCCGCACGCCGCACGGATCGGAGTCGTTCTTCAAGACTCGGCATGCCGTGCGTCGATATGTGCCTTGAGGGCATCGGCGAACCCGCCGCGCGCCCGACCCTCGAGACGCCCGCTGGTGGTCACCACGCTGGTGATCGGCGATGATACCCGCCAGCCTCGAGAACGCAGTCTGCCCCACAGGCAGTGATCCTCAGCCAGCGCCCGATCTGCCCAGCCGCCGACATCGAGGTAGGCGTCAGCGCGCACGGCGATGTTGGCGCCATGCACATGCGAATGGGTGCCGTTGGCAGCGAGCGCGTAGTTGCTTCGGTGCGCTTCATGAGCGGCCGCGCTGCTGTGCCTGTCCAATCGCACGATGCCGGCGACACCGGTAACGCCCTCATCCGCAAGGTTCAGCTGAACGTCGATCCAGTCATGGCTCACGCAGGTATCGGCATCGGTGTTCGCCAACCAGATCGAGCGGGGGTCGACGTTGTGAAAATGGTCGAATACTGCCTTCGCGCCGAGGCGCCTCGCGGAACCGGCCGCACGCACGCGCGCCTCAACGACCTCACCGAAGGAACCGATGGCGCCGCGGGCAATGCTGGCCGTACGGTCGGTGCACGTGTCTGCGACCACCACGATCCACAGCGACCGTTGGCAGCCGGAATATTCAGCGGCAACGAGGACGCTCGCCACCGTGGCGGCCACGGTGGATTCCTCGTTCTGAGCGGGAATGATGACGCCGATCGACCAGTCACGCGCGTTCAAATGCGGGGTTGCGTTCATCGGAAGGATTCTCGACGGACCGCGCGCGGCGCAAGTATCGGCGCGCGCGCAGTCGCCTTGTAGGACTCAATCCCGCCGACCAACCGGTCAGGTCAGAAACTGCCGACAAAAAAATGGGAGTTGGCCTACTGGCCAGGTTTTGGCGAATGATTGACCCTGCAGTGAAACCCTGTCCCGGCCGACAACTCGAGGCGGAGCAGAAGTGCCGGTTCACCAGGAGGTATGCATTCGCCACTCGGTCAATGTGAAAAGCGCGTACTCGACTGCCCCTGAGCTTACGTTCCTCGCTGGGGGCGGAGCCATGGGGAACTTGATCCGCACGCACGATTGGGCCGCCACGTCTCTGGGGACGCCCGGGGCGTGGCCGCAAAGCCTGAAAATCGCGATCCGAATCATGCTGACGTCGCGGTACGCGATGTGGATGGCCTGGGGCCCGGATCTCATCTTCTTCTGCAACGACGCCTACCGGCCCACCTTGGGTGACAAGAAGGGCTGTCTCGTTGCGCGCTCCTACCACGTATGGGCGGAAATATGGCCGGACATCGGACCGCGCCTCCGCCGGGTCTTAAGGACGGGCGAGGCGACCTGGGACGAAGGTCTGCTGTTGTTTCTTGAACGCAGCGGCTTTGCCGAGGAGACCTACCATACATTTTCCTACTCGCCGCTGGCAGACGATGACGGAACGGTCACCGGCATGCTGTGCGTGGTCACGGAGGACACCAAACGGGTCATCGATGAGCGCCGATTGCGGGTCCTGCGAGATCTTGGATTACGGCTGACCGAGATACGCACCGCGCAAGAGGTGTGGAGCGCCGTCGAGGCCTGTGTGCAGACCGAGGCGCAGGACCTGCCGTTCGCACTGGCGTACCGATGCGATAAAGCGGCGGGTTCCGACGCGAAACTGGAGTTGGCATGCGGAATATCGAGGGAGCACGTCGCGGTGCCCGCGTTCAGCCAGTTGGCTGTACAGGGAAGCTCAGTACGAGTTGAGTCCCTGTCGGGGAAATACGGAACCTTGCCCTCAGGGCCCTGGGACAAACCTGCGGTCGAGGCGCTGTTGCTGCCGATCTCGGCCCAGGGTCACGCCGATCCGATCGGCACCTTCATCGCGGGCTTGAATCCGTATCGCCCTTTCGATGCCGATTATCGGGGGTTCTTGACGTTGTTCGTGGGCCAGATCGCCGCGGCGCTGGCGAGTGCCAACGCCTATGCGGCGGAACATGCGCGCGCGGAGGCCTTGGCGCAGATCGACAAAGCCAAGACGGCCTTCTTTTCCAATATCAGTCATGAATTTCGCACCCCGCTCACTCTGATGATTGGACCCATCGAAGACGCCATCAACATGCTCGAACCGCAAGACGCCGAGCAACGCGAACTATTGCGCGTCGCTCATCGGAGCAGCTTGCGGCTGCTGCGCTTGGTGAATTCCTTGCTGGATTTCTCGCGCATCGAGGCCGGCCGCATGAACGCCCGCTACCGGGCGACCGACCTGGCCGGCTTTACGGCGGACATCGCCGCTTCGTTTCGTTCAGTCATTGAAAGAGCTGAACTAGGATTCGACGTGCGTTGCGGCCCGTTGAGCAACCCGGTATGGGTCGACCACGACATGTGGGAGAAGATCGTACTGAACCTGCTGTCGAATGCCTTCAAGTTCACCTTCAAAGGAACCATCGGTGTCACTCTGCAAGAGATCGACGGTGCGGTTCGATTGAGCGTCCATGACAGCGGAACCGGCATTCCAGCCGCCGAGTTGCCCCGACTTTTCGAGCGCTTCCACCGGGTCGACGGCGCGAAGGGACGCTCATTCGAAGGCAGCGGCATCGGCCTTGCGCTGGTACAAGAACTCTCCGCCCTGCACGGCGGGCGGATCTCGGTGGAGAGCGAACTGGGATCCGGTTCGACATTCAGCATCATGCTGCCATACGGGTCCGCGCATCTGCCCCCCGAGCGCGTGTCGACGGAGATGGAGGCCGGACGCAAATCGGTGCGCGCCGATGCGTATGTCGAGGAGGCCCTTGGCTGGCTTCCGATGCACCCGGAGGGGGGCGCCACCGCGGCGGGCACCGGGGGTCGGGTGCTGGTCGCGGACGATAACGCCGACATGCGCGGGTATATCTCGCGCCTGCTGACGGCGCAAGGTTATGTGGTGGACACGGTGCCGAACGGCCGGGCGGCGCTCAATGCCCTCCATCGGGCACTGCCGGATATTCTGGTGACCGACGTGATGATGCCGGAGCTCGACGGGATCGGGTTGGTTCGGGAAATCCGCGCGGATGTCTCGTTGCGGGAGTTGCCCGTCATCATGTTGTCGGCACGCGCGGGCGTGGACGCGACCATTGAGGGGTTGGCGGCCGCTGCGGATGACTATCTCACCAAGCCGTTTGCGGCCCGCGAGTTGGTCGCGCGGGTGGCCGCCAACGTGGCGACGGCGAAGATCCGGCGCGAAGCCGCGGAGAGCATTCGGGCGGCGCAAGCCGCATTGCTCAAGGCCAACGAAACCTTGGAGGAGCGCGTGGCCGAGCGCACCTCGGAGCGGGATCGGCTGTGGCGCAATTCCCGGGACCTGCTCTTGGTGCTCGACGCTTCCGGGATCTTTCGCGCGGCAAGTCCGGCATGGACGACCGTCCTTGGCTGGCTGCCGGAGGAGGTCGTGGGCCGATATCACCTGGACTTCGTTCATGAGGAGGACCGGGCGGCCGCTCAAGCGGCCCTCGCGCTCGCGTCGCGCAGCGAGTTGTCGGTGAATGAGAATCGGATGCTCCACAAGGACGGGGGCTTTCGCTGGATATCCTGGGTCGCCGCGCCGGAACAGAATCTGATCTACGCCAGTGGGCGGCATATCACCGATGAGAAAGAAGCGCGGCAGGCATTGCAGCTTTCGGAAGCGCGGCTGCGGGCGATTTTCGAAACCAGCTTCCAACTGCAAGGGCTATTGACCCCCGATGGCACCTTGATCGACAGCAATACGACCTCCCTCGAGGTGATCGCTTCATCCCGGGAATCAGTCCTGGGCAAGCCCTACTGGGAGACGCCTTGGTTCACGGGGACGGCGCAAATGTCCGAGTGGGTGCGTGACGCCATCAGCAGAGTCGCCGGGGGAGATACGGTGCGCGGTGAAATCGCGCTCAATGTGCCCGCCGGACTTCGCAATTTCGATTTCTCGCTCCGCGCCGTGCATGACCACGCGGGCGGCATCGTGGCGCTCGTGCCGGAGGCGGTCGACATCACCGAACGTCGGCACGCCGAAGAGCAGCTGCGGCAAGCGCAGAAAATCGAGGCGTTGGGCCGGCTCACCGGCGGAGTGGCTCACGATTTCAACAATCTCTTGATGGTCATATCCGGTGGACTGCAACTCATGGATCGCGGTATCGACGGACCGAAGCGTCAGCGCATGGTCGACGGCATGCGTCAGGCGGTGGAACGAGGGGCCGGTTTGTGCCGTCAACTGCTGGCTTTTTCACGGCGGCAGCCCTTGCG
>Ga0116227_10016045_pt1 | contig 10898 bp, 14 predicted proteins | sample S1TSphgellanicum_FD_89693 | JGI IMG/M metagenome (GOLD analysis project Ga0116227, IMG submission 89693) | Host-associated microbial communities from peat moss isolated from Minnesota, USA - S1T2_Fb - Sphagnum magellanicum MG | ecosystem: Host-associated > Plants > Peat moss > Unclassified...
GAGCCGTTCGAGCCGTTCGAACCGTTCGATCCGCTAGCGGGGTGGAAGGACGCATCGGTGGCGTCGGTCCAGGGTGCGAACCCCGCCGGCAGATCGGACGTCGCTGTCGCCACGGCGACCGGTTCGGGTTCGGGGAGCGGCGCAGCGATCTCGGGCAGTGGGTCCAACGGTTCTTCGAACGTGCCGAGGCCGGCGAGTATCTGCTCGCAATCGATCCCGACGTTGCGCAGATCACTCTCGCGCAGCATGACGCGCGCGCGCAGATTGTCGCCGGCCCGGTTGCCGGGACGTGTGGTGATCACGACCGTCGCCCACTCGCCGTCGAACGACTCGATCTCGACGACGTTGCCGGGACGGCGGATCGAGAGCGTCCGGTATTCGCCGTCGACCTGCACGTCCGAGAGAATCGTGCCGCGGATGAAAAAACACGGCGATCCTTCGCCGAAGTAACCGTCGATCGACGTGGCGTTCAGCTTCGCGATGTGCCGGATGGAAGAACGGCGTCGATACACGGGCATCGTAGTACGAGTGTCGGTTGTCCGGATGAGGTGGTTTAGCCCTGCGTTCGAGCGAACGATCCCACGCAGCCGCGGGGGTTTCGGTGACCGGCGCCGTACGCGACGGGTTGCCGATGCGTACCTTGGTCTGGCCGGTGGTGATCGTCGCCGCCCTGCTCGCCGCGATCGTCCAGGCGTCGTCGGTCGCGCTCTTCGGGCCGCTCGGACGCGTCCCGTCGCTTGCCCGGGCAGCGGCGTCCGATTGGCCGTTCGCCGCCGCGCACGCGACCGGAGCCGACCGGTTCGCCGCCGTGCGCGTCGAGCTCGCGCGGGCGGCGCTCGTCCGCGACGAGCCGGAGCGTGCGGCGGCGCTGGTGGCGGGGCTCCCCTCGACGCCGACCGTGGCGGATCTGCGCGGGCGCGTCGCGCTTGCCGCCGGTCGCAACGACGACGCGGTGGCCGCGTTCGGGGAGGCGGGCGACGTGGTGCGCGCGGAGGCGACGATCGACGCGGTCGCCGCGCGGGATCCGCTCGCGGGCTACGATCTTGCCGTCGCCTTCGCTACGGACGCCGAGCGCCGCGACGAACCGGCACCCGTGCGGGCGGAAGCAGCGTGGCGGGCGGGACAGATGGCCGCGGCCGTCGCCTACGCTCGGCCGGCCGAGGCGCCGCGCTATAACCGACTCGCGCTCGGTCTCTATCGCGAGGCTGTTCGCGACGATGGAACGCAGGAAGCCTATCTGCTCGCCGACGGCCTCGCCTCGCTCGTGGTGGGAGACGTGACGGGTTCGCACGACGCCTATCAGCGTGCCGTTGCCGTCGTGCCGGATAGCGTCGATGCGTACGTCGGGCTCGCGGTGAGTGCGGCGCGCGCCGGCAACTGCACGGCCGCGCGTGAAGAAGCAGCGCGTGCGCGAGAATCCGCGGCGCGTCAGCATCGCACGATCGACATCGCAACCGTGGGCTACGACCCGGTTACCCGAGCCGCGGCCCAGCGATGCCTGAGCGGTTCGCCCTAGAGCGGAATGCTGATGAAGACCTGCGAGCCGCCGCGCGGCTGGTAGTAACCCCAGTGCCCGTTGCGGTTCTGGAGGTGGTGGCCGTGATAGACCTGGCCCTGATGGTACTGTTGCCGCGGCTGCGGACGACGCTGCTGCTGCATGTGCCCGCCGTGGTTATGATCGTCGTGCTGGGCGAACGCCGGGGCCGTGGTGAGGAGCGCAAGCGCGATGGCGCCGATGAATGATAGCTTCATGGGCATGGTATGCCCCGATTCTCATTGTTTTTCCCACACGGTAGCCACTGAGCAAGCTGCGTCACACTCGCTTGCCGGGCTCGACATTTGGCACATGACCCGCCGCTCGATGACCGGTACCATGCGGTTGTATGGTCGGCATCGTACCTGAGCGCACCAGCGATCCCGATGAAGCCTTCGCGCTGATGCGACGAGACGGGGTCGCGATCCTCACCGGGCTCGGCGTGTCGCCGGATGATGCGCGCGGCGTTGCGCAGTGCGTGCTGCGATCGCTCGAGCCGGTCGTCCCCGAGCCGGTCGGCATCAAAGAGATCGGTGGAAGCCCGGCCGATGGCCGTCCGTATGGTGAAGAGATCCCGGGACTGACCGGCTCCACGACGCGGGTGCCGTTTCTCACCGGACACAACGACGGGTTCGCCTACGGCGATCAGTTACCGGACTTCATCTTCATGCTCTGGGCGCGATCCGCCGGCGCCGGCGGCGAATCGCTGATGGTCGATACGTACGCGCTGCTGGAGGAACTCGCGCGATCGGCCGACCCCGCCGACGCCGAGTTGCTCGCGTTCCTCGCGAACGAACCGATCGAGCAAAGCGAGCCCGGGTTCTACCCGTCGATCGCGCCGGTCATCATGCCGACCCCGTCGGGCCGGCGGCTCGTTCGCATGACGATCGTCGGGCCCGTCCAGCGTCCCCGGCCGGAGCTCGCGGAAGCCGAGGGGGAGCGTCAGCGGGCGCTCTTGGCGCGTTGGCGTGCGCTTTGCCACGCGGCATCGGTGGCCGCGCCGAAATTCGTCGTTGGGCCGGGCGAGGCGGTTTGTCTCGACAACTACCGCATGCTGCATGGCCGGACGGGATTCGATGATCCGGAACGCATGCTCTGGCGCGTCTGGGCGTGGACGCCCGAAGCGATCGGCGTCCCCGACGGAATGCTCGCCTCCGACAGCCGCCACGCGGCCGTGCACTAGCGTTTAACGGGGTTGGCGATGGAGTAGTCGCGCGAATCCTTCAAGGACGAACTGAAGAACGCGTTCGCCTAGCCCTGGTGGCTTGATGAATTTGACATTCGCTCCAGCGCCGAAGCTGACGGTTTCGGTCGATCCGTCTTCCGGCGGATGTGAAACCCAACCAACGTTGCTCATCTGAACATCTCTCGTTTCGTAGGCTTAAACACCGTCTCGCTGATAACCGGCGGAACCCCATGAAGTTTCTGCCAGTACTGGCCCTGACCATAGCCGCCGCTTCTTCGTTTCTCCAGTACGTCGGAGTACGCGATGCTGGTGACTTCGACCAGATAGTTCGGGAGCGTCCCAACGTTGAAGATCGCACCTGCTACGGACTGCGAGGCCCCAATGGCGGAGACGACGATCGTGTCGGTTATCTGGAAGGGGTGCTTATTGATGTCATCTGCCGCTCCCCAGCTTAGGCTCACGCCGATAGACACATCAAGCGCGACCCCGTAGGCCTTCGTCTGTTCGTTATAGACCTCGATGCCAATGTACTTCGCTGGTCCCGCTAGGTACGGGGTGAGCCGTGTTTCAGCAGCGTCGCGCTCAGCCCAAGGCCCAAAGTACTCGCGTAAGAGTGGACTCTCAGAGAGGGACAGTCGGTATCGAAGAAAGGGTGAGTCGCCCGCTACCTGGGCCTGCGATGCCCGCGTAAGTGCCCATGTCGATAAGAACAGCGCTACCGTCGCCACGGCTGTGACCCACCCATCGAGATGGGAGCCGAACACGGTCCAGAGCCAGCCGCCCAGCGGAGAGAGAAACCCATAGTTGACTTGCGTTGCGACGTGGACGACGCCCTGAATGAGCCAGACGAGGCCGGCCACGGCGAGCGCGCCAATGAGTAAGCCGATCGCGCTGCGCATCGGTCCGCTTAACTGCCTTGGCGGTTTAGCCTGTGCCACTCAGCGCTCGTGCGTGATCCACCCTCCGTAATCATGCAAACCGTTAGTCACGCAATTCGTATCGGGCGGCTAGCGAGAATTGGCGCTTTCATCGCCGTTTACAAGCGGGCATGCGATAAATGACCAACATGCGGCTTGCGTAGATGAACGAAGAACCCCGGAAACCGAGGTTTCGCGGGGTTCCTCAAACTTGCCGAGAGCCAGAATCGAACTGGCGACACCAGGTTTTTCAGACTCGCAGTCCCATCGTGGGAGGCGTAAGAAAAAGCCGTAGTTTGCGTTGCATCCGTCGCCCATTTTGCATTCGTTTGCTACACGCCGTGCTACACGCGCCGAGGTTGCTGGAGACGCATGCACCGTCCAAAGGGGATGCCCCAAAGAGGGTATCCAAGGGCACATCAGGCCCGCCAGAACATTTCGTTCCGGTTAGGCTAAAACGGGCACCCACGGTGTCCTGTTCTCATTTCAATAGGGTCGCCCGAGGCGTTCGGGCGGCCCTATTTCCGTTTGCGGAGTGGTCACTATGTCCAAACCGAAGGACCCGCCCGAAGGATTCGATCCGGTCGCCGCGACCCACATCCGACCCGGTCCCCTAGCGCGGCGGTGGGGCGTGCATGTCTCTCACATCCACCGGTTGACCGACCGCGGTGACATACCGTCGAAGCGGCTCGGCAGCGCGAAGCTCATCCCGCTCGACTGGGTGCGCGATTGGGAGCGGCGGAAATCGCCGTGAGCGCCGCCGAGCTCGAAGCGCGAGGCGAGTCAAAGCCCGACCCGAGTCTCATCGGACAGGCGACCGCGCTCGCGCGGCTCATCGGGCAGCCAATGGGCCGGGAACAGCACATCGATGGCTCATATGCCGGTTCGTCCCGTGCGCTCACCATCGATGACATCGCAGGGCATCTCGCCGGATCGATCACGCTCGCGTTCCAAACAATCGATGGGGACGGCAAGAGTCGATTCCTGGCAATCGATATCGATGAGCGCTTTCCGGCGCGACTGCCGCTGGTTGCTAATGTGCTCGCTGCGCGGGGACTTGTTCACGCGTCTATTGTGACGAGCGGCTCGTCGCCGGATCGCGGCAAGGTGTGCGTATTCTTTGCGCGTCCGCGCTCGGCCGCGTCAATGAGCCGTCTCGGAGCGGACATCGTCGCAGAGGCAAGGTCGAGAGCGCCCTGGGGTATTCATCGGCCGGAGATGGTGACCGTCTTTCCGCAAAGCGCCGGCGGCGGTATAGTGCGGCTCGCGGGGCGCAATCGTCGACCGGATCGCCACGCGAGCGCAACCGACATCACGCTCTCACTCGATGGTGGATTGAGGTCCTGGACCGATGTCGCGCCGGCGACGCGGTCGCAATTACCGGCCGTTCCTGAGCGCATCGAGGTAGCAAAGCGCGGACGATGGGTGGATGCCCTCCTCGTTGGCGGCCTGACATGGGCGGGCGGCACGGCGAAGGTCGTCGACGTCATCTTCCGCCTCGCATCCGAGGCTTGCCGCTTCTCTGGGCCGGGCGTGATCGGCGAAGTTGAGTTCCGGCGATGGCTTCGGCAGATTGAATCGGCGTCGCCCGACCTCGCCAATCCGTCTCCAACGACGGGTGACAGACGGCCCGTTTTAGCGTGGGAGCGGCACGGCGAGCGAGCCTGGATCGCGGCCAAAAAGCGCACATTATCTTCACCGGGGCTACTCTCACGCAGTGAGATAGATAATGTGCCAGAGGCGCATCGAATCGTTTTGGAAGTGATAGCGAACTACGCGAAGCAGAAGGGTGTGACGCCCTGGGCGGTCGGCATATCGTATCGCCAGATCGCCAAGCACGGCGGCTTACCCAATGCAAAGGCCGCGTATAGGGCAGTGATAGCACTACAAGCCATCGGGCTCGTCGTTATCCACGACCGCGGAGTCGCGGGGCGGCGAGGTCAAAAGACCATCCTCGGCCTTGTGACCAAAGGCAAGACGCGCGAGGAAGTCTGCGAACTCGGAAACTCGGCGTGGAACGTTCGGCGTCAGCGGCCCGTCGCCAATCACGCACGTTCGACCGGCCGACGAGTGCATCGTCGAATGCGCTTCGGCGCCGGTGCCATAATCGCGCTGGAGCGCCGGGAAAGTGCATGCGTGTGAGTGTCAAGCATCTGGCACAGCATCACTGAATAATTTCGCATGACCGATGAGATGGCCAAGATGTAACAACCGAGCCCTCACCAAAGTGAGGCGCAAGCGCCGGGGTCAATGCCCTTGGCGGGTCATCATTCGATAGGGGTGATTCGAATGCCACAACCGCATTTCTCGGTCGTTGATGTACTGCGGACTCTTCCCGTGCCGCATCGCAATCATCTGTTTCTTGCGTATGGCAAGCACCTACCAGACGGTCGACTCGTAGAGCCGAAATTGGAAGCTTTAGCAGAATATCTTGGCACTACGGGAGTCGCTCCGTATGACAACCTGTACTTGCATAAGGGCGGCTTGTTGAGTTGGTATTTCTTCAAAGATACCAACACGACGACGCGCTCCGTCGAAATCAGACTTCGGCGCGAATACGAGGGCATCGAAGACGGCCTCACACCCGACCTCGAATGGGATGGTGATCCCGAGCTATATCACATGAAGCGTAGGTCCAAGGATTTGTTGATTCTAAAACTGGCCGCTCTCGATAAGGAGCGCGTATTTCAGACCAACTGGAGACGTCGAACTGTCAGATATGACAGCACATATGTGATTGCGCTTCGAGACGGCTCGTTCACTATCGAAGTGCGCTCCCCGCACAGTAAGGTCAGCGCGCTTTACCGGGCCGTGTCCTCTGCCATAAGACTGCAACTTGCATCGGGAACGGAGTGCGATCTGCGAGACATATCTAAGCGAAATGCACTCAAAGCAGCGCTTGATGCTCGTTGCTTCTTTGCGCAACATCGGCATGACGATACAGAAGTGTCCCGTACGACAGTAGAAGCGCAGCCGGAGTATGATTTGGAGAGCGGCACGCGGCTAGATGATATTGAGAGAGGCGCAGGCGTTACCGGTTTTTCTCGTAGCTATGATTTTGAGTACGATCATCCAGACGGATATAAGGAGCTATGCAAATATCGCGTTCGTCTGTCGAACGGACAAGTGCGCGTTGAAAAGGATATGAGCGAACCCGCGATTCGCGTCTTACAGCAACATGTCGTCTCCCTATTCTAACTACGACGTCTCGCGACGCGTTGAGGAGTTAGTCGAAGCCTTTCTTAGCAAGTACCCAACTCTACTACTTACGGCATCCGCTATTGCACGCGAACTTCAAGAGTTTGAACCGACCGAAGTGCGCGACGTCTTAATCCTCGAATGCCAAAGGGGCATGCTTGAGCCCGTCACACGCTGGCGGTGCGAGGAATGCGACGCAGTTCACCGTCGACCGGCCGAGATCGATAACAGCACGGGATCCGGCTACTGCTACGATGATTGTCGCGGGGAGCGAATCTTCATCGAGATTGCATATTACAAGGGTACCGACTCACTTATCCAACGTCTGAACGAGCGAGCCTCGGAGAACGATCACTCAAAAAAAGCATCGGCGGCAGCGCTTGATTCAGTAGAAAGACTCAAGACGTTGTCGCCGACAACGATGCTCGATGTGTTCGACCCGGAGTTGCGTGCTGCGCTTATGGAAGGCTCGCGCGCAAATGTTGACACAGCGAAAAACACCCTTCAGACTGCCGAATCAACAACCCGTACTGCTGACGACCCGACGCCACAAAAGTCACTGCGAACCGCGAATATCACCGGTTGTCTTACCGCAATTAACATCGTGGTAGCCGTTATAATCGGACTCTTCGTGTGGTGGGCTACGGAAGCAAAGTTTTATGAAAAGTCGGTCGTCCCGTGGATGAAAGACATAGGCCACCACGTTCTCAAGGTGCCCTCTCGCTCAAGCGCAGGGGAAAAATAAGCGATATCTGCGCTACGACGTTGTAACAGAAGCATCTTAAGACTAGAAGAGTTTTCGTGTGAGCTGTTGGTTCCGGAAACCTAATGTTCGGAGCACGAGGCTTGCAACTTGCACCTTCTCGTGGTAAGAATAGTATTGTCCCACCGCTCTGCGAAGGAACGGCGGCGACAAGTAGGTCGAGCCCGCAGCCAAGAGGCCGTGGGCTTTTTCGTTCGTTGTTGGGAGGAGCACGACAATGGGGAAATATTCGCCGGGTCGGGAGCACTTCCGTATTCCGCGAGAGCGACTAGCGCAAGCCGGCCTCAGTATCGCGGCGCTTTCTGATTTGTGCGGCTTGAGTTACAAGCGGGTCTATAAGCTCGCATCCGGCGGGGCAGGCGCGACGCCCGATGAGATGCTCCTAATCACGCGAGTTCTCAATGTCGCCGTCGGCTTCGAGGCAATGCGGAAGGGATCACGCTAAAATGGCATCACCCATCATCACAGCCGAAGAACTGTTCAGGCGTGTAGAGTACTACGCTGCCCACGATCCAAGAACGCGCGCGTTGCGCAAAGCCGCGCAGTCGGAAACGGATTGGGACAATCTCGTCAGTCGCGATCACGGACTGCCACACGAGAACGTGAGGCAGTCTGTCGCTCGGTGCAAGCGCGAACTCGATAGCGCAGAAGCAAATGGCTCGCTCGGTAGGTTTAGCGTCATATCGCAAATCATGGCGCTCCTAGCGGACGAGCTTTCCGGAACGTGCCTCGGGCCGGACGGAAAGCCATCAGTCTCCGACGAGATGATCGATTCCGCCATCTCGTCGGAGCCCCGCCGATGGTCGGAAACGAAGCGCAGCGCAATTCGCACGCACCTCGAAGGCGAGATCTCAAAAGTTCGTGCGGCCCTGCTCGAGACGCTAGAACGAGCACAGACTTTAGTCGCCTCGGCGCCGCAACTCGAGAAGCGTCGAGCGATGCGCGAGAGCCGCGACCGGATAGCTGACAACCCGAAATCGACGGCGTTGCAGGCGGAACTCGCTGAGTGCCTGCGTCAACAGGCCGCCATGATCCGCAAGGGTCACCGGTTTCTCTCGAGTGACGCGCAGCGATACCAAGGCGAGGCGTTGGCGCATCGCATCACCGAGCTACAAGTCGCGCTCGAGCCGCGCTATCAACCGATTCAGTAGCGCTCAAAGCCGCGAGGCGAACCTGTTGGCCGTTGCTCCGGAGCCGGGTTCGTCTCGTTCCATCTTCGCTCGCACTGGGATGAGAACGCAGTGCGCGCGATTGGCGGTTCCGACCGCGAGCGTAGGCATGGCCAAGGGGACGAATCTCCCCCCTGGGTTGCCTGCGCTCAAAACCTTCGCGCGCCGCCCCTCTAGCGAGCCCGGCGGCACGCGACGGCCGCCGCACGTCTCGAAGTGAGGCTCGAGGCGTGCGGCCTCACGCTAACGAGGAGACTCAGATTGAGCCCGTACGAATATCTCGGGATCGCGGACGCCGCGTTCGCGGCCGTCAAACGCCAAGTCATCGCGCAGGATGCTGAATATGTGCGCCTCGGAGCCAACGATCCGCTGCGCTGGGGCTTTGATCGGGGATTCGATGCAGGCTATCGCGCGGCGAAGCTTGAGGAGAGCGCACGTTGGCCGGAACAGCACTTTGACGCTACGACCCATGTCAAGGCGCCATGATGGACGCCGACGACGACGTCGGGATCGAGATGCCCAAAGGGCCGCCGTTTGACCTCATCGAGCACGCGCGCAAAGAGCTAGCCGTGGTACGCGAGCGCCACGCTGCCGAAAGGACAGGCGCCCGTGGAGCGTGGTCAGCCGGATTCGCTGCGGGTCGTGCATACAGCGCCGAGAGCATCGACGTTGTGCTCGATACGCTCGAAGCGCTCTACGAGGCCGAGAAGTGCGGGCGAGCGCCAGAGATGGAAGTCGACACGCATGTGATTCTTGCCAAAGTGACGCTCGCGCTCATCGAGGTTTGGGACGAACTCGTCGGCCTCCACGACGAGGGCCCAGCGCCGCGTCCGTTGCTTGAAAATGTGATTGACTTCGTCGAGCGCCTAACACTGCGACAAAAATCGACCTGGCCATAAAGTGGCCAAAATCGGCACGGGTCGACATCTCTTTCGCGCGCGCACGCGCGCGAGCGCGCAGGCGAGGAGAAGCCGTGACTTACGACGCCGACAATCCGGCAGTGGTGAAAGCGTACGCGTTGTGGTGCAAGCCCACTTCGTATCGCGAGATTGCGCGACGAATGGGCCTCTCCGAACGCGTCGTGTCGCGCATGGTGCAAGCCGAGCGCGAACGGAGGCGGAGCGACGTCGCGGCCGAGCGCGATGCGATCTACGCGCAGAACGTAGCGAGCTACGAAGTCATCCGCGACCGGATGCTCTCGTTTCTCGGCTCCGGCGACGCGGAGAACGAAGCGAAGTGCGCGGCGATAGCGCTCAAGGCCGTCAACGCGCTGGACAGGATGCACGGACTCGATGCACCGGCGCCGACGTTCCAACCGTCGGCATCGCCTCTAACCGACGCGGTCCGCGCTCTCAAGCCGGACGAGATTATGGCGCTCGTGCGCGCTTTCGCGAATCGCGAGAGTCCGGCACCCGAGAAGCGCGTCGACATCATCAACCCGCCGAACGTCTTGAAGTTCCCATAACAGGCCTTCTCAGCAATAGGAGGTGACCATGGCGCAGCGCACTGCAAGTCAACTCGGGATCGACTTCCCGACCGACCCGTTCAACCTATCACGCACCATATCGGCGTTCGACCGCATGACGATCCGCACTGAGTTGTCCGGCGCGGAAGCGGTGCAGGCCGCGGGTGCAGTCGGTGCCGCGTTACAGGCACTGGCCGAACCCGTCTCGCCGCCGACCGGCGCCTACACTGGGACGGCCGGATCGACGACGCAAGCGTACGCGGTGATTCCCGAGTACCCGCTCGCGGGTGGACAACAGGCTACGCAGGCATCGTATCCAACCGGATTGAGCGCCGTTGAGCGCACCGCGTTGAGCGCGTACGCTACTCTCGGTCCGGCAATCGCAACGGACGTGAATGCACTGGGCGGTTTGCCGTTAGAGGGTCGCACAGCGCTCGGAAATGCTCGGGTCAAGCGATATGGTCAGGTGTCGACGACGCTCCTCGTTGCGAACACGCAGGCGACGCTATCGACGTCAAACTACGTCACGGTGACGCTGCCGTCGTTCACATCGCAGTACAACGCAAAGCCGCCGACACTCGCTCTTCTCAAGCCGTCAGGATTCGTGACGATTGGCGGGGCGTTCCACGTCGGCGACATCGTCTCGGTTGGCCTCGCCTCGAACGC
>Ga0116227_10016048_pt1 | contig 10896 bp, 6 predicted proteins | sample S1TSphgellanicum_FD_89693 | JGI IMG/M metagenome (GOLD analysis project Ga0116227, IMG submission 89693) | Host-associated microbial communities from peat moss isolated from Minnesota, USA - S1T2_Fb - Sphagnum magellanicum MG | ecosystem: Host-associated > Plants > Peat moss > Unclassified...
TCAAGCAGAAATACGGGCGGCGCCTGTCATGGGGCGACCTGATGGTGCTGACCGGCAATGTCGCGCTGGAACAGATGGGTTTCAAAACACTGGGTTTTGGCGGCGGTCGCGCCGATTCGTGGCAGCCCGACGTGGTGTATTGGGGTACCGAACGGCAGTGGATGGGCGCCGATGCCAACCGCGAAGATCCGCACCGCAATCTGAAAGGTCCGCTCGCCGCGGTGCAGATGGGGCTGATCTATGTGAACCCCGAAGGGCCCAATGCCAGCGGCGACCCGATTGCCGCCGCGCACGACATCCGCCAGGCGTTCGGACGCATGGCGATGAATGACGAGGAAATCGTCGCGCTGATCGCCGGCGGGCACACCTTTGGCAAAGCCCATGGCGCGCACCCTGCGACGTGTGTCGGCGCAGCGCCCGCCGGTGCGCCGATCGAAGCCCAGGGCCTTGGCTGGAAAAACGGCTGTGGCACAGGTGTGGGTACCGATGCCGTGACCAGCGGTCTGGAAGGGGCCTGGTCGGCCAGCCCGATCACATTCACCACGCAATACCTCGACAACCTGTTCACGTTCGACTGGGTCAAGACCAAGAGCCCGGCAGGGGCAACACAGTGGGAGCCAAAGAACGCAAGCGACGTGCAGATCGTGCCCGACGCTTTCGATGCGTCGAAACACCACGCGCCGATGATGTTCACCACCGACATTGCGGTCAAGGAAGACCCGGCGTTTCGCGCCATTGCGTTGCGGTTCCAGAAAGACCCGCAGCAATTTGCCGATGCCTTTGCGCGCGCCTGGTTCAAGCTGACCCATCGCGACATGGGGCCAAAGACGCGGTACATTGGCAGCGAAGTGCCGCAGCAGTCGTTTTCGTGGCAGGACCCCCTGCCGGTTGAAAACCACGCGACGATCGACGCGGCCGACGCCAGCGCGCTGGAGGCCAAAGTGCTGGCGACGGGCCTGACCGGGCCGCAACTGGTGCGGACGGCCTGGGCAGCGGCATCGACCTATCGCGGCACCGACATGCGCGGCGGCGTCAATGGCGCGCGCATCCGGCTTGCCCCGGAAAAGGACTGGGCGGTCAACGATCCGGCGGAACTGGGCAAAGTGCTGACGCAACTGGAAAAGGTCCGGGCCGATTTCAACCGCCACGCGACGGGTGGCAAGCAAGTGAGCCTGGCCGATGTGATCGTGCTGGCGGGCAACGCCGCGGTTGAACAGGCCGCAGCAAAGGCGGGCGTGACTTTGGTTTTGCCGTTTACCCCCGGCCGGGTCGATGCGGCGCAGGACCAGACCGACGTGGCATCATTTGCCGTGCTGGAACCAAAGGCCGACGGGTTCCGCAACTATTTCAGCACGGACAGTTGGCTTGCGCCGGCACCTGCGCTGATTGACCGGGCCAATCTGCTGGGTCTGACGGTGCCGGAAATGACCGCGCTGGTCGGTGGTCTGCGCGTGCTGGACGCCAATGCGGGCGGATCGCATGCGGGGGAATTCACCGCTCGGCCGGGCGTTTTGACGAACGATTTCTTCGTCAATCTGCTGGACATGGGCACCGTGTGGAAAAAGGCCGATGGCAGCGTGGCGCTGTATGAGGGCCACGATCGGGCGAGCGGTGCGGTGAAGTGGACCGCCACGCCGGTGGATCTGGTGTTCGGATCCAATTCGGAATTGCGGGCCGTCGCCGAAGCCTATGCCTCTGACGACGGGCGCGAACAATTCGTGCGCGATTTCGGCAAGGCCTGGACCAAAGTGATGAACGCCGACCGGTTCTGAATTCGGAACCGGGCGGAGTGGTGGAGGGGGCGTGCCTGTAGCGCGCCCCCAAAACAGGATTATTCGTCGCCGAAGCCCACAAAGCGCGTCGCTTCATCAACGCTCTTGCGCCGGGACACCACCGCGTTGGCCGGGAACGTGTCGTCGGGCCAGCCCATCGCGACACAGATCATGATGACCTGATCGTCGGGAATGTGCGCGAATTCGCGCACCACCGGGCTTTGCATGATGCCCTGGCTGTTGATCACACAGCCGAGCCCGCGCGACCATGCGGCATTGACCAGCGCGTTGGTGACGGCGCCGCAATCGAACGGGGCGATGTCGCCGCCCAACAACGCGCGGTCATAGGTGACCACGACCGACACCGGTGCGTCAAACTGGCGAAACCCGCGCAACACCCAATCCTGGCGCTTGGCTTTGTCTTCGCGCGCGATGTCCATCGCGGCGAACAACTGCTTGGCGATTTCCACCTGGCGCTCACGATGCGCGCCGGCATAGACTTCGAATTTGCGGAATTCGCGTGATTCAGGAACGCCTGCCAGCGTGCGCCGGGCATTTTCGGCCCGGATCTGGTCGAGAGCCTCACCGGTCACCACGGTGAAATTCCATGGCTGGGTGTTGAGCGATGAAGGCGCACGCATGGCCAGATGCAACACCTGCCTGATAAGGTCACGCGACACTGGCTTGTCGAGAAAGCCGCGTGTGCTGCGGCGCCCCAAAATTACTTCGTCAAATGACAGCCCTTGTCCCAACGCACTCTCCCGTTTTCCCGATTTTCAATCGATCGATTAAACGGTTTTGAGCGTTGGGCAAGGGCCCAGGTTTATTATCAGAACTTTACATTGGCGCTGATCCGGAACGAACGTCCGAAAACCGCGTCATATTCCTTGTTAATGCTGAATTCCGGCACGGGGCCGGCATGGGTGACGCCCAGACCGAGCACGTTGTTGACGATGGCGCGAATGTCGAAGTGTTCGGTGATCTTCAGGCCAATCGATGTGTTGGCCATCCAATAGGCGCTGACCTTGTAATATTGGTAATTTGAGGCAGGCGCATTGGGATTGACGACAGTCGGGCCATCGTAAATCACGGTCCAAGACCAGTCAAACTTCTTGGTCGACCATGCGATCTGGGTAGTCACCGAGTCTGCGGGTTCGCCGATCCCGTCATGATTGTATTGGATACTGCCCGTACCGACCACATACTGGTTCTTGATTTCATGCAGGTAGTTCACCGCAATGTTCATCATCCCGCCGCTGTCTGCGCCCAGGCCGAATGGCGTGAACGGAAAGCGATAGGTCCCATTCGCCTGTACCGCGCGATAGGTCTGCGACCCGATATTGAGGAAGGTGTCGGTAAACGAAGTAATCTGGTGCGTATTCGGATCGCGAACGAACGTGCTGCAGAATGGCGAATTGGGATAGCTCGGCGAGTCATAGCACGCCTGCATGTCCGCCCCGACGCCAGGTTGCAGGATCTCGTTTTCGATATTGATGTGGATATAGTCTGCGGTCAGCGACAGGCCGCGGATGAATTCCGGCCTGAATGTGCCGCCGACGGTCCAACTGTTGGCAATTTCATTGCTCAGATGCGGATTGCCGCCTCCGAGACCCTGAATCGACGCGCCGACGATCGACGAACTGAACCCGGCCGGAACGCCCGCCGCCGCGCAATTGGCCGCGCGAACAGCCGGGTTTGATCCGGCATTGATGAACCGGGCATCGCAGGGATCATTGCCATACTCAAAATCGGTGCCGAGCGGCGAATACAGCTCTGTGACCGCTGGTTGACGGAACGACCGGGTGAAATTGCCCCGGAACGTCAGGCTGGGCACTGGCGAATAGTCCCCGCCACCGGTGTAGGACCAGAACCCGCCGTTGGTGGAATTGTCGGTATAGCGCGCCGCGCCGTGCAGGTTCAGACTGCTGATCAGCGGGACATTCATCGACGGCCCAACCACCGGAATCGTCAGTTCGCCAAAACCTTCGTGCGTATGATACGATCCGGCGACCGGTGAAATTGCGGCATATTGGCTATAAGAGCCTTCGAAAAACTGCCCGGGATCAAAGGCCTGGCTCTCCCGCCGAATTTCCGCACCAAGCACCGCTTTGACATCGCCACCGGGCAGATGAATGATATCGCCCTTGATATCGACCACCGCGTCGAGCTGTTTGTTGACCTGGTTCGATGCCGCATTGGCTGTGATGTAGGCAAGCGCGGCCTGGCTGACATGGCCCACGCCAAACAGATCGAGCGGCGCGCACGTGCTGCTTTGTGTCGCGATCGGCGCATTGGTGTATCCTGGCGCGCAAGTGATCGTGCCATTGGGTCCTTGCACCGCATTGACCGCGTTTTCGATATTCTGCCAGACGAGACCTGGTTGCGAGGTCATCGTGTTGGTCTGGCCGTAGTTGAACGTGCCTTCCCATTTGAACGAATGCGTGCCGATCTTGAAATCGCCGTCGATGCCGCCGATGAACCGCGCCAGGTTCGATCGCGTGGTAAAGCCACCCTGATAAAGATCGGTATTGGCGCGGGCGAGATAGAACGTGCTGGGATCCTGACCCGCGGCGACCAGATTGGCCTGGATCGTCGACTGGTCCGCCGCGCTCAGGTAAGGGTTGGTGCTCGAAACGGCATAATTGCCATAGGGCAGTCCGGCACCGCCGGGACCCGAAAACAGGGCGGTGTTGTACAGGGTCTGATCGGCGACATTGCTTGCGGTGTCGCGGCTCAGCCACGCTTCGCCATGGATCCGCAAGTGGTCGTTGATTTCAAAGCTGGCGAGCAGCGTCCCCTGGATGCGATTGCTGCTGGTCAGCAGGTTTTCATAGTTGGCGGTCGCAAAACCGTCGCCGCCCGCTTCGGTCTCGTAATCGCCGACGATCGTGCCATGCTGGAACGGTACAAGCTTGCCCGCAGCATTGAAATAAAGGCTCTGCCCGGCGCCGTTGACGATCGACGCAAAGGGCGCGCCAAAAAACGGATCCGCCGCACCGCTGGTCGCACCGCCGGGGAACGGAATGTTGTCGATCGCGGTTGGAATGCCGGTGTTCGACACCACGGCAAACCTGTTGCCACCAAAATAGGCGACGTTCTGCGGGCCTGTCGCCGACGTCGTCTGTCCCAGAAACGGCGCGTTCGCACTGGTGACATAGCGCTGTGCGGTGGTCAGACCGTCCTGATGGTCATAATAGACATTCAGCGTGATATTGCCGCGGCCACCGGCGAAGTTTTTGCCGACCAGCAGCGAGAAGTTGTAATCGTGGCCATCGCCCTTTTGCGAAATGCCCTGGGTCGAAGTCAGATCGATCCCCTCGTAATTCTTCTTGAGCACGATATTGACCGTACCCGCGATCGCATCCGACCCATAGATCGGCGCGCCCCCGACCGAAACAACATCGATATGGTCGACCAGCGCGGGCGCGATCTGACCCAGATCGACCGGGCTGCCGACGGCCGAACCAAAAATCGTCGAGTTCGCCGAACCGACAAAGCGGTTGCCATTGACCAGTGTCAGCGTGCGCTGCGAGCCAAGGTTGTAGAGATTGAGGAACGTCTGCCCCGCACCATACGAGCCCTGGGTTGCGACCGGGCTGTTCGCCGGAATGCCAAACATCGGCAGATCGGTCAGCGCCTGGCCAACGTTGGTGTAGCCCTGGTTCGTGATATCGGTGCCGCTGATCGCCTGCACCGGTACGTCCGAAATCTTGCGCGACAGACGCGTGCCGGTGACGATGATCGAGTCATCGACTTTGGTGCCGGCGGGGTTGGTGATGTCAGGAACGTTTTGCGCCTGTGCCATGCCCGGCGCCATGAAGGATATGGCGAGCGTGGACGCCGCCAAACGCAAAGCCCGGCTACGGATAATAGTCGATCGCATGGTTAGACCCCCCTGTCATTCAGCTGTCATGCACAAAAATGCGGTTTCGTTACAAGTGCAACAGTTTTGTCGATTCGCTGTATGCCCCTTGGTGACGGCATGGCTCTGCAGACCCACTGGTTAAGATTGGGGAAACACGCAAACGCAGGTTTTTTCTTATATTTCTAGCGTGTTGCGTGCATGTCACGGTCGCATGCAAAACGAAAAAGGGCCGGTCAGTGCCGGCCCTTCTGTATCAGGGTATGTTGCGTGTTAGCCGCCGAATAGCCGATGATTCGGGCTATGATGCGCGAATACGCGCCCGAAATTCAGGCGGCCTTGCGCTTTTCCAATTCCAGCCGCTGCCAGATTTCGACCAGCGCATTGGTCAGCTCGATCATCATTTCGCGGGTGTGCTGCGGGCCGGGGGTAAACCGCAGCCGCTCGGTGCCGCGCGGCACGGTCGGGAAATTGATCGGCTGCACATAGACGCCATATTCGGCCAGCAGGATGTCGCTGACTTTCTTGGCGCGCACCGGGTCGCCGACCATCAGCGGGACGATATGCGTGGTCGATGGCATGACCGGCAGAAACGCGTCGGCAAACAACGCCTTCAGCGTGGCGGCGGCTTCCTGCTGCGCCACCCGCTCGACACTGGACGCTTTCAGATGGCGCACTGCGGCCAGGACCCCTGCGACGAGCACCGGCGAAAGCGACGTTGTGAAAATAAAGCCCGGCGCATAAGACCGGATCACGTCGATGATCCGGCGGTCGGCGGCGATATAACCGCCCATCACGCCAAATGCCTTGCCCAGCGTGCCCTCGATGATATCGATGCGGTGCGCCGCTTCGTCGCGTTCGGAAATGCCGCCGCCGCGCGCGCCGTACATGCCCACGGCATGAACTTCGTCGATATAGGTCAGCGCGTTGTACTTTTCCGCCAGGTCGCAGATCGCGTGGATCGGCGCGATGTCGGCATCCATCGAATAAACGCTTTCAAACGCGATCAGCTTTGGCACCGCCGGATCGGTTTCGGCCAGCAACTGTTCCAGGTGTTCGACATCGTTGTGACGGAACACGCGCTTTTCCGCGCCCGAATTGCGGATGCCGGCGATCATCGACGCATGGTTCAATTCATCGGAGAAAATCACACAGCCGGGCAGGACTTTGGCCAGAGTCGACAACGTGGCGTCGTTGGACACATAACCCGACGTGAACAGCAGTGCGGCTTCCTTGCCATGCAAGTCGGCCAGCTCGGTTTCCAGATCGATATGATAATGCGTGTTGCCGCCGATATTGCGCGTGCCGCCCGATCCCGCGCCGACATCGTGCAATGCCTCTTCCATCGCGGCGATCACTTTGGGATGTTGGCCCATCGCGAGATAATCGTTGGAACACCACACCGTAATCGGCTTTGGCCCATTGTGCCCGGCAAAGCACCGCGCATTGGGATAGGCCCCTTTGTTGCGCAGAATGTCGATGAAAACGCGGTATCGTCCTTCGGAATGCAGCCGATCAATCGCGGAGTCAAAAACCTCGTCGTAATTCACCCGCCGCTCCTTTGTCCCGGAAGGCCTATTGTCTCGATAGACATGGCCCCCGGCGGTCCGATGTGGCCGTCCTGCCCCTCTACAGGGCGGGCAGCGCCGATGCTTTACCCTTGTTATCGCACATTTGCCAACCGCTTTTGGGGGCAAGACAGGTCTTCGCCAAAACGTGGCACAACGGGGATTAATCCGGGCTTAAAATATCGTGGTGCGGTGCAGCCCGGCCGCTGCCAGGGCAGGGGCCAGGTCGGCAAGTCCAGCCTCGTCTCGGGTAAACAGTGCAAGGTCAGGTTCGGCCCGTTCAAAGGGCTGACCCTGGGTCAACGAAACGATGCGCCGCGCGATCCCCGCCGCCCCATCGATGAACTGGACATCGGGGCCGAATGCCGCACCAAGCTCTGCCACGATGAGCGGGAAATGGGTGCAGGCGAGCACAACGGTGTCGATGCGTTCACCGCCGGGCATTGCGCGCAACGCGGCGACGGCGCGGATGGCTGCAGCAGGATCGGCAGTCCCGCCACGAAGTTGCGCCTCTGCCATCGTCACCAGATCGGGCGCGCCATGGCGTAACAGAGTCTTGCCGGCGGCAAATTCCGCCTCCAGCCGATCGACATAGCTTTGGCGGATCGTCGCCTCTGTGCCAAGCAAGCCGATCACGCCGGTCCGGGTCATTGCCGCCGCCGGTTTGATCGCGGGCACGGTGCCCACGATCGGCACCTCCAGCACATCGCGCACCGCCGCCAGCGCGATCGTCGATGCGGTGTTGCACGCAATGCACACCAGGCGGGGGCGCAACCGCTCGGTCATGCGGCCGAGCAGGCCCGACACGCGCGCGGCGATTTCCGCCTCGCTCTTCTGGCCGTAAGGCAGGCCCGCGTTATCGGCGACATAGATCACCGGCGCCTGGGGCAGAGCGGCGCGCAAAGCTGCGAGCACTGACAAACCGCCAACACCGGAATCAAACATCAGGATGGGTTGTGATGCGTCGCCTGTCATGTGCGCAGCGATATGGCGGGTGCATCGGCAAAGGTCGAGAGCGCGCCGCGCTATTTTTACGCTCCCTTTTGCGTGCGGGGTTGGCTAGACCGCGCCGTGAAACAGGAGGCGGCAGTTACGATGATCGGCGATCCCTTGCGCGATGTGCTTTACGCCGTCGCGATCGGCTACGGGTTGGGTGCCATTCCGTTTGGCCTGATTTTGACGCGGATCAGCGGCGCGGGCGATCTGCGCGCGATCGGATCGGGCAATATCGGTGCCACCAACGTCTTGCGCACCGGGCGCAAGGGCTTGGCGGCGGCTACGCTGCTGCTCGATCTGGCCAAAGGCGCGGCTGCGGTCCTGATCGCGCGGTGGTTCTGGCCGGGTTCGGAAAGCGCTGCGGCGGCGGCGGCGATCATCGGGCATTGCTATCCCGTATGGCTGCGGTTTCGCGGCGGCAAAGGCGTGGCGACACTGATGGGGGTATCGACCGCGCTCGCCTGGCCGATCGGGGTGGTTTATGCCGCCGTGTGGCTGGGCCTGTTGTATTTTTCGCGCATTTCGTCGCTCAGCGGGATGGCGGCGGCAGTCGCTGCGCCGATTGCGGCGCTGGCGCTGGGCCATCTGGATTATGCGCAAGTGCTGGCGCCACTCGCTCTGCTGGTGCTGTGGTTGCATCGCGCCAATATCATGCGCTTGCGCGCCGGGACCGAGCCGCGTGTGGGCAAATCCGGCGCATGACGCCAAAGATGCCTGCCGTGGTGTCCGATGCCGAACGGCTTGCCCGCGTGCGCCTGTTGCGGTCGCCGCATGTGGGGCCCGTGACGTATTATCACTTGCTCAGCCGCTTTGGCAGCGCGCAGGCGGCGTTGCCGGCGCTGCCAGACCTGGCGCTGCGGGGCCGGGGCGCGGGCAGGGGCGGGGGGCGGTATGCGCTGGTCGGCGCGGATACGATCGAGGCCGAATTCGACGCGACCGGCCGTGCGGGTGCGCGGTACGTGTTTCACGACGAGCCCGAATACCCGCTGACCCTGCTGGCGATTGATAACCCGCCCCCGGTGTTGAGCGTGCGCGGCAATCTGGCGCTGTTTGATCAACCGATTGTCGCGGTGGTCGGCGCGCGCAACGCTTCGGCGGGCGCGGTGCGACTGGCGCGCGATTTTTCCGCAGGGCTGGCGGCACGCGGGTTTGTCGTGGTGTCGGGGCTGGCGCGCGGGATCGACGCCGCCGCGCATCTGGGTGCGCTGACCGGGCAGCGTGGCGATGGCGGCACGATCGCGGTGATCGCCGGCGGGATCGATGTGGTCTATCCACCGGAACACGCCGCGTTGCAGGACCGTGTTGCGGCAGAGGGCCTGCTGGTCGCCGAAATGCCGCCGGGGACCGAGCCGCAGGCCCGGCATTTCCCGTCGCGCAACCGCATCATCGCGGGACTGGCCGCCGGAACTGTGGTCATCGAGGCCGCGCTCAAGTCCGGTTCGCTGATTACCGCGCGCCTGGCCGGCGATTACGGGCGAGAGGTGATGGCGGTGCCGGGATCGCCGCTCGATGCGCGATCGCATGGTTGCAACCACCTGATCCGCGAAGGCGCTATCCTGGTGCAGAGCGCTGACGACATTGCCGAACTGGTCGAAACATTCGAGGGCACCGCCCGGTCGACATTTCGTGATCCCGGCCTGGCCGATTACCAGGCGGATGATCGCGACGAACGCGATAGCGCCGAGATCGTGGACACGATTGCCGGGCTGCTGGGGACAGCGCCGGTTGCCATCGATGAGTTGATCCGCCAAAGCAGCGCGGCACCCGGCAGGGTGCAGGATGCGCTGCTCGATCTGGAACTGGCCGGGCGACTGGTGCGCCATGCCGGGGGGCGGATCAGTTTGACCCCATGAGGCTGCCCCTATGAAACTGGCACTTCAAAGCTGACACCTTGAAGTTCTGCTTGACGGCCAGCCACGGTTTTCCCCACCCTCGCGTGTACGTACACGTAACTCATCCCGATTTCAGGACATTGCGCGCCCCATGAAGCTGGTCATCGTCGAATCCCCGGCCAAAGCCAAAACCATCGAAAAGTACCTCGGCCCCGGCTATCAGGTGCTCGCCTCGTATGGTCACGTCCGCGACTTGCCGGTCAAGGATGGCTCGGTCCGCCCGGATGAAGACTTCGCGATGGATTGGGAATTGTATGGCGACAAGGCCGCCCGGGTAAAGGCGATCACCGATGCGGCCAAAGGCGCCGAACAACTGATCCTGGCGACCGACCCTGATCGCGAGGGAGAGGCCATTTCGTGGCATGTGCGCGAATTGCTGGCCAAACGCCGCGCGCTGCCCAAAGATGTGCAGCGGGTGACGTTCAACGCGATCACCAAGGCGACTGTGCTGGCCGCGATGGCGCAACCGCGAGAGCTGGATCAGGATCTGATCGACGCGTATCTGGCGCGGCGCGCGCTCGATTACCTGTTTGGCTTTACGCTGTCACCGGTGCTGTGGCGCAAGTTGCCCGGCGCGAAATCGGCGGGCCGGGTCCAGTCCGTTTCGCTGCGCCTGATTGTCGAGCGCGAGCGCGAAATCGAGGCGTTCCGCTCGCAGGAATACTGGTCGGTGCTCGCCCGGATGGAGCACGCCGGCACGCCGTTTGATGCGCGTCTGGTCCGGTTCGATGGCCAGAAACTGGAACGCCTGTCGCTGGGCGACGAAGGCGCGGCCAATCGCGCCAAAGCCATCGTCGAGGCCGCGA
>Ga0116227_10016049_pt1 | contig 10895 bp, 10 predicted proteins | sample S1TSphgellanicum_FD_89693 | JGI IMG/M metagenome (GOLD analysis project Ga0116227, IMG submission 89693) | Host-associated microbial communities from peat moss isolated from Minnesota, USA - S1T2_Fb - Sphagnum magellanicum MG | ecosystem: Host-associated > Plants > Peat moss > Unclassified...
CAAAACCCCAAACCCCCCAAACCCCAAAACCCCAAAACCCCAAAACCCCAAAACCCCAGGAACTACAAAACCCCAAAACCCCAAAACCCCAGGAACTACAAAACCCCAGGAACTACAAAATTTTACGTAATAAATTTTCTCTTTGAAATTTCCTTTTCAAATTTTAATAATCAATTTCCTCAAGCAATAAATTATTTTAACTCAACTTATTTATCTATAGTTTGACTTAAATGAAATTCTCAACAATTTAACTAACCATTTTCTAAAGCTCTCATGTTAATCCTAAATCAAAGTATAACGCTAATCCTAAACCCTAAAAAAATAATGAAAATAAACCGAATTGAAACATCCAAAACACCCTTTTGATTTAACTAAATAATAAATATATTGTATTTCTTTGCATATTTAGTTATTTTGGCCTTATTCTTCAAGATCTACACTTCTTCGAATAAAGAATCAGTAATTTTTCTTTGATAATATATTTTGATTATAAATTTCTAAACCTTTCTCTTTTTCTCAATTTTCAAAGATGGTTTATCTCCAGTGAGAGGTATGTAAAAAGGATTTATGACTCCTTCTTCGATCGTAACCTGTGTATCTTCCTCCTTCATCAATTTAATATAACTTTCGGGGTATGACAAATGCAGGAGGCCATCTAATCGTTTGGAACGATCTAAAACCAGAGGTAGCACACTTCCACAGACTTCAAGCGACTTTATGACACCTTCAAGAGAAAAACTCTTCGAAATTTCATAGGGATGAAGTTTTTCATTCACTCGCACGTGCAAATGCAGTCCTGGAGATATTTCATTAAAATTCAAATGAAAAAACATATAAATTTCATCTTTGCTAGGGTCTACTCCATATGATGTCTGTAATTTTGCAATAACCAATTTTTTTGTTTCTAATAACATTGGAATATCCTTTTTCGTTAAATCTAAGGGTGTGATCAGGCATGGTTCATCATCTTTCTCTTCTATATCAGTATACTTCATGAGCAAGAGTTTTTTTCTTTCATCACTTGGAAGATATTGAACGTTTTTTATTAATTTCACCAAGCTTCGAGGAACAAAATAAGCAAGAGTGCGCAATCCGTAAGGTGAATCTTTGATTTGGTCCAGTTTAATACCACCTTTCACAGTCCAATTTTCATACAATCCAATATAATGAGGCCTTCTAAAATGGGCCTTAAAGTCTTGATCTGGACTTAGAAATTTCCTGCCATCTTGCTCAATCCAATTTTCATACAATTCGTTATAGGAAAGCCAATTTAAATACAAAATGAAGTCTTAGTTTGGACTTAGAAATACTGGATCTGGATCAAATTTTGTTAGCATTTGAAATTGACCCTCACCAAGAAGTAAGTCAACCACAAATCCCGGAAAATTGAAACTTCTGGACGCCATTTTCATTTTATGCAAGGAATCTTCATCGCCAATCTTAATTTTGTATGTGTACGAGGGGCATTCCGATTTCGGGTATTTGTTTAATCTTCTCAAATCTGAGGTTAAATTATCATGGTGTTTTAGCAATAAGATCAACAAAGGGCATTCAATAGTATGTGTTTTATCATTCTTGCTTTCAAATTCCAAAAATTCCATCCGTCTTATTTAAGCAGCTGATTGAAATAAAATTAAATCAAAGATTAAAATGCTAGAGATTTGGGGTTTTGGCGTTTTAGGCAAAATCTAAGGAACAGGAACTCCAAAATTGATTTTGAGACATTATATGCTAGCATAGAATAGAATGTAAGGCAACAAGATACTAAATAAGAGCAGCTAATAGTCCTTAATGCCATATCTTTACAATGTTTGTTATAAAGGTCAATAATACACAAAATCGTAATGTTTTTTTATGCTTAGCATGATAAAGCCTAATATTATGCTGAGCATAATTGACATGATTCTTCTCAGCAGAATAAGCAGAATGTGCCTAGCATTAAGCTCAGCATTAATTATACAGACCTTATTTAAAGACCTTATTTAAAAACCATTTTGAAAATATCTTGGTAATTTCTCTTTCGTCCAAACAGTGCTCTATGTTGGTATTTAAGAGACACAGCCTTTTTCTCAACCTCAACAGCTAAAATGTCATCTTCCCGGCTTTTTTGATACTCATGGACTTATTTTCAATTAATTCCTGCCTTTCAACGCAAGGCCATGCTCTGCTAATTTTCGATTGTAGCGCACTTGCTACCCCTCTCCTATCCGAACGATATGATGTGTAAAATTACCATTGCATTCATAATTGTCTGCTCCAACAGCTTGTATGAATTTGGAAGTTAATGCTCTTTCTTTTGATTGAAAAATGGATTTAGGAGGAAGAAAGAAACCTTCAGTAGCCTTAATAGCAATGTCAAGAAGAAAATGCCATAAATATTGCTCAGAAAGAGTAGTAAAATGAATAAATTTTTTAAATTCTGCTCCGCTGTCCGTTTATTTTTTAATAAACGGACATACATAAAATTAGAACAGACATGCAGAAAAATAAACGCACACACATAAAAATACAACAGACATGCGCGCTTTCTGTTTTTCTTTGACTATATAAGCTGATATGATTTTATATAAAACATCAAATAAATAAACAAACGATAGAAGAAAAATGACAAAGCAAATCTTTACTTTCCTTATCATCTTCTCTCTTATGATTGCTTCAATGGCAATCAGAAAATCGCATTCTTTGTCACAATCTGAGGCGGATACAGAGTTTGATTGTGTGGACAAAACCGCGTGCGAGCTTGGATGTGATCTTACTCTGGGATATGAGGAATGTGTAAAACACACTTACAAAGTAGCTGGAATTAAAATTTGCGACTATTATAAATGTGAGGAAACTAGTTAAAAGCGTCCAAGAATGATGATTGTGAGGGAGTGCAAAGTTAAAACAAAAAAGATAAATCAAATCTATCTGAAAGTTAAATTTTTGTTCTTCGTTTGATGGAGTTCATTCAATACATATTATAGATTTGTATGTAAATTTGTTGTCCCTCTTTAACTTACTTGCTACCTGAATGATTGCATTAGATATCAGTCAATAAATAATCTTTGGAGCAGAGAAACCAACGTAAGTAAAGAAGAGAATTAGGAGCATCCTTAATTGGAGTCTTCGATATTTCTTTGAAATGTTGATGAGAAAGATTTTTAAGATTGTAACTCCCCTGTTTAATAATTCTGTCTCTCTTTTGTTTTTCCTGTTGTTTCCTTTACATGAAGATCATTCTTTCACAGTAACTTAAAGAATTACCAGTAATATATGCATTTGCTAAAATTATCAAGAGGAAGGGTGAAATACATGGTTGAGAACGACTCTTTTAAAGTAAATAAATGAATACACGATTATCAAATGTATATGAAACGCACGATTCATATATAATATGACGACAATAATGAAAAATATGCCTTACAAAAGCATAATTTATTTATTCTAATAAATCGAAACTGAAATTCAGATTTAACGAATCTTTTATTTTTATTGGGAACTCCCATGATTATTTTCTCTTTTTATTTTATCTTACAATCACATTATATCCCCCAAACAAAAAAACAAAAAGCTCATAGCAATGTCAGTTCTCTTCAATAAAGATCTGATCTGCACCTCCCTAATATATACTCAACAACAAAGATGCAATCTCTTAAATAACAACAAATATATACATATATAACTTAACAATTAAATATGCACTAAATAAGAACTAATACCTAAAATGAGGCAATTCGTCGCGACAATTGCCAACTAAATTTTGCAAATTTCCGTGTTGCAGCATTTCCCCTCCTCCCCCAGTCAGGGGCTTACTCAAATGACTGGGAGAGGAGGGAATAGTTGAATGTGGCTAATCTTGCTGTCTTCATGTTCTCCTTCGTGAAAATCAGCAGTATCATTGTTCCAAATCAAGATATCATATGAATCAATCAGAGTGCACTTCTCTCGAATCAGATAAATGAGGACGCTGGAGACTAAATTTGAGGAAGTATAAGACAGTGTCTTTATATTTCCATCACTATTGGGAAAGTCAAAGCTAGACATATTAAAATAGCCATTCCATCAGTTTGTATTGAAAGCGAGTGTGAAGTTGTTGTCTTCCTCGCCGCTGAAATATGAAGCACAAGCAGAGAAAGAAGTATTTGAGTGAAAAGAGCAGTTGTTTTCATTATTCTTCAAATTTTTTAATGATATTGAGAATCAAAAGACTTTGAAGCTTAAATACTCCATTCTTCATTAACAGCAAATTAATTAAACAAAAAACGGACAGCTTAACAGGATTCTTCAGTCAAGGTTCTCTAGGATATATGAGGATATATGAGTAAGTTTGCTTAAGAAGGGTACTCCAACAACTGATTCAAAGTCACACCACCACAAAGTAAAATTACCAAAACAAACAAAATTACCACAAATACCAAAATAACCAAATTACCAAAAATTAAGTCAGAAAATTAAGCATGGATGCATGAGGAGCAATCACTATCTCAAAAAGTGAAAAGAACGGCTGAATCTGGATGATCTCAGCCTCAAGCAAGTTTGGTGGGAAAAGTCATTTTTCGAAAAATTCCGCATATTGAACACCAAGATATTGAGTTGGGTGAATCTTTACTATTTTATAGCGATCTGAGACGCTCACAGAAACCAAAGAGAAATTTATATTCACAGCATCAGTTTTGGCACAAGGAACATCAAGCAACAAAAAGCTATTCCTTTCTCTCATACCCAGAGATGAGTGGTTGTTGAAATTTTTTCTCGTCAAGACTAATTTCATTTTTACAAACAAAAAATGGAAGCGATGCTGTCATAAAGGATGAGGGGTTTTGGGGTTTTGGGGTTTTGTAAATAAGGTCTTGTGAGTCTATCATTGTGTTTACTCGAAGATCTGTAACCTAACTTATTTTGTAAATATTTTTGTTTGTAGTCAGGCAATTATTTCTTAAAAACTCAAGCAAAAACCCACTGAAATAAGTGTTTTTTTATGTAATAATCTTGTAAACTGGTATGAGAATTAACATGTAAAAGAAAGTTTGAATTTTGATTTAAATTGTATTAAATTTGAGTTTGGGATTTTGCACAAGCTGAATTCAGTTCGCGAAAAAACTACAAGCAATCAACAAATTATGAATTCAAAAGTGATTAACCCGAGCTTTCTGGTTATTCAAGGCACTGGTTGATATACAACAAAAAATTTTTAAACAAGGAAAAAAAAGCACGTAAGATTGTGGATTAATTTTCTTATTATTCAAGTTTTTAAACACGACCTATCCTTAGATTCCCAATCTGTACAGGGGTTTTGGGGTTTTGGTATTATTTTACAAAAGAAACAAAGTTCATGACCATATAGGAAATTCATAATTTTAAAAAAAGGCAAAATATCTGAGAATTGAAAGTCTAGCAATGGACTTTAAATGTGCTCAAATATCTTTGCTATTGGTTGATGGGTTTCATCTCTGAGCAATATTGTAGACTGTGATACTTGCAAACTGTTTACGGCACTATTGGCACTCTTTACAAAGATCCATTCCAACTCTCATCATTCAATCTTGCACCTCCAGATTCTCATCTTTAACCTCCTCTAGCATCTTGGCGAGCTTAAATTTGCGTAGCTTAACAATTTTTTTGTTAGCCGTTGCCACGGCAACTTTATTTTAGCAAAGCAGGTGCCTTTAGCAAAATCAATTATGAGCCTAAATTTAATGGGGAATTTATTGGTTTTTTCTTTGTTTAATATTTGGGAAGCCATTATCAAGCCTCAAGAGCTCATTTCCATATCCAAACATTCCAACTGTTGGAGGAGTCGGGAAAGAAAATCGAAGAATATGAGGCAAATTCTGCACAATTGAAAGCAAGGGAAGCTGCTCTAAGTGGAGGAAAAGTATCAAGCCAAGAGATTTTAAAGAAAGATATGGATGATCTATGTGAACGGATCAAAGAAAAAAAAGAAGCTTTTACAGAGGCGAGAAGGAACAAACAGTCAAAATCTAATGAAATTGCTCTGAAAGAGAAATCTCAGAAAGACTATTGTTTCAGAAGAATGACTGGGAGAATTGGACCGGCAACTGCATTTGTCAACTGGCAGCTTCTCGAGTACAGGAGTGCCCTTATCGTTGGGCAAAAGCAATCGTAGATCCAGAGGGAGGATATGAGATATATGAAGAAAATCCTTTGACAGGAAAATATCGAGTTTGGTTTTATGGAGATAAGAGAATTGTAAACAAAAAAGATGTGGACTGCGCTCTTGAAATTTACATTAATGAATGTGACGCTCCCGAAACCATAGAACTAGTTCTGACCTTAAAGCAAGATGAAAACAATCTTCAACAAGAAATGGAAGAACTAAAAGACGAACTACATTCTTTAGATACTAAAAAACAACTGTTAGAGCAGAGAGTCAATGCAGAAACAAACGAAGCTCGATTCAGGGAGATAGAGAAGGAATATATGTTGAAACAACTTCCAATTGCCCAGGAATTGTTAGAAAAGGAGAAGGTAATTTATGCGACTAAAAAAGCTGCGGCTCTGGAAGTCATTCCTGGAATTAAAGAAATTCTCGGAATTGTAAAATTAATGGAGCTTAAAGATTAAACATTCAAACTTCTCTCTGAGAAGATGGAGCAGATCAGGAGATATTTATAAATCCACCAGAACTGTAAAAAAAAGGGATTTGTTGAGGTAAGAGCTTTCAGCAGTAAATCTTATATGTTCTTCATGATTTCATTACTTTCATATCGATTTTCGCTTTCTAGATGGTGTTTCTCAACCAAGTAGCTAATCCATATAGCAAGTTTTAAGGACAATCTTAGATATATATTGGTTCACATTGATTGTTTAATGCGTTGCTTGATTGTTTGTTTCGTTCGTTTATTCATAAAGAAGCATATTATTAATAGAATCCATGAATTTTTTTCTCCAGGGAGAAAAAGTAAGTCTCTCAAAGTCATTTTAAAGAAGCTGAAAGTAACTATTATCCTAAAAAATGGTGTTACCGAACATAGTTAGTCTAGAAAATAAAGTTTCCATGAATCATTTAAAAGAAACACTGGAGCGCGAAGACGCGGAAAAGGGGTTTTGGGGTTTTGAGGGTTTGATACCGTGTTATGTAGTTTTTGATATCTATCAATATCATATCCAAAAAAATTCATTGTACGCGTTTCGGAACTATTTAAGTTAACATCACGTCTATTTTCGTGATTAAAATTTTGAGTCGCCCTAAAAATCAGAATCTCACGCATTTAAAAACTCTGCTATTCTAATTCATGGCTTTGGCTCTGTAAAATTAAAACACAATGCAAGTAAAGAGTAAAGAGAGTAGGATCTTAGGTGTTCAAGCTTACTTAAGTACTTTGTCGATTCGTCTATATTGTATGATACATTTATAACTATTTTTTAATAGCCATTGTGTAGGGACACTCTACACCCTACACCAGAGCTCCAGAGAATGAGATTTCACAAATCTTAGATAATAGATGTATATATATACAGGATGTATGATACATTTATAACTATTTTTAATAGCCATTGTGTAGGGTGTATCATACACCCTACACCCTACACCAGAGCTCCGAGAGAATGAGATTTCACAAATCTTAGATAATAGATGTATATATATATATAGGGTGTATGATACATTTATAACTATTTTTAATAGCCATTGTGTAGGGTGTATCATACACCCTACATCCTACACCAGAGCTCCAAGAGAATGAGATTTTTAAATATAAGTATTTTATAACTTTTTTTACTACCTTAACATGGTGTGTATGATTCTTAAACATGATTCAAATTATGTTGAGATTGTCAATTTCATGTAAATTTTTTCCACAAATATATCATATGAAAATAGTTATAGATGTATCATTTACCATATATAAATATTTATATTACCTATTACTATTTTTCATAGTTAAATATCATATATAAAGAATGGGTAATAAATACAGATCTCTGAAGCTCTCTTATATGTAGGTATATGATACTGGCTTATGAAAAAATAGTTATTAATATCTATTATGTAAGATTTCACAAATCTCATTCTCTCGGAGCTCTGGTGTAGGGTGTAGGGTGTAGGGTGTATGATACACCCTACACAATGGCTATTAAAAATAGTTATAAGTGTATCATACACCCTGTATATATACATATCTATTATCTAAGATTTGTGAAATCTCATTCTCTCGGAGCTCTGGTGTAGGGTGTAGGGTGTATGATACACCCTACACAATGGCTATGAAAAATAGTTATAAATGTATCATACACCCTCTGTATATATATATATCTAAGAGTTGTGAAATTTCTCTTGGCGCTCTGGTGCTCTGGTGTAGGGTGTATCATACACCCTACACAATGGCTATTAAAAATAGTTATAAATGTATCATACACCCTGTATATATATATTATATCTCTATCTAAAATTTGTGAAATCTTTCTTGGCGCTCTGGCGCTCTGGTGTAGGGTGTATCATACACCCTGCACAATGGCTATGAAAAATAGTTATAAATGTATCATACAACCTTAGTATATATATTATATCTCTATCTAAGATTTGTGAAATATCTCTGGCGCTCTGGTGCTCTGGTGTAGGCTAGTTATATATTGTGTACCATAAGATTTTAATAGAAAGGATGATAATATATAAATATTACTAACTCTTGAAGCTCTGAGAGCTTGGCGAAATAATAAATCACTACGAATTAGGAGGCTCCCCTGATGGTACTGAAATTGTATTTACTATTATTTATGTGAATCAATACATAGCATATTCAAGATTTAAGAGAATGTTGATTTGCATATGTATGAAGAATTTCTTAACCTCACAAAATAATATTTACCAATTAACGAGTTGCCCAATGCTGGATATCAAACTCATAAAAATTTCCAGTCTCCCGACGAACTTTTTTTAGGCCAGCAAATGTTCCGAGTATTCTTCCAAATAATTTTGGTGATGGGCATTCACATTTTATGGCAATTTGATTCTCTTTCTTGAGCCAAAGGTCAAAGTTCGTAAGAAGATCAGTTGCATTAACTTCTTCTTCTTCTTGGCCAAATCTGGATAACGCAAATTCTTTGAGGAATTCTTCTACGGTGTTGATGCAAATTTCTGTCACAGAATTTCTTGAAAGATAGCTAAGTTTGGATGTGGCAGCACTTCGCTGTGATTCTAGAGTTGCAATAACATCTGGGAGTTTAATTTTCTTTTGAATATTCATCTCAAAGAGATCGCTTCCTCGGATGGAGCGATTTTTCCCAAATGCTTCTGCCAAATTATTATTGCCTTCTTGGATGGAAATAGAGTCATAAAAATCGTCTTCCTCATGTCGTCGTTCAATGCTTCTTCTTTTTTCAAGATTTTTTTGAAGAAGTGTGTCAATTGAGAAGTTTTTTTGTAGGAGGAGTTTGTTTATCGGCTTTTTTCGTTCGATTCCTTGCAGATGCTCTAAATAAGGAGTTTGAGGGATGGTACGCTGTCGGTTTGGCAAAGAATTTGCCATAACTCCTTGTCTGAAAGTGGAAAGATGCTATTTCGACAATCAGTGTTCTTCTGTAAGAGTGGAAAGTTCGTATTGTTGAGCAAGTATTTTATTTGTAGTTTTTTGGGGTTCTCCTTCTTCTTCTCACCGCCACAGAAAACTGAGTAAGGATCGCTTCGCCTCAGTAGAGATGACTTCGATTTAATGAATTCAATGTCATCGTATTCTTTTCTTTGACCTGATTTTCTATACAACGTAAAAAAATCACAAATTTTCGTTTGAGGCTTCTTCTTTTTTCCTCCTTGATCCGCTCTCTGAGGTGGCTCATTCTTATGGTTCTCTTTATTTTCTTCTTCTTCTCTTGTATTATCATCATCATCGGCATAACAAGAAACTTCTGATAGCGCATGGGGAAGTTTGTCAGGAGGATACAATGACATCCCAAAAAGATAGGAACATTTCGATTTGATAAAAGCGAGATTATGGTAGACTCGGAAATGATAAAGAAGTTCATTATATAATTTTTTGAGAGGTGGCAAATTTTCAAATGTTGGGGCCTTGTTGTTGTTGTTTTGAAGCACTCTCCTTGAGAATTCAGATGTGTCAAGACTTTTAAGCCCAAGCTCAACATGAATTCTAAACATTTCTTGAATGAGAAATTCACACTCTTTTAGTATCTGCCTTGCACTTGCCCTGAATTCTTCGGTGTCTATTATTGTTTTTCGAGAGTTTTCATCCAAGTCGTCGTCTTCAGTAAGCAAATTCTTTAGCTTAGGTTCGAGGTATGTGCAATCGATTTGTAGGTGATCCATTATTGCAACTCTCACAAGATATCCATCATGGATATAGACATCTATAAGACGATTATACAGCCGAAATTCTTTCTCAATTATTCCCAGTAGATTTCTTTCCAGATCTTGTAACAGCAGAGATAGGAAAACAGATCTCTTGTCTTACTGCTCTGCTCGTCTTGATAATTTTTATCAGCAGAATATTTCTTTGCTTGTATTAAAGATTTTGCAAATAGCGATTTTGGTTCCAATGGTTCACCACCTTCTTCTTTTTCGTCACGCTGAAGAGGATATTGCAAATGCAGATTGTCAACGATTACATCTAACTCTTCGTATAAATGTTCGCGAAGAGAAGCAATTTATTTCTGGTATTTTCGAATGGAAAACATGGGTTCGGTGTCTATAATGAGAGTATCATGGACTTCATTGGCAGTAAGTTTGTTTTCTTCCAGTTAACGCTCAATGTTGCTTCCAAAAAGCAAAGCGATGAGAAATTTTTTGCATTCCTTTCGAGCAGCGGTAGCCTGATTGATGCCGCTCTGCCTATCTAGTACTTCAAGAGGTAGGCTCAAATATTTCGCAACGAGATTTAGGACCTGTTCCCGATGCTGACAGTAGAAAGTGAGCTGAGTGCACTCAAACTTATTCTTTAAAG
>Ga0116227_10016051_pt1 | contig 10893 bp, 9 predicted proteins | sample S1TSphgellanicum_FD_89693 | JGI IMG/M metagenome (GOLD analysis project Ga0116227, IMG submission 89693) | Host-associated microbial communities from peat moss isolated from Minnesota, USA - S1T2_Fb - Sphagnum magellanicum MG | ecosystem: Host-associated > Plants > Peat moss > Unclassified...
GGACACACAAGACTCACCATGGCCCGGACTTGGGGGGAAGCCACCACCTTCCCCCTTATAGTATACTCTGTGACTCTCCACGGAGCCCACATCCAAATGGCTATTTTTCCCAGGACTCCCGAGTGGGACTCCCATGACTTTGGAGCCCCATAACTTTGCAAGCAGACCTCCGATCGCAATGCGGTCTGAAGCAACGTTGTAGCTCTCATCAAGAGCTTTCCAACGCCGTGTTGCACTCTCGAATCAGACATCGGGAAGAGGTCGATTCCCGACCTTTTGTGGTCGGGAGTCAAACTGGCAATTCGACTCCCGGCCCTTCTTTTGGCCATAACTTGTGTTTCAGATGTCCAAATGAGTAATGCGAGCCCATTTTAGACATCTAAGCTTCAAGAGCTTTTCAATGATATAAAGAACGCCACGAGGCATAAAGGTTTGACCCCTGCAATCGCTCTCTGAAGTTTCGGGAGTCCAACGGGACTCCATCTCCCAAAGTGAGAGTTGCCTTGGGAGTGTGAGGGTTCACTCCCTCACACTTTCTAACACTTTCTCACACTCCCGGGAGTATGTGAATGTGACTCCCGGGCTTCCTCTTGCCTTGACTCCTGGGCATCCTCTTGGCTTAACTCTTGGGCTTCCTCTTGATTTAACTCCCGGGCTTCCCTTTGGCTCGCACCCTTGCAATTCCTTTTGCCTTGGTCGCGAGCCCAAAGCTAGGGTTGCGACAGTTTTTGACTTTTTTCAACCTATTTTCAATGTGGAATTTAATTTAATTTTGATTTTTCTCAATTTGTAGTTTGGTTCACTGTAGTGATCACAAAGATTTTTGATTCAATCTTGTCATTTCTTCTTGTTCAATTTGGTCTTATCAAATATCTTCAAAAACCCTTGGTGCAAATTGAACAAGCTTGGTGTTTCTTGAATTCCATCCATGTTTTTGGTCATGATCAAGTCAAGTTTTGGCTAGAATAGTGTATTAGGATGAATATAGACTTGTTGATTTTCTACAAATATAGGGTAACTCTCTTGTCCATTCTTGGAGGAATAAATTAAGATATACTACATTAAAATTGGTTATATAGTCCATTATGTTGAATAGTTGCACCCTTTCAACTTGGGTTGTCCAAGGTTGTGCAAACACCATGAAATTGCATCATCATACACTATCGATTAATTACCTTAAATATCAAGTAATCAGCTTCAATTTGGAAAAATAATGTCAAGTAATCACCATCTATTTGGAACAATTAAGTTTTTCTTGTTTTTCTTGTGGGGAAAATCTAGGTTTCAAACATGGTGAAGTTTACAAGTTTTTTCATTTTACCATTTTACCATTTTACCATTCAATAATGATCATGTTTTTCATTTTTTCCATTTTTCCATTCCACAACGATCTTGCGTTTCTATTCTCAAAAGTCCAAGCTTTTTATGCCAATTTTTTTACTTTCATCCTATAAATTATAAAACTTGTTATGCAAGTTTCATTCCAAGTTTCAAAACCAAAAAGTCAATGTGTCCAATTTTTTTAGCACCATGTTATGTTTCAACACATGTAGTGTAGGATTTTGTTCATATTACCTTATGTTTCAACGTTCTTTTTGCAAATTTTTGTTTACATTGTTTTATGTTTCAAATCGTTATATGCTAATTTCTTTTCATTTCATCTTATGTTTTGAAACTTGTTTTCTATGTTTTAGTTGAAGTTTCTAATCCAAACAATCAATGAGTATAACTTTCCTTTGATGTTGTGTTTTATTCCAACTCTTGCAATGCAACTTAATTTACAAATTTTTGTTCATCCATGTTGTGTTTCAAAAAAATTTGTACAAGTTTCTTGTCCAAATAGTTTATGCGTCTAGGTTTTTGTTAATTTTGTGTCATGTTGTCCATGCTTCTATTTCTTCTTTTCATAGTCAAATTCCAAGTTTCATGATAACAATCATGTTTTAACTACTCCTATTTTATGTTTTTTCTTTTATATGATATTGCTAGGTGTGTATTGTCGTTTGATCCATGATACATTATATGCTATGAAATTGTATCAATCATATGGTTTTGCTTAAATTACTTTTTCATCTTAGTGTTTGAAGAAGGTATGTACTTAGAATGCATAAAAATGACTACATGGTGTGAATAACACCAAGTTTCATATAGTCATGTTTCAAGGTAATGCCATTAGGTTTTTGTGTATAAATTTCATGATTTCTTTCTACAAGGCTTCAAGGTTTCTTAGGTTATGTTTTGTCAATTATTTTGGTTGTGTATAATTTGGGAACACAAGTTTGGAGGACATCAATAGTCATTGTTAATATTTATTTCTTTTATATGTCATGTTTTTAATTCATTAATGCAACTTGCTTCGATATGCACTTTCCATCTGTAAAGTCAATAACACTTACCAAGTCAAGTTCAACTGAGTCAATGTGCTCTTTGACATGTCGTTTGATGTGAATTGGAAGTGATGACCAAGGAGTCAATCCCAAGCTTTGGATTGTATACATTTTGTTTTGCCAATTTGGGATCCATAACAAAGTAAATTCCATCAATTGTAAGAGATGCCTTTGTAATATTGGGAGCACCCATCACATTGTTGCAAGAGGTGTTGGGTCGAAAATACATGTTTACATTTCCCTTGGAAGAGCACTATAAATAGGAAAATTGATCAGCTTTAGCACATTAAGACCTAATCCTTTAATTCTCTCGTACAAAATCCTACAAGTTTTTTCAATCACCTCCTTCCTTGACAAGAAAAAAAGGTCACCCTAAGGTTCAGCAAGATGCATTTGCATCACTATAATGAGGGCAACATCAAGATAATCAATCTTACATTGCCTTATGTTGGGAATCTGGGAAAGTCTATTTAGGAATGGTGAAGATGGGGCAATTGAAGAAATAACCACAAATCTTCTCAATATTCAATGTATGAATTATCCATTCATGAACCTCATTTACCATGATCACATGAGAATAAGAAATAAGCTACTCATCAAGTAAAATTTCTAAAACAACATTACATCTATCATATATTTTATCATTGTTTTAGGTCCTATGTAGTCCTCAATCCAAATTGCATAACCTCTTCACCAAGGCAACATCAAGATCCCTTGGCAACTCTTTGGTCCACAATGTAGTTAAGTCCACCACTTATAAGAGATGTGAATTTTCAAAAATAGGACTTGTAAGAGGACTAAAAACTTGCCACATTACGATTGTATGCCTAATTGATTCACTAATAAAAAATTGACACTCTATCAATCACATGCAAACTATGAAGAAAAAAGGAATATTCACTTGAAGTGAGATGGAGGTACACTATTGTGATGTGGGCATTGTTATGATAATCAACTTCCAATTTGTTTGTATAGAGGATGTCCCTTTGGAAAGTTTGTCAATGGATGGAAAAAATGTGGCAAAAGATGGTTTAATATAAGTTTTAGATGGTGATACCAATTTTTTAGAAAATCAAGGAAGTCCAAGATTCTTTTCATTTGATGTTATGTTTCAAAATATGTTAGACAATGCAATTCAAACATAATGTTTTAGTATCCAAGTTTCATACACACAATTGTCATGTTTCAATTGTTCTTGTGGGATATCATGTTTCTATTATTCGGTCTTCTTTGTATCATGTTTTATACATTCTTAGCTTTTGTTATTCTTGTAGATTCACATGTTTTTATCATGTTTCATATGTTCCTAGTTTTTGTTATTCCTAGAGTTTCAACACACATGTTTCTATCTTGTTTTTATCATGTTTTGTACATTCCTAACTTTTGTTATTACTATAGTTTTGGAACACATGTTTCTATCATATTTCTTTTGTGTTTTTTTCGTGTTGTGTACATTCTTAACTTTTGTTACTCTTGTAGTTTTGGAACATATTTTTCTATCTTTTTATGTCATGTTTCTACCAGGAAAATGTTTTGAGTGTTTCGTACTTGATATGAAGGTCTATGTAGGAGTGGAATGAAGTATAGGAATAATAGTTGCCAAAGGGCATGAATTGGACACATGGCATGTAAAAAAAAATGCAAACAAAAAATGGCATGAAGCCACATTAGGCCCAAGGGCCAATGAGGTGATCACCATTACATGTTACAAACACCATGCGTGACACAAGTAGGAAACATAGTTGTTTTCCCAATTATAATGTTTTAGTGTAGTTGGTCCCATCTAAACGGTCTAAAGAAAATTAAATAGCTTTGAATAGAACATTGAGTGTAGTAATTTAATAACAACCCTATAAAAATCTAGCCTTTGGGAGATGTTTACAACTTTGTAGCATTGTAGAGTTTAGTATCTTTTGGTGAGCTTCCAAGTAGTAATAAAAAAATACGAACTTTGAGTTGAATTATTCATTTGCATAATGCCATGATATCCATATCCCAAGCACTTTTATCAAACACCAAGAAATTTGGAGTATTACCCATGAGTAGAGATAAGAGAGTTGAAGAGTATAGATGTAGAGTTCCAAGTAGAGATTGGGTATTAGGCATCTTCTACCCACTTGCAAGATTACAAGATATATGAAACAATGATAAAAATGTTTTGTTTGGAGTTTTTGAATAGCTTGTGACAACCTGCAGGAGACAATCCATGGCCAACACAACCGACAAATCAAAATTATAGAATGCAATTTCACAAGCAGTGTGACTACATGCTTGGATTTCAAGCTGAGAGGAAAATAAGTGAATCAGTTTTGTTACGAAAGTGGCTAAGGAATGCTTCTAATGCTAAAGATGATGCATACGAAACAAAAGTATTCACTTACAATAGAGAGTTGGATGTTCTAATATGGGTTAGTTTTATTACTAGAATCAATGTGGAAGAGGAGAGCTCCCCACCATATATAGAAGATGTAGTGACAAACTAAAAAAAAAAGATGATGAATTTGGAAGACATCACCCTGACAACTACATCACAGTCTGCAACGAGTTCCCATGAACTAAATGACCCATCAATTGCATTCGACTCATCTCAATATGTTCGAAACAAAGTTTGGTGATGCATTTAAAGTTGGTGACAATTACAAAACCTAGTAGGAGAAATTAACAAGTCCTTGCAAACAAAGTTTTTTGAAGCTATGATGCACAAAAGATATATTTTGTATGAAAAAAATGATTTTTGAATTAACAAAGTAATATGTTTTCTATCTTTGAAAAGAACATTTGGGGAGAAAATAGTTATAAAAAATGCATAGGTTAATTGAAGTAAATGATACTATTGGTTTCAAAATGGGCGTCACATTTTGAGATATTTGACAAAAGTGATATCCCAAATTTTGCATTTCATTTCCTCTATAATAAAAAAGGATTTAAAATAATTGAATGTCATGTACAAGGTACAATAAAACATTGCATGAGTAATATTAGAAAATAAATAAAAAGCATGGCAGGATGAACTAGATTGAAAAACGAAAATAAATATAAACAAAATATATAATGATAGACATGCATCCAAACATCACAAAGAAGTTAAAAGAAATACGAAGAAAGCTTAAAAAAATCTTACATTGAATTTGGAACATTTGACCTCAAGCTACCCTTTGCAATTAATTGTTGGAGAAGACAGTCAAATTGAATACGACAACCACTTTAAACCAAGTAAAATGTCCATTGGAGAAGATCTAATGATGGGAGGAAATCGAATATGCATTTTGTAGCAACTTAAATCGTTGAAAAGTTGGAATAACATCGTTAGAAATTCAATAAACATTCCACAAGCTAAATCATGATAACTATGGAGACCATTGGCAGAGACATTGTAATCCTTTTATGGGAGCCTCAAAACAATAGATATGAAGAGTTAAAATGAGAAGGATGACATAACAGAACCCAAAAAACATTTTCAAGATGTGTATTAAGTAGTGAAGTATTGCATAGAGAGAACTAAACTTGTTTTTATCATAAAAAAAAGGTTGAATGTCTAGGTGAAATCATCAATTTATCGAAGACTCTACATTTGAAATTTGAAACGCAAAAAGGGATAGCCATTGCATAATCATTGAAAAACATTCATTTGATTTTTAAAAATTGAGGATGTATATTTCAATATTAATTTTGTAAGGATTGACAACCATGTTTAAATATTTATGCATAAATTGAAAAGGAGGTCATGGAGCATATCATCAAATTCAAGAATATGGAAAATCGGAACTCCTCGTATTGATAAAATGAACTTGTTGGTTTAAGCACCACATAAGAAGGAATTAGAGGAATACTTCACTCCGCTTTAGAAGTTGGATTGCAATGAAGATGGGAGATTAGAAAATAATAAGGAGGATTAATATTCACATAACAAGATGTTATGAAATGGGAAATTGGATGTCATAAAATATTCAAAGGAATAATTTAATGAAAGCATTTATCTTAATGCACAAAAGAAATTGTTACAATATGGGACAAAATAGAGCTAATGAACTCCTTGAAATCAACCAATGATCACATGATCTATTCAATAGTGCTCTCCACGAGTGAGGCACCCCCAAGCTCCTTGATAGACTCAATTATGAATCCAAGGTGAAAACAACGGAAGAATAAGGAGTTGGGGTATGTTCCTCGGCTCGCAGCACTTTGAGGGTAAAGGGGTAAGCTGGAGCTCTAGGATGGGGATTAAGGTGAGTGAAGAGTGGGTCAATTATTCACACGAACTTGCACAAACCAAACAACAAATTGGTTAGTGCATAGTTGGACCACTTTTGGTGCACGGACGAGTCATGAGCAAACACGAACTCACAAGACTCACCACGACTTAGACTCAGGGAAGGTGGTGGCTTCACCCTTATAGTATTATTTGTGCTTAACCATCGGCTTGCACCCAAATGTCATTTTGTCATGGGACTCCCAACTTGGGAGTCTCGAAATTCTCAAAATTAGGATTCCCTCGAATTTGGAGGCCCATAACTTCTTTTAAAGACCTTTGATTGAAGTAAGGTCTGAAGCAAAGTTATAGCCCTCGTCGAGAGATTTCCAAAGGTATGTGGCATGCCACATGCACGAAAGTAAATTAGGGCAATTCCTGACGTTTAGTGGTCGAGAGTCAAATTGACAATTTGACTCGTGGCCCTTCTTTTGACCATAACTTATGTTTTAAGTACCCAAATGGGTCATGCGAGCCCATTTTAGACATTTAAGTTCCAAGAGATTTCAAAAATACAAGTAATTTTTTAATCTAATGAGTTCTGACCCTTGCAATCTCCTTTTGAAAATTAAAAAATCCATCGAAACTCCAACTCCCAAAATGAGAGCTCACTTGGGAGTGTGGGGGTTCATTCTTTCACACTCTTTTACATTCATGGGAGCATGAAATGTGACTCCCGGGCTTAATTCTTGGCCCACACCTTTGTAAACCGTTATTTTGGTCGTGAGCCCAAGGCTAAGGGTGCAACAATGTGAGCCATATAGTGAACCCCTATGGAATGTGAAACACAACTATTGGAACTTTGTCAAATAACATTTTTTTTAATGCCTTGGAAAATAAAAACCCAATTACCACATAATGCCATAAGCCTATTACAAATCAATTTTTTTATGAGACCTCCTTCATGCATCAATGCTTGTGTAAATATTTTAGTAAAATTATTATCATTTGATCCCATCACCACACACCCAAGAAACAAAATGATTGGTATTTGCAACCAATTTTGAAACAAATAAGCATGAATTAACAACTAGTTCTAGTTGTCAATTGTACCTACCTCCTCACAAGTAAGTGACAAGTGGTGGGCTATTCCAACAACAAAATGTATGGGCTCCAATATAATGCCATGCATATGTTGACCCATGGCCTAATTATAAGTGTCTATGCAATGCATTTTAAGGTTATTTTCAAGATTTAAAAAATCAAACAAATCTTTGTGAACATCTACCTTCAACATTTGCTTGCCATGTTTCAATGTGTGGAATAATGTAACAAATTGAACCTATTTTTTATGGTTTTCACTAACCAACCCATTAGTTACTTGCTAAAATGTAAACTCCTTCCTTTTGGAAACATAAACAACTTCATTTTTGATATGTTTATAATCCTTGTTGGTATACCACTATTTTTTTTTTCCCACCCCTTTCATAGGTTTGTTAAATTTCCTCCAATGAACATGTTTTTGTTTAGTGAATTCCATTTTGGAGCTATAAGTTTATTTTTATGTTCAACCTCCAAGAAAGTTTTGCATTTCACAACATGCACACCACTAGTAAACCCTAATTGCAATTTAGCCCAAGGTAGTTTAGTTGCCCAAGAAACTTGAAACTTCAATTTTGCTTCATAAGCCATGTTTTGTTAACTTTTGGTAATGATAAGCTTTGATCCAAAACCTCCATTGATTCTTATATTGAATCAACACTAGGAGATTTTGTAGGAGAGTGTGAATGAAATGTGTATTTCATTGGCATGTTGTTTTCCTTTCAAGGCATTAAGTTCATGCAAGGACTAAGTTTGCTTCTTGTTGTATTGGAAGCCACATCACATGGAACCAAAGGAATGCCACATTAAGGTTTTGTGAGCTATAAAAAATTTGAAGTTGTGGGGCAACTTAAATAATGACATCTTCATACAAAGTTGTAAGAACAACTTGTAAGTTGTGAGTGAATAGAAATCAACTACACCTACCACTAACACAAATGCATAATGTAAAAAAATTTAAACAAAAGAAAAACATAAAAAATGCAAAAAAATTCAATAACTTCAAGTTTGAAAATTTCAATGTGCACATTGCACAGTGAAAGTAGTAGGAAGCAAGCTATAACTCATGATTCACAATGTGTCACGACCACAAAAACTACCAAGACAAATGATGAAAATATAAGTCTAAGTCTAAATCCAAAACATGAACAAAGGGACCAAAACAAGATTTCAAAGGTTTTAAAAACAAAACACGAAATGTGTAAAACCAAAGTACAAACATATATTTATTGCAATGAAATAAACAAATGTAAACACAAAAATAAAATAAAACAATAATATATATCATACTTCATACTAGTGTTGAACAAATTAAAGGTAATGGGGAGCTCCTACCTTTATTAATACCTTTTTGAGGACCTAGCTCAAGGAAGCTTCCATGGAAGTTTCCATGTGCCCATTGACCATGGAAGCCTTTTAAAAGATTTTATAACTACAAGTGGACTATAAGTTAACTAAGATTTAATTAAAAATGAACTAAAAATTAATCATAAATGAATTAAAATTTAATTATGAGTTAACAAGAGTTAACTGAAAGTGAACTAAAAGTAAACTATGACTTAATTAAAAGTGACCTTAAAATTATTTAAAGTTAAAACTAGGGATTAATTAATGATGAGTTCAAAGTTAACAATGAATCATAGATGAACATCCATATGAATGAATTTCATTTGTCATGTGAAAGTAGTGTCCATAACACAATGTGTTACATCATTTGTGCACATTGTGTTGGGTGTACAATGTGTGTATTACATTGAGTCCTAATTCCTAACATGTAACAAAATTACAACTTACAAACTTACACCATATAAAAAGGTTGTTCCCATGTATACCTTATCAAGTGTGTTGCAACTTCATAAAATGTGTGAATCATGATGGATGTTGCACCTTGCATTCAACCAATGATGATTCAATTTGATTTTCAATTCCACATCCAAGCTCCAAGTTTCCAACACAAATTGGAAATTTGATTCACCCATGAATCATGGTCCAATGTATGTTGCAATTTGTGTTTGTTGCCCACTAAATTGATTAGTCCATAAACTTTTGAATGAGATGTTCATTCAATGTTGATCAACATTGTTCATTGTTGAATAAGCAAAACAAATCAATGGACATCATGAATTGTGATTCACATTTAGGACTCACGACTCAAGAATAAAAATTCAAACCATAAGAAATTGAAACAAAGTGTAAGTTGTAACACCTTGTAATTTGAACCTTGAAAGTTCATGAACTGAAGTTCTAAACTTCTAAATTGATAGGCTAAAACATGCCAAACCATTTTAACAAACAAAAGGAGGAATGACAAAGCGTTTTGTGTGGGAGAAAAAGGGTTTGACAAATGACCCTAATTTGTTGGGTAAAAAGGTGTTGACAATCAAATGGGTGAAATATTAAAGTAAATGACTTAGGTTCTATAATTTGAGGGTAGTTTGGAGAATGTTGGTGTTGCTAATTTATTAGAAAGGTGATTGGATTACATTGTGATAATGTTTTTTTGACAAAAATAACCAAATTTCACCCTTGAAATATAAGTTTACAAGTGGTTGGCCTTGATTTTTTGGAGAAATTTGGCGATTTTTTTCAATAAAAAAACTAGTTATATCCTTGGAAGTTGGAAATGACAATTGGGGACACTTTTTAAATTACCATTAGTTCTTACCATTAACATTTTTTTTTAGTCAAATTTTATACTGTGAATGACCTAGCTCCCATGATTACATTAGTTGGGATTTTCCTATTTCGGAATAAAACTCAAATCTGACAATATTGGGGTGATTGGGTTTACATTTGGTCAAAGAAAAAATAAACAAAATGACCAAAAAAATAGAAGTCGGTGCCCCATTTCCTTCTAGTCTAGTTAGCACCCTTCTTCTCCCCCCCCAAAAAAATCTTTTTTTTGTTTTTTCTCTTGAAGTTCCACACTTTCCAAGTTATTTTTTCTTCTCCTTATTCTTTTTCCTTTTCTTTTGGTAGGTTACCATCACCATTGAAGAAAAAAAAGGTAGCCCCCTTTTTTTTTTCATTTGAATTTTTTTTGGGCTGTTTCTTGCTATAGAAAAATAAGTAGCTTCAAATCTTCTTTTGTTGTTAGCAGATGAGCTTGAAGCTCCCCCCCCCCCCCCCTCCCCCCCCCCTCACACCCCCCAAACCTTCTCTCTACACCCTTGGTATAATACAGCACACCCTCGTTTTTCGCGATCTTCTAATAGA
>Ga0116227_10016052_pt1 | contig 10892 bp, 10 predicted proteins | sample S1TSphgellanicum_FD_89693 | JGI IMG/M metagenome (GOLD analysis project Ga0116227, IMG submission 89693) | Host-associated microbial communities from peat moss isolated from Minnesota, USA - S1T2_Fb - Sphagnum magellanicum MG | ecosystem: Host-associated > Plants > Peat moss > Unclassified...
AACCTCGGGCATAGAAAAATTCAGAGAGGCCATTCATAAAATAGACGACAAACAGGTACGCCGCCTGGGCAGTACGGCAGTATTGCAGACCATGGCTAGTGGCATTAGTGCCTACCTTGGAGGGAAATTGGGCCTGGGTAATCAGGTAACTACCAATTCATCGGCCTGCACAACTGGTGCAGAAAGTATTTTAATGGCTTATGAACGCATTAAAAATGGCCTTGCCAATAGAATGCTAGCCGGCAGTACCAGCGATAGCGGCCCTTACATCTGGGCCGGTTTCGACGCGATGAAGGTTTGTACATTTAAGCACAATGACGAACCACAAAAAGGATCAAGACCCATGAGTGCGAGTGCGAGCGGCTTTGTGCCTGGCAGCGGAGCCGGAGGCTTGGTATTGGAAGAGCTGGAAACTGCCCTCCATCGCGGCGCTAGGATTTATGCGGAGCTACTTGGCGGACACCTCAACTCAGGCGGACAAAGGGGCGCGGGATCCATGACAGCGCCAAACCCCAGTGCAGTAAAACGCTGCATCTCCAACGCAATGATCAGTGCAGGAATTCAAGCGGCTGACATTGATGCCGTCAACGGACATTTGACAGCCACCAGTAAAGACGCATTAGAAATACAAAATTGGTGTGAAGCCCTGAACCGGTCGGGCACAGATTTTCCATACATCAACAGCCTCAAAAGCATGACCGGCCATTGCCTGAGTGCTGCCGGCAGCATCGAAAGTATAGCTTCGGTACTGCAACTGCATGAAGGTTTTATCTTTCCCAACATCAACTGCGAAGACCTGCATCCGGAAATTACCAGATGGGTAGACCCAGGGCGCATCCCACAAAAACGTATCAATACAAACCTAAACATCATTGCCAAAGCAAGCTTCGGATTCGGCGATGTCAATGCCTGTCTCATTTTTAAAAAATATAACCATGGATAAATCAGAACTGACCAGCAGATTAAAGACCATCATCACCACGTATACTCAGGAAACAGAAGCCCTGGATCACTTAAACGAGCAAACCGATTTCATTAGGGACCTCAAGATCAATTCGGCCAACCTGGTTGACATTGTACTGGATGTAGAAGAGGATTTTGGAATCGAAATCGACAACGATGCGATGTCAAGGATGCTCAGCGTAGGTGCAGCGATAGCAATCATTGAAACTAAATTAGCTGCACATGATCGGAAATGACCTGGTTGATCTGCAACAAGCCGAAAAAGACAGCAATTGGAAGCGCAAAGGTTTCATGGAAAAAATTTTTACCCGCTCAGAACAGTTTCTGATCAATAGCGCCACCAAACCCGCACAAATGGTCTGGCTGCTATGGAGCATGAAGGAAGCGGCTTATAAAATTCATACCCGAGATACGAAAATGCGCAGTTTTGCCCCGGCTTCCATCCACTGCGCAAACCTGGTGCTGCATGAAACTGAAGCCAGTGGTTTGGTGAGTTACGACAAGGAACATTACCATACCCAAACAGCGATTAACAGCAATTTCATCCATACATTGGCAGTCCGGAAAAGGGAGCAGTTGCAACAGTTCAAAGTGCTTATTGAAAGTTACAATCCCTTAAGCAGCGCGTATCGCCAACGGAATCCAAGCTCTGTGAGCCACCATGGCCGTTATCTGGCCTTGGTATTTATGGAGTACCTTTAACAAGGTTCTCTTCAATCAGCAAACTGATGATCCCATCTACCATACCTACTTTAGGAACGTAAATTTGTTTGATCCCTGTCCATTTCAACAGCGTGAGGTAAATTTCGCAGGCCGGAATAATCACGTCGGCACGATCTGGATTCAAGCCCAGTACATTAATCCTTTCTTTCAATGAATATCCATTTAAGCGATTATACAGATCTTTGAGTTTCAAAAAGGTTAAAGGATTGCCTTCTTTTTCATCAGACATCCGGAACAGTTTATTGATGTTTCCGCCAGTACCAATACCAGCTACATTTTTCAGGTTTTTGGTCTGTTCCTTTACCCAGTTTTTCATGTCTTCCCAGGTTTCATCTTTATCCTGGTTATCCAGGATCCGGATGGTACCAATATCGAAAGATTTAGAAGCTACGGGAATGCGGTTTACAAATACTGACAGCTCTGTACTGCCGCCGCCAACGTCGATGTATAGATAACTCTTTTTGATATCGAGGTTTTCCTCAATGTGATTGGCATAAATGATATTGGCTTCACGCTGACCCGCGATGATCTCTAGGTCGATACCGGCTGTTTGTTTAACCTGTTTGATGATATCCGCCCCATTTCCAGCTTCGCGCATAGCCGATGTGGCACAAGCCAGGTATTTATTCACGTGATAAACATCCATCAGGTTTTTAAACGCAGTCATCGTTTTCAACAAATCTGTCACTTTCCGATCCGAAATGTGGTGGTCTAAGAAAGCGTCATCACCCAGGCGGAGCGGAACCCGGACCAATGTATTCTTCTTGAAAGAATAACCATACTCAGTTTTATTGATGTCAGCAATTAGTAACCTAACTGCATTGGAGCCGATGTCTATGGCAGCGTATCTTAACATGGATTTATTGATGTTTATTTTTTAAGTAGTTATATGTCTGCACCTGGGCCCTGATTTTAGCCTTCATGTTGTTTTTATGGTATTTATTGTTGTTCATGCGCGTAATGTCCCGTGCTTTTACATTATCCTGTAACTGGAAATCGATAATGTCGCGGATCTCCTGCCTGACTTCCCTATCCAGTACCGGAAAACCCACTTCTACCCGGTGTTCAAAATTACGGCTCATCAAATCGGCCGAGGAAAGGTACATTTCTTCTTTGCCCCCATTGCCATAAATAAATATACGCGCATGCTCCAGGAACTTATCAATAATGCTGATGACCGTAATATTGGTACTGAAATCCTTTACTCCGGGAACCAAAGTACAAATTCCGCGCACAATCAGTTTTACCTTTACTCCGGCATTACTGGCATCGTATAGCTTCTGTACAATTCCCTCGTCGGCCAGGCTGTTTACCTTAAAAATCAGGTAAGCCGGCTTGCCGGTTTTTGCAATTTTAATTTCCCGGTCAATCAGCGTATAGAGCTTGCTGCGCGATTCCAGGGGAGACACAATTAAATGTTTAAATCCTTTGGCAACTGTCTTTTTATTTAAAGCTTTGAACAGCTTTTGCAGGTCATCGGTAATCTCTTTTTTGGCTGTAAAAATGCTATGATCACAATACAATTTCGCCGTTTTTTCGTTGAAATTTCCGGTAGCCAGGTTGGCGTAATACTTGGCACGGCCTTTTTCTATACGCTTAACCAGGCATATCTTAGAATGGACTTTATAATTGGTAAGTCCGTAATTAACCAAAACCCCCTCTTCCTCCATTTTTTTAGACCATGAAATATTAGCCTGTTCGTCAAAACGGGCTTTCAACTCCACCAAACAATGGACAATTTTTCCGTTTTTGGCGGCGTTGATCAGTGCATTAACTACTTTCGAGTTTTCGGCCAGACGGTACAGGGTAATGTTGATCTCGGTAACCTTCGGATCAATCGCAGCTTCACGCAGGAACAGAATGATATAATCGTAAGATTGGTAAGGCAAGTTAATCAGGTAATCTCTTTCCTGCAACTTATTGAAGATACTTTCAGTGCGGTGTAAACCAGCTACCTTGAGCGGTACCGTGGGTGCATATTCCAGCGATTTGCTGCCTACATTGGGAAAGGCGATGAAATCGCCAAAACGATGGTAGCGGTTGCCGGGAATCAAACTTTCGGCTTCTATTTTCAATTTACTGATCAGATAGCTCAGCATTTCTAAGGGCATTTCTGTATCGTAAAGCAAACGCATGGGCTTACCTTTTTTACGTTTGTCCAGACTGGCACGCAGTTCCTCGATAAACTTATCACTCACGTTCTTATCAATATCGAGTTCTGCATCACGGGTAAGCTGGATGGAATAGGCATCGATCACATCGTAATTGAATACATAGAAAATATCATCCAAACAGTATTTAACAATGTCTTCAACAAGAATAATAAACTTGAGTCCATTGGTTTCTGGCAATACCAGAAAACGCGGTAAATTTGAGGGCAATTCGATCAAAGCAAACTTTTCACTCCTGCTGGACGTTTTTCTCAGCAGGCGTACAAAGAAATACAAACGCCTGTCTTTCAACTCAGGGAAAGGCTTATCTGGATTGATCATGATCGGCACCAGATTAGACAAGATCTTATCGCGGAAATGCTCGCGTACAAATTTTCCGCGGGCTACATTCAGCTGACTTTCATTTAAAATGAAAATCCGGTTTTGTGCAAGCTCATTGATGAGTGTAGCTTTAAACAATTGCTCAAATTTTCGCTCCTGTTTAACCACAATATTTTTAATCTCATTTAAGATCTTTTTAGGATTAAAACCCAGAAGTTCTTTCGCCTTATCATTCAGATTGGCCAGCCGGGTTAAAGTGGCTACGCGCACCCGGTAAAACTCTTCCAGATTGGAAGAAAAAATAGACAGAAACTTGATCCGCTCAATCAGCGGAACGGTTTCATCAGCAACCTCTTGTAAAACACGCTCGTTAAAATACAGCCAACTGATTTCTCGGTTTAAAAAAGGCGCCTTTTTCTTCATTGGTTTATTGGTATTCACGTCGGCTTAGCTATAGTCAAAATCAAAAAAGGTGTTTGGAAAGTACGCGTCTTACGATCTTTCCGAACATCCTTCAGCAAAACTGCAAATTCTATTGTTAAGTAATTGTTAATTATCCAACAATGATAAAGTATACATTTAATATCTAGTTCTTATCTGTTGCAGCATTTTCTGCAAGTTCATTTTTAACCGCTGCCGCTGCAGGCTCTGCTTTTGCAGGAGTTGCTGCTGTTTTAGTAGGCGTGGCGATTCCTGTTTTAGCCGGGGCAGATGCTGTTGATTTAGCAGCAGTAGTACTTGCTGTCGGCCGGCCTACTGGCTTAGCTGATTTAGCCGGCGCTTTTTTAACTGCAACTGTTTTTACAATTGCTTTAGCCGGACTTACTTTACTCGGGGTTATTTTACTGGCTTCAGTTGATTTTGCTGCTACAGGTTTAGCTACGGCTTCTTTTTTAACTTGGGCTACTCTAGTCTTAACTTCTTTAACTACCGGTTTAGCTGCACTTGCCACTTCCTTTTTAACCTCAGCGGATTTATCTTCTACAGCTTTGACTACAGTTTTAGCTTTTGCGACAACTTTTTTAGCAGGTTTTGTCAATGCTTTTGCTGCTTTTTCTTCGGTAGCGAGGGTACTGACTTTTACACTTTGTACTACAGGTTTTACTTTAGCAGATGCCGCTTTAACTGTTTTCTTAGCTTTTTTTACATCTTTAGCAATTGTCTTTTCAATTGCATTTGCTTTTTTCTTAGCTTTCTTAGCCACTTTTTTTGCTGCCTTTTCATTAGCGGCTTTTACTTCACCTATTTTTTCTACAACTGCGTTTTTAACATTTTTAAATTTCTTTGACAATTTGTTTGCTACAAACTTACTAACCAACGAAATGTCTCCACCAATTTTCTCCGCATCCTGTCCTAAATGTTTAACACTCTCTAATATTTTCTCTGTTAAGCTTTGTTCCAATTGTTTTTTAACTGCTTTTTTTGAAGCTTTTTTTTGCACTTTTGACTTATTAGTTTTCATATAAAAATTTGTTTTAGTTATGAAGCAATCGATATTGATCTGTTCATAGGTTGAAATTGATGGTTAATTGTTATTACATTTGTAACAAAGCTTGTATGAGCTAATTATTAATAAATCTAATGTATTTTTTATTCTAAAGCTATAATCATGCCCACTTTTGATATTGTAAGCAAAGTAGACGCGCAAACACTAGACAACGCGATGAACAACGCCAAAAAAGAAATCTTAAACCGTTATGATTTCAACACCTCCAAGAGTACCATTGATCACGATAAAAAGACCAATGTGATCACCATTGTGACGGAAGATGACATGCGTTTGAAGGCGATTGAAGATGCCATCATTTCACGTATGGTGAAACAAAACTTGGATCCGAAAAGTCTTGATTTTGGTAAAGAAACCTATGCCTCCGGAAACATGATCCGAAAGGAAGTATCTATCAAAGAAGGAATTGACAAAGAAACTGCCAAAAAAATCGTTGCCAGAATTAAAGACAGCAAACTGAAAGTACAGGCTTCGATGATGGACGATCAGGTACGTGTGCAAAGTAAAAACATTGATGATTTACAAGCCGTAATTGCTTTGTGCAGAAAAGAAGATTTTGGCCAGCCTTTGCAGTACATCAATATGAGAAACTAAGCCAGGAAAAGTACAGCTAATCAAATACCAAAAATTGTACATTCATGGAGATTGAAGAAAAAGGTTTTATTTTTTCAGATGACCCGAACAAAATTGATGTAAATGCCATACATCATTACCTGAGTACTGAATCTTACTGGGCACAGGGAATTTCAAGAGCAGTAGTACAAAAATCTGTGGAGAATTCCTTGTGTTTTGGCATATATAAAGACAAAAAACAGGTAGGCTTTGCGCGTTGGATTACCGATAAAGCGACTTTTGCCTATATGGCGGATGTGTATATCCTGAAAGCTTACCGCGGACAGGGCCTATCGAAAAAGCTGATGTCGCTCATGCTCTTCCATCCCGACTTGCAGGGATTGAGAAGATACATGCTGGCCACGCGCGATGCACATGGCCTGTATGCACAATATGGTTTCAAAGCCATAGAAAGTGCGGAGAACTTAATGGCTATTGCCGTTAAAAATCCCTATCAGCAATAATACGCCTAAACCGTTTTAACATCAGCTTCACTGTAATCCTCGATGTCCGTGATATAGCCATTGATTTTCAGGAAGTCGAACAGTGGTTTAGCATCTGGGGTAACCGGCATATTGGAGCTGGTAATGACTGCATTGGTTTTCTTGTCTAAAAATGGATAGGCAAAAAGCTTCACATTTTTGCTGAACATATCACTTACATAGCTCAGTAGCTGACTGGAATAATTCTCACCGAAATTACTGGAGTTGAATACGAATTTCAAATTGTTGATATTGGTAGAGATGCCTACACTTTTTGGACGGCAGCGGTCCAGGTATTTGGCCAGTTTGTTGTGCCGCGTAAAGTTGGACACAATGACCAGGTTACCCGTATTGCACATCTCTTCTGCTCTTTTGGCAACAGCTCTTAAGTCAATATGTTCAGGCGATTCTTCATTTGCTGTCAATACATTAGACATCAACACTTCGATCAATACACTGAGGTTGTCTTGTTTTACGTTTTCTGTGCGCACAAACTGATCTACCGCTTTGTTGAGCATGCTGAAATTGGGATTAGATTTCTGCGCGTATTTGGTACGCAAAATCATGATGTCTTTTTTATACAGCAGATCTTTAGGCAAACACGGTCTGCCCAGCGAATCAAAAATAGCAGCATCAGAGAAGTCTTTCACAATCAGGTACAGATTGAGCAGGATGTTATTGACTTCTTTAAACACAGGTCCGTTGACCGAGATCAGGTCAATCTCGACAGATCCTACGGTTAAGTTATCCGCCAGTGACTCAATCATCGTTCTTGGATCCTGATTGAAATAAAATGCTGCATAAACCAGGTTTACCCCGATGATACCCAATACATTTTGCTGCAGGGCAGAATCGGTATCCAACAGCCGCACATGGAAAAAGATCTCATTGGGTTCACCTCCAGGTTCAACCTGGAAACGGATACCAATCCAGCCATGCGGATCATTGGATTTGTTGTAATTCAAGGTAGTCACCGTATCTGCAAAAGCAAAAAAAGTACGGTCGTCATATTTCTCTGTATTTAGTCGTTCGGTTAACAAACCAAATTCATGATGCAGCATTTTTAACAGACGCGACTGGCTCACATATCTCCCCGACTCCTCTACACCGTAAATGGCATCACTAAAAGTCATGTCGTAGGCCGACATGGTTTTAGCTACTGTACCAGATGCGGCACCAGCAGTAAAAAAATTCCGGGCTACTTCTTGTCCCGCCCCGATCTCAGCGAAGGTCCCGTAAATTTTAGGGTTTAAGTTAATCTTTAAAGCTTTACGCTTGGTATCAAGAATTTCTCTTTCCATGGCGCAAAATTACGCAAACAAGCCGAATATACCTCAAAAATCACTATCTAATATCAAATAGTATCAGATCAAATTGCTACCTTGCTGCTGAGATGCTAAACATTAACAATCTGAACATCGAGTTTCTAAACCGGGAAGATAAATCCTGGTTTAAAGCGGTTAATGATGTGAGTTTTACGGTAGAAAAGGGAAAAATATTGGGGATTGTTGGAGAATCCGGTTCTGGAAAATCGGTGACTTCCTTTTACATCATGCGGCTCCACGATCCGAAAAGCACACAAATTGATGGCGCAATCGTCTTCGATAAGATCAACTTACTGGACTTATCTGATGAAGAAATCAGGAAATACCGCGGTAATCAAATTGCCATGATCTTTCAGGAACCCATGACTTCCTTAAACCCGGTTTTTACCTGCGGTTACCAGGTCAAAGAAGCCATTATGCTGCACCAAAAAGTAGACAAACTGGAGGCTAAAAAACAAACGATTGCATTGTTCAAAGAGGTACACCTGCCCCGCCCTGAAAATATATTTGACAGTTATCCGCATCAATTATCTGGCGGACAAAAACAAAGGGTAATGATTGCCATGGCCTTGAGTTGTAACCCCCGGTTACTGATTGCCGATGAACCAACTACCGCCCTGGATGTAACCGTACAAAAGACCATCCTGGAATTGCTGCTGAAACTGAAAGAAGAACGACAGATGGCCATGATCTTCATCTCTCATGATCTGGCCGTGATTAGCGAAATTGCGGATGATGTGGCTGTGATGTACAAAGGACAAGTGGTAGAGCAAGGTTCGGCCAAAAGCTTATTTAACAATCCTCAAAATCCATATACCAAAGGTTTATTGGCATGCCGACCAGCACCTCAGCGTTTGCTTAAAAGACTGCCTGTTGTTGCTGATTTCCTGAATGCGGAAAATAATGGGACAGAGCTGAAACACCTGCTGGCACAAAACAGCTATACCCACGAAGAAATTGCTGCAAGGAGAAAGGAATTGTACAGTAAACCCGCCCAACTGCAATTGAAGAATTTATGTACCTGGTATCCCATCAGCAGGGGGCTATTTGGCAAAACCAAAGCCTATGTGAAAGCGGTAGATGACATTTCACTGGACGTATTTCCGGGCGAAACTTTAGGTCTGGTAGGCGAATCTGGCTGTGGTAAGACCACGCTGGGCAGAAGTATATTGAGATTGGTTGAACCAACTTCAGGCCAGGTGATTTTTGAAAATACAGACCTCAGACATTTAAATGCAGGCGATCTGAGACGGATGAGAAGGGATGTGCAGATCATTTTTCAGGACCCCTACTCTTCTTTAAATCCACGCCTCACAGTTGGAAACGCCATCATGGAGCCCTTACAGGTCCACAACTTGTATGCTAACGATACCGAACGTAAAACTCAGGTGCTGGAATTGCTGCAACGCGTAGATTTGAAACCTGAACATTTTGACCGCTATCCGCATGAGTTTTCTGGCGGTCAGCGCCAGCGCATTGTGATTGCCCGTGCATTGGCCCTGAAACCTAAGTTTATCATTTGCGACGAATCGGTTTCTGCTTTAGACGTATCGGTGCAGGCACAGGTCTTGAATTTACTGCGGGAATTGCAACAGGAGTTTGGCTTGACTTACATTTTCATTTCTCATGACCTGGCCGTGGTGAAACACATTTCAGACCGCATGATTGTGATGAATAAAGGTAAAATTGAAGAACAGGGATTTCCGGAAGACATTTACAACAATCCGCAAGCGGAGTACACGAAACAACTAATTGCCGCGATACCGGGTACTGCCTAATCTGCTTTCAAACTTGCTGACAGCCTGATCAAGGCGGTATTGATGGCCCGCCTGATTTCCCTTTCCCTCACTTTATCGTAGTGCTTCAATAAGACCATAACTTTAAAAATGACCACGTCTTTATTGATAGCAATTGTTTTTACGCTGAGTCCGTTTTCCACAACGTTTGAGGAATAATTGATGATGATCTTATTGAGGTAGTTTTCCAGGTATTCAGGCGTATACCCGTTGCTCAGCAACATGTCAAATTCTACACTCAGTTTTTTAGTGTTTTGTTTACTCTGGTTGATAATCACCGAGCTGAAAACCACAGCATTCGGAATGATCACCATATCACTATCCTCGTTCTGTAAAATCATATTGATGAGCGTAATGTCCAGGATCTTACCTTCGTGATCACCCACACGGATGTGATCGCCAAGCGAAAGCCTGTCAGAAAACATGATGATCAACCCATTGATCATATTGGTTACATAATCTTTAAAGGTCAACGCAACTGCAGCTGCGACAATGGACACACTGAATACCAATTCCTTAAGGCTGATGTTGAGCAGAGAAATGAAGGCCATCCCCAAAAAAACGGTATCTAGAATAGAGTTAATGCGGTTGATTCCCAGGATGAAATTATCTTTGATGTTACTTTTAAACCGGTGCTTGCGAATGTACCAGTAAATGATAACCAGCCTGAGTACCGATACGACCAAACTGGGCCCCAAAAAAACCATAACCGCACCTGCCAATTTATCAACTAACGGATAATCGAAATAAAATAATGGTTTATTGACGTAAAAATAGACCAGCAACAAGTAAATAAACGCCTTGATCATGATCAGTATGATTTCCTTCCCTGTTTTTCTTTCGCTGTCTTCAATCATTTTAAATACGGGTTAAGTTAAAGCCTGTGCTGCTCAATCAAAGATACAAAATCCAACAATACTCAGTTCAAATTGTTACCTTCGAATGATTCATACATAGATTATGGCAAAAAAGAAATCTTCTCACTTAGAACT
>Ga0116227_10016053_pt1 | contig 10892 bp, 9 predicted proteins | sample S1TSphgellanicum_FD_89693 | JGI IMG/M metagenome (GOLD analysis project Ga0116227, IMG submission 89693) | Host-associated microbial communities from peat moss isolated from Minnesota, USA - S1T2_Fb - Sphagnum magellanicum MG | ecosystem: Host-associated > Plants > Peat moss > Unclassified...
ATCGCCCACTACCGCAAGAAGGCCGCCCCGCCTGGCACGCCGGTCACCCCGGTGTCAGCAAAACCGCCAGCCGCCTCGACGCCGGAGAGCGACACCGGCAACAACGAGATCTACCGGCTCGAAGCTGACGGGAGCGTGCATATTTTCACGCCCACCGACCAGGCCTGGGGCGACCATGCGATCTATGACATCGACCAGGCGGTGCTGGTTCTCACCGGCAAGCATCTGCGTCTGACCACGCCGCAGGATGTGCTGACGGCGCGGGACGCCATGGAATATTGGTCGGCCCTGCACATGTCGGTGGCCCGCGGCGATGCGACGGCGACGAGCGCGGACGGAAGGCGCATCACCGCCGACACGCTGGTCGGCTACACGGTGCAAAATCAGCCGGCGGGGGCGAGGCCGGCGCCCGCGCCCAAGAAAACCGGCGGCGATGATTTGCAATCCTCCGGCAAATTGCAGCGGGTGGAAGCGTTCGGCCACGTGATCCTGCGCACGGTGGCCGACATCGTCACCGGCGACCGCGGCCGTTACGAGCCGGACACCGGCATTGCCCACATCTATGGCAACGTCCACATCACGCGCGGCGCCAACCAGTTGAACGGGGCGGCGGCCGTGGTGAACATGAAGACCGGGCTGGCTACCATGACCCAGGCACCCGGCGTGCGCGTGCAAGGTCTTGTGGTGCCGAACGCAAACGCAGGCGCGGACCAGCCGCCCGCGAAAGGACCCAAATGAGCGACGCACCGACCCCGCTGAAACTGCTTGAAGGCAGCGGCGGCCTGGTCGCCGACGGCGTCGGCAAGACTTATAAGAAGCGCCCTGTGGTCCGGAACGTGTCGGTCAAAGTGCGGCGCGGCGAGGCGGTGGGGCTGCTCGGCCCGAACGGTGCCGGCAAGACCACCACGTTTTACATGATCGTCGGCCTGGTCCGCCCCGACACCGGCAGCATTTCGCTCGATGGCGAGGATATTACGCTCCACCCTATGTACAGGCGGGCGCGGCTTGGCATCGGCTATCTGCCGCAGGAAGCCAGCGTGTTCCGCGGCCTGACCGTGGAGCAGAACATCCTCGCCGCGCTGGAGGTGGTCAAAACCGACGAAGGCGAGCGCGAGCACGCCTGCTCGGCGCTGCTCGCCGAATTCGGCATCACCCATTTGCGCCGCACCCCCGCGCTGGCCCTCTCCGGCGGCGAGCGCCGGCGCGTGGAAATCGCCCGCGCGCTGGCCACCGAGCCCGCCTACATCCTGCTGGATGAGCCGCTCGCCGGCATCGACCCGATCGCGGTCGGCGAAATCCGCGACATGGTGAGCCACCTCAAACACCGGGGCCTGGGTGTGCTGATCACCGACCACAACGTGCGCGAGACGCTGGAAATCATCGACCGCGCCTACATCATGCACGACGGCCAGGTGCTGATGGAAGGCGTGCCGCGCGAAGTGGTGGCGCATGCCGACGTGCGGCGGGTGTATCTGGGGGAAAAATTCTCTTTGTAGGATGGGTCTTGACCCATCACTCGGATCGCGCGTGCGCATGATGGGTCAAGGCCCATCCACCGTGACGTTGGACCTGGGCGGCTCCCCGGCACCGTCGTTTGTTCTTTTTTGAAAAAAAGAACCAAAAAACTTTTGCAAATTTGGGCCGGGCCTATCCGGCAAAATCAGTGACTCGAGACAGGGGAAAATTGGCTGTAGAGTCACCGCAGCATGCCGATCGGTCCCCGCCTCGAATTCCGCCAGTCCCAATCCCTCGTCATGACGCCGCAACTGCGTCAGGCGATCAAACTGCTGCAATTCTCCAACCTGGAGGTCGCGGCCTTCGTGGAGGAGGAGCTGGAACGCAACCCGCTGCTCGAACATGACGAGCGCGCGGACGTCCCGCCCGAGCGCGCCGGCCTCGACCAGCCCGAAGCCCCCCCGTCCGAACACGCCGACGCGGCCGAGCTGGTCGCCGCCGCCACCATCCCAGACGAAACCGCCGCGCCGCTGGACGCCGAGTTCGACGGCAACGACGCGGGCGTCCCCTCCGAACCCATGATCACCGGCGCCGGCGGCTCGCAAAATTTCGAGTCCGACGACCGCGGCATCGACGAGCTCATCTCCACCAAACCCAATTTGCGCGAGCACCTCGGCGAACAGTTGCGCCTGACCTTTGGCGACCGCACCGACCGGCTCATCGGCGCCCACCTCATCGCCCTTCTGGAACCCTCCGGCCGGCTCTCCGCCGACCCCGCCGATATTGCCCGCGTGCTCGGCACGGAGCTGACGCGCGTCGAGCGCGTGCGGGCGCGGATGATGGCGTTCGACCCGTGCGGCATGTTCGCGCGCAGCCTGGCCGAATGTCTCGCTGCCCAACTGCGCGAGCGCAACCGGCTCGACCCCGCCATGCAGGCCCTGCTCGACAATCTGGAGCTGCTCGCCCGCCGCGAACACCGCAAGCTCTGCGTGCTGTGCGGGGTGGAAGCCGACGACCTGGCCGACATGATTGCGGAAATCCGCGCGCTGGACCCGAAACCCGGCGCCTCCTGGGAGGTTTCGGCTCTACCCCCCATCATCCCGGACGTGCTGATGCGCGCCGCCCCGATCAAATTGGCCAACGGAACCGAGCATAGCGACACGGCGGACTGGATCCTGGAGCTGAACCCGGAGACCATGCCGCGCGTTCTGGTCAATGAGGCGTTTGCCGCCCGCGTCAGCCGCAGCACAAGCCCGGGCGAGCGCGAAACCCGCGCCTTCGTCTCCGAGCGCCTGGCGACGGCCAACTGGCTGGTCAAATCGTTGCAACAGCGTGCACAGACGATTCTTAAAGTGTCGTCCGAAATCGTCCGGCGCCAGGATGCGTTTTTCATTCATGGCGTGAGCCATCTGCGGCCGCTGATCCTGCGCGACATTGCTGATGCGGTACAATTGCACGAGAGTACTGTCAGCCGCGTAACCGCTAACAAATACATCTCCACCCCACGCGGCATTTTCGAACTCAAATATTTCTTCACCACGGCCATCGCCGGCGCCGGCGGCCAGACGCACAGTGCCGAGGCGGTGCGTTTCCGCATCCGCGCCATGGTAGGTGCGGAGACGGCGGATGATGTGCTGTCCGACGATGCGATTGTGGCAGCGTTGCGTCAGGAAGGCGTGGACATTGCGCGCAGAACGGTGGCCAAATACCGCGAGGCGCTGCGCATCCCCAGCTCGGTGCAGCGCAAGCGGGAGAAAACCGTCCCGGCGTGACTGTCTGGCAACTCTAAACTCGCACTGGAAACCGGTGATGCAAATCAATGTTTCAGGCAAACAAGTGGATCTGTCAGACGCGCTGCGCACCCGCGTCGCCTCCAGCCTCGATGTGATTGCGCACAAGTATTTCGATCACGCCATGGAGGCGAACGTCACTTTCAGCCGCGCCCGAAGTTTTTTCACCTGCGACATCAACGTGCACGCCGGCCGCGGCCTGACCTTGCGTGGCGAGGGCGAGGCCGGCGACGCGCATGCGGCGTTCGATGATGCGGCCGAGCACATCGCCAAGCGCCTGCGCCGCTACCGCCGCCGCGTCAACGAACACCACCGCGACCAGTCTGTCCGAACCGCGCCCAAGTCCGGCCGCGCCTACGTGCTCCAGGCCGAAGCCGACGCGCCGGCGGCCGAGGTGCCGAACGGCCATGAGGCGGCAGCGTTTGCGACCGTCATTGCTGAAACGCAGACCGAAATCCGCGACCTCTCGGTGGGTGACGCGGTGATGCGCATGGATTTGGCCGACCAGCCGGTGCTGATGTTCCGCAATTCGGCGAGCGGCGTGCTCAACGTGGTCTATCGCCGCGCGGATGGGAATATTGGCTGGATCGATCCGGGGGCGGGATAGCGCGGACATGACGGAGCGTGCCTGGCCCTAGGCTGCATTGGGCGTGAGACGGGGCGCTTTCGCCCCGTCCCGCGCTCAACTCCCTGAGGTCGAGCCTGGTCGCAATATCCAAAGACCAACTGCCAGGACGCGAAGATGGCATTCTACAAAGGTCCGCGCGGTGGGGAGTTTTCAATGGCTTCGGCCTTAGAGCCTGACCGAAAATGCTACTATGCCGGCCGTCTGACGCACGTTTTCTGCGATCGCCGAGGCTCACGGCCGAAGAGGCCGCTCCGCTCCGGTGCTCGAAAACGCACGCCAGCCGACTCGGCCTAGCGCATTTTCGGTCAGGCTCTTAGTCCGCTTTCGCGCCTTCGTGGTTATCCTGGGATGTTTCGGCGGGTTAGACGACCGAAGAGGGTGAGCCGCGGCGCAGCGGGTGGAGAAGCAAAGGCCCACATTAAAAGAGCTACGCGACTAGCCGATTCGGCGATATACGCCCTGGCCAAGGAATTCGAGATAGCCGCTATTGCGCAAAACTTGCAGTTGTTGACGAATTTTTGGTCTCACGTGCCGATTCGCAGGAAAATTTATGCGTAGCTGTGGCTCAGATTCATACACATCGGTAAGCGTAAAAATGGTTTTATTGATACGTTCTATGCAGGCCATTATGCTCAAAAGCCATCCTCTTTTAGCCACGTTCGATTGCTCGCGTAAAAATAGCGTTCTCTGCCAAGCCCGCAGGATATCAGATTTTGGTAGGACACGGCTGTCTTTAACAAGTGCGATCCTGCCTGAAGGCGGCAGCGAGTCCATAAGTATGTTGCACCCCTCCCAGCCAGCCCTCCTCGCATGAGCGCCGAGAGGCTTGCGTCGCTCGATAAGATGTGTCGAGAAAAAGTGAGCGGGTACAAGTTCAAGGTCCGTCACTGACAGACTCGCTCGGTCATAAGATAGGAATATAAAATTCGGATTGGCGCTGCCGCTGATCCGATCAATCATTGTACGGTAGGCGCCGTCAGCGACTTTTCGTCCGATCTTCCCATTCTTACTCTTCAGCTCGAACTGCTCACCGCAATCCCCGCAAAAGAAGTCGGCTACTGGGCGATTGTTCTCGTAGCCCCTGATGGTGTGATTGCTGCAAGCAGGACAAAACTGATTCCGGCTAAACCAGAACTCGCTCATCACACGTATCTTTTGGCTCCAACTTGAATAGAGTTGTGCTTTGTCTCGGTCAAAATTTAACTCCATCATTCACTCTTTCGAAGACTCATATAAGCCAGTCCCTCAAGCCTTTTGTTGATCTGCACGTCGTTGCGCTTGGGATTTGGGGAAATCAGCTTACTGATGGTGGCGAGCGCGGCCAATAGTTTTTGGCATGAGTGCGAACGTGTTGCACCGCAGGTTTGCCGGCGGTGGCATTCCCGCGTGCGGGCCATCAGGGCCGAAACTTACGGAAATATCTCGCCCGCCGGCATGGTGCTGCCAGGAAGCGTCGCGATGTCCAGCATGTCCAGGGGCGAGCGGTCGGTGACATCCGTATAGGCGTCGCCGGCCGGGTTGCGGTGTACCGTGATGATGCGGGCCCTGACGTTGACCACCCAGAATTCCGGCACGCCGTGCCTGGCATAGAGCCGGGCTTTGACCAGGCGGTCGTAGTCGAGACTGGAATCGGCGACTTCGATGAGCAACAGCACATCGGCCGCGGTCGGGTGCCCGCTTGCGTAACGGTCCGGCCTTGGCTTGAGGACGGCAACGTCGGGCTCGGGCTCCAGAATGTTACTCAGGCGCACCGGGTTATGCACGCTGACGACGGCGCGGTTGCCGAGGGTGGTTATGAGGAGATAGGCAAGATTGTTCACCTTGCTGGCGTGCTCGCTGCCGATCGGCACCATTTCGATGAGCTGCCCCTCGATGAGTTCCACGCGATCCTGTTCGCTCAGGATGCCGGCGTCGGCCATCTTGTAGTAGTCGGCGACCGTGATGGCGCGCCTGGTGACCCAGGGGGGCAGTCCGGGATCAGCGGTTTGCAGCATAAAATGACTATGCGCCCGTAGCCCGTCGGGTTCAAGGACGGGTGGCCAATCCCCGGCCACCCCAAAGTTGCAAAAGTTTTTTGCTTCTTTTTTTCAAAAAAGAAGCCCTTGCTTCCTTACTTAGCTCCATCCGCCGCGTTAGTGACAGCATGCCCGGCGCTGGAAATATCCTGGCCCGCGCCGGCGGTGGTGTTGCAGGCGCTCAGCATGACGGTGCTGCCAACGAGCAGGGCGGCGGTAAAGAGGGCGGCGAGTGTGCGGTTCATCGGGAAATCTCCAAAGTGCCGGGCCCATGCCCAGTGCGCGCGTGTAACGTAACAACCCGTCAAACAGTTTCCGGTATCTGGTCATGAGCCGGCAGGACTAGACTGCCGGCCAGTTCGCCGTGAAAGGGATTGCGATGGCTCCCGCGCTGCAGATCACCCTCAGTTTCGGCCTGACATTCGGCGTGCCGGCGGTGCTTGCGCTGCGCGAATTATGGATGCTCCGGCGCGACGACGGCCCGCCCGACTGGATCTGGCGCCCCGAGGATATGCGGCCGCCCGACCCCAGGCCGGCGCCGGTCCAGGTCCGAACGCGCGTGCGGGAGCTGGAGGACGCCTGAATCAGTCAGCCGTAGGGTGGGCTTTAGCCCACCACACACACGGTCGCGGTTGGCATGGTGGGCTGAAGCCCACCCTACGAGGTACTGAGGCGGTCGTCAGATGGCTCGGGTCAGGCCCGTCCGTACGTGTCTTCGATGCGGACGATGTCGTCCTCGCCGAGATATGCGCCGGACTGTACTTCTATGAGTTCCAGCGGAATTCGGCCGGGGTTTTCCAGCCGGTGCACGCAGCCGAGCGGGAGGTAAATGCTCTCGTTCTCGCGCACCAGCAGCTGGTCGGCGTCGCGCGTGACCACCGCCGTGCCGGCGACCACCACCCAATGCTCGGCCCGATGAAAATGTTTTTGCAGGGAGAGTTTTTCGCCCGGCTTCACCACAATCCGCTTCACCTGGAACCGCTCGGCGTTGATCAGCGACTCATAGAATCCCCAGGGCCTGTAGCAGCGGCTGTGCGATGCCGCCTCGCTGCGGCCGGCGCGGCGCAGACGGTCCACGATTTTCTTGACGTCCTGTGCCCGGTCGCGGTGCATGACCAGCACCGCATCCTCGGTGGTGACCACCACCGTGTCGGTGAGCCCGACCACGGCGGTTAGCATGCCGTCGCTGCGCGCGTAGCAGTTGCGGGCACCCTCCAGCACCACATCACCCACGGACACGTTGCCGCCCGCATCCTTGTCGCCGAGTTCCCACAGCGCGTTCCAACTGCCCACGTCCGACCAGCCGAGGTCGGCCGGCACCACCGCCGCCCGCTGCGTGCGCTCGGCCACCGCGTAATCCACGCTGATGTCCGGGCAGCTTGCAAAGGCCTCGGTGCCCAGGCGGATGAAATCCAGGTCCGTGCTGCGTGTGGCCAGCGCCAGCCGCACCGCGGCCAGCACCTCGGGCGCATAGGCCTCCATCTCCGTCAGCAGCGTGCGGGCGGTAAAGACGTACATGCCGGAATTCCACAGGTGGCGGCCATCGGCCACCAGGGCGGCGGCCAGCACCGGGTCCGGCTTTTCCAGGAAGCGCGCCACGCGGTGCGCGCCAGGCGCTTCGGGCAGCGCATCGCCCACCTCGATATAACCGTAGCCGGTCTCGGGCGCGGTCGGCGTCATCCCAAAAGTGACGATATGGCCGGCGTGGGCGGCGGCGACCGCATGCGCCAGCGCCTGGCCGAGCGCCTCAGGGCGGGTAATCGCCGAATCGGCCGCCATCATCCAGATCACCGCATCGGGCGTCTGCTCGGCGACAAGCAGTGCCGCGGCGGCAATCGCCGGCGCGCTGTTGCGGCCGCAGGGTTCCAGCAGAATGCGCGGTGACGGCACCGCGGCCTCGCGCAATTGCTCGGCGATGAGAAACCGGTGCTCCTGGTTGCAGACGATCACCGGCGGCGCGAAGCCTGGCCCGATGGCGCGCCGCGCCGTCTCCTGAATCAGCGTGCGCTCGGAGACCAGCGGCCAGAGCTGCTTGGGGAAGCTGGCGCGCGACACCGGCCACAGGCGCGTGCCCGACCCGCCGGAGAGGATCACGGGCACGATCACCGATGTTGCACTATCGGCGAGAATTGCCTGGTCCAATGTTTCGATTCCGCGCATGTTGCTGCACCTGAGCTTGCCACCTTGGGCCACCGGCGGCAATGTCCGTGTTGAGCCGCAGCCAAACATCCAAAAGTTTTTTGCTTCTTTTTTTCAAAAAAGAAGTCCTTTCTTTTGTTTTTTGGGGAGCACTCCCATGGGCCACATCAACGACATAGGCCGAGCCATCGCCGAGGCCGCGTCCCAGGCCGAACCGGCGCTCATCGCCATCCGGCGCGACCTGCACGCTCACCCTGAACTCGCCTTCGCCGAGGTGCGCACCGCCGGTGTGGTCGCGCGCGAACTCCAGCGCCTGGGCATCCAATGCCGCACCGGCATCGGCGGCCACGGCGTCGTCGGCACGATCGCGGGCGGCCGCCCCGGCCCCACCATCGCCATCCGCGCCGACATGGACGCGCTGCCGATCCACGAGACCACAGGCCTGGATTTCGCCAGCGGCACCGCCGGCGTCATGCACGCCTGCGGCCACGATGTGCATAGCGCGACCCTGCTAGGGGTGGCCGAAATCCTGCAAAACCTTGCCCCCGAGTTCCCCGGCACCGTCCGCCTGCTGTTCCAGCCGGCCGAGGAGGTGCTCGGCGGCGCCGGCCCGATGATCGACGAGGGCGCGCTCGACGGCGTGGATTTCGCGCTGGGTTTCCACAACCATCCGGACATTCCGGTCGGCCGCTTCGGCTATGCCGAGGGCGCCACCTACGCCGCCTGCGACCGGTTCGACATTACATTGCACGGCGCCTCCGGCCACGCCGCCTATCCGCATACGACGGTCGATCCCATCGTCGCCGCGGCCTACTTGGTCACCAACCTGCAAACCGTAGTGTCGCGCGAAATCAACCCTTTGGAGCCATGCGTGGTGACGGTCGGCGCCATTCACGCCGGCACCGTGCACAATATCATCCCCGACGCCTGCACCATGCTCGGCACCGTCCGCACCTTGTCGAACGATGTGCGCCGCCAGGCCGAAGCCGCCATCCGCCGCCAGTGCGAGGCGATGGCGGGGAGCTTCCGCACGCGCTGCGAGCTGAGCTGGATCCCAGGCGTGCCCCCGACGCTCAACGCCGCCCCGATTCTGGCCGGCGGCGTCGCCGCCGTGCGGCGTCAGCTTGGCGACGTGGTTACACTCGGCGAGCCCAGCATGGGTGCGGAGGATTTTGCATTGATCGCCGCCCGCGTGCCGAGTTTTGTGCTCCGCGTTGGCTCCGGTGCCCCCGGCCGCGCCGATCATTTGCACAATTCCGCCTACCAGCCGGACGAAGCCTGCATCGCGCTCGGCGCCCAGGCGCTGGCGCGTGCGGCGGTGGATTTGCTGGCGGCGGCGTGAACGCTCGCGCCATCGGCGCAAACGTTCTTTTGCATGCCGGGCCGCGGTAGGTCGAGCGGGGCTGCTCAAAATCCCCAAAAGTTTTTTGGTTCTTTTTTTCAAAAAAGAGCCCGCTGTCTTTCGACAGGCTTCATAGCCCGCTAACACGTTCACTCTAGCGTGCAGCCTCCAACGCCAGCGGTGGCACGGGGAAGTTGAATGGCGTGGTTGCGCGGGTTGCGCGGGTTGCGTGGGTTGCCTGGGTGGCCGTCATGGATGGCGGCGCCCGCTGCCAACGGGGAGCTGGCGCGCTACCAGTTCCAGGCGTTTTCCAAGCAGCTTCCTGTGGCTTACGGTATTCTCGTAATCAATGCAGTGGCCCTGGCGGCCACACACTACAGATCCGCGCCCTGGCTGCTGGTCCTGGGACCGCCTTGCGTGCTGTGCCCCATTTGCCTGGTGCGGCTGGTGTTTTGGGTGAAAAACGCAAAAATCCAAGTGTCGGCGGAACATGCGGTGCGGCGGCTGCGCATGACCGCGCCGTTTGTCTGCATGTTCGGTGCCGCGTTCACCGCCTGGGGGCTCAGCCTCTATGCGTATGGCGATGACTACGCCCGCGACCATGTCACCTACTATATCTCAAACACGTCGCTCAGTTGCATCTTTTGCCTGATGCATGTGCGCCAGGCGGCGATGCTTCTGACCTTCATCGTCGTCACGCCGGTCACGCTGTTCTTCTGCCTGACCGGGCAGCCGGTGCTGATCGTCATTGCGGTGAATTTCCTGCTTGTCGCCTGTGCCATGGCGTTCATCCAGCAGCGCAACTATCGCGATTTCACCACCATGGTGCTGTCGCAGCAGGAGCTGCTCGTGCGCCAGGCGGACATGCTGCGGCTGAATGACGAGAATTTCCGCCTCGCCACGATGGATGCGCTGACCGGCCTGCCGAACCGCCGTCGCTTCCTCTCCCAGCTCGACCATGTGCTGAGCCAGAGCCGCGCGCATGGCCAGCGCTTTGCCGTGGCGCTGATCGACCTGGACGGTTTCAAAGGGGTCAATGACGTGTTCGGCCATGCCGCCGGCGACCGGCTGCTCGTCGAAGTAGGGCAGCGGCTGACGAGCCTTGCCGGCCCTGACGTATTTTTCTCGCGCCTCGGCGGCGACGAGTTCGGCGCCATCCTGCAAGCCAGCGTCGATACGGGCGGGAAGCTCCCGGATGCGCAGATCAAGGCTTTCGGCAACCGCCTCTGCACGACGCTGCAAGGCCCCTATCTCATCGGAGACGCGGTGGCCGACGTCAGCGGTTCGGCCGGCCTCGTTGCCTACCCGGAGGGCGGCGACAGTGCCCAGGTGCTGTTCGAGCGGGCGGATTACGCGCTCTACCACGCCAAACAGCATAAGGTTGGCGAGGCGGTCATGTTCAGCCAGGCGCATGAGACCATGATCCGCGATTCCGGGCGGATCGAGCAGGCGCTGCGGCGGGCCGATCTGGGAGCCGAGCTGTGGCCGGCGTTTCAGCCCATCGTCGATGGGCAGACCGGGCG
>Ga0116227_10016055_pt1 | contig 10891 bp, 8 predicted proteins | sample S1TSphgellanicum_FD_89693 | JGI IMG/M metagenome (GOLD analysis project Ga0116227, IMG submission 89693) | Host-associated microbial communities from peat moss isolated from Minnesota, USA - S1T2_Fb - Sphagnum magellanicum MG | ecosystem: Host-associated > Plants > Peat moss > Unclassified...
ATGACCAAAATAGTTGAAAGTTGGTCTTGTAGTTGCAAATATTCTCAAATCTAGTCGCAAATGACTATAAGTCGCATGTAGTCGTAAATTGACTGGTTACATTTTGGCTGATTTCTACTAGTGCAAAGCTATCCATATCAAGAAAAATTTCAAACAACGTTAGCAAAACACACTACAATAGATCAATCCATTAAATTAATTGTGCCATAACAAAAATATAGTCAAGTTGTAGTTAATGTGTTATTGGTTTTTATTGTGATAGATGTGAACATCAAACACCATCTTCCAATAGATGAAATTCATCCATAATGTTCATCCATAGCTCTTAACTAAGTCTTAATTAATTTTCATTTAAGTTCCAGTTAACTTTCAATTAAGTCCCAGTTAATCTATAATTAAATCCTAGTTAAGTCATAATTAACTTTTAATGAAGTCATAGTTAACTATTAATTAAGTTTAATTAACTCCTAAGTGAATCCTAGTTAATTTTGAGTTAAGTTTCAATTACCTCACAGTCGACTCCCAATTATGAAGGATCCTAAGAAACTTCCTTACTTAATGCACACATAGAAGCCTCCTTGGAAGCTTCCTTGAGTTAAGTCCCCAAAGGGGTATAAATAAGAGTAGGACCCCTCATTTCCTTTAATATGTTCAACACTAGTCTTAATCACGATCCTACATCATAGCCTTGTCATGTTCTTTTCATGTTCACGTTTGCACATGTTAGCATAATAAATATTCATTTTCATGTTTGTTTTGCACATCTTGTGTTCTTATTCTTAGTTTTTATGTTCTTGTTTTTGAATCATATAATTTTGTCTTATTTTTTGTTTAGAAGTTAGATTTGGACCTTTCCTTTAGCCTTTGTTCTTGTGGTTTTTTGTGTCCTTGACATTTACCACGATACTAAGGCCCCATAAGTAGAGCTACAAGATAAGGAATGAGAACCTACCATGGGGTGCTTATGTGGCATGTACATGGCATTAGAACACACTTTCCCTAGTGGGAACCTATGTCCCCAATGGGAATATTGGGTCCAATCACAATTGGGGTACACATTGGGAACCATGAACAAGTGAGGACCCCACTAGGAAAAGTGATTCTTGTGTAGCAAGAAACCAAATATCAAATAATAATTTTGAATGTGAAAATTTTTCCCACGTGTTGGGTGAAATTTTTGTTGACTTAGATGTAGTTTTAGATGAAAAATTATTGTTAGTTTCAAATGGAGTTTTGTTTTTTTGTGCCATCTTCCTTATGTGTTCTTTTTAAGTTTCCCTCCTATATTGTTGTTGCACCATGTTTGTGCATTTCCAAATTTCCCTCCAATAATTTGACGACATGTTTGCATATATGTTTGAAATTGTTTCCCTTGCAGAAAATTTCCCGCATAATGAACCTTGATAATTTTTTCATCTCAGTGATAAAATCAAGAAGATTCCATCTTTTCATCAATCATGTTCTTTGTTTTATATGTGTACTTGGCTTGAACGTGCATGATCAAACATCATTAGCGAACATATCTTACATGCTTGTAGACCACAAATCCTAACACCACAAGCTTTTTAGTGTGTGTTTACATGGTAGTTAATACTTTCATAAAAATGTGACAAACATTGATTATGTTGTTACTTGATGTGATTTTAACTTAGTGCCTTATAGATTTGACATTGGTTTTTATTAACATGGGTTTGGACAGGAATGGGAGAGTTTTGTGATGCATAGATCCATGTTTTAAAGTCAAGTGTAAAAGTCCATGAGGAGAAGGAATTGATTTTGAAACTTAGGTTTCAAGGGCTTTCAAGGTCTAGAAAGGACGAGTCACAAAAATAACTCTTGGAAAAAGAACTTACGGATTATCAAACTCTGATCATGAGCGAATCAAACAAGTTTAGCGATGCACAATTTGATAGAACACTAGAGTTCAAGAATGATCAAAGATATGCAAAAAGGTTACAGGTGTTTGAAAGGGAGTTCAAAGCTTTAAAATGTAAGTTGTTATGAACTTTGAGAATGCTTGTAGAAGTGTTTCTTTGTTAAAAAATGAGATTGTAAGCATTGGCAACCAAATGTAGAAGATGAACAATGGTGGAGGGCTAAGTCTTTATCCTTTGCCATTGTTTTGTAATCCCATCCCTCCTATGAAGAGGTCATTCGATCTCAACGCATGTCCATTGTCTGGACTCTAGCATGCATGCAACAACTTCATAACAACTAAATTTGGACATACTTTCAACTCTTGGTGTATGGCAACACATGCGATCTCTTTGCTGAAATGTGCTATCAATGGTTGTGATTTCTACTTCACAAAGTAGTGGTGTATAGCATGGGGGATTCGTGTTCTGGGGAATGTAGATGTTTCACATATTCTTGGCAATACACCTTTTATTGCCCAAAACAAAAAAGCTTGCTAAAAGATCCAATGTTTCCATTATCTAGTATGGGATTTCACTATATCCTTTAATTTTTGTTTTTTTCAAACATTTACATTGTGTTCATGATTTTAAATTCTTCATTACACCATTGAATTAATCAAGTTGCTTTTGTTTAGGTCTGGAAGCCAAAACTTATTTGTGGTTCATAATTTTCTTTCAACCTTTTTATTTATGATGTCTTGAATTTCTTATCATTCTAAATAGGGCATTGTTCAACAAAGGACTTGTGTTTTAAGTTTCTTATGATTCCATTTCCTTCTAACATTTTATTTATGATGTCTTAAGTTTTTTTATAATTCTAGATTATGCATTGTTCAACAAGGGACTAAGTGTCTTAAATAGACCTTATGATTCCATTTAAGGGTACTTAGGCAATGGACTTAGGTCCCAAGGTGTTCATCTAAATCTAGTTATAACAATAAGGGAGAGGAGTAAGAAGACCTATGTCTTGAATTTTGTTTGATTTTAGTAATTTAATACTAAAGCAATGCACTTAAGTCTTCAAGTGTTCATCTAGGTTCAATTATAGTAGTAAAGGGGAGGAGTAAAAATACCTATGTTTTGAATTTTGTTTGATTCCAGTAACCTAAAATTAAGGCAATGTTCTTGGGCCTTGAGTTTTCCTCTCATTCTAGTTAAGTCACTGACCTACCATAGTTGTGTCTCGAGTTTTTTGAACTTCCATTTTAGGTATTAGCATAATTGGCATGTCTCCTAATGTATTTTGGAAACTATGGTTGTTGTTAAATCTAAGAACTATATCTTAAATTTGGATCATGTTTCTAATGCAAATATTCAATTTTGACTTTTTTCATGGACCTTGAACCCTAATTTCCTTCATTGTCTTGAACATCTACATCTAATCCTTTGCTTGCTTGTTTGCTTGGTTGGAGTAGGGATTGAGTTCTTAACTACTGAACACAGTGCTTCAAATTCTAACCTTACAATAATAAAGGTGGCTTGTAATTGAATACAAAAAACAGTGAAGACAACCTTTCTCTAAGCATATAATTGTTGTCTGTTATAGGTCCTAACTTGTTTCAAAAGAATGATGCAACTACTTCAGAAGCAACAAAACTTACTACTAAATGTGTAGTTCGTTTTGACCATCCATTAACAATATCAATTGAGGTAACTTTTTTTTCTGGATTCCTAATTGATATTGCACAAAAATATTCCAAGTTGTGCATTTTAGCTTCTAGATGATTGAAGTATGAAAAGCTAGATATAAAGATTATTAGTGAAAAATAAATGTCCAAACATGTATTCAAGTTCTAACTTGCCTCTTATTGCAGCCATGTGGCCATGTAGATTTTTGCTTTGGATGTGTCCAAAGCTTGACATCATGTCGCATTTGCATTGAAGCCATAGTTGGATGGCATAGGAAGCCATTAATCACACCATTGGTCAACCCTTTGGTTCTTTCATTAACAAAGGCATTTGACACATAATTAGATTTCTAGATACCCAAAGTAGAAAAGAATAAAAGAGGCTTTCAAAGGGGAAGGCAAAAGGTGCAAAGAAAATACAAATTGATGACATATTGGATGATGAGTGAAGTTATGATTTTGAAAATGGCACTAATAATGATGATGAGCATGTTGATTCAATCCAATGGTGTGCAAATTTTTCATTTCATGGTGTTGGTCTTGATGTTGGTCTTAATCATGGTGGTGATCATGACACCGATCTTGATCATGGCATTGGTGGTCTTGAAGCTGGTCTTGATCATGGCACTACTGGTTTTCACGCTGGTTTTGATCATGGTGGTGTTTTTTTATCTTGGTGTTATTCTTGATGATGGTGATGCTTTTGATCGTGGTGTTATAGTTTTTGATGATGGTCTTGATCATGGTGCTACTCCTAATGATGGTTTCGATCATGGTGTTGCTATTGAAAATGGTCGTGATCATGGTGTTGTCGATCCATCAAATTGAAAGGGTGATTTATAAAATATTAGCAATCACAAACTAGGTGAAAATCCTTTAAGGTGTACCACACAAGACAAAAAGGGCCTAGTCCTTAGCATAGTCCTTTTTTACCCTATCTTTTGATCCCCATAAAAAATAATGAATCAAAAGTTGTCAAAAAATTCAAAAGGACTATATTTTATACTATTTCAATTTTGGATTCCATCATAATCATCCATAAATGTGTCTTTACATGGTAAAAAAAGACTAGGTAAAAATAATAGAAAAAAGTGACGTTGTGACAAGATTTTGGTACATTTTAAAAAATTTGCACCCAATTGTTAATCCCAAATTCAAAGCTCATAATAGCAAATTTGAACCCAAGTTTGTCACCCTATAACATTTTAGGCAAGACCTTGGCAGGTATAAATTTTGACTTGGATAATGAATCAATTCTAAAACCTATAGCAAAAAATTCTACAACCTTTAGTGCACCATCTATGTCAACTAGAACTCAAGTTTCCAAGCATGTAGTGGTGTTTAAACCTCACAAGTAGAAAAATGCCACGAATCCCAATCTGGGAGTCATGCCTTGACTTACACGGGCTTCTAAACCTGCCCATAATTCGATACTAACACACAAGAAGGCTAGGATTTAGACTAGATGTAATTCTGTAATTAAGATGCATGTGATTTGTATTTGAACATCAAACCAGTATACATTAATATATATGGGATTTCAACTATTGTTTGCAATCACTATTGTAACATGAACTATTGTTCATTTGTTTTGTGTACCACATTGTTTCATTTATGTATGAAAAAGAAATCAAATGTAGAAGATGGTTAATGGTAATCATAACAAATAATGTTGATGGTTTGATTTGTAAATTGCAGCCAATACATATAATAAACCTCTACAACATGCCTTCCAACTCCAACTTGAGAAGCTTGAAAGATATGATGTAGCTATTAGGAGATATGAGATTCTTCTGGGGGAAAAAAAAGAAGGTTTAGGTATTAGGGTTTAGGTATTAGGTAGTGAGGTTTACATTCATCGTTGTTGTTGTCATTGTTGTTGGTGGGATTTTGGGGGAATTACTTTTGATCATGAGAAAAAAAAGAAACAAAAAAAAAAGTTATGGTGAAAGCCTTTTGGATGGTAGTAGCTGTAACACCAAGACAAGCAATGGGACAAGGAGTTATAACTTTGTTGGAACAATTGGACCGCCATTACCTTGTACCTAATGGCACCCTTGCTACCAAATCCGCATATCTTGCTTGACCTTGTTCAAGTGGTCACCTAAACCCATACCTTCCTACCCATCATCTTGCCACTTTTCTATTTTTATTTTGTGAAGGAATTAGATTGTGGGTTGGGTCGGTCCAAGTGTTTTCTTTTTTTCTTCTTCCTTTATTTTTTTTGTTCTTATTGCGGACATTGAAGGTTTTGTGGGTGTTTTTTATTTTTTTGGGTGTAAAGCATGGGAAAAAATGGCTAAAGAAAGATTGTGGTATTTGGAAGGTGTCAAATATGTTGATTGTATCACCACTAACATTAACTTAATTAAGCACCACCACTACTGCCCACACCACAACTACCAACATAACAAATGCCACTATTACTTTTGGGAATGGTATTCAGACTGAGGTTGTGAAGCTTAGTGTAGGAGGGGTGGTCAACTGGTTTTTGGGCAATTATCCTACATGGCTACAACAAACCCACTTGAGTTGTTTAGTTTTAGCATATGTAAGTTTTCAACATTTCACTCTTGTAATGCAAAAATCGCTACCAATGTATTATGTGTAAGAATCAAGTTGATTAACCTCGATCTAAGGCTTTTGTGTTTTTGCACAATTAGATGTTTCTAACCCTGAAAATAATGACCTACATATTTTTAAGTTCAATGGTTGTGGATCTGTTTTTAGCTCTATTGGTGCATCACAATTATGTGTCTAAACATTGTAACAAGATAACATGGGGTATCAAACAACCCTCTTACTAGAGATAGAAGGTCATTTGCACAACAAATGTGATAAACTTGCAATTGCCTTTGAACCCAATGAAGTTAGTAAGTGAAGCAAAAATTCCAAGTTTCAACTAAACATGAATAGATTGAAAGATTGGTCATTTATTGTTATGTGTTGCGACTATACCATGCTTGAAGACTCTTTTGTGTATGTTGTAAGGTTTGCACACTGTTGGTCCACATCCATCCAACAATTTGTAGCTTCCAAAAAGGTTAATGAGAGAAGGTTTTCCTTGTGTTGCCAATTCACTCTTGGACTGCTTGTTTTCCAAGGATTTTTTTAGATGTGATGTTGTTTTTTGAATGACATAGGGTTAAACTTATAGTTGAAGATGCAAAGGTGGAAGAAATAGCCCTTCTTGTGGATCTCTATGCAGCAAATCATAAATTTTCTAAATATTACAATGTACTAAACCTTTCCCTCATTTCTTGTATTTGTGTTCTAGCTCTCAAGTTTCAACATACAGCTTTAGCTTATGAAAAGTATTGTAAGTATTGTTTTCCTAGGTGTTAATTTTGAACAAATTATTTCCTTATCTTCCATGTTCTTTTTTCCCTTGTTCAGCTAAAACTTATCTCAAAGTGGGCTTAGTTGGTGCATGGAAAACTATTCTAGAACAAATCTTAGGGATTGTATTAAGGCTTATCAACGAGTTCAAGTTACAACATTAACATGAATTTCTAGGTGTTGTTTTTAAATTCTTTCATGTATTAACATGTAGATCTTGCACTAATAGAAATCAACCAAAATGTAACCATTCCATTTGCAACTACATGCAACTTGTAGTCATTTGCGACTAGATTTGGGAGTATTTGAAACTATAAGACCAAATTTAAACATTTTGGTCATTTTCACAACTATGATGCAACTATTGGAAACATCATCCTATTGGTTGGATGGATTTTAAGTCTATTTTCATCCATTAATAGTTTGATATGCCCCATTGGTTACAATAGTCACCAAATTAGTCACATCCTAAAGGTATTATATGGTGACCTAGGGGTGTTTTTTTATATATGTATAAAATTATATATCTATTTGTGTGTACATTAAATTTCCATATGTATATATATTGTACATATAATGAAATTCAAAATTAATATTTAAACTCTGAAATTTGTTATTCAAATCTGAAAATTGTTATATTTCAATTCTGACAATTCCTATTTTAATTCTTTAAGAAAATCATTTGAATCTGAAAATTATTATTTCAATTCTTTTAAAAAAAAATTGAAATTGAATTTTTTTATTTGAATATGAAACTTTCTATTTAAATTCAAATAGCTTACTTCAACTAACAATTGATGTTTGAATTCTCAATTGTTATTTTCAAATCGAAAAAATTAGTATTTCAATTCAGAGAATTATTAATTGATTATAAAAATCAACATTTTAATTTTGATTATTTTTTATTTGAATATGGAATTTTATATTTCAACTCTGAAAATTTTGCATTTAGATTTTAAGTAATCATTGGATTTGAACCTTGAAATTCCAATTCCGAGTAAATATTTTGGGTTCTCAAAATTATTACTTAAATTCTGAAAATTATTAATTTCAGTCTAAAGAAGGACATTTCAATTTTCAATATTGTTACTTGAATCTGAAAATTAAAATTTCAATTCTGAATTTTTTAATTTAAAATCAAAAAAGTTTATTTGATATAAATACTGATAAATGAATTTTAAATTAATATTTTGAAATCTAAAAATTATTATTTCAATTCAAAAAAATTTAATTGAGTCTAAACATTGACATTTTGATTTTGAATATTTTTATTTGAAAATGAAAATTGATATTTCATTTAAAAAAGTTATTAATTGAGTCTAAAAACGGACATTTCAATTTTGAATCTTGTCATTTGAATTTGAAAATATTCATTTGATTTCTGAAATTTGTTAGTTAAATTCAAAAAAATTATTTGATTTAAAAATTGATATTAAAATTCTGAATTACTATTTTGGAATCTTAAATTTGTATTTTAAGTCAGAAAATTATTGATTGAGTTTTAAGGGGGTTTTCTACTAGTGTTATCCATAATAAATCATTTTATACATAATTATAAATGATTATTTTTATCAACTATAAGCATGCTAAATAGTAATTATTAGAACATATATTTTTATATTATATAATTTATATTCTTACAGAAAAAAAATAAAAATTACTATAATCAATGTTACACTACTTTAAAATCATTGTAATTACTTCTCATAAGAATTAATTAGTATCTGCGTAATTATTTTCTAATTGAACATAATTATTCACAATCTGTAATTTATAACTTTAAATCTGAATTAAAAATTTGGAAAAATTGTAATGTAGTTAAATTAATTATTTAATTATTTTAATTTCAGGAATTATTGTATAATATTTTTACTTTATTTTTAAGTTCTATAATTAATCATCTATGTTAATATTTTTATGGTAATTTTATAGTAATTATGAAATTAATGTTATGTTTAGCAAATTATTACATTTGTAGCTAATAATTACTAATAGAATTACTTGACCTATAATTTATAAAAAAAAAAGTAATTATATAGTAATTAATATAATAATTATAATATATACATATTTAAAAATTCGTGTAAAAATTTACTTTCTAATAGCAATTGTTAGTTCATTATTTATAATTTTAAAATAAAATTTTAAAATAGTTAAGTTTTTAATAATAGTAATTAAGTTAGTTTTACATTAATTATATTATTTATAATTCAATCAGTTTTTTAATAGTAATAATTTTTTTGAAATATTTTAGTTATTTATTTAATTAATAACGAATATTTAATATTTGTAATATATATTTTATAGTTTAAATATATGTAAATTTAATCATTATTAATTAAATGATTATATAATTATCTAGTGAATCATGTACTTGAATTGTTTAAAAATGTAAAATCTGAAAAAAGTGGCATGAAAAAAGTTTTGGAGTTAAAATTTAGTTTGTGAAGAAGTTGCAATGTCAAAATTTATCCCATATTGTTTATTTTCCATTCCTATTTTGAACATTATATAAACAAAGGGTCTAGTCATCTAATTTCACATTAAAAAATTTGCGCAGGTGGGGTGAACCAATCACAAGGCTTAACCCGAAACAGAAAAAAAAATTATGCATAATTTTAAAGTACTTACCTCCCCAACCTATTTATTTACCTAATTAAGTAGGTACTTAATTTGACCTACCCACCTAAGTCAACCATGTACCTACCTACTTAATTTTTTACCTAAGTAGGTAGGTAAGTATGTAACATAGGTTTGAAGGCACTTATTTATGTACCTACCTAGGTATTTACCAACCTAATATTAATCATTTTTATTAAATCCATTTAAAAGTGCAACGTGGCATATTTACATTAGGCCACATGTCATAATATAAAATCATCCAAGCATTTGAATTAAACGTCTTATATAATTTCAAAATATAATAATATTTATATTTTAAATAATTAAATATTGGGACAAGTGGTAGTTCATCATTTGCCTTCAATTATGACCAAAATAGTTGCATTTTAGTTGCATGTGATAGTACGTATATAATGGAGTCAAAGGATGAACTTGTATTTGTTGATTTTTTTTTCATCCAATACCTTTTGTCATTTGCAACTAATATCGCATGCGACTTGTTCAAAACGACTAAGGAGATTTTAATCGCAAATGTCGATTACAACTAAAATTTAATCACAAAGACCAATTGAAAATACATGTTTTTCTTCAAGTGTTGGTTGAAGATGGTTGATATGTGTTCAATCTTATTGCAACCCAGAGAACAAATGCAATCAATACATGTGAATTCATTTATAAAATGAGATTGTATCTTGGAAGTGACAGGATGGTATGAGGAAAGAATGGCTATGCAAGCATTATTAAACAATGAACACCAAGTTTAAGTTAATGTTTTGTCTGTTGTGGGGTGCAATCACAATAAAAGGAGCTACTTGTAGCAAGATTTAAGTCTTTAATTTTCAAGGATTAAATTGCACATGTGGCCTTCTTGTATTGGTTAATAATGCATTTTTAAAAATAACTTTCAAGCTAGATAATGGCTAGATATCAAATTTAAGGCCAAATATGATCAAAAACATAATAAATAATTAATTTTCTTACATCATGCTCTACAATAAAATCAAATGTACAACTTTTCTTTTAGCCATGATGATAAATTATGAACTATTTTAATCATTAAACACATTTGAAACCATTTTAACCAATCATGTAAAAAGGTTTCAACACAAGCATGTAAAACTATTCTTGTATGATTGGACGCATGGCCCACTTCTTGTGAAGTATATTAGAGTTCATACAAATTTTGAAAGCATTTGGTGATGGTTTGAATAACAAAAGACACGTTCATATTTAATGGTTTTTTTAGGAATTTTCTTGGTGCAATTGGAAACTAAGTGGATGGTGATTGTTTCATGACATACAAAAGACTACACCACCTATCTTTTAATTAAAAACCCTAATTCAACATAAGGAGAGTAGTAGTATTGTTAGGTATTCAAGTGTTAC
>Ga0116227_10016056_pt1 | contig 10891 bp, 9 predicted proteins | sample S1TSphgellanicum_FD_89693 | JGI IMG/M metagenome (GOLD analysis project Ga0116227, IMG submission 89693) | Host-associated microbial communities from peat moss isolated from Minnesota, USA - S1T2_Fb - Sphagnum magellanicum MG | ecosystem: Host-associated > Plants > Peat moss > Unclassified...
ATCTCCTCGGGGGTGAATGTCTTGCTCAACCCAGAATATCCTTCAAATCGGCGGGGGTCATGGCGACGGCCTCGGCCCCGGCGGCGATCAGCTCGCTGGCCGGGTGATAGCCCCAGGCCACGCCCACCGCGCGCACGCCCGCCGCGCGGGCCATGGCGATGTCATAGGTGGTGTCGCCGATCATCACCGCATCGGCGGGCAGGGCCATCGCCTGATCCAGCGCGGCCTGCAGCATGGCGGGATGCGGCTTAGAGGGATGATTGTCCGCCGTCTGCAGCGTGACGAAATGATCGGAGAGCGCATTGATCTGCAGGCAATGCAGCAGCCCGCGCATGCTCTTGCCGGTGGCCACGCCCAGATCCCAGCCTTCCTCACGCAGCTGATCGAGCAGCGGACGGATGCCGGCGAAGATCGGCTCGCTCACCCTTCCCTCGGCGCGGGCGGTGCGATAGGCGGTCTTATAGGCCTCGACCAGCGCGGCCTGGATCTCGATGCCTTCCTCGCTGGCGAGATGGCGCATCGTCTGCGGCAGGCTGAGCCCCACCGCGCGGCGCACCGCGCCATGGGCGGGCGGGCGCAGGCCGAGGGCGAGGAAAGCCTCATCCATCGCCGCGCAGATCTCGTGCTGGCCATCGACCAGCGTGCCGTCGCAATCGAAAACGGCCAGACGAACAGCGCCACTCATCCCAAACCCCGCATCATTGCTGCCATGGCGCGCGCGCCATTCTCTTCCAGCCCGGCGATCACGCCCGCGCGCTGCGCCTCATTCTTGTTCTGCGAGAGCTTGACGGTGGGGCGCCAGGCCCGCACCTCCATCTCGAAACCGACGATGGCGGACAGCATGCGGCGGCGCAGATCGTCCTCCAGCTTGTCCATCGTCCATGCCGGGTCAGGCAGGCGGGCTTCCTCGCGGGCGGACAAAGCCTCAAGCAGATCGACCAGCCCGTCTTCTTCCATGTGCCGCACCGGGCCTTCCAGCTCCAGCGCGACATAGTTCCATGTCGGCACCTGGGACGGATCGTCGCCATACCAGCGCGGCGAGACATAGGCGTCCGGCCCGTTGACCACCGCCAGAGCATCCACCCCGCCCAGATGGCGCGACAGCGCATTGCCGCGCGCCAGATGGAACTGCACCGCCCCGTCGCCGGTCGAGCGCAGCGGCGTATGCGCCACACGCGGGCCGTCGGGCGTGGCGGCAAAGATCATGCCGAAGCCGACCTCGGAGATCAGGCGCTCCATCAGCGCGCGATCCTCCTCGGGCTGCCCGCGCAGGCGGAAGGCGGGGTTGGGATGCATCAGCGGCTCTTGGGGCCACCACGCGGTGCGGAGGGCTTGCGCGGCGCGGCAGGCTTGCCGGTGGCCGGGCGGGAGGCGCCGCTGCGGGGCGCGGCGGGCTTGGCCGCTGCCTTGGGAGCAGACGTCTTGGGCGCAACCTTGCTGCCCTTGCCGATCTTCACGCCGCCGGGGCGGGCCTTGCCGGGCACGGCCTTGCGCGGCTTGGCATCGCTGCGCACCTTGCCGGTTTCGGCGCGGCCACGGCGCTCGCCACGGCGTTCCTTGCGGTATTGCTTGGCATGGGCCTTGGCGATCGACTTTTCCTCGTCGCGCGTCATCTCGCCCGTGGGATCGGGGATGAACTCGCCGTCATCCTCGTTGAAGCCAAGCTGGGCGAGGCTGGCCGCGAAATGCTCGGGCAGGGGGGCCGTCACATCCAGCGGGGTGCCGTCCGGGTGATCGATGATGATGCGGCGGGCGTGGAGATGCATCTTGCGGCTGATGCTGCCCGTCAGGAACGCATCCTGCCCGCCATATTTACCGTCGCCCACGATGGGGTGGCCGATGGCGGCCAGATGGACGCGCAGCTGATGGGTGCGGCCCGTCAGCGGCTGCAGCTCCATCCAGCAGGCGCTGTTGCCCGCGCGGTCGATCACGCGGTAGCGGCTCCTGGAGGGCTGGCCCTGCTCGGAATGGTCGACCATCATCTTCTCGCCGCCGGTGCCCGGCTGCTTGGCGAGCGGCAGGTCGATCAGGCCCTCGTCGATGCTGGGCACGCCGGTCACCAGCGCCCAATAGACCTTGGTGGCCTGACGCGAGGAAAAGCGCTTCGAGAAATAGGCCGCGCTGCCCGGCGTGGCGGCGACCAGCAGCGCGCCGCTGGTGTCCTTGTCGAGACGATGCACGAGGCGCGGACGCGGGCCATCGGGCGCATAGGCGTCGAGCAGCCCATCGACATGCTCGAAGGTGCCGCTGCCGCCCTGTGTGGCCAGACCCGGCGGCTTGTTGATGACGATCGCGCTGGGGTCGCGGTGCAACACGATGCGGTCGGCCAGTTCAAGCTGAGCGTCGGTCAGCGGCTTGCGGGCTTTCGCGCCCTTGCCGGTGCCTGCGCCCGGGGCATGGGTGTCGCCCGGCGGCACGCGCAGCACCTGGCCGGTGGTCAGGCGGTCTTCGGGCGCGCTGCGTTTGCCGTCCACGCGAATCTGGCCGGTGCGCGCCCAGCGGCTGATGGTGGCAAAACCCACCTGCGGCAGATGGCGCTTGAACCAGCGGTCCAGCCGGATGTCGTTGTCGTCGGGCCCCACGGTGAATTGGCGCACGGTGTCGGCGCTCTGGTGCTGGCGGGGCTTGTTCGTATTATCATTGCTCATGCAGGCCCCGTTAGCCTAAGGAGCGCCCGAGGAACAGCCCGCACAAGCTCTCACAGGGCGCGCGGGGTGTTGTCTTGGTGCGGGATGCGGGTTGCTGGACGTGAAACTGTCACGGCTGGCATGCAGAACTGGCATTTCGCGCAAGAGAATGGCCGCCAAGGCTTGCCTTCCGAGTGCGACTCTGGTAGCGGCGCCGCAATTCCGGTCGTTCCCCTCGGGAATCGGCCTGTCCGTTTGTTTTGAAATCCTTCAGGTGTTCCCCCGCTTTTTTGATCTGCGGATCGGTGGGGTTCTCGCCATGATGAGCGTGAGGTTGTTCTTTTTATGCAGATTCTCGTCCGCGATAACAATGTCGATCAAGCCCTGCGCGCGCTTAAGAAGAAGCTGCAGCGCGAAGGCGTGTATCGCGAGATGAAGCTGCGTCGTCACTTTGAGAAGCCGTCGGAAAAGCGCGCTCGCGAGAAGGCTGCCGCCGTGCGCCGCGCTCGCAAGCTTGAGCGCAAGCGCCAGGAGCGCGACGGCGTCAAGTAAGAATGGATTGGCAGGCTGGAAGCAGCCTGCCTGATCCATCTTCGCTTCCGCGACATCAGGGGCCCGTGGCTTCCTTGCCGATTCGGACAATGGTCCGGAAAAGCGATGAAGCCGGCGGGCCTTTGGCGTATCTGCGCCCCGTGGCGGCCACAAAAGCCGGCCCCGATTCTAAAGCTGGCCCCGATTCTTTGGTGCTATAGGCTGCGCGCGGGGGTTGCTCCTGCGGGCGGCTTGAGCCATGAGGAGCGGCGAAATTTCTCGCGCGTGGCGCTTTTGGCTGCCCGCGCATCAGATCAGGATGGCACGATGACCGAGATCACCCGCGTTCCCCTCCAGCCGCTGGCCAAGGGATCGAAGACCAAGCTGTGGCTGGCCGCTGTTGTGGCTGTCGCGCTGGGCGGCGGTGTGGCAGCGGCGGTGCGCCCGCAACTGGTCGATGTGCAGACGCTGCACGCCGGGACCGGCGGCAATCCGACTCCGGCTGACGTCATCCTCATCAACTATGTCGGCAAGCTGTCGAACGGCACGGTCTTCGATCAGGCCCAGCGCGTTCCGGCCCAGATGCAGGGCGTGATCCCCGGCTTCGCCAAGGCGCTGGCCCAGACCCAGGCGGGCGGCAAGTATCTCGTCCATATCCCCGCCAAGCTGGCCTATGGCGACCATGCGCAGGGCCCGATCCCCGCGAACAGCGACCTGACCTTCGAGATCGAGGTGCTGCAATTCGCCAACCGTGCCGAGCTGGAAGCCCAGCAACGCATGATGGAGCAGATGATGCGCCAGCAGGCTGCCGGTAAGGGTGCTCCTCAGGGCGCGCCTGTCGGTCCTGACGCTGGGGCTCCTGCCGGTCCGGACGGCGCTCCGCAGTAAGTTTTGCCGGGCTTTATCCTTTGCGCCTTGCTTGAAGAGGCGCTTTCAGGATGCTAGCTCCGAAGCAGATTTGCGAAGGCCGGGTCCATGGCCCGGCCTTCTGTTGCTTGTTAAAGGTTTGATCTATGTCGGTTGATACCGCGACCGTGGCGAAAATCGCCTCGCTGGCCCGCATCAAGGTGACTCCGGGCGATCTGGAGGCCATGGTGCCCGAACTGAACGGCATCCTCGATTGGGTCGAGCAATTGGGCGAGGTCGATGTGACCGGCGTCGAGCCGATGACCGCCGTTATCCCCAACACGCTGCGCCTGCGCGAAGACATCACGAACGCCGACCCGCTGACCGGCGGCGGGATTCGCGATGCGGTGCTGGCCAATGCTCCGGCTGCCGAACATGGCTTCTTCGGCGTGCCCAAGGTGATCGAATAATGACCAATCTGACCGATCTGACGCTGACCGGCATCCGCGATGGCGTGGCCGGTGGCGACTTCACCGCGACCGAAGTCGCCACGGCCTTTAACGGTGCCGTGGCCGAAGCGCAGGAGGCGCTGAACGCCTTCATCGTGACCACGCCGGAGGCCGCTCTGGCCGCCGCCGCCAAGGTCGATGCCGACCGCGCCGCTGGCAAGCCCCTGGGCAAGCTGGCGGGCGTGCCCATCGGCATGAAGGATCTGTTCGCCACCAAGGGCGTGCAGACCACCGCCGCCTCGAAGATTCTCGAAGGCTTCAAGCCCGAGTATGAATCGACCGTCTCGCAGAAGCTGTGGGATGCGGGCGCGGGCCTGCTGGGCAAGCTGAACCTCGACCAGTTCGCGATGGGCTCGTCCAACGAGAGCAGCGCCTATGGCAAGGTGACCTCGCCCTGGCGTCGCCCGAATGACACGGCGGCGCTGGCGCCGGGTGGTTCCTCGGGCGGGTCTTCGGCGGCTGTGGCGGCGCGCATCGTGCCTGCCGCGACCGGCACCGACACCGGCGGTTCGATCCGTCAGCCTGCGGCCTTCACCGGCATTTCCGGCATCAAGCCGACCTATGGGCGCTGCTCGCGCTGGGGCATTGTGGCCTTTGCCTCCTCGCTCGATCAGGCCGGGCCGATGGCGCATACGGTGCAGGATTGCGCGGTGATGCTCGAAGCCATGGCCGGTTTTGACGCCAAGGATGCCACCAGCCTCGATATGCCCGTGCCCAATTGGGAAGCGGCGCTCTCGGGTGATCTGAAGGGCAAGAAGGTCGGCATCCCGCGCGAATACCGCATCGATGGCCTGAATGCCGAAGTCGCCAAGAGCTGGGACGAGGGCATTGCCTGGCTGAAGGATGCCGGGGCCGAGGTGGTGGACATCTCGCTGCCGCATTCCAAATACGCTCTGGCGACCTATTACATCATCGCCCCTGCCGAGGCTTCGTCGAACCTCGCGCGTTACGATGGCGTGCGGTACGGCCTGCGCGACCTGCCCGATGGTGCCAACCTTCAGGAAATGTATGCCGCCACCCGCGCCGCCGGTTTCGGTGACGAGGTCAAGCGCCGTATCCTGATCGGCACCTATGTGCTCTCGGCGGGCTTCTATGACGCCTATTACACGCAGGCGCAGAAGGTCCGCACGTTGATCGCGCGCGACTTTGAAGAAGCCTTCAAGCAGGTCGATGTGATCCTGGCCCCCACCGCGCCGACCTCGGCCTTCGCGCTGGGTGAGAAGACCAATCCGCTCGATATGTATCTGGGCGATGTCTTCTCGGTGCCCGCCTCGCTGGCGGGTCTGCCCGCGATGAGCGTGCCGGCCGGGCTGGATTCTCAGGGTCTGCCGCTGGGTCTGCAGATCATCGGGCGTCCATTCGATGAGCAGGGCGTGCTGAATGCCGGTCTGGCGATCGAGCAGCGTGCTGGTTTCAGCGCCAAGCCGGAAAAGTGGTGGTAAGATGAGCGACTATCGTATTCAGGGCGCAACGGGCGAATGGGAGGTCGTGATCGGCCTTGAGGTCCATGCGCAGGTCACCTCCAACGCCAAGCTGTTCTCCGGCTCGGCCACGGCTTTTGGCGCGGAGCCCAACTCGCAGGTCTCGCTGATCGATGCGGCCATGCCCGGCATGCTGCCCGTGCCCAATATGGAGTGCATCCGTCAGGCGGTGCGCACCGGCATCGCCATCGGCGCGCAGATCAACAAGTGGAGCCGGTTCGACCGCAAGAACTACTTCTACGCCGATCTGCCGCAGGGCTATCAGATCAGCCAGCTCTATCACCCAATTGTGGGCGAGGGCGAGATCGAGATCACGCTGGACGAAAAGAACCCCGAAACCTCGAAGAAGGTGATCGGCGTCGAGCGCATCCATGTCGAGCAGGATGCGGGCAAGCTGATGCATGATCAGCACCCGACGATGTCCTATGTCGACCTCAACCGTTCGGGCGTGGCGCTGATGGAGATCGTCAGCCGCCCCGATATGCGTTCGCCTGCCGAGGCCGGGGCTTACCTCGCCAAGCTGCGTTCGATCCTGCGCTATGTCGGTTCGTGCGACGGCAATATGGATCAGGGCTCGATGCGCGCGGACGTCAACGTGTCGGTGCGCCGTCCGGGAGACGAGTTCGGCACGCGTACCGAAACGAAGAACGTCAATTCGGTGCGCTTCGTGATGGCCGTGGTGGAATCGGAAGCCAAGCGTCAGGTCGCGGTGATCGAGGATGGCGGCAAGATCGTTCAGGAAACCCGCCTTTACGATCCGGACCGCAATGAAACGCGGAGCATGCGCAGCAAGGAAGATGCGCATGATTACCGCTATTTCCCCGATCCCGATCTGCTGCCGCTGGTGCTGGACGATGCCTTCGTGGAGGAGGCCCGCGCCTCGCTGCCCGAACTGCCCGACGCCAAGCGTGCTCGCTATGAGGGTGCTCTGGGCCTGACGGCCTATGCCGCCGGCGTGCTGACCGCCGAGGTCGACACCGCCCGCTGGTTCGAGGCGCTGCTGGCGGCCACCGCCACCGCGCAGAACAAGCCCGAGGGCGAGGTGGCCAAGCAGGCCTCCAACTGGCTGCTCTCGGAGTTCTTCGGGGCGCTCAACAAGCTGGGCAAGGATCTGGCCTCCAGCCCGATCGATGCCGAAAAGGCGGGTCAACTGCTGGCGCTGGTCGGCAATGGCACGATTTCGGGCTCGATCGCCAAGCAGGTGCTCGAAAAGATGCTGGAAACCGGCGACGATGCCGCCACCATCGTCGAGCGCGAGGGCCTCAAGCAGACCAGCGACACCGGCGCCATCGAGGCGGCCGTGGCCACCATCATGGCCAACAATGCCGATAAGGTGGAGCAGTACAAGGCCGGCAAGGAAGCGCTTTTCGGCTTCTTCGTGGGCCAGACGATGAAGGCGATGGCCGGCAAGGCCAATCCGCAGATCGTCAATGAACTGGTGAAGAAGGCTCTGGCCTGAACCACTTAACCGCGATAGCCTGCCCCGCGTAGCGATACGGGGGCAGGCTGTGTCAAAGCGGGTTGGGCGGGGATTGTCGAGGCGTCTTGCGATGATGGCGGCTTTGCTGCCCGCTGCGGCTTCCGCGCAAACCTTCGACAACAATGCCGTGATCGCCCTGCACAGGGCCGGGCTGGGCGACGGGCCGGTGATCGCCAAGATCCATGCGCTGCCCTGCCATTATGACACATCGACAGAAGCCATGGTCGGCCTCAAAAAGGCGGGCCTGTCCGACGATGTGATCGTCGCCATGGTGGAAAGCTGTGCTGGCGCGCGCCCGGTGGATGGGGCTTTCGCGGCAGGCCCCGCTGTGCGCACCTCTGCCGCGCCGCAAGCACGCCCGGCAGCAGGGGGCATGTTCGCCTCCACCCGCCCCTCTGTCACGCCCTCCCGCCTGCCCGAGGGCATCTATTGGAATGGCGATGATGCCCATGGCCTCACCCTGCTGCGCCCCACGGGGCAGACGGCGGTGAAGCTGGTCGGCAATGGCTCGATCCTGTTCCCGCATATGGCGAAGCTGATCGTGCCGCGCGCGACGGCGCAGATGGCGATTGCCGCCCCGCGCCCGGCCTTTCGCTTCTATTTCAACCCGCAGGACAATCGCGTCAGCGAGTTCGGCGGGGTGGGCGGCACGGCGGCGCAATCGCCCAATGAATTCAGCCTTGTCCATTTCCGGCAGGATGGCGCCACGCGGCAGATGATCATCGGCCGGGTGGCGCCCTATGTCAGCGTCTCGGGCATCGATCCGAAAAACACGCTGCCCTTCACCATGGCCGATCTGGGCGATGGCGTGTTCAATGTGGAGCTGCCCGGCGATCTGCCGCCGGGCGAATATGGCTTTGTGCTGATCGGCGAATCGCAACGCTCGAAGCAGGGCGTTTATCGCGTCTATGATTTCACCATCACGGGCGCGCCTGCCGGGGCGCATTGAGTCACCCCGGCAGGCCGCAGCTCAAGGCGTAACGGTGGTCACCTCCACCGGCAGGCCGACCTTCTGCAACTGTGGCTCGACCAGCTTGCGGTCGCCCACCACCACGAAGACCAGACCATCGGGCTGCAATTGCGCGCGGATCGCGCTGTTCAGCGCCGCCGCGTCGATCTGGCGATAGAGCGTCGGCAGGTGAGCATCATAATCCTCCGGGCGGCCCAGCAAGCGGTTGCTGGTGATCGCCCCCAGCACCTGACCATTGGTCTGGTAACGGTTGGCGAGACCCCGGATGTTGCCATCGGTAACGCGCTGCACCTCTTCGGGGGTGACAGGCTTGTCGCTGGCCAATGCCTTCATATCGGCCACCATCGCCACAATCGAATCGCCGGTCCGGTCGGTCTGCACCGGGGCGACGACCAGCAGGCTGCGCTGTCCGACGGGCTGGCGCACCACGGACTGCACGCCATAGGTCCAGCTCTTCTCCTCGCGCAGATCGGTGTTGAGGCGCGAGAGGAAATCGGCCCCCAGCACCTCATTGGCCAGACCCAGCGCCTCCTGCCCGGGCTGCGTGCCCTTCAGCGGCAGCAGACGCCCGGCCACGATCATCGACTGCGGCGAATTGGGCCGGTCGATCAGCACGATGCGCGGGCGGGCGGGCAGGCCGGGGGCATCGATGGCCTTCACCGGTTTCGGCGTGGCGGGCGCCTTCCAATCCCCCAAAGCCTTTTCCAGCTGAGGCTTCAGCGCTTCCATGGTGATGTCGCCCACCACGGTGATGCGCGCCAGATCGGGGCGCAGCCACTGGTCATGCGCGGCGCGCAGGCTCTGGCTGGTGAAGCCCTTGATGCTAGCCTGCGTGCCCAGCCCATCGCCCGCATGACCATAGGGATGGTTGGGCCCGAACAGGATCGGGTTGAAGACATGGAAGGCCAGACCTTGCGGGCTCGCCATGGTCTGGGCCAGCGAGGCGAGGCGCTGCTGCTTCACCCGCTCCAGCTCGGCGGGGGCGAAGGCGGGGCGGCGCACCACATCGGCCAGCAGATCGAGCGAGGGCGCCAGATTGGCCGACAGCGCCGAGAGCATCACATTGCTGGTGTCCATCGCGGCCCCGGCCTGCAGTTCGGCGCCCAGCCTTTCCTGTTCCTCGCGGATCTGGGTGGGGTTGCGGGTGTGGCCTCCGGTCGCGTCCTGAGCGGTGCCCTCATCGAGCATCGCCATCAGCATGCCCTGCGTGCCGGGCGCGTCGAGCGCATCGCCCGAGACCCCGGCATCGAACTCCACATTGACCAGCAGCTTGGGCACGGCGGTGCGGTGCGCCAGCACCACCTCGATGCCGTTCGAAAGCCGCGCGTGCTCAAGCGTCGGGAAGGTCAGGCTGCTGATGGGCGCCACAGGCGGTGCCTTGCGCGGCGCGGATTGCTTCACCGCCGGCACGGGCGTCTTGGCATCGGGCTTGGGGGCGGGCTCATTCGCGCCATCGTCCCAGCCGCCGAGCTGGTCGCCGCTCAAGGTGCGCTCGCCGGGTGTGATGGCCAGCATCAGCGCGGGGCGGCTCAACCACTTGTCGATCGAGGCTTTGATGGTGGCGGGGGTCTGCGCGGCGATCTCGGCCAGTTCCTTGCGGTAATGCGCCGGATCGCCCGAATAGAGCTGCCCCTCGGCCAGTTGCGCGCCCTTTCCGCCAAAGCCGCCGACGACTTCCAGCGCGCCGATCTCCTGCGAGACTTCCCGTGTCGCCGCGCGCTTCACCTCATCGGCGCTGGGGCCTTCCTTCAGGAAGCTGGCGATCTGGGCGTCCAGCGCTTCTTCGGCCACCTTGCGGTCGACGCCGGGCTTCACATCCATGCTGACGGTGATGACCGAAAGCTGCTCATGCTGCTCGACATTGGCGCTGACCGAGACGGCCAGTTGCTGCCCGCGCACCAGCGCATTGTCCAGCCGCGAGGAGGCGAGCCCCCCCAGCACCGACATGCCGACATCCAGCGCCGAACTCTCGGGATCGTTCATATTGGGGCCGGACCACACGCGCAGCAGCCGCGTGGTGGCGACCTGATCGGTCATCTCGCGGCGCAGGGTGGCGGGCAGGGTGACCGGCCCGGCCACCACCGGCTTCACGGCAGGGCCGCTGGGGATATCGCCATAATAGTGCTCAACCAGCGGACGGGCGGTGGCGACGTCCACATCGCCGCTCAGCACCAGCACCGCATTGTTGGGGGCGTAATGGTCGGTGAACCAGCCGCGCACATCGGTGAGATTGGCCGAATCGAGATCACCCATCGAGCCAATCGTGGTGTGGCGATAGGGATGGCCGACCGGGAACAGCCCGTCCGACACGGCATATTGGATCAACCCGTAAGGCTGGTTGTCGCCCTGACGCTTCTCGTTCTCGACCACGCCGCGCTGCTTGTCGAGCTTGTCCTGCGTGACGGCGCCCAGCAGATGGCCCATGCGGTCGCTTTCCATGAAAAGCG
>Ga0116227_10016057_pt1 | contig 10891 bp, 5 predicted proteins | sample S1TSphgellanicum_FD_89693 | JGI IMG/M metagenome (GOLD analysis project Ga0116227, IMG submission 89693) | Host-associated microbial communities from peat moss isolated from Minnesota, USA - S1T2_Fb - Sphagnum magellanicum MG | ecosystem: Host-associated > Plants > Peat moss > Unclassified...
AAATGCGCGAACAACATCGCGGATTTTGGCGGCGTGCCGTCCGCGAGACCGGTCCGATGCCGCTCGAATCGCGTCGATATAGGCCCTTCGTACGCTCGCAATGCGCCGGTCCCACGCGGCGGGCCACGCGGAATTGATCACGACCACCAGATGTTCGCCGGGAAAGACCGACACCGATTGCCCGAAGATTCCCTCCGCTTCATAGCCGCCCGGCGTCAGCCACCAGAAATATCCATAGGGCGGTTCGCTCACGTGCTCGCGCGTCGCGTCCTGCATCCAACCTTCCGGCAGCACGTGCCCCGCACCGCTCTTGCCCTGATCCATCGTGAACAAGGCGAACCGGCCGTAATCGCGCAACGTCATGCTCATGCAGCAGCCGCCCCGCTCGTGGCCCGCAAGATCTTCGGACCAAATGCCATCCTGCTCCATGCCATAGGGCCGCCAAATCTTTTCAGACAGGTACTGCGCCAGCGGTTCGCCGACGGCATTGGATAACAGAATTCCCGCAAGATCGGTCTCGCCGGTCTTGTAGACAAATTTCGAGCCCGGCGCAGCCTCGCGCGGCAGGCGGCGCATGTAGCTGACGACCGGATTGACCCCGGGTTCCATCTGCGTGAGACCCTCCTTCGCGACATCCGAATTCGGATCCGAGTAGTTTTCGTTCCACTTCACACCGGAGGTCATCGTGATCAAGTGGCGCACCGTGACACCCTCATAGGCGCTGCCCTCGAGCTCCGGAATGTAGGCTGTGACCGGATCATCCAGCCCTTTGATCTTGCCGTCTTCGATCGCCGCGCCGATGAGCGTGGACGTGATCGACTTCGCAACCGAGAAGGATGTCCAGCGATCGTGCGGACCGCGACCCAGGCCGTAGCGCTCCAATATGATCTTGCCGTCCTTTATCACCAAGACACCCGATGCCCGGTAGGCCCGCATGTAGCTTGCGGTGTCGTAGGACTCGCCGTCGGCCGCGAATTTCGGCTCGATCTGCACTGCCGCCCGCGGCAGGGCTCGAACCACCGCACCGCGCTTGATGACGCGGGATGGGTTCACCTTCTCCATGTTCTTGTAGCCCCATTCCTGCTGCTCGGGTGTCCAAGTCAACACACCCGCGCCTCCCGGGGGCAGCACGGCCGGTGCCTGGGAGCTGTCCGCCAGCGTCACGCCGCTCCCCAGCACAATCAGTCCGCCAACGGCCAACAGCGCCATGGACGTTTTTGTCACGGTCATTCTCCCTTGCGGATCGGGCGTCCGCCGCCGGTCACTGTACACCGCACGCCATTGCAGCGCCGCCCGTGGTAGCAGCGCCGCCCGCGGTTGCAGCGCTGCAGCCGCGGGCGATGGTATCGTGCGGGGGTGCTGATGTCCCCTGCATCCCCGCCGGCGTTTTGGCAGGCCTTCGAACCCGGCGATGGTCAAACCAAACGTATTTGGCGGGAGTTCTATGACGCGCCCATGCGCGACGGATCATTGCTGCGGCTGCCGCTCAGGGACTACGGTGACTTTGCGATCGCCGGCTTCATCGCCAATCAAGCATCCTTCGAGGTCCTCGACACGCTGGTACGGTGGCTTGCCCACGACGTGACCGGCATCGGCGCCGAGGTGGTGGTCGGGCTGCCGACCATCGGCCATGTCATCGGCGCCGGCGTGGCGCGAGCCTTGCGCCACAAGAACTGGGTGGCTGCCGGTACGACACGAAAAATCTGGTACGACGAGGCGCTCTGCGTGCCGACGCAGTCCGTGACGGCGCCTGAAAATGGCCGTCGAATGTGGCTGGATCCGCGCCTCATGGATCGTCTGTCCGGTCGACGGGTGCTGCTGGTCGATGACGTGGTGAGTTCCGGAAGTTCGGCACGGGCGGGAATCTCGCTATTGCAGCGAGCCGGCGTGGTGCCCGTGGCCCTCGGGGTGGCGATGATTCAAGGCGACGCTTGGCGCCACGGCTGGGATCCGGGGATTCCCGTGTACGCGGCGTTTTCGACGCCTCGGTTTCGCCCGGTGGCCGGTGGCTGGGAGCCGCTCGACGCGCCGTCTGCCTCGCCTGACCCGCCGCCTTCGTAGGCGTCGCTGGAAGTCTTTCGCGGTTCAGTACCCGGTACGAAACCGGGTCCACTCCCTGGTGACCAGCCGCACGTAGTCAGGTGGTCCGGCGCGCTCCGACACCAGTCTCTTTCGCATCGTTTCGTCCGGATAGATCGACCGATCGTTCTTGATGTCCGTTGCGACGAGCGGCAGCGAGGCCGAGTTGCCGTTCGGATAGTGGATGAAGTTCGTGATTCCGGCAATCACTTCCGGCCGCAACAGATAATTCAACCAGAGCGCGGCATTGCGCGGGTGCGGCGCGTCGGCCGGTATAGCCATCATGTCGAGCGTGATCAACGATCCTTCGCGGGGAACGAGAAACGCGAGGTTCGCGCCGGTATTGGATTCGATCGCGCGATGCCGCGCCTGCCCCACATCGCCGGACCACGACAGCGAGACGCAAATGCTGCCGGTGGCGAGATCCGAGATGTGCTGGGTTGCATCGATATAAAGAACGAAGGGCCGTATCTTGCGCAGCACCTCGGACGCGGCCATCAAATCCGCGGGGTCGAATTTGCCCGGATCCCGTCCAAGGTAGAAGAGCACGGCGTCGAAGACATCGACCGGCGAATCGACGATCGCGATTCCGCAGTCTTTCAATTTGGCGGCGTTGGCGGGGTCGAATACGACGCCCCAGCTGTTGGGCGCCTCTGCACCGAGCTTGCCGCGAACTTTATCGATGTTATATCCGAGCCCGGTCATGGAATACATGTAAGGCACCGCGTAGAGGTTGCCGGGATCCTCGATCGCCATCAGGCGCATGACTTCAGGATCGGCATTGACGAGATTGGGCAGCGCTGATTTATCCAGCTTCCGGTAGACACCCGCCTTGCGCTGACGCTCGAAGAAAGCCGCGGTAGGAACGACGACGTCCCAATTGGTGTGCCCCGTCATGAGCTTCGACTCCAACACTTCGTTGTTATCGTAGGTCTCGTAGTTGATCTTGATGCCGGTTTCACGCTGAAAGTTGGGCGCTGTGTCCGGCGCGATGTAATCCGCCCAGGACGCCAGATTCAGCACCTTCTCCCGATCGTACTTGTCGTCGACCGCCGCCCCGGTACGTGCGCCGTCTCCGTCATGCTGATTGCAGGCGGCCAGGGACAGGAGCGCAGCCGGTAGAACGAATCTTCGACCGCGGCCCCCAGGCGATCTCACTGCGTGCTGCCTGCCGCTCTGGTACTCAACTCGACCAGCTTGGCCACCGTGTTCATGTTGCGTGCGGTACCCCGAGATGCTGCGGGAATGACGAGCTTCGATTGGCCCATACCCGACGGATAGTAGACGTAGATTTCACGCGTGCCGGCGCCAATTTGTTCATCGGCCTGCCTGCCGGACGGCGTGAGGGCATCACGCGACGGTGGCTCATCGAGAAAGAAGGCATAGGTGCGCCGGGGGTCCGCCTTCGCGAACGGATTTGCCCGCAGCACCGCGCGCATTTCAGCCGCCGAGCGGATGAAACTTTGAATCTCCTTTCCCGTCTCCCCGCGCAAGCGGCGCTCCAGCATCGACTTCACGGCGTTTGCCGTCGCCGAACTTTGCAAAACGACGTTGCCGCTCTGAATATAGGTCCCGATCACTGCGAAGCCAGCCTCGTTGCACATGCGTCTCAGATCCGCCATCGGCAGCTTGCCGGTTCCTCCCACATTCACTGCACGCAGGAGCACGATGTAGGTGTTCATGCAGCGCACCCATCTGCGTGGTCACATCCACGTTGAGTTGATCGCATCCTTACCTGATCAAGCTCCGTAGGTAAAAGTTGAGCAGCTGAATCACGCTCCTGCCATTGGTTCTGGAGAGTCTGAGATAGTAAACACTGCCCTTCGTCAGCTTGAACTCCACTCCCGCGCCGTCATAAGTCATGGTTTTTGTCACGCCATCGAGATCGTAGCGATCGGGCTTGCCGAGTTTCTCTTTGACACGGTCTTCCGAGTCGCCGATGGCGATACCGGCCAAGGGTGCACAAAAATGCGGTGTATCCGAGAAATCGACGCAGTCGATGTTGTCGATCACCTTCGTCGTGCGATCGAAATCCACATACAGTGCGGCCTTGGCGTTGGGAGCGCCCCGGACGGGATATGACCACTCATAGTAATCGGCAACCGTCCTGCCTTCAGGTATGACGCTGTCCGGGTCTTCGGGAGCGGCCTCCCTATTGGTCTTCAAGCTTCGGCGGCCGGCATAAGGGTGGTTCTTCTGTGAGTCATCCAGCACCGCCGGCGGAAATCCGAGACGGTACAGGACTTCGTTCCTGTCGTCATAGTTATGGATATCGGCATATTTCAGCAAATCCTTGCAGAACTGGTAAAACCCGATCCCGCCGGCAACGAGAACCGTACCGGCAATCGCCAATCCGGCGATGGCGTATTTTCGCCTGGCTGTAGACTTGGAAATTCGTGGTGGAGGAGTCGGAGGACGTCGCATGCTCTAGGTGCCGTGGTGATTTGCCATAGTTTATGACAAGTCGCCATGCAATTTGCATTTGAGCGATCGGGCACTCGGGATGCAGTAACTAGCGCGGTCGACGGGCTATGGTCGTTTGCTGACAAGCACGTCCAAACGCGGCCACGAAGGGTACGCCTCCCGCCGCTGCCGCGCGTTCTGCAAAATGACTTGCCGTCCATGATCATCGGCGCCGCCCCAGTCCTTGATCTCCTGGAGCGATCGAAAGCAGCCGACGCACACGAGGTCATCGCCCAGGCAGCAGTTTCGTATGCAGGGGGACTGGACGAAGCCGGCGGTATCAGTCATGGGGTGGGCACATCTTGAAGGCCCGAATTTCACCACACCGGCCGTGAGGAAACCGGGCGATTCATCACCCTTTGAGCACGGTTGTCATCCCGCCGCAAGCGGGGCTCGCTCGCCGAGGGTGACACGCACTTCGTGTGTTCGTCCATCATCGAGCAGTGCGATATCCGTTCCGCGAACCGGGTTGCCATCCAACTCGATCGACGCGACACCCGTGCTCACGCGCTGTGGATTCTCGACACTGACGTGGTAGCGCGCCGATCCATGCTGGAAATTGACCTCGTAACCAGGCCAATCCGCCGGGACGCATGGCGTCAACTGCAGCGTGCCGGCCCGAATCCGAAATCCCAGCATCCACTCGAGACCGGCGCGGTACATCCAGCTGGCCGATCCCGTGTACCACGTCCAACCGCCACGGCCCACGTGCGGCGCAACGGAATACACGTCCGCAGCCACCACATAGGGCTCGACCTTGTAACGCTGCACGTCAGCGCGGGTGCCGGAATGATTGATGGGATTGAGCAGCGAGAACAGCTGTGCGGCCCGCGTCCCGTTGCCGAGGATGGCCTGTGCGATGACCGTCCACGTCGCAGCGTGGGTGTATTGGCCGCCGTTTTCGCGGATTCCGGGTGGATATCCCTTGATGTAGCCAGGATCGTGCGCGATGCGATCGAATGGCGGCGTGAACAGCAACACCAGTCCGGCATCGGACTGCACGAGCTGGCGATCCACGTTGCTCATGGCGCACACGGCGCGATGCTGGTCCGCAGCTCCGGAGATCACGCTCCATGACTGAGCGATCGAGTCGATGCGGCATTCGGCGCTCGACGCGGAGCCGAGCGGTGTTCCGTCATCGAAGTAACCGCGTCGATACCAGTTGCCATCCCACGCCTGATCGAGCGCACTGCGCAGCGCGGCTGCGTGCGACAGCCATCGGTTCGCGCGCTCATGCTCGCCCCGTGCCGCCGCCACGGGCGCGAACGAGGTGAGCGTGGTCTGCAGAAACCATCCCAGCCAGACACTTTCACCCTTGCCCTTCTCGCCGACACGATTCATTCCGTCGTTCCAGTCGCCCGTGCCGAACAACGGCAGGCCATGCGCGCCGACCTGCAATCCATGGTCGAGTGCCCGCGCGCAGTGTTCGAAAAGCGTGGCGGTCTGCTCCGAGATTCCGGGCATGAAGAACGCGTCGTGCTCATCCGGCTGCAGCGCACGGCCTTCGAGGAAGGGAATTTCTTCATCGAGCACCGCTGCGTCGCCCGTCGTGTCGACATATTGGCCGGTGCAATAGGCGAGCCAGACCACATCATCGCTGATGCGGGTGCGCACCCCTTGACCGGTGGAGCCGGCGACGGGCGGCAGCCACCAGTGCTGCAGATCGCCGGCGGCGAACTGGCGACCGCCGGCCCGCAGCAGGTGCTCCCTCGTCAGATCGGGTCTCACCACCGCGAGCGCCATGCCGTCCTGCAGCTGATCGCGAAAACCATAAGCGCCGCTCGCCTGGTAAAACGCCGTTCGCGCCCAGATCCGGCAGGCAAGCGCCTGATACAGCATCCAGCGATTGAGGATGATGTCCATGGAGCGGTCCGGCGTTTTCACTTGGACCGCGCCGAGCACGCGCTCCCAATACCCGGTCACCTCTCGATAAACCGCATCGAGATCCGTATTGCGGTAGCGGGCGAGGAGCGCCTGTGCCGCCGGTGCCGTATCCGTCTCGCCGAGGAAGAATACGATCTCCGTCGTCTGACCAGGCTCCAATGCTATGGAGGTTTGCAGCGCGCAGCAGGGATCGAGGCCGGCACCGCTTCGTCCGGAAAGCGGTATCTGCCCGGCGAGAGCGGCCGGCATCGCGAGCGTGCCATGACGGCCGAGAAATTCGCCCCGGTCTGCGGTGTGCTGAGTCTGCCGCCCGGCCAGATCTGCAAAGGCGATCCGCGCTCCAAAAGCGGCATCCCACGGGTTGCGCGCCAACAGTGCTCCGGTCTCTGAATCAAGATCGGTGAGGATGAATGGCGCCGAGGCGCCCCGGGATGTGCCGAGCACCCATTCCGCGTAAGCGGTGATCGAGAGTCGCCGCGGACGCTGCGAGCCGTTGCGGATCTTCAGTCGGGAGATCTTGATCGGGTCGGCCATCGGCACGTACATCAACAGATCGAGTTCGATGCCGCGCGCGGTGTGCTCGAAACGGCTGTATCCCTGTCCGTGCCGCGCCACATAGGTCGCCCCCGGATCGCGCATTGGCGCAGCGGTGGGCCCCCACACATCGCCGCTTTCCTCGTCGCGCACGTACAAGACCTCGCCGCTGCGATCCGCAACCGGATCGTTCGACCAGGGGGTGATCTGATGTTCCCGGCTGTTGCAGGCCCAGGTAAAGCCGCTGCCATCGGCGGCAACCTGAAATCCGAAATGAGGATTGGCGATGACGTTGATCCAAGGCGCAGGTGTGGACTGCTCCGGGCCCAGAATCGTCACGTATTCACGGCCCTCGGCACCGAACCCGCCCAGGCCGTTGAAGAATTCGAGATCGCGTGGCACGGGCACCGCCGGCAGCTCGGTCCGGGGCTCGCGCTTGTGGTGAGACGGTGCCGGCATGGCGGGCTTGCGCACGCGATCGAGTTGGTCGGCAAGGTTGCCGCGCCGCGCGACCAATACGACTCGCGCCACCGCCGACAGCAGGGTGCGCGTCTGTTCGGATATGAGGTCGGAACGCAGCACGAACACGGATCCGCGCACCACGTGTGCCGCAGGCTGTGGCCGGGACTGGCTCATGCGCACCTGGGCCTCCAACGCGACCTGCAGATCCTGGACGTACGAGGCCGCGCGTTCGTTGAGGATGACGAGATCCGCGGCGAGACCCTTCATGCGCCAGTACTCATGCGCCTGCAGCAGCTGGCGGGCGATGGCGATGTCTTCGACGGCATCGATTCGCAGCAGCAGAATCGGCACGTCGCCCGAGATTCTCTGCGCCCACAGCCCCGCAGGGGGACCGATGCCGTCGCGTATCGTGTTCGATGACGGCCGCATCGACGCGTCGGCGTACAGCAGGTGACCTGCCAGGCGCTGGAAAAGACCTGCCTCGGCCGAGTCGATGCCAAGATGCCGCAACTCCACCTGGGCCTGGGTCCAGGCAAGCGTGGTCGCCCGCACGAACGAGTTGGCTGCGTGGTGCTTGTCGAGCAGATCGAGGACCGCTTCGCGCGATGCGGCAACGCCGGTCCAGAACGCGATACGGGCGGTCGTGCCGGCCGGGATCTTGAGTCGATAGCGCAGCGCGAACACGGGATCCAGGACGGTGCCCACGGTGTTGGACAACCGCCGGCCGTCCATCACCGCGAGCGGTGACCTGCTCTCGCGTCCACGGCCGAGGAATCGCGCCCGGTCCGTTTCGATTTCCGGCTCCCCCGACACGCTGCCTTCGACCACCGCATGTTGCGCCGCCCAGATGTCGGGTTCGTCAGGCGTACGCTTGCGGCGCGTCGCGAGCAGCGTGTTCAATTTGGCCACATACTCCGTTTGCACGAAGAGCTTGAGGAAGGTCTGATGCGCCGCATCGGCCGCCGGCGGCGCGAGCACCAGTTCCGAATAGGACGTCACCTCGATCTGCCGGTCCCGATGACCGGTATTGGTGATCGACAGGCGCCGGACCTCGGTGTCATCCTCCGGCGACACCACGATCTCCAGAGTCGTCGAGATCGTCGCGTCGGTGCGGATGAACTCCGCGCGATCCTCGCTGAAGGTGACCTGATAGGTGTCGGGTTCGACGCCGCTCGGCTGATAAGCCGCCGACCAAACGGCACCGTTCTCGACATCCCTCAGGTAGATGTAGCTTCCTGTGTCGTCACGCGTGACATCTTCCCGCCAGCGTGTCACTCCGATGTCGCGCCAGCGGCTGTAGCCGGAGCCGGCGCTCGTGAGCATGACGGAATAGCGGCCATTCGACAGCAGATGGGTTTGCGGAACCGCATCATGCGCGCTATGCAGGCGGCGCAGTTCGGGAAGCCGGGTGTCGGTCAGCCGTGCCGCCGTCTTGACCTCCTCCGCGCGGGGATGAGCCGCCGAGACATCGCGTGGCGCGCGCTCCTGCAGCAGCAACTCCGTGGCCTGAATGCCGGGCTCGGCGTGAAATCGCGCGCGCATCGCGCCGTCGTTCAGAACGTTCGCTATCGCCACGATCGTCATGCCCTGATGATGTGCCATGTACGCGCGCACGATCGCGACCTGCGCGCCGTCCGGGAGCCGTGAGCGCGTATAGTCGAGCGCCTCGTGAAAACCGTAACGGCCGCGCGCGCCGATGGCGGCGAGTCGTTCAAAATTGCGCAGCGCGCCCGGCGGATCGACCATGGCCGCGAGCGCCGTGGCGTAGGGTGCTATGACGGCATTGTCGCGCAGGCCGCGCTTCAGCCCGAGGCCGGGGACGCCGAAGTTCGAGTACTGGTAGGTGAACTCCAGGTCGCGCGCATTGTAGGCGCACTCGGAAATACCCCATGGAACACCGAGTTCTCCGCCATATTGGATCTGCCGCTGGACGATCAGCCGGCTGGTATGTTCCAGCAGGCTTCCCTTGGGTGCGCGCATGATCAGCGAGGGCATGAGGTACTCGAACATCGAGCCCGACCAGGAAATGAGCGCAGCGCCTTTTCCCACGGGTGTCACGGGACGTCCGAGCCGGAACCAGTGGCGCGCCGGAATGTCGTTCTTCGCGATCGCAATGAAGCTTGCCAGGCGTGCCTCGGACGCGAGCAGGTCGTAGCAGTTGGAATCGAGGGTTCCGTCTGCAGAACATCCGATCGACAGCAACCGGCGCTGCTGATCGAACAGGAAATCGAAGCGCATCTCCCCGGCCATCCCGCGTGCTCTGGCCTCGATCGCTGCCAACCGCCTCTTGATGTCCTCCGAGGCCGCTTCCGTCAGCACACAGTCATCGCGCCAACCGGACATGGCCCGCTGCGTGGCTTCGCTCCAGAACTTGAGATCGCCGCCCGCATCATTCCCCCACTCGACGGCCAGGGTTCGCACGATGTCGGTCAGGGTTCCGGCGAGCGGCAGCAGCGCGCCCAGCCGGGCGGCAATCTCGCCGGTGTCACCTTCGGCCTTGTCGAGCGCCGCGGCGAGCGCATTGATGGCTTCGTCGATCTGATCGCGTGAAACCGCATGCATTCTGCGATCCTCGGGCAGGTCGCGCCGGGCTTCGCGTGCGAGATCCAGCGAATCGCGGACGCCGGCAAAGGAGTGACCCTGCGCGATCGGCAGGTTGATCCAGCCGCGGCATGCGTTCGCCAGGGCGATCAGATGACCGGCGAGATTACCGCTGTCGACGCTCGATACGTAAGGTGGCTCGAGAGGCCGCAAATCGCGCGTGTCGTACCAGTTGTAGAAGTGACCGCGAAACCTGTCGAGACGCTGCATCGTGGCGAAGGTCGCCTCCGCGCGCGTGACGAACTCAACGGTTCCCAACCAGCCAAAATCGCGGGCGCCCACTGCGGAAAGCAGATAAAGACCGATATTGGTCGGTGATGTGCGGTGCGCCAGCACGGTGCGCGGGTCTTCCTGGAAGTTGTCCGGCGGCAGCATGCAATCGTCGGCCGTGACGAAGGTCTCGAAGTATCGCCACGTGAGACGTGCAACCCGCCGCAGCGCGCCGGCATCGGATTTCGACACCGCCAGGCGGCCTGTCATCGGCGACGCGCTGATCCAGACAGCGACGGCAGGGGACAACGCCCAAAGAATCAGGAACGGTGCGCACAGCCAGGCATTGTCGGGCCGGAAGTGCGCGACCAGCAAAGCGGCGGCAGCGGCAATCGCAACGGTTGCGGCCATGCGGCGATAGGCGGCCGGCAGCGTCAGGCGAAAACTCGAGTGCGACTGCGCCGCCGTTACCCATTGAAGCAGATTCTTGCGGGTCACGAACAGGCGGAACAGCGTCCGGCCGATCGCATCCAGCATCAACGTGGCCTGATGCGCCAGAAGCGTCACCAGCAACGCGGTTTGCGCCGCAGCGAGCCAGACGTCCCGACGCAGTGCGCGCAGGTGGCTGCGGAGCGTGATGCCGGCGCGGCCTGGGACG
>Ga0116227_10016058_pt1 | contig 10891 bp, 5 predicted proteins | sample S1TSphgellanicum_FD_89693 | JGI IMG/M metagenome (GOLD analysis project Ga0116227, IMG submission 89693) | Host-associated microbial communities from peat moss isolated from Minnesota, USA - S1T2_Fb - Sphagnum magellanicum MG | ecosystem: Host-associated > Plants > Peat moss > Unclassified...
ACAAATAAATTGGAGCTCCACATTCTTTTTTTGACGAATTGTTCAACAAATAGTTCAATCATGCAAAAGTTGTAATCGAAAATAATTTTGGGATTTTAAAGAAAACTATTCAAGAATTGTTCATCAAGTCAAACTTTGATTTGCATTTCCTTCCTAATGTGGTCATCTATTGTTACATTTTACATAATATGATTATGAATGGGAAAGATTGATGAATTCATGATACACCTAGAGGTGGAGAATGTGGCAAAACGAGAGACAATAGAAGGAGAATAATTGAATATGAGGTGAGCAAGTAAATGAACATGATGCTAAACTTACATTACAACAAAGGGAGATATCTAGGGTCAATCAACACATTGCAATTGAACAATACCTAAGTAACCATAGACCACAAAATCCTAGATGTTTTGAATGTTGAATCCTTCCAAGTTTCTTTTCTCAAATTCATGAACACATGTGTCTATAATGTGTATGGTGTATATGCATTACCTCAATTTACTAGAATTGGAATTGATCTTTGAAATGTGTTTGGTGTGTTTGCAATATAGTAATTTATTGGAACTGAAAGAAAACTAGAAAAAAAACTACGATTTGTAACTATATTTTAGTTGCAAAAGACATTTGCTATTAAAATTACTTAGTTGCATTAGACAAGTTGCATAAAACATTAGTTGCAAGTGTGGATGAAGTCAATGGTCAACAAAACATTTCACCATCCATATACTATTGTATGCCATCCATATATTACCATAAAAATCAACAACTTACATAATGACACGTGACAAATGAAAAATGTTTGAAAAAAATTTGTTTTAAAAATATATGGTGGATTTTCATCATCTATTGTTAATGGTTTTAGATTGTGACATGGCATGATACTAATATGCCACATGGCATTTTTGAATTTTGGTCAAAATGAATTAAAATCAATGTTTAAGTGGGAGTAGGTAGGTATGTAAGTAGGTAGGTAGGTCGATAGGTGGGTGGGAGTAGGTAGGTAAGTAGGTTGAACTAGGCAGGTAAGTAAATAGGTAATTATTTTTAATTTGTTCCGGATTTAACCTTTAGGGTTAAATTCCTTAAAAGGTTCTGCACTTTTGATTAGCTTATCCCAATTGGCATGTGTTTTTTATCTGAAAGTGTATGACAAAACCTTCTCATTATATACTTCTCAAAATGGAAGCAAAGGACAAAACATATGCGATAAAATTTGAAGTTGTAATTTAATTGCAAATTAAATTGCAACTAAAAAATTTATTTCATATCTTTTGTCCTCCTTTTTGATTTTATAAATTGTATAATTAAGTACATAAGTAATTAACCATCTATTTAATAAGCTAACTAATTATTAATTAATAATTATATTATAATAAATTAACTAACTCATTTAATTATTAATTATTAATTCATAATTCAATATATAAAAAATAAGTAACTAATTCATTTAATTATAATATAATTTCATAATTCATATAAAAAAATGAATGACTCAAATAATAACTACTTAACCAAATTATTATTTATAAATTTTCGTTAATATTTTTTAATTTAAGAATAAATAATTAAAATATTGACCAATTAATAATAAGATCTAAATAATAAGTAACTAATTAATAAGAAAAATATTTATTACTTATTGTTTATATAATAGTCAATTAACTAACTCATTTAGTTATAAATTATTAATTCATTATTCATATATTAAAAAATAAATGACTGAAATAATAACTAATTAATCAAATGATTACTTATAAGTTTTCCTTAATATTTTTAAAATTTTCAGACAAATAACTAAAATATTAACCAATTAATAAGTAGATTTAAATAATAAGTAAATAATTAACTAATTAACCTTTAAATAATTATTAATTAATACTAATAATCAATAAAATAATTCATTTAGTTATAAATTATTAATTCATAATTCATGTATACAAAACCAAATGATTGAAATTATAACCAGTTAACCACATTATTATATATAAATTTTCCTTAATATTTTTTTAATTTAAAATTAATTAATTAAGTAATTTATTATTTATAAATTTTAGTTAAGTAATAAAATGAGTAAAGAAATTAATGAGTAAGTTATAAATTATTGTTGAATAGTTCATAAATATATTTTAAAATAACTAGAATATTATTACGTTAACCATTATGAATTAAATATTAATTCTTTCTTTCTTTCTTTATAAATAATTGATTAATATTTATATAGGAACAAATAAATAACTAATATATTGAATAATATTGAAATATTAATTATAAATACTAAATATGAATTATTAATCATCAATTAATTAAAAATAATTCTCATTAATTGATAAGTAGGTAGTTTATTTTAGGTAGAAAACGTAGGTTCGATAGGTAAACATATGAGTAGATAGGTGAATAAGCTAAATTAGGTAGTTAAAAGAACATATATAGGTAGGTATGTAGTTAATTTGCTTAAATACAAATTAAATACAACTTTATAAATACACCAGTGGAAACATGTCCCCATGATATTGTTAATAGAACTTAACAAAAGTACACATACTTTTCAAAAGTTTCCTAATACGCCTATGTATACCATTAAGGGCGATCTTGACACCTTAGTAGTGCGACTAAGTTTGGTTCCATTTGTAACTAATGGGACATATGCGCATGATCATGGATGAAAAAAAAAAATGTGTAGGATGAAAAAGTCATTAGTTGTAAATGTAGTTGTAACATAGTTGCAAGAATGGTCAAAGGTGTAAAATAGTTGCAAAAACAATTAGAGCTAGTTGTAAATGACAATTAGTTACATATAGTCGCAAATGCATTGCTTGCATTTTGGGAGATTTCTTCTAGTGTTTCATGTATTTATAGTGCATTAATTTCTTGGAATTGATCTTTGAAATGTGTCTAGTGTATTTGCAATACAATAATTTATTGTAATTAAAAGTGATTTGTAATGTGTTTCATGTATTTGTAATGCATCAATCTATTAGTATTGATCAACAATGTGTATGGTGTATATATAATGCATATATGTGTCAATTAAAACCATTTAGAACTGAGCTTGAATTGTTAAAATGTCCTTGAATTACATCTTGTGATTTGTATTATTTCAAGCACTATTGAACTAGGAACATTACCCTACTCATCATCACTTACAATTTGTGTGTTTTGCAATGGCGAATCATTTCTTGATCCCTTTGAAGAATTAAGGAAAGCAATTGGTGGAAGCATTAAGGCTTGATCTTTTATGAATGCATGGCACATAGTTATGTTCAAATTCGACAACACATTAACCATGCTCTTGATTATTTTTTGGACCTTCTTGTCTTTTGACTTGAAGTACTACAGTTGTTCTTTGAAGATGTGGTTGTGAAATTTGGAGTGGTGTTCATTGATATCAAGTTGAGTCACATTGATCTTATTCATTACATCGAGAAAAACCTTGTTAATTTTGTTAGTGGATTCAATTAATGATTAAAGAAAACATATTGTTGCACTTCCTTTTAACCCTAATGTTTCTTGTTACAAGTTTTGATGGTGTGTCAACAAGAATGACAATAGGGGCCACTAATTGTTGTTAGGGAGTGGTTTTGTTGGATCTTCAAATAAGTGCACCACATTTTTGGCAAATAAATTCACCACACAATGCAAAACATTCATGGCAAAAGAATGTTTGCATTGTGTTCTTGAAATTTTTTACATTCTTGAAATTCTTCCACATTATCTTGTGACTACATGTTTTCATTTTCATATGGTGACTTTGGCATAAGTGGTATGTAAACAAGCTATCATTTTCAACATTCATGTCTATGGTATGTAAGGAAACATTCACCATCTTTTCACCTTGAAATGCCTCAATCAATTCATAATGATTGGGGTACCCCCTTTAAGTCCTGGGAATCCACTCCAAGGGCTCCCAAATTCACTTTTTTATTCACTTTTCCCATGACCTCTCTTACATTTCACCTTTTTTTTTCATGTCAAATGAAATAATTTTGTTCCAAATCATATATATTAATTCTCTTGTCTGTCTGTGACAGGCCATTCCGACCCGTTAATCTGCAAGGCCGATTTTGCAACCCCCCAGTTGACAAAAATGAGGTCTCGAAAACCAGGTGCAGGTCGTGGTGGCAAAGAGAAACTGGAAACGAGGTCCCACTGTTTATTTTCAGATAGTTTAGATAGGAACCAAGCAAATTGTCGTGGTGTTCGAGGATGTGTTTGTCCTAGGTAATCAGGAAGCAAACTGTCGTGGTGTTCGAGGATGTGTTTGTGCCATCATTATAGCCACGGAGGAGGAGGAGAAGGAGGAGGAATTAGTTTCTGACTTCCATGAAGTCCAACAGGGAATACAGCAACAACAGCAACAGATTGCAACAAATTGTGGTGAAGAAAGAAATCTACGACTACCACATCGTACATGTGGATTTGCTGAAAGGAAAGCACAAGCGTCACGAGTTTCTAAAGATACAGGCAAATTACTATAACTACTAAATTCATTAGAACGTTATTGAAAGATTTTTATTACTAAAGATACAGGCAAATTACTATAACTACTAAACTCATTGGAACGTTATTGAAAGATTTTTATTACTAAAGATACAAGCAAATTACTGTAACTACTGAATTCATTGGAACGCTATTGAAAGATTATTATTACTATCGTGATTAACTTATTTTAGCTCAATGTTGAATTTCAATGTGGAGCCCTTTGCAAAGATCCCAGTCAGTTTGTGACAGGGGTTTTGGGGGGTGGGGGAAGGAGAGGCCGATGAAGTAGTGGGCGACCAGTGTCAATCTGTGACATGGGTTGGACCACCACGGTTTCCGTGTACAAACCGTCTCCACAAAGCATTGCAACCGTCCGAAAGGTAGGAATGATGGTCGGATCGCATCCCTCTCCCACTACACTAGAGGGGGATATAAAAACCTTTCCTTCCCCCCCCCAATACCGAAAAAACCGGCGGTTATATAGAGGAGCGTGTTTTCAAAAATTTCCAAAACTTTTGGGAACCAAGGTTCAAAATGTCAGAACCGGGGTTTTGGGTTTTCTCACGTCGGGTAAGGGAATAAATACCCGGACTAATAACCTGAAGGTACACACAGCTGGTTCTGATACCCGCACAACGTCGGTCGGGACCACTGCGCATTCGGGGTGGCTGGAGTGGTGTAGCCACGGGTGTCCGAAGGTCACGGGTACCACTAGTCTTATATAGGCTTCTAAAGTATCTACTATTTTCACTTATGAAATGAGAATAAAAAAATTTATCCAATGTGGGCCATGTTCTATCAATGGCTTAAAATTCTTTGAAATTTGACATTTTGAAACCTTTTACATTGTAATAGGGCATTTGGTTTTTGTCACATTCATGCATTTTATACACAATAACACATAAGGTGTTTGTGGTAAAAATGTTGGGCCAAAAAAATTGTTTAGACATTCCTTGTGAATCCTTGAACTTTTTTTTCCTCATGGGACAAAATCATGGATTTTTTTCAAGAACTTGGTAGGAATCTTTAAACTTGTTCAATCTTGACATTCTATGCATAGAATTGTACCTTTGTAATGTATCTATCTATGAATAAAATCAAATTTTCAACATGAATGTGTCATTAAGTTTCAACAACATGTTTAAGTGAAGGGTCTAATGAATATAAAATGACACAATCTAAACCCCAACCATGCTTTGACCCAATGTGATCTTGGATCAACAATCTCCTTTTGTTATGTGCATTTGCAAGAGACGAATGCCAACATTTCCTTGTGTTCCTAGTTGCCATGATGTTGAAGAATCGAAAATTCTTCGCCATTTCACCCAAATCTTCTGTTGTTGCAACCTCTTCCTAGATTGCCCATCATCCTACTTACACCCATTTGTGCTTGCAAACTTCTTTATGATTCTATTGGGTTTCTTCGACTTGTCATCATCCTACTTGTTGTTTGTGCATGTGATTTTACTGGACTACTTGCATTTGATTTGCACCTATCATCATCCTATTTGTTTGTGCACATGATTTTACTGGATTACTTGCATGTGAGTTCGCATCTACTTATATGCAAACTTTGAAAAACCATTGCTAAATTTTATGAATCTATCATTGTAGAACTCCTTTGCGATGAAGCTCGAGAATAAAGATAAAACCCAAGAATTATTAGTTTACCACTCTTCTTTTCAAATTGATAACTTAACATATTTGCTAGTTGTTTGAAAAGCAAGAATGTATATTTTTGGGTTGATTCTATCATTTTGTCTTATTCATAACATTTTGCTATCAACTAGTGATAGACCTTGTGTTAGTCCACCATGTACAAAACATGTCACCTATCTATTGACAATGATGACCATATGATGTTTCACTAACTCGAATTTAGTGATGTTCATAATTCAATGTATGAACATAACAAAAGTATACCATACATGACATTGATGATAATCAATACTACCTTTTGCTAAATTATTTCATTAGGTTCATAAAAAGGTCTAAGGTAGAACAACCCATCACCAAACACATACCTATCATCAAACAATTTCCAATATTTTTTTCATTTCTTAATCAAATTGAGTGATTTTTCTGACATTAGATGCATAAATTAGATGGCTACGTGTTGTTTAAGTGTCAAAGTAAAGGAGCAATGCAAAAAACATAGGAAGAGGACAAGTGATAATTTGTTTCATAGCTCCAAACCTCTTTCTAGTTCTAACCCCATACCTTCTTGATTTTGAATCTAGCATTTGAATGATTTAAATCTTGATGGGTGCACCAACTAGGGTTTTAACTTTGTATTCCACAAGCAAATATGCATCGATCAAAGATTTTTAAACTCAAAATCCTAATTTGTTTGAATTCAACAATCATTAAACATTGAACTCCCTTACACCAAACACTCCATATCTTCCCAGTTCCTTTATCAAATTACACAATTTTTGTGGTATTGGAAACACTAGGTGGAGGGTTACAAATGTTCTTTAAGTTTTAGAAGTAGAGAAAGAATGTGTGAGGATTCAACCTCCTTCGAATTCTTTAATGTTCGCTCACCAGCCTGCCTATTTTAGTAGACCCAATTGAGTAAATTTCATCATTTTGACAAGTCTAAATAGTACACGAGCTATATTGCATTATTTGTACATGTAGTAATAACCTAACATAACTTAAAATAATGGATTTTGTAATTTCCCACCGTATGAAAGTCTGCGATGATCATTACGTTGGGTAATGTCCTATTGCTAGGTCATTACCTTACATTAAACACACTCACACAAGATGGGCCCATACAATGGGGCATCACATAAAAACTCGACCTAATTTTACTTTTGCATCTGTATATACATTATGAAGCATAATCTTCCTCCAAAAGCCTTGGAGATGCCATACAAATTATATAAGGTGCCTCCGGATTTGTATTTCAAATTACTTTAGTTGCGTATGTTGAGGAAAGGGCAAGTCACATCCATGGTTCTTCGGTATGTCAAATTCCATCAAATTACATACACATCTTGAATAGCAGAAATTTCTCATCAAAGGGGACTTTACTTTTTGATTTATCACCTGTCCTTATCAATGTCTATAATTTAACATAATGGTCAGCTATCCATTTCAAAAATAGACATTACGGTTAAAAAATGTTTCCCATAATTTAATGGTCTCACTACTGCCAATTCTGCTTGGTTTGGTGGCATATTGTATTAGAATAGGCAATACCTCAACTATTATCTAATATATAAACTCCACACAATTTTTTGGGGGTATAAATAGTGTTTTTTCCGCAAAAATTTGCCACTTTCACATAGACTGAAAAGAAAAAAATATTGGTGATCAATTCTAACATTTGGCTTATGCATTTTCGTGAATACAAAATACTTACCCAATTAGACTTATCCCATGATTAAACTTTAGAGTCAATAAACTTTTTGCCCATTAATTCATAACATGATGTCTAGGGATCATTATTCGGCCATTATGATGGTGCCATGTTCAATGGACAATTCTATGTCAATTCAAGATTGAAGCAATAATTTTTTTTAAAATGATCAGTTACAAAATGTCAAGCAATTAATGGAGGACATTATTATTCATTAGATATTGTTGCAATCCACGGTTGTTTTTTTTTTCTTATTTTTTGGTTATATGAAATAGAAAAATATTATTAGTCAAATTTGCACTAAAAAAATTTCCAAAATTTTCTTAGTTTTTTTGGTCAAAGAAATGACAAATTTTTTCCAAGGAAAAAAAAGATTGTTAATACAATCTAGATGAATGTTTACATGTGGACTACATCATGGTTTAGTATATTGACACTCATATTGTGTTTTGGAGCAGCATGTAATACAAAACTAAGAAAATGCAGTGTAAACTAACAGGTATATAATATGGTTCAACAAACAACTGTAATCAACCACTTTAATCCCTTTGCAAGCTTCTAATGTCGGTGAACTAACATTTTGGTTTGAATAATATTGGGCTTAAAAATTAGGCATAACATATGTTCATACATTTTCACCCACAATAAATTCTTAGAACGGTCTTTCGAGAACATGTGCCTTATGAAAGGTTTCCTAAAAGTTCCAACAAAAATTTGTTAGAAAAATATGATTATTTGTAATCCGAACAACTACACTCATTTTCACACATAATGATAAGTTAGTGTTAAATGAAAATCTAGGGGGCATTCTAGGTGACACGCAATGTTAAATTGTCAATAACTTAATGTTTAAGTGAATGTTAGCTTAACATAAAATTTTCATGGTAACTAAGTTTTAAGTCTTAAATGGCTAGCATGGTGTTAAGAGGACTCAACAATGGAGTCCCTAACACCAAGTGTGAACACACCTTTAAACCAATGTTTGGACTTAAACTTTGTTTAGTGTTTGACATAGCATCATGTAGTAAATTGATCATTGCATTTTGACAACATGATTAACACATTTTGTTTTGCCCGTGATTGGTGTTTCTCTCTATTATCGGTTATGCTTACCTTTCCATGTTTTATTTTGTTATAAATCTTCATGCCAATGACATGTTGCTAGATAGTAGTAGTAATGTTATGTGTTCATAAGAAGTGAACTGAAAGGTTTTTCAAGTGGAAAGCTCAATATGAAAATTGGTGAGGGAACTCAGTCACCAAAGTGCACAAGATGCAGGAGTGTAAATAATAGAATCCTTATGTGTGCAAGGTAATGCCCTCCAGGAATGCGCTTACATGGTGTAAAAACCCCTGTGGGCGCATGCCATCCCCAACATAAAGTTAATTATGGTTTCTGGATTTGCAGCTTGCAAGGAGGAGGCAATGTGTTTTAATTTGCAAAGTTGAGTTGATCTTAAGACACAATCAATGAAGTAAAATGCTAGGGAAAATTTTCATATATACCTCACTCAAATAAAGGTTAAGAGTTGAGCTATATACCCATCTTTTATCCAACAGAGCAGATGAGCAAATCAAGGAAATCCAAGAAAAAATAAGTTGAGATTTGTTTTAAAACACAAAGACATCAAATTCCAAATTGCTTGAAAACACACACCTACAACAAAAATACTAAAAGACAAACAAGTGAAATGAACATATGAATCTGTCCTTTCAACATTGGCATGGACTAAAGCAAACCAAGCACCATGTGCAAACAAAAACCAACTAAAGAGAGTGAAATGCTATTTGTGTGTAAGGATTTGGAAGTGGCGTGATGATAAGTTGCCCTTTTTAGAGCTAATAAGCCATTAATTTTTGTGAAGGAAAAATAGTACCCACAAAAGGTTGCAAAAACATGTGGTGGTTGATCTGTACACTAAAAAGGTCTACTTACTATTAAGAAACCTCTAATTTATGGCCCGTGATTGAGATTTGCCATAATAATCATGAACTTTGAGCACGTTGCAATGAAGTATATGCATATACAAGATTGCAAATAAACTACATATATTGTACAAGAACCTAACAAATAATGGGTTGTAATGGGAGTTTGAACTTTGAATACTTGTAAACTCATTTTGGTTCCATGAGCCTAAAATGTCCTTTTATCATTGCACCCCGAATCCTCTGAAGGATGACCCAACTGGACGGCCAAATCTTCCACTAACCCCAGGAGGTGGCACAGGTACTGGTCCACCCTGGACATACAGTGAAAACCATGTTATCAAACTTGTTAATTCACAGATTGAATGGAGTTTTAGAAATTTGTAAAAAAATGGTACAAAATTGCAAAGCTTTTGAGAACTTAAAGTCATGTGCTCCTATTATACTTGGATATAAACAAACAAACAAACTAGAAAGGGTTGACGAGGATTCAATGAAGCTCTCTATGCAACATGTGCACGATGAGTTGATCTCACTTGTAGTTAGGTGGGTGACCAAAAGAAGTAAAGAAGAAAGAACGAGAACTTTTTGAGTTCAGGGGAAACTCACATGATAAGCACTTGATGTCTGTGTATGGAATGTGTGCGAAAAGTTTGGAGTATTTGTGGATGATGTATACACACCAGGAAAATTGCTACTAGTTGTTTGAGCACCAAGGTTCTCCCGAGCAAATGGCTCCTGCACCTCTCATCAAAACCACAATATTATCCACTCAGTTTAACAAAACAATTTAAAGCTGCTAACTTCTAACTAGTGTTGTGCCTTTGGATAGAAACAAGCAGAAAAAGAAACTTAAATTTAAAAGAGCACTTGTAACTTATAATTAATGATAACAAGAATGATATAAAAATTTTAACATCCACAAATTTCTCCCCAGAAAAAAAACCTGCAGCTTGGGATGAATTCTATTTGCTATCAAATACAATTTTGCATGCAAAAACAAGCATTGCCAATAGAGTAATATCTCTTTCTCCACCCACCCTCCCCCCCCCCCCCACCCCCCCCCACCACCCCAAACCCCACACCAAAACTTCTTACTACACCAACACCACTATA
>Ga0116227_10016060_pt1 | contig 10888 bp, 5 predicted proteins | sample S1TSphgellanicum_FD_89693 | JGI IMG/M metagenome (GOLD analysis project Ga0116227, IMG submission 89693) | Host-associated microbial communities from peat moss isolated from Minnesota, USA - S1T2_Fb - Sphagnum magellanicum MG | ecosystem: Host-associated > Plants > Peat moss > Unclassified...
ACCCAAAAAAAACTCTTTTTTCGAACAAAAAAAAAAGGGAAACAAATTCCCCCCCCACCCCCGCCCCCCCCCCCCCCCAACATTGCTCAGCAGCTGACCCTGCACGTTAAAATTGAATGAAAAAAAGTCAAAACATGCTGGTTTGGCTCAGGAAATTGGTTCTGCTCTTGCATGTTTGCACAGTTTGCTGCTGAGGCTGGTAAAAGGTGCAGCCAAGCAATGCTTTCTAAAACTGTTAGGGAAGAGTCTCACAAATTTATGATTTGGCTGCTGCTCTCTGTTTCTTATTGGCCAATCATAATGATTATTAGTCCAGGTGGTTTGCTATTGGTAGTGTACCTCACAGATTTGCAGTCTCAGTTTCAGTTGTGTGGGTGGGGTTGCAAGAAAGTTAAATAACTAAACTTGAATGTGAGAAAACATTTTTGAAATGAAAGGTCACATACTGAACACCACTGGGGATGCTCTCACTGCCTGAAATTTTAAGCTTGTCTGGGAGCAGAAAATCAAATATGTATGTGGAGCCCCGAACAATTCATCATTTCTAGAGATATTTGTGGTGGGTTCACACTAGGTGACTGCGGTTGGAACAAGGCCTTTGGTTGGCCCCTTCAACAGTTTAGACCAGTCACTTTTCTTTTGTTTAGTTTCCTCACTCCTCTTCATCATGCAAACTCATGTAGGTACTTGTGGGGGCTACTTGCTTCCTTTTGTAATGTAGGTGGACATGTTCTTAATCATCATGGCAAAAGGGGATGAGAGGGCAATAACAAGGGGAGCAATGTTATTGATCTTTGGGGAAAAAATTGTTTAACTCAAAGCTTTTTGAAAAGAAAAAATCCATCTTGGAGATTGAGCTCCACTTCATTAGGCCAAGGGCAGCTCATCTACAAAAAATTATTTGAGAGCCCAAAAGGGCAAGCAGCATTAAATGCAGTTCAATCTCCAATCCACAAAAGAGTACTCATGTTTAGGTTTTGGGAGCAATGTCAAATAAGGGAGATTCTCCTCAAACTTTTTGCTAATTAGTGCTAATTAGTGCTAATTACCTGGTATTTACTGGCTATAAAGCAGAAATAAAGTACAAACCTTTTAATCAGCCTTCTATATATTTTTGGCTACAAAATGAAAACCATGTGTATGGAATATCTGATGATTATTAACTTTTTTCTTTCTCACTTTTGATGTCTGAAAACCTTCAAAATCCTTTTTTTTCAATTTTTATTTTTTAATTTTTAATTTCACTTTTTGGCGAAATTTTGTCAGTAAAAAAAAAATACACTTCTAAGCATATCTTTCCAATGCTGTGATCATAACAACCTAATGGAAAGCCATTGATATGGGGCCTTGTTTTTCACTTGAATGGACATATGTGGTTTCCATTCAAGAACTGGAACTAGTTTGAAAACAAGAGTTGAAAACTTGTATGTAAGTAATCAATGTTAGGAACCTTTCAGAACATTTCATATGTAAAGAACTTTCTATAGAATTTTAGAAGAACACATGTTCCCATGAAAAAAAATTGTTGATGCAGAATCACAACCTAAAGATTTTCGACTCAATTGCAGATCTCCAATGGAAAGTGCTTGTTCATGTGGCATGAAACAAAGGCCTCATTTCAATGGCTTTCCATTAGGCTGTTGTGATTGCAGCATTACTATAGGTAACTGGTATCACAAAAGCCTAATAGAAAAGAGAGACCCTAAAGTTCAAATGTAATTGAAATTGGAGTATATTTATTTGGTCAATTTTGTGATGTAATCAAAGTGACAATTATTTAGAAAAAGATTTAACCAAATTTGGCTAAAGAAAAAATCAAAGTAATTCAATTTACATATCCTTTTCATGTTTTTGGCTACTTATAAGAACCAAATATAAAAATTTGGTGATTTTTATTTTTCTTTCAAGTTGACATGATAAACAACTTGAAAAATTAACTTCATTTTTTCACTTTTTTTTTTTTTTTTTTTGGAAAATCTTCACCAATATATATATATATTTATGGAAAGCACACTTCACATTTATTCATTTCCAATAATTGTTTACTTCCTTGAAGGACTTGTATAAGATTTGGGAAATTTAGATGTTAGAGGGAGATTTATTGTTTATCATGGTTGTTTGGAAAATGAAACTAATCAATAGCAGGTAGGAGTGTCTAAAATGTCTAAAATATCTTCACTATTTTAATAGGTAGATGGAGAAGAGTTTAGGTGGAGGTATTTCCATCCACCTTTTTCCTTTTTTGTGTAGAAGGTGGGTTTATGGTTGAATTATGCCATTGAAATAAGTTGACTTAGAAATTTTTTTAGCACTAACTTCTTTTGTGAATTTTCACCAAAATGCTAAAAACATCCAACTATTGCCTAACTTGCCTAGATTTCCTAGCACCACATCAACCATTGATCACTAATATTTTTTATTATTATTATTATTATTATTATTATTATTTGTGGGTGCCTGTTGAACTTGCTTGTTTTTTATTAAAATAGCCACCTTAGGCTTATTTTGAAAATTCCATGTTTGCTAGAAATAAAATCAACAAATGACCCAAAAGCCACTTGTTCTTCCATCAAAATTACATAAGGAGCCACTTAGGCATATCAAAGGATAGTCTAATTGCCATTCACATAAATTTCATAATTTACAAAAGAAAATCTTGGTTTTGAAGAGGTAGGTGAATGAGTCACCTCTTTTGTAGGAAGAACTGAAAGATGTGTAACTAAGATTATAACAACTTAATGAAAAAAAGGTTAAAATTCAAATGTAATGGAAGTTGGGATCATTTTTTTGGGCCAAATTGGTTGAATGGATCAAAATGAATATATTGATGACATATTTTGTAGTGTGAATGTGATTTTAGTGGGGAAAATTTACTTTTAAATTTGGAGCTATTAATTTGGGGACTTAATTTAAGGTTGTTAATTTGAGTATCTAGGTGTTGGCATATTAAGGTGTCCATGTAACTTTGATATTATAATCAAACATTGGAAAAGATTCAATTTTGTATAGTATGAAACAAATAGTTAACATTGCAAATAATAATGATATATAATAATAAATTTATGATTTCAAAATGGACTTTCTATGTTATGCCAAGATTGTAATCACAATCCACAATTTGTGATATGGATTCATAAATGCATCACAACCAATCCCAATGGATTGAATTTTTTTTTGGGGTGGAATAATATAATGAAAGTAAATCTATGATGGATTAATTCCACCGTAAATAGATTTTCTAAGTAGTTTTGGAAATGTGTGACTTAATTTGTTTAAAAAGTTGTTAAGATCACATATTGAAAAAATTGTAATTAAAATTTGAAAAAAAATCTAGTAAATAAGAATTTTAATGGATTTTTCGAAAAAATAGCTTTTCAAAATGGTTTTTATTTTGAAATTAAGATTGATTATTTTACATTGTGAAAAGGAAAATATGAACTCTACATCTACCATTTTTAGCCACATTAATGTCCTTTTATCGATCTACATGATGTAGGCGTCGCTTATGCATAATACATAAATTTAAAAAGCTATAGACATCTAAAATGAATTTTAGGATCATTGTAGTTGACATAAAAAAATATACATGAACTTCAAAAAGGGCTAAATCATTGATGCTATGGTTTTGAGGGATTCAAAATTTTTAGTTAAAATATCTATCAATGAAAACAAGTTTCAATGATTTCCTATCATGTCAATTGTATTTTTTTTTGTCATTGGACTTAGATGTTGCCCTAGTGAGTCTATAGGCCTCCCACATTTACTATCCCATTTCAATAGAGTTTATAGACCCTTTGTAACCATGCATACCATCTATAACACCCTGAAATGCCTCGCCAACACTGCCTATTGTCTGCAACAAGCTACACCCACTTTTGGCCACTACCTACTACTTGTAGCAATCCCTCTGAATTTTTAACCTACTACTTTCAAGTGTTTCCTTTCTTTTTATTGTCACTTACCAGCTATTAGCTTCATATGGCAATCATTAGCTTACTAGTCCAGAGACTACCACTTGGTATGCCTCCTTGCTTTCTATTCTAAAAGAACACAAAAATGCCATGAAAAAAGGCAACATACCTTGTATAATCTCAAACTATTCTACTTCCCACACTTCCTAATAGAATGAATGTACACCCAACACATAGAAATTCCTCAACCATTTTCCATTAAAATTTCACACAAATACAAATACATTTCCTCACTACTCTTTCCTCCCTAGCATTACAACACACACTTCTCCAAAAGAGTCCTCCATTCCAACCATCAACTACAAAAATATCAAATGCTTTAAAAGTCGTCCAAAACCTCTTCTAATCCTCTTTCTCCATAAAGCCACACAAGGCCCACATTGACCCCATGAAAATAGGGCCCTTGTCTTAATCCCTTCCTAGAAATCTTTTAGATGATTGGGTAGATTATCCCCAACCATTCATTAACGTGAACTATTTAATCCCTACTAGCTTCACCCCTTTAATAAGGGATGATAAATTCACCATTAATAACTATTAGTTATTAGTCTATGGTATTAATTAATCTAAATATTTTTACCCCTTAACAAGAATGATAGGAATCCTCCTTTTAATCCCTTTTTTTTCATAAATCACACAAGGTCCACATTCCACCCACAAAAGTAAGTCCTTATCTTAATCCTTTCACAAATCTTTCTTAGTTGATAATAAATAAATACCAATCACCCATTCGCATGGGCTAACTTACCTAATGATTTTATTTTAAAAATAAACTAAAGGATAATTCACTTTAATCAACAACTAAATGATTACCTTAGATGATTACTAATTTATAAAAACTTCAAACTATTAATTGACATGGCAAAAATTATTAAAAATTTAACCATTTGAACCAATTTTATTCATTATTATTACTAATAATTATTTTTAAAAATTCAATTAAATTAAAGATGGGTTTAAAACATTGTGACCCCAAACCAACAATATCAACATTCCAAAAATATTATTATTATTATTATTTTCCCTTGTTACAAGTCATCAAACTTGCAATAGACTATTGAAACTATGATTTAGGTAAAAACACACTAATAGGAACCAATTTAGGTATTACTAACCCTTATTTGATGTTTACAAGCTTCATAAATTAATTTTATGTTGAATTTTTTTGTTTTATTTGTATAACAACTTTTTTAATATATCAATTTAACATCTAAAAATTTGAAAGTAATCCAATGTATGTAACATATTTTCTACCACATTTTAAAGCATATAGTCAATGTTTTTCAACATAACGAAACAATGTAAAAACATTGTTTAAACATTATTGTTTAATATTGTCTTGATATATTTTTCACCATCTTGTGTTGCCACATCAACCTGTCATGATTAATTGTAATGACTTAAGATGGTGCCTTTAATTCTTAATAAATTGTTTTTACCCATTTGACATATGTGTGTATTTAATATTATTATTGTTGCCACATCATCCTCATCGTTTTTATTCATATTATTCATGATAATAATGTATTGTTCAAAGCGAGATTTGAACCTTCAATTCCTTTGCCAGAATCCAATTATGGGGTACATCCACACAATAAAAAAAACCATAGCAAATATACCCAAGCGCTTGTTTTTTCATGTTTTAAAATTGGTAATTTAATTTGGTGTTGAAATTGTTGGATTTACTTATATAGCAACGTTCACAATATATCATGGGAACATGTGAATAAATTTGAAATTAATCTAATGAATAAAAATTATAGAAAAAAAACTTTAAAACATTGTAAACAATGTTTTTAAATAAGAAAATGATTTGTTTAATGACTTGAAAACATTTGAAAATGACATTTTTGGTCAAATGTTTAATACAAACCTTAACATAATAATAGAATTTTTTTTTAATTTAAAATTTTGTTTACAAATTTGTTTTTGGAATATTTCAAGAACAAAAAATCAACAAAGTATAGGTGTGGTTTGGATTAATGTGGATGCACCCTATGACAAATGTATAAATACCCATATATTTTGAAATTCACACATTATAACCTTATCACGTAGTTTGGTATTTTCATAAAGAAAATCATTGCGATTCTTTAATTTCATTATTTTATTTTAATATTTTTCTAATTTCAAAAATACATTGAAAATCTGATTCTGCTTTAATTTCATATTTTAAATACATATTTGAAAAAAAAATTATGAAAATTTTCAAATTAAATGATCAAGACAATAAATTCAAATATATGTATTTAATTACATCCAATTCATTTCATGGAGATTAAAAATTTTAGCTATGTTTAATTAAATTTTATAACATTTTGAATTCCACATGGCAAATGTACATGAAATTAATATCTTGGTTTAGGCCATACATATAATTTTGAAATTAACTGTTAATTTCAAATCTCACAATGAAATGAATTTTATTTCCAATATTATGTGACTAAAGTTCAAAAATATTTAATTTCATATTTCTAGTTATATTTTTTACTTCTGAAATTTAAAAATTTAATGACATTACATTAGTTCAAAAATGTTATTCAAAAATCATAATGTGTTTTAAAAATTATAACTATTGATAATTATGTATTTAAGGAATGAATAAATTAATGAACTTAATTCAAGTTCAGTAACATGTTTACAATCTTATTTAATAATTGAGTTTTTGAAAATTCACAAAATAATATTTTTTCAATTTTACTATTATTACATACATCATTAAAAGTAACAATTATAAACACAATGTGTCATGTTTGGATGAGTAATTTCAATCATAATCACATTAATCAAATTGAACAATTCCTTGGGAATGTTGTATTTGTGATGTGCATATAGCATGGTGACATTCAATTTGATTAGATAACTTGTTTTCTTTGTTGAATGAACATACCTAATTTTGCTCTTAGTCAAATTAGACACAATCAATCATTTCAAACTAGTAGCCTTGACTCTAGGTAGCTTATTCATAATGCTATTAGTGTAAAAACTACGGTTTTGTTCTAGTGATTTCATGGATAGTTCCACATTGAGTTCAACATGAATTCAAAGTTGTGTCCATCCATTTCCTTGATGAATGGGTCTCTTTACTTGAACCCATTCTTCATGGAACATTTTGTTTCACTATTGAAAAGGTATTGAATTCTTGATGTGAAATGGGAGCCACTAAAAGTTCACCCAATCAAGAAGAAGTGGGAAATGTAGCTCTAGTGCATAGGTGAAGGTCAAAAAATCAATTTGAGGTGGCAAAAGCACACACCCATAAAAGCTTAGTTGAACAAGCTTATATATAGGATCAAAGCTTGTTGGCTCATAGGATCCAAGGTTTACAATCTTATTGTTCCATTTCACTGCTGCATCGGGGAGGCCAATATGGAGGAATACATGAAGATGTATATAGATTTCCCTCCAATAGGTGAGGATTATAAGCTTGGGAGAGGTCGTTCCAAATGCTATGGGAGGTTTGCAAAGGGTGGAAGAAGCTACACAAAACATGTATATGACATGTGTGTGTAACCAAAGTTGAAGAAGGTGTTGAAGGAAAGGTGTGTGAACATGCAATTTGATAATACATGAAGAAAACAAAATGCACAAAAATGGATGAGGTTGGAGTTGAAGAAGGAGCTAATAAAAAAGTAGAATTTCTATCATGGATATGTTGGCATGGAAACCATGGCTAATAGGTTGCAAAAAGACCATGATTGAGGCAATGAAATAAGGAATTTTTTAACACCTAAAGATCAAGTTCACAACTAGAAAATCCAAAGCATGAAAATGCAAATAACCAAATGGACAAAAATAATTTTCTTGCAAAGTCTTTGGAGGTTTGATCCCAAACCCTTAAAAGATAAGATGGTTTGTTGCAACCTTGTCATGCAATCAACAATGATGGAGGTGGTGAAATGTGCCATCACCAAGACCATCATTACAATCTAGGATTGGGAAGCTTGTCGAACAATGTTAGAAGATTATATCATTAAGATTCTTTAATTTAGAAGAGGCACAAGTTGAAATTCTAACCTAAATTTTTAAAACCATTTACTACAATTCTTTCTTTTTTAAAAATCAAAGATTTAGGTACATTGGGGGAATTAAAATTTTGAAATTTTGTGGGATCTACAATAATCCTAAATAAAAACCTATTGTAATAAGTAGCCTCTTCCCTTCAATTCCCAAAAATATAAAAATTCCCTTTCTTATGTGATGTATCCATCCATTTATGGATTAGAACTTTCATTCCCCCTTGCCCCTTGGTCAAATGAAAGGCATGTGTTTTGTTGCTCCTCCCCATTGAAAAAATATTATATCAATTTTGTGATGGATTTTTGTTGTTGTTTTCATCCAACCTTGACAAGGAAATTTTGTATGTATTTTAAATGACCTTATATTTTCAAAATTTGAAAGCTTTTATGGTTTCTAATGTAATAAAATATGGTAATTTATTACATGAGGATTATTCAATGAAAAATTATGTAAAGGAGTCAATTAATGCTCATGAAAAAGGGTTTTTTAAAAAACTAATTAAAGTTTTTGAAAATAACTATAGTACCTTGGGCTTTAACAACTTGGGCATATCTTTTTTGATTAATTTTGAAAATTTGAAAAAAACAAATTCTAAATATTCAATAGCTTACATCATATAATTTTATTTTTTGGAATTTGTTTTTGAAGATTTCAAATATATATATATATATGGTGACAAAGTTGCCAAAGAACTAGTATAAGTAAATTGGATATTTAAAATCTTACAACTTCAGTCTTATAGACTTTTTTAGGTGGTTGTTTCAAAAACAATTTTGGACGAACATGCAAATCCTATGAAGTATGATGACACTTTTTCTAGATGGCCTTTTTTTTAAAAATCCTTCAAAAATTAGTTTTGTTGTTTCACAAATTTTATTTCAAATTTTCTTTTGGGAAATATTTTTACGAAATTCAACAATTTATTTATGTGAAGTGGAAAAATGTTTAGTTCTCAAAAATTATGTAAAGTTGACAAATGTGTTAATTGATTGTGACAAATATAATTTTGAAGGATCATGCAAACCTTATGAAGTACAACATCACATTTTTTTTCAATGGCCTTTCCGCAAAATATTGATTGAAAATTTTGTTTTCATGTTACACAAAATTAAATTGGAATTTTTTGTTGAAAAACATTTTTCAAGTCAACAAATTTCTTTTTATGAAGTTGATCGATATTATTTTGTTAGTAATTTTGTAAAGTCAATGAATTTGTAAATTGGTTGTGTCCAAAAAAAGTTTTGCTAAATGCACATACTTCACATCTATTGAAATGTGAAGATGCCAAGTTTGGCATCTTTCAAAGATCCACTATTTCCTTAGGTTGCATAAGGTTTTCCACATGTCCCATATAGAACTCTATATGCTCCCCATATGCCAATATTAACCAAAAAAGTATTGAATAAACCATATAGTCCCATATGCCAAAATTGACCCCAAAAATTTCAAAAATGGAATTCTATCTAATTATGTATGCCAAAATTGTCTTTAAAAAAACTTCAAAATATTTTTCAAAGAAAAAAAAAAAAACTGAACTAGTTAGATAATAAAGTGAAGAGGACCACATCAAGAGAAACTGACATAATATCAAGCCAAAAATTTCATAAATTATCATTTTTAGTGTCAAACTCATTTTTAAAAATAAAATAAATACCTAGTGTGTTGTTGTTGTCCCATTCAACCACTTTTTTTTACTGTCAAATTTCCAAAAAATGCCAAAATAAAAATAAAAATGAATAGTTTGTTGCATCTCTCATTGCTCTTTTTGGAAAAAAATCACCAATTTTTTTTAAATTGAAAATTTTCACACATTTCTACTTAGATTTGAGAGAGGGAGCATTTTTTGTACTCTTTTTGGATAGGTCATAGAAACATGTTGCCATATTTAATGATAAATCCTCTTGGGATGCTCACAAATGAGGAAACATTAGAAATTTGAAGAGAAAAAACACTATTCATGGAGGCAATAATAAGGTTTTCCATTTTGTGGAACCTCCGGATTTCGTAAAACTAATCCTCCATTATCTTGTTTTTACAACTATATCCCTCCAAAAAAAAAGTAGTCACTACACATCTTCCAAAATAATCACTAAACATACTTACCTCCAAAGTAGTCATTAAACATCCTCCAAATTAGTCACTAAATATACCTCAAATTTTAGTCACTTAACATACCTTCAAAATAGTCACTAAACATACCTACCTCTAAAGTAATCATTAAAAATCCTCCAAATTAGTCACTAAACATACCTCCAAAGTAGTCACTAAACATTTCATGAACCTTTCTTCTTTAGTCGTAGTGGCCAAAATTAGTAGGGGGGATTATTTAAATGAGGTCATTTTTGTTGTACATAAATTGGTGATTAAAAATTGAAAAATTAGATTATGCTCTTCGGTAGCTCCTTTAGAAATATACTAGAGTAAAACCTCAAAGGTGTGATAGAGATGAATGATATGTATTAGGTAATGGGTGTTGGGAGGATCCGGCGGAGTGATGGGTGCTTGTAAGCCTTGTCATTAATCAATTGATGTAATATAGCACTTGGGAAAGATTTTGCCACATCAATAGGAACTTTGTACACCATTTGTTAGATCTCATGATGTTCTACGGGGAAGTGACGTGCTTTTTTTTTCTTTTTTCTCCATCAAAATTTGTTGCTTGTTTGACCAAAAAATTGGGAAAATAATGGAATTTTTTCTTTTCTATATTGTAAATTTTGACTAATTTTACTATGTGTTTTTGAAAAAAAATTCAATTTTTTATATAAAAATTTAGAAAAAGAAAAAAAGATTTTGAAAAAAAAAAAAAAAAAAAAAAACTTGGGGAGGGACAGGGAGTGGGAAGGGCAAGGGACACAAAAAAAATAAAAATGAAAAACAAAAAATTAAAAAAAAAA
>Ga0116227_10016061_pt1 | contig 10887 bp, 10 predicted proteins | sample S1TSphgellanicum_FD_89693 | JGI IMG/M metagenome (GOLD analysis project Ga0116227, IMG submission 89693) | Host-associated microbial communities from peat moss isolated from Minnesota, USA - S1T2_Fb - Sphagnum magellanicum MG | ecosystem: Host-associated > Plants > Peat moss > Unclassified...
AGCCTCCGTGGAGAGCTGCAGAGTATATTATAAGGGGGAAGGTGGTGGCTTCCCCCAAGTCCGGGCCGTGGTGAGTCTTGTGTGTCCGTGTTGCTCGTGGCTCGTCCTAGCACCAAAGGTGCTCCTATTATGCACTAACCACTTTGTGTGGGTTGTGTGCAAGCTCGTGTGAGTGAGTGAAGCTTGTCAACTCTTCCTAGTCCCATCCCGGAGCTCCAACACACCCCTCTACCCCTCAAAGTGTTGTGAGCTAGGGAGCGTGCTCCGACTCCTCCCTCTTCTGTTGCTTTTTACTTAGGCTCACATTTGAATCCTTTAAGGAAGTGGGAGTGCGTCAATGAGGCCCACCACATTTTCAACATTTGTCCTTTCCCCCCAGCGGAGGAAAATATGATATGGAACCATCTTGTTCCAACTTGGCCCCTTGTATTTTTTGTGGTGTGGCCTTATTGAACTAGCCACATGGTTATTGAGCCAATGATATGAATGCATCCTTAGGTTTTATTTGTTAAACCCAAGTGTAACTATTCGTTACTCCACCATGTTCATATTGATGCATTTCGATAAGTGGAACATATTTGTCAAAATGGGTTGTGTGAATTGAAATAACATGGCATCCTGCACTTGATGCCTAAGTTTTTTTATCCAAGATCCCATACCAAATTGGACCACTTGGGCTTTCATCACACCTTGTGTCATCATAATCAACCTATGTATTCATTCATAGGCCTCTTGTAAATTTTCATGGGACTTACATTGAAATGCTTATAAACAATTCAATTTTTCAATCCAAACCTTTTAATAATTCTATTGCAACTTTCAAAAGAATTTCATAATTGGGTTAAATGTGGGGAAAAAGCCTTCAATTGTGTACTAATGGAAAGTCCAATACCACCACTTCTGGTGATTCCACCACTTCCAATGGTTTCATTGCCACTAACATTCCTGCTTCCACTTACCACATTACTAATAGGGGATATTGTTGCACCACTTATGGCTTTGAGTCCCCTAGTAATGGAAACATAATTGGGTGACCAGTACAAACACCTTTCTTCAATTTGAACCTCATGGGCACACTTAAATTCATGATAGTCATCCATAGGCGGCCCCTCCAAATGTTAGAATAAACATTTTCATGAGATGAAAGGTGTAAACAACTAAGGATTTCACATCTATTACATATCACACTAGTTATCAAATTCTTAAATGAAATCATTTAGTTCAATAGTGTTAATCTTGCCCTTGAATATCAATAGGGGCCCTTGGTGGTTTCGTACATGTTATCCATGGTGTGGTGATAAAACTTAGAGGTGAACCTATTTAAAAATTTGAAGATTCCCCCAAGATGACGATGAAGGTGTTGTGAGTGGTTTGAACCACACCCCATGTTTGGTAAAACCATTGGTAATAATAACCATGTTCCTTGTTTTCGAATCATGTGCACCTTTCAAGATGAACCTTAACCCTAAATTGGATGTTTAACCCAAAACCTTCGATAACCAAGGTTTGATGAACTTGTCATGGTTTACATTAAACCTAAAGGGATGTTGAACATGTAACGACATAACCTACCCCTTAAATCACAATTTTCATAACATGAACCCATGGATGTTGCACTTTTATGGCTAGGGCACCTATATGGTTAAGGCATTTGCATTCACAAAAAACATTTCATAAGATTAACAACACTTGAGCACATTGTGAACATAACAAAAATGGTCCACCAATCATCAATCTGATCTCATCACAATGCCAAACAATGGGACATCCTAGTGATCAAATTTACGGATATCCACAACTACACATCCACATATAACTTAACCATGGTTAAAAAACCAAATCAATATGTTTGGGCAAACCAAATGTCACATAAAACTTATTCAATGATAAGGATTGGGTGGTTTGCCTTGTTTTATGTTTGGCCATTAATCACACCAATCATGACCATTAGATTCACTATGATGATAAAAACACGTGGGAAGGCACATTACTTTTCACATTGAATAGTAAACACAAGATCATTAAGAAGTCAATTTGAAAACTTGTGCTCATTGCTAGGTCACAGTCAAATGGCACACATTTTGACAACTCTCCTACCCCTTCATATCATATGACAACCCAACCAGCATATTGATAAACAAGAAAGACAACCTAACGAACACAAATGAAGATGCACAAATCATGCAACACAAATTTCCACTTTTGTGGTCCACACATAAAAATCATGACAAATATTCAAATAGAAGTCCACGTTTTTTGAACTAATGTGCGGCCCTACATGACTTAAAAAGTCAATGTTAAAAGAATTGACAAAATTGACCCGTGCACACCACCTTTTTGCACCCTTGAACAATCTTCCAGAAATTTTTGTAACCAAATACTTTTTTATCTGGCATTAACTAAGATCCATGTGCAATCCCAACCAATGTCCAGAAATTGAAAAATTCCAAATGGCCTAAAATCTCCCACACCAATAATGCTTTCCCTTAAAAAATTCAATAGCAGAAATGACTTGTGATTCTGGGTCCATATGGGTGAGATGTGAATTTCCAAGGAATAAATGGAAATTAGTTCCAAAATTTCACACAACATGAGGCATACGTTCATGCGATCCAACTATCTATACCTTCTGACATCAATTGTGGAGTGGACTATGTTGCAGGTGTCAGAGCTCATGGAAGATCTCCTTTTGAATGTAAAGAAAGAAGACAGAAAACATGGACAGCGCTGAGCTTCCCTCATGATGGATTCTCTATGAGCACTTGGCTAGTATTTTAGAGCTGTTCTGGAGTTTCTCTGGTGACCTTTTGAGGGTAGGTTCTTAAGGTTGTCCATCAGGGTAATCTTGTAGTGAATATTTATCGTGCACCATGTTGTAGTGTATAAGATCATGGCTGAGTTTTCCCATTGCTTCCAGAGATGTGACGGAAAACCCATCAAGCTCTTTTGCAAGTAAAACTATATTTGGTGTGCTTTTTCTCTTGACTGACTGCACAAACTAGTGTTGCAATTCAAGTAGCCTCAGTAAACAGAACCCTTGCGAATCTGGTTGGCTAATACCACATCCTCTCACATTAATAATCTGGACAATTACCAGGCTCATTCTTGACTGCCAGATGAAGCCAGAAGGCTGCCACCCTCTGCAAACTTCTGTCAAAGATTCACAATGGCAAATCTTGATTACCATCTGTGACATCAAGATTGTGGAGTTCCATTTCAACCTTTTGAAGGAAGATTTGGTGCAGAGGTTCACACCCAGCAAGATTGGAGCATTATACAAGCTTGTTCTGGTACAGCTCCCTCAAATCTATAACCTAAAACATCCATGTGCTAAGAACTGTACAGTTGGGGCAAGAAGCTTGGGTGGTCTGGTAATAAACAGTCATCTGTTGAAGTGTATGGCGACCAAACTACTGCAAGAGTTGAGTTCTGAAGGAATGCTGCCTGTTAATTTGTTGCTCATGAGACTTGGGCTCATTTGGTTCTGTAGGGAGCCAAATCTCCACCAGGATTAGTCCAGATAGAAAATTCTGAAAAATGTTGAAAATGTTGGTTGTTTTTTGAAGTTGTTCAATACCTGCAGGAATATTGCATAAGAGCTAATTCTCCACAGGATTCAAAACATTAAGCTCATAAACACATGAACAGAGAGATGAAGAAGGGCTGGACCCATTGAGGATGTTGCTAGCTAATGAAAGAATGACAAGCTTCTGGCAATTGCTGAAGAAACCAGCCAACATTTCAAATGAAAGGAGATTCTCCAAGAGTTGGAAGAGACTGACTGCTATTAAATACTGCATTTCTGTTCACATTGAACATCCTCACCAACATCAACAGCTGATGCAACTTCTTTGTTGATGCTTCCTGAGAAGTTGCTATATGCCAGGCTCAGTGTTTAAAGCTCCATCAGTTACCCAAGATTATTATCACAACCCAACTTGGCATGCTTGCAAAAACCTCAAAATTTCAGAGCTCTGGACATTGAGTGCATCACTCCATGAACTGGCACTTGTAATTTCAATTATCAAATTCTCAAACCCATGCAATGCTAGAAATTGTTCTGCAGGCCACCATCCTCAGATAATTCTCAGAACTTTCTGCTGCACTTAGTTTGAAAAACATTGTATTCTGAAAATGAGACACATAAGCTCAAATCTCTCCTAATGATGGAACATTTCACCACCCAATGAGCTTCTTTTTTTCACCAGGCATTCTTTCAGAGTTCAAGTTTATACAATATCTCGAGAGCAAATGACTAGCCTAGGTGGGTACCAAAAGGCCACCTTCAAAGTTCAGAGTAACTCAGACTAAGAGATTGCCACTTTGCAATATGAGGAAAAGAAGTATCTAAGAATGTAGACAAATGAAATAATTTGAAAATTAAAATTGAATTTCTGCCATTACATTTTCCTATATGAAATCTTCAAAAAAAATGTTTCACCCTGTATGTATTTTTCCTACTTCACTTAATGTATGATATTTCACATGACACAACAAAATAGATGTCCCACTATGCAATCAACAAAAACATTAATATAATACTAAAATGTTTCACCAATGAATGATCTATTTCTCAAGTGAGTGAAATGTTTCACATGTCTAATGTGAACTAATATTATTAGTGAGATTTCAAGCTCAACCCGTGGATGAAAAATTTCTAAATTTCTCTAAATTGTGGATATATTTGTTATGCAATTGTGTCACCATTTACTTATAGTTTGGAGAAAAGGTTCATATGTTAGCCACACAAACTATTTCAATTTTCAGTTTGTTATGGAAACATATGGTTCATTGCATGTATTGCATTGCAAGAGTGTTGCAAGTTATTGTGTTGATGTAGAACAAAAAAAACTTGATAGTGTTCTTTCATCTTTGAGCTCCATATTGTGAGCTTCAATCTCTTGTGTGCATGTTTTACAAAATTGCAAAGAGATTGTGTCTTCACATTTGGTTGTTTAGTAACACTTGATGTTGTGTGAATTCATTTTTGCTTTTGTCTTGTTTCTTTTCATAGTAGGAGGACCTGGGTTGTTTGGCAAAGAGCTTAGGCAAGAAGCTATCTAGTTAAGAGGTTTTCACATTGAGGATTTGCAAGTAGAAAAAATATGTATACAAGGAAAAAAAAAGAAGAGGAAATTCATTAGTTTTTTGAAATGTTTAATAATCCATCTCAAATTGTGACTGTTAAATTAGACAAGAGAAACTTTGATTATTTAAGCATGGAAATTCAAGATGATGAATTTTCTTTCTATTTAAAGGCTCTTGAAAATACATTAGTAGTAATGAGCACAAATTACTTTCTTTGCTAGAAACTCCTATTCTATCACATGTTTAGCTTTTTAAACTTGGCATGAAAAAGTCAAGAAAGCTTTGTATTGACTTTTTGTGAGTGTTTCAAACTCAATGAGAATGCATATTTAGAATGCAAAGTCATCCAAGGAAGTTTGAAATACATTGCTGAAATGTATACTAGTACCTTAGGTTTGTAAGATGTAGCTCAAGCAATAGTTGGACAAATGTGTAAAAAAACTAACTAAATTTTAATGATTATTTTATGAAAATAAAAGCCTTGCAAATGTTATTGGATCTATTTAAGCCTCTATAACTGACAATTTAATGGATGAGATCTTGAATGGTCCTCAAAAATATTATAATTAGTTTTGGATTCCAACTACAAATTGTGAAAACATTTCTTAACTTTTCAAAATTATGAGGGGTTTTTATCATGGGGATATGAAAATTATCGATAGTTCAAATATAGGAAGTTTGCATGAAACTTTTTTAAAATCAAATGTTAGTAGTGGCCAAGGTAAGATGGTCATCATCTAGAGTAGTTGTGTTGGATGACATGGAAACGAACTTCAACATTGATTACAAGAAAGTCCAATCCTTGGAGGCCAACATAGTAACTTTAGAAGTGGTGGGAGTCGTAGAGGCCATGGTAGACAACAAAGAAGCCAATGATAATGTAGTAACCAAGAATGTTATTATTGTGAGACATGACCTAAACATGTGGCACATAATTGTTATAAAAAAGAATGGCTTCAAAAGTGGGAAGTTGCATTTAGGCAAGTATGCATCATAAGCAACATGGCAAGAAATCATGGATTGTTTGATTAAAAATATTTGTAAAAAGACAATCATTTTGTAACAATTATCAATTTAACCAAAGAGCCATTTAAAACAAGTTGATTACAAGATTGGCCCACAAATATTGATGGGTCCTCTTTTATTACTTAGGGTATTGGATTGGTTTATTCGATTTATTGGCAATTCAATTAAATCTATTTATTAAGGGCCATAACATAAGATGGTTATACTCACATGTTCAAAACAAATATGCATCTTAAGATTTACAAAAAACCTTTTATGTTGCAAAACAACATATTCCAATTTTGGGAGAAGGATTCAAGTGATTTTGAGAAAGTATCATTATGATGTGGTTCCCATGATAAGTTACAAAGTATATTATAAGGAGGAAAAACCTCCCAAAGTCATATGGCCTTTGTTGTTGAAATTTGTGACCCAATTTTGATTTCAATTGCACTTAACGCTTCCTTCTTATGATTTGTGTAATTAAGTTATTTGAAAGTTGTTCTTGAAGCATGTCAACTTGCTCTAGCCATCTTGAAACTCAATAGAGAAAAATTCTAGTTTTATGAACAAAACATGGATTTATGATTACATTTAAAGTATATGTGACTCTCTTAAAAAATATTTATGTTTTGAAAGTTTGGTGATGAGTGTGGTGACAATTTGTTATATATGTACATATGTTCTAATATTTTGGCCACATTCACATAGCATATGTGTCATGGTCAAAGTGACAAATCTAATTTGGCCAAAGGTCATGTAAGTCACAAGTGCTTAATTTAATTTTGTAATCACGTAGGCCAATACCATACTCATGGAATTGAAACTTCACCTCTCTATAGTTGTAAACCAAATCTTTAACCATTGGACAACAACTTGAATTTGTGACAAATAATGTAACCGCATAGGTCTATAAACATCTCTATTTAAAATCTTGTGCACTATGATATAATTATGTAATTATGAAATTTCCTAACGAAATTTATTGCACACCTCTATTTACATATTTACATAATTTTAATCTATGTAATTCAACATTTATTTAGGTTATTGATAACATCTTATGCGACATTTAGATTTATAATTACATTTAATTGTGTGATGAATTTAATTTGAAATGCAAAGACAAATGATATTGGTTTTATATTATTTTAATTTCATTTGGGTTTTAAATTAAAATATAACACATTTAATTAAAATAATATGTAATTTCACATGATCTTCATTTCATAATTCAATTGAAAATTTAAAATGATTAGTTTCATAGTTCCATTTAATTTCATAATGTCTTAATTGCCATTGAAAAAAAGAAAGAAAATTAAAAATATTTTTAATTTTTTAATGTCATATTGAAATTAATTTCAAATGCGTTGATTTTCATAATGGTGTGTAATGTCTTTATAATTAATTTCGTAATGAATTAGATTTTACATTTTCTTGGAGTTAGGGTTGATCAAATGGGGTTGAGATTCAATATGATTTGTTTTTCAATTGAAACAAAATCTCAATCTATGTTTGAATGCATTTGGAAATTTTAATCATTTTTAATCAAATTAAAAAAAAGTTGGATTTTTTTGTTTAATATATTTAGGTCAAACGAGGGCAAAATGGTGAATCTTGAAGCTACTTTAGTCATGTGGTTACAATGATGAGAAGAGGCATATGACATTAGTCATATGGTTGCAATGACAAGTAGAGGTAGATGACCTTAATTTGTAGTTGCAATAATGAAGCAAAAAACTTAGCTTCAAAGATTGAAATAACATGAAGCCAATAATGAATCAAAGGCTCCCCCTTAAAACACAACTCATGAAAGATGGAGCTTCCAAATAAAATCTTATTACATCAATGAATGCATTAACTTTTCTCCTAATGAGGGAGAGTATTGCAACTTTGACTTGGGGTTAGAACCAACCTGGAAGAAAACCATGAATATTTCCTTTCGGGAATGGGTTTGACAAACTCATACAAGGAATGCACATATAATGTTTGATGATTCCAAGTAATGCTTAAGCTAGTAATAGTTGTTTACAACTGATAAATTGATGATAGAATTTGAGAACCTGGTGCTGAATTGAATTCAATCAAGACATGTTATGGATATTGCTCAAGAAAATTGACCCCATGAAATTCATGTCATGTTTCATATGAGTCAAATGATTAACCCAATGGATAGGCGCTTCCAATGGTTATATAGTGGAGGCTTTGAGCCTTACCTAGATTTTTTTCAAGTGTACTCAGACGCGTTGTTACAGATGAAAAAATCCATCCAATTCTTGTGTGGGCTTTACAATTTTTGTAAATCCTGCCTAACCTCTCCACAGGTTTTATGAAAATCATAAAGCTGCTTCAGGTTCTTTGTGCCCTGCAGCCATGGTCATTGTGCATGTTAAAGCCCTTGGGTGAGGGAGGGCATTACCAGATATGGGCGGCACTTGACTCCACCTTGTGTGGGCCATCGTCGTTATTTCAGTAAAGCCCTTGCCCTACGGCTGTACCTACCACATTAGAAACCCATTGCCCAAAGATTGTAACATTTGATCACAAGAGGAGTGTGTGTGTGTGTGTGTGTGTGTGTGTGTGTTTTGTCTAGGCATTTGGGATCCAAAACTTTGTTGGCAGAAACAAGTGTTCTTATGCAAAAACATGATCTTGTAGCGTAGGCATGTGAACAATTGAAGAAGATTAGCCACCATTCAACAAATATGCCAAATGAGGGTGAAGATCAGATCTCCTCATACTACTACCACGGCCAGCAATCACTTCATCTCTCAGATATATATATATGTCAGCCATCTGATACATTGACTGGAGATCTCAAATGAAGGGGGATGATGATGACAGTAGGGAGGACAAAGGTGAGTCTGCAACTGTATTGTAGAAAAGTGTGTGTGTGTGTGTGTGTGTGTCTCTCTCTCTCTCAAAAGAGATAAATTGTCAACTAGTTCATGCTGTACCTCCTTTGTTTCATTGGTTTTACAAGGACAATGAGACCAGCCTACAAAATTATTTACTAGGTTTTCCCATCACTAGTATATACTAGGCTACCGCCAGACCCAGACAAGTAAAAGTGGATAAATAAGCTGAAAAAAGTCTAGACTATGAATGAATGAATGAATGAATTTCCAAACCTTTGTTACTAGCCCTACTGGTTGTTGCTTATTAGTAGGGATTATGTGACACATTAAGTGGCACTATCCATTAGAAGCCTGTTATGACTGAGCTAATATGGGAGAACTGACAACTGACTCTAAACAACCCCCTTAGTCTACCACCTTGGTTCGAACCTATCTTGTAAACCCTCCCCACTTATACCTAGGTAGCTAGGTATGTAAGTGGGTACGTATTATTTGTACATAGGTAGGGAATCTAAGCAGTTACTGTATAATAGCTAGGTAAGTAGATCATGAACTTGGTGACTACATGTGAAGGGTTGGTACATAGCTTAACTAACCACCATGGTTAGTTCTGGGACAAGCGTACATTGAAAATGTGTGTCATGTGCACATCTCATCATCCATCCATCCATCCATCCTCAGGCATATGGGGGGGGGGGGTGGGATTGGTGAGCTGGTGGATGTTGGTTCACTCTGCAGTTAAAATGACAAATTGCAAAAAGAGCTCTTATATATAAAGCTGAAGGTACAATGCACAGCAACCTGGGAGAGCTTAGTTGAAGTACAAAGCACAATTTATCCATTAGAGCATATCTATGTCAAAAGTAGCAGAGCCAGAAGCTTGTACACTTTCTCCCTATTTCAAAGGGACTGACTCTCCTTGTGAGTGGGCAAGCTGTCCCCAGTGCCCCCACCCAACAACCTCTTTTGAATTCCTACAATTGTTGGGCAGTTAGTTATATTTGGGCCCCTTGCTTTTGTTATCACTTGTCACCCCTTTACTTTGGAATAAAATCTTTTCTCACTTTTTGTGTCAGTTTGGCATTTGCTAGGCTATAGAGGTATTCTATGAGAAAGATTGAGAGAATTTTGCATGTTTGAGTTGGTTAAAGAAATCAATCATTTGTCATTTTACACTTCATCTGGATGCTGTACTCTCTCCTCCACAAATCCACCAATGGGAAGTATAAGAAGAAACTAGAATGTTTTTTTTTTTTTTTTTTGGGTTGCCCAAAACTTTGTTGACTCTGCCCCTAAGTGAGAGAACTACAGAATGATATTGTGGTTTTCATTTACCTACTAGTCCCACATTTGTAGGAGGTGTTACAATGAACTAACTAGCCTATAAGTGAAATTTTTTGGCCACATTTCCTCTTTAAACTGTTACTGGTTTGAGTGTCGCCTTCAAGGGGTAGAGCCATGAGGCAATAAGCAGCTTGTTCTAGATGGATACCCTAATACCTTGGCACTAATTCCCAACAACCCCTTGCCGGGGATAGTGCTGGGCAGGGCAGGAAAAAAAAAACCATGCTTGTTCATGGGTGGTTCATAGGGTGGGGTTCATTGGGGGGGGGGCAGTTCAAAGTCAGTTCATATGTGGCTTGGAAGGTGTTCGTAGGTGCTAATTCAAACACAACATTGGCCCTCCTCCCTTTGCATAGTCATCCAAAAAAATGGGCACAACAAACCATCTCCCTCCCACACTTTTACAAGGTATGGTTTTTGCTACTGCCCTGCCCAGCACTATCCAAAAGGGGTTGGGAGTTAGGGGCTGAGGGATGGCCAACCCCCAAAAAAAAAAAAAAAAAAAAACAAAAAAAAATAAAAAAAAAAAAAAAAAAAAAAAAAAAAAAAAAAAAAAAAAAAAAAAAAAAAATTAGAAAAAAAAAAAAAAAAA
>Ga0116227_10016062_pt1 | contig 10885 bp, 6 predicted proteins | sample S1TSphgellanicum_FD_89693 | JGI IMG/M metagenome (GOLD analysis project Ga0116227, IMG submission 89693) | Host-associated microbial communities from peat moss isolated from Minnesota, USA - S1T2_Fb - Sphagnum magellanicum MG | ecosystem: Host-associated > Plants > Peat moss > Unclassified...
GTTGGCGTTCAAAAAAAAAAGCTTCCCGGCAAAAGAACCACCCCTGGGGTTTTGGGAAAGCTGGGGGATCCCAGCAATTGGTGCTTTTTTTTTTTTTTTTTTTTTTTTTGGGTTTTTTTTTTATAGGTTTTTTTTTTTTTTTTTTTTTTGTCTTCTGCCTCATGATTTGGTCTGTGATTAAATAATGACATCAACCTTCTTTTTCCCCTTCGCACATAAGAACACGGGCTTGAAACAAACCATACATTGGGGGCCTCTAGAGAGCGCTTGGATCCTCCGCCATTTTTGACATAAAGGGATCGATATCCCAGACGTTGTGAAAGATGTTGTTGGGTTCGGTTGTGAGACGACACAAGAGCTGAGGATGAAAAAACGGAACGCAACCTTGGACGGTTTCCAAGAGCTCTTAACGGATTGTGTCTTGATTTATGAAGGGGCCGTGGTTGCCATTTTGTTGCACGAATTTGTTCCGTCCAATCAAGCCGTCGAGTATTTCGCTATGATGGCCTACATGTGGCAATTCGACAGACACGTCACCAGGACTTGTTCCCCCGAGACCAAAATGGCCATGTTTGGACACAAATTCTGCTACAAAGATTGTGTCCCTACAAGGTGAGCTTCTAAATCTTGGACGTACTGTTCTCATTTTCCTAGCTTTTTCCCTTGAACCAACCTTTTGATTTTCGATCTTTCTTCAGGTTCTTCCATAACCAGCGAAACAATGAATCCCTTTTCGCGCACACGGCGGAAGATTTAGAGGCCTACGCCAATGCTTGGGCTGACAAGTTTGTCGACACTAACTTACGCCCCCACTTGGCGTTTTGGCTTTTATAACTGGAAGATGCCTATCTCAAAGAACTCCCTAAATTCAAGGCGTGTCTCGGAAAGATGTCGTTCACTGCCATGGGGGTCATTAAGAATTATGTGTCGGCCACACACACGAATTGAGACGTCCTGCATTCTGTGATTTTTTGATTTATCCAAGGTATTATTTACTTCCCATATGTTTTCCTTGTTTTTCCCTTTTATTAATTTTGTTTCAGGTTCATATTATGTTGGTGTGATCCTTTCCAAGGGACGTGGCGGATGTGAGGAAATTTGTTTTCCTTGGTTTTAACCTATTCTTCCGACCTTGATCGAGGACTGTGCTCCTTCTGAACTCTTCCCAGTTAAGCCACTACACGGCGGCCATCCTAAATCTTAGGCATTGCCAATATGGGTGTGCCCTGTATGTGCGACGATCCACTCAAATGACTTATGTTAGGAGGCAAGATCGCATAGAGCAGATGGGCGATATGTTAGATTCCACCATGCGTCAGGCGAATGTGGCACATCGACGAGAAATTATTGCCCCCTTTCTAGCTAATTCCAAAAATGCTCCGCCTCGAAAGGAGGGTAGGAGACAACTTGACGACGTATTGCACATCAAATTATTTCCTACTAGCATCGAGCAATGTGAAGGGGAGGACTAGGTCTCTCTTATAATTACCAGATTTGGCATTGTTACACCTTGCACCAAGAATTTAATCACAGTTAGTCAATCATGGACATGTGGATCACCAGCTGATCAACATTGGAACCTTTCCAAGAGTAATGGATGCCCCATGGTTTGTACTGCACAGAGATTTGTTGTCAACAATATTTAATGCTCAACCACTACTGCATCTGGAACTTTAACTTTAAATCTGTAGAGCACATGTTTCTCCTTCTTTGAAGCATTGTTGTTGTTAATAAAAAGTAAAAGTTTTCCTAGCTCCTAGCAGTCGAAAGTTCCCCTGATTGTCTGAACAGATAAATTTCTTTTTGGTCTTCTCTGGAATGGTGTGGTGTGATTCTATTGCGGTGGGTGCAAACTCTACTTCGTAGCCGACATCCCACCCAATCACTGAAAGGTCCCAAATTGCAATTGATCCAGCCTGTGTTCCACAAGACCACCAAGAATGATTGAATACCCATTGTCATCTAAAATTCATCAGCAAAATTTGTTTCCTTCAGTACACAGATTGTAACTACTGTACATAAGCAATTGGTGATGGTGTCTGGATCAGGTTGAAGAATTGTATATTTCTGGATGAGTTCATTCCTTGCATGTTGTTCTACTACAACATTATCCATATCAAGCATTCTTGAATGAAGAGGAAAGACATTGGGCTCCAGCGGTCAATTGTCCAAAATCACAGTGCAAAAAACTGAAGCTGTGGTAAAAGGTTTTATGTAAACAAAAGATAGGAGAAAATGTAACACCTGTTCCAAGGCAATTTCAATTGGCTTTTTCTCGCTAGCATTGATGGTCAATTCCTTAATAAAGGACTCTGCCCCTGTGAACTCTGCATCATTGGATCGAGCAAACCCGCCATACTGAACTAGCACATCCTTAGGTGCAATGGAGCTGAAGACAGAAATCACCCAAATAAGTTTGTCAGTAAAACCAGCACAATGTAAGGCAACAAGTTTTGGTCTAGCATCCTAAGATACTCAATCCCCAGTGCAAATTCTGCAAGTTGGGTGTGAATGATCTTGAGAGGAGAACTAGGTCAGAGGTTGGAATATACAGAGGAATCTCACTTGAAGATCTGGCCTGGACAAGCCAAAAATATCTTGCTCTTCATCCTCGGCCTCATGAAGGGATTGATGAGATTATACAATGCACTGAAATACCAGGGTGGATTGAAAAACACTTGTATAGAGAGAAACAAACTTCCATTAGACAGGTGACTGAAAGATGTTTATGAATTACATTGATTGGCACTCAATCACATTCAGGGCTGAATATGTATGGTTCATCAACCCATATAAAAGTTAAAGGTGACTCTGAAACTGGGACATGTAACTCTATTTCCAGCTGCTGAAATGGGTTCCAAGAGCATCTCTTTTCCAAGAATACAAGATGGGACTCTGACAGTGTTGCAACCTCTGACAAACTTGTTTTTGGGTTTGAGAGGGGAAGAAAATCCTGTGAGCTTACATTCTTCACCACAAGCTTAGGGTAATTGTCCTTCAGCAGACTAGTGCCTCCTGGAATGAACTTAAGCTCCTTTATGCCCTTCTCAAGCAACTACACACACCACCTGAGAAAGTTTTTCATTTTTGAAGCATTGCCTAACATCTTCTCAAACAAATCTGGATTGTCATGGAAAGCACCCCAGATGTTGTAGCACACAGGGTGGCCATCCCTGTCTTTGCCTTGCATGTAAAAGTAGTCATCGAGGTTGGATTGAAGCTTCTTCTCACGAATAGTGGTGGCCAGGAAGCTTTGGCGCCATTTGACAGTATTCACGAGCATGGTATAGGCCTCATCAACATTGAAATCTTTGGCACTAAGGAATTTGAGAAGGATCACATTGGTCCTCTCATATTCACAAGCATGGTACAGGCCTCATCAACATTGAAATCTTTGGCACAAAGGAATTTGAAAAGGATCACATTGGTCCTCTCATCTCCCTTGGTGTCCAATAATGGAACACCCCACAAGCAGACATCTTCAGGGTTCTCCTTGCTCTCTTCAAGAGGCATTGTGTTGTCCACGGTCTCTTCTTCAAGTGTGTCTGTGGCAACTTCTTCCTTTGTTGTCTCCTTAAACTCTGTAATCTTGGTCTCCAAAACTGCTGTCTTGGTCTCCACCTCAGGAATCTCAACATCTACAGTAGTTTGAACCCCGTGCCTAATGCACAGATGTGTTATTTCAACAATGTTTGGTTCATATTTTTTAGTTTTTTTAAAGAACTTTTATCTTTTTATTAAAAAAAATATGTTTTCTATTTTTATTATTATTTTGTATAATAAAAATAAAGTGTTTCTTTTTCACTTTTGTATTTTTGTTTATTTGGAGGCAAGTTTAAAGTTTGGAGAAAGAAGACGCACCTCATTCTTTTTTTAAGTAGGATTTTTCTTCATTATTATAAGTTTTATTTTTTCTTATTTTTTACTCTTTATTTGGTTTCTTCTTTTTTATAATTTTTTCCTTTTAAAACGATTTTACTATATTTCCTTTTCCTTGTTTCATTTTTTTAAAAAATAGTTTTTGTGTTTTTACTTTTTTTTGTTTATGTTTATTTCATGTTTAAATTTATTTAATTCTTATTTTGTCTATCTTCATTTTTTTATTTTATGCGTTTATTTATTTATTTAGTTTCTATTTTCTTTTCCAAAAAAATTTTAATTTTTCTAATATGTTTTATAATGAAAATAATTTTTAAAAAATTTTTTATTTCTATTTGATTAGATGCAAGTTTAAAGTTTTAAAAAAGAAGACAAACCTCATTTTTTTTTCAAGTATGGTTTTTTTTCTCTTTTTTTTGCTCTCTATTTTGTTTCTTATTTTTTGTCATCTATTTTTAAATTTTCTTTTAAGATTAATTTACTATATTTCCCTTTTTTATTTCATATTTAAATGTTTACAAAAAAAAAATTGTTAAAAAGTTTTTCTATTTTTATTTTTATTTCTAGTTTTTCCCTTTTTAAAAATTATTTATTTATTTTATTTGGATGAATGACATGACGATGACAATATGGATGACAGAATTTTTTTAAAAAACCTAATCTATCCTTTTTAGTTTACTGCGCCCAATGCCCATTTGAAACCATGGTAATCATAACAAGTTATTTATTTATAATACAAATGAATGTTACAAAACTCAAATTAAAAATCCCTTTGATCCAATTTTAGGTATTGGTTTAATTAAGGACTTTTGAAATTGAAATTTTGTTTCATTAGAAAATGAAATTTTATAAAGGATTTTCAAAGGATCCATATAAAATAAATAAATTGATGATTAAAAAATTAGATGATAATAACCTATTAAACACACTCAAAAAATCATTCATAATTTTAAAATATGAAAATTTAAAACTTTGAAAATTCAAAATATATTTCAGAATTTCAAAAATTTCAAGAGTGTTTTACCACATATATATATGGGGTATAATGTAAATGATGTATTGAATTTTTTTTAATAATACATTATATTTAAAACCTTAAAATTTAATGAAATTGTTTTGGTATGATTTGAAATTATCATCATTTTTCAAGATAAAACATATAATTTTTAAGGAATCTACATACTTTTACAAAATCCCATTTATTAAAAACTGATTAAGAAAAAAACGTTTATTGGGATAACTTTTATCATTTTTCATAACAAGTTGTAAAAAATTTGATTAAAAAATTCATTTGTATGAAAAGTTATTTTGGGGAAATAGGACATGCAATCTTAATATAAATAATGCCAATGGCTATTTTGAATGTGTTTTGAACCATTTGTTTGATTTTTTGGTGTATGTTCAAGCTTCAATTCCTTTACTTTTTGGTGTATCTTTAGAACTTTCAACTTTTTTTTAAAAGCTTTAAATTTTTCTTTTCAAATTTTCGGGTGCATGTGTTTCAAATTGTGTTTATTTGAATGTATAAATTGTGAGTTCTTTTCTTTTTAATTTGATTTTTTTGGTGTATGTGCACTAATTTTTGTCAATTTCAATCTATAATTTCTTTGGTGTATGTGTTTCATATTTTATCATGGAAACTATGTGGAACCCTAAAGTTGTGATATCCAATTTTATAAGGTTCTAATCTTGAACAAAAATCCAATTATGCATGGTTTCAATTTTCTAAGGTGGTTCTTTTTTGGTGTCATTTATTATGGATGGTTTTATTATAATGGTTTACAAGAGTGGAACTTTAAAATTGTGGGATCCAATTTTATATAGTTCCAATTTTGAGGTGAAATCTAATTTTGTATGGTTTCAACTTTTTAGGTGTTTTTTTAATTGTAACTTATTATGAATAGTTTCAAATTTTGAATTGTGATATTCTATTCTATATGATTCCAATTTCAAGGTGATTTTTTTATTTATATGGTTCTAATTTTGAAGTGTTTATTTTTGGTGTAACTATATTTTGTATGTTTGCAAATGTTTCATTATTTTCTAGTGTAATTATGTGGAACCATAAAGGTGTGAAATCTAATTATGTATGGTTTTATCATGTGTTTTCATTCTTTTCTACTATAATTTTGTGGAACTTTGAAACTATGATATCCAATTCTATATGGTTATGTTGTAATTGTTTGTAATTTTGAGGTGGTGTGAAATATATAGTTTTTATATTTTTAGTTTTTTAGTGTTTTATGCATGCAACTAAAACGATGTCATCAACAAGTGTAACACTTGAAATGTTATATGAACATGAATTTATTCCATCAACTAATGCCCCAATCAGATCACTTAGCCCAATTGGATCAAGAGACATTTAATCTTGATATGGAAGTAGTTTGGGAACTTTTCATTTCACAACCCAAGATTAGACGTTGTGGTACCATATTCATCACATTTTTTATTATTTGGGTGTTTTTTGTTGTTAATGGTGTTGTTGTAATAATTTTTTGCAATTTAAAAATGTTACAATGTGTTACATATGCCACCTTTCTATAACGTAAGTTGATGTTAGGAATCTGTCCCAAGGGAAAACAAAAGGCTTTTAAGTTATAACAAAAACCATGGCATGAGATCACTGAAAAAAACATGTTTTTAATGAACATCCTGAGGATATATAAGAGGGGGGGGGGTTGTTTTTATTGCAAAAAATGATGAAAATTAGCAATGAAAAACAAGTTGCAAAAAAGAAAAGAATTGTCCTTCCTTTTAAAATTACAAATTTTTATGGTAATCACAAGCCTTATACTAAATCTAACCCAACACAACATTTTATTTTTTTTGGGAAGATTTAATGTTGTACATTGCTAAAGGATACCATCTTTTGTCATTTGTTGAAAATCCATGGTTGAAGCATTAATTCTTTGTTAATATGGGTGGGTACAATTTCCATTTCGATGGTAGTTGGTAAATGAAGCCCTTCTAGATATTGTGACAAAATTTAGGGAAAAATATGTTTTCCCAACTTTTGCTTCTTGTACTGCATGCACGACTTCTTTTGATTTTTAGATGTCATGCATTAATTACAACACATTTGCTATGGTTATTAGCTTTATCTACAACAATCACTAATGTGATTGTTGGGGTTTTTGAAATGCAAAATATAATTAATGTAACCATAACAAACTAGGTGAAAGAAATTACTTGATTCATTTGGTTTACTTTACAAAGTCATTGTTTTGTTAAAGCTAAAGGTTCAAATTTGAACATATTAATCAATGCTTTGAAGTTTGTAGTTTTTTGTTCTCCCCTTCAATTACCTACCCCAATTGTGAGATCATGTTTTAATCATGCAATGTTAAAGGCAACTTAGTATGCTAGTAATGATGCCTAAGTTTATTAGGGTTTTTCAAGGATCAATTTGAAAGCTACTCAAACATCAATACAAAAAATGGAAAGATGTTTGTATCATTGCAAGATACAATTTGCTTCAAAAATTATCTTGTTTCTAAACACTCTCAAATACCAAAATGTAATCTCCATATATTATGGATGACAATAGGTTTTACACTTGTATTTTAAAGTGCTAATGGGCCAAACTTGGGTTGTGACTTGAACCATTATTGATACATTGTTTCTTGTTGTCAAGAAGTGTGTTTAAGACCAAATTCAAAGGTATTGGTTGTTGTCAAATGCTTTTACTTCAATTTTCAATTTGTGCATTACTATGAAAATTGGTGTGGTTGGCATTGAAACTTTGAATCAACCACTAATGTGTGATGATTTTCATTTAGAATTGTAGGAATTTAAGTGAAGGATGATGGTGCAAGTTGTGGGGATGGTTCAAAACACATTCAAAGGAACCACAAACGTTATTTTATGTTAAAACTGCATGTCATTTTTCCCCAAAATAACTTTTCATACAAATGATATTTAAATTTTTTTTGCAACTTGTTATGAAAAATGATTAGAAATTCTTCAATAAATTAAATTTTTAAAAAATATTTGAATAAACATGAATTTGTAAAATGTATAGATTCCTTGTAGATTTTATGTCTCATTTTGAAAAAAATGATGATAATGTGAAATCATACCAAAAATATTAATTTTTTAAAATTCAATTTAATGGAATATAAATTACAAAATTTTTCAATACATCTTGTAAATTATACCACATTTATATGTAGTAAAACATTATTGAAGTTTTGAGATATTAAATTTTCAAGCGTACATATTTTTCATTTTCAAAGTTTTAAAATTCCAAAATTTTGAAATTGTGAATTTTTTTTAGTGTGTCTAATAAGTTATTATCATTTCATTTTTTTACCATCAATTTAATTTTATTATATAAGTTCTTTGAAGGTCCTCTATAAAAATGTCATTTTTTAATAACAAAAATTTTCACTTTCAAAAGTCCTTAACTAAACCAAAACCTAAAATTGAATCAAATGAATTTTTAATTTGAGTTTCTTGACATTCATATGTGTTAAAAAAGAATAATGTGTCATGATTACCATGGTTTCAAATCACAAAAAAATATTAATCTTTAATCTTGTATGTCAAATAGTTGACACCATTTTTGGTTCCTTTGAGTGTGTTTTGACCTACATATTCATGCTATTTTTTGCCTTTTCAAAGGATTATAATCAATCCAAGGCCCACAACATGCTAGTGAGCATGCTTGACCCTTGTTACAAGAATATGAAATGTATTCAAAACTTCATGGGCAATTCAATTGTTGTTCAAATTGTTGTAGAATACAATGCTAAGATATAGATGTACAATCACTTAAACCTTGCAAAGGAACTAGTAGAACTAATGACAATTGAAAACAATCATTTTCTTAGGGAAGTTATGTTGAATAATCATGTAATCATAAAAATTGACTATAATTATTTCAACAATTACATGTGCAATCACTAGATCACAAAACTCCCCTAGTTTGGTAAGCACAACATCTAATGTAGTTTCCACATGTTTCCTTTTTTAGCTTGTTAGTTGTTTCACATTGTGCGGTCATAGATTAGAATATAATGAATCTTTAGTGTTGATGGTGTCCGATTTTGTCCATTTTTGATCCATATTGTCCATTTTTATCAATTCTATCTAATACAAGTCGATTGTCAAATTTGTTTATTTTGCTTACTATAGGTTAGTTGTTTATGATTTTTGAGAGTCTTTAGTTTTAATTTTATATTTTAGTTGTTTTTGCTTGTTTATGCAAGTGTGTTGTTTGTCCATGGTCCATCATGCCCAAAAGCCCTTTCTAAAAAATATTTTACAAAGTTGAAGGTGGATTTGACTCCAACCTTGAATAAAAAATCATCTTCAAGGATGATCATAAAATGCTAAGACTTCGAGCTATAGATCAATTTTTTTTTTTATCATTTTTTAGTTACAAAGATATCTTGTATTATACACATATGTAATATGTATTTAAATATCTTTTTGTTGTCTTTTTGTAAGTGTCGTGACAATGTTTGATGCATAGGAAAACTAAATGATGGAATCCATGCCAATTTGAATCAAACGAGAACTTTTGAAATCATAACCCCAAATCCCAGTGATAAATAGAATCGCATTCATTTCAACAACCTTAAACCCTATATAGTATAACCACGGTGAATTGGGAAAAATAAATTGAACTATAGTCAAGTATTCAAGATCATTTTTTTTTAAAATTCAAAACCTTACTTGAAAAAAAAAAAACCAAAGTCAAAATATATATAATACCCAAAATTGTATGTTCTCTTCAAAATCAATACTTGCACAACACTAGCTTTTATAGCCATGAAAAGGCTAATTCATCATGCCCAATGCTTATGAGCTCGATTTGATCCCATTCAACAACAAAGTTTTTTCCCTTGTGTTGGTCTAAAACCATTGAACAAGACACTCTCCTCACACTTTTCTTGCACAAGTGCATAGTATGTAGTATGGGGGAATCATTTGTTGCAACACATAGTACACCAAAAGGCTTTACCATATCCTCTTGCACAAGTGCATAATACCTAATATTGGGGGGAATTATATACCAAAGTCTTTTGAGAAGAGAGAGAGAAAAAAAAACAAAGTAAACTTGAGACTATGAGTCCAAACTCCAACACACATGGTGTAGCAAAAGTGTTTAGAAAAAGGAGAGGAAAGAACAAAGTTGGAGAGGTCTAGTTGGTGTTTGGGAGGGGCAGGGGGGAAAGGGAGGGTTGGTTTAGGGTTTAAGGTTTTAGGGTTTAGGAAGATTGGGAAAAGCTTTTGGAAGAGTTAATGTATGGATTCATCAAAAAGTGAGCCACCAAAGTTTTAAAAATCTAGAATCTACCTTTCATACCATTGTTTTTTTGCCATGAATTGTTTTGGTAGTGTAAGTGGCAATCATCCATACGAAGATGTAGAAATAATGGCGATCATCCCCAACAAGATTTAGCCAAATCTGGCTATAAATTAGACGTGAAATAAAAATGTTTAATCAACCTTCTATATTTTATGACTTACACACTCAAAACCAAATATGGAAATCTGGCAACTTTTCTTTTATTTATTTAATTCTGTCTCGCTTCTTTGATTAAAAACCCTCCTCAAATCAAATCAGTTCATTTTTAATTTTCTTTTTTTCACTTTTTTTTCGGTGAAATTTCGCCAGTAAAATTTTTAAAAAGAAAAAAAAAGGTTTGCAAGTCCATAGTTCACACAATCTTCTTCTTATTGGCTATTTGTAAAGTGTTAACTAGTGATTTTCTTGGACAAATTCTGTCTTGACAAAAAATGGGGATAATTCTGGGATAATTTTGTTTTTCTAGTGCAAATTCCACTAGTTTTGCTAATTTTGGGGGAAGAAATTAGTCAAAATTTTAATATCAAAATTGAAAAAAAAAAAAAAAAAAAATAAAAAAAAAATAAAATTAAAAATATAAATAAATTTTATTATAAAATTTTTATTAATATATTATTTGTTCTATAATTTTATATATTACACTCCTCCTTCTTTAAAAAGTAGATTAGCAAAACGAGTAACAACAAA